>Ga0315912_10000350_pt1 | contig 91986 bp, 76 predicted proteins | sample VfabasoilMG_FD_204469 | JGI IMG/M metagenome (GOLD analysis project Ga0315912, IMG submission 204469) | Garden soil microbial communities collected in Santa Monica, California, United States - V. faba soil | ecosystem: Environmental > Terrestrial > Soil > Garden | place: USA: California... | reverse complement strand
CGATGAGAAGGGGGAACTGCGCCTGGACTCGCGCGAGGCGATGCTCAAGGGCGGGGACTCAGGACCGGCGATCGTTCCGGGGAAGCCTGACGAGAGTCTGCTGATCAAAGCCGTCCGGCAGGAGCCTGGCGCACCCAAGATGCCGAAGAGCAAGCCCAAGCTCAGGCCCGAGGAGATCGATGCACTCGTCGAGTGGGTAGAAGCCGGCGCGCCGTGGCCCGTGAGCAATACGCCTGCCGCGCCCGCCGCCGCCACCGTGAAGGAAATGGACGTCACGCCGGCGCATCGTGCGTTCTGGTCGTTGCAGCCCTTGAAGAAGCCGGCAGTGCCCGCAGTGAAGACAACCGCGTGGGCAAAAACCGATATCGATCGATTTATCCTCGCGCGTCTCGAGCGGGATGGTCTGCGTCCGGTCGGCCCCGCCGACAAGCTGACGCTGATTCGCCGCGCCACATTGGATCTGACGGGGGTGCCGCCGACGCCCGACGAGGTCGACGCGTTTCTCAAAGACTCGTCACCGACGGCATTCGCCAAGGTCGTTGATCGACTGCTGGCGTCGCCGCGATATGGCGAAACGTGGGGCCGCATGTGGCTCGACGTCGCCCGCTACGGCGAAGACGACTATCGCAGTCTCGATCCGCAGGGCCGTGGCAACAATCCGTATCCGAACGCCTATCTCTACCGCGATTGGGTCATCAAGGCGTTCAACGACGACATGCCGTACGACCAGTTCGTGAAAGCACAGATCGCGGCCGATCAGATGGACGAGGCGCTGCGGGTCCGCATGCTGCCGGCCCTCGGATTTCTTGGTTTGGGTCCCTGGTACTACGACAACGGCGCCGTGGAAATCACGCGTGCGGACGAGCGGCACGATCGCGTGGATGCCGTCTCGCGCGGCTTTCTCGGCCTGACGGTCGCCTGCGCGCGCTGTCACGACCACAAGTACGATCCCATTCCGACGACCGACTACTACGCGCTGGCCGGCGTGTTCCTGAACACGGAGTACCACGAGTATCCCCAGGCCCCGAAGGCCGTCGTCGACGAATACAAGGCCGCCGAAAAGAAGATTGAAAAGAAGCAGGACCTGCTCGCCGAGTATCTGGGCAACGAGACCATGCAGCTCGCGCAGACGCTGGCGTTTCAGGTCTCAAAATACATGGTCGCCGCCTGGCGCGTGACGGGCGAGCCGAAGGACGACAAGGCCAAAGTCATCGAATCGCAGAAGCTCGACTATGAGCTGTTCGATCGCTACCTGCGATTCCTCGACAAGGCGCCGACGTTCTATCCGTTCTTGAAATCCTGGCAGGAGATGGTCAAAAAGGGTGGCACGGAAGCCGAGGCCAAACGGCTCGCCACCGAATTCCAGGACCTGATCGTGGACGTCATGATCGCGCGGCGCGACATCAAGGACGAGAACGACATCATCGCCGCCAAGGCGTTGCCCACGACGAAGCCGAGAAAGCCGGCGAACAAGCCGAACGAATTCAAGACCAACGACGATTTCTGCCCCGGCTGCGGTCTTGAACTCAAGACGATGCCGATCGAACGCACCAACTTGTGGACGGATGTGTTCGGGCGCGATTTGGAGGCCACCGCCGCGGCTGAGAGCGTGGTGCCGAAGCCGGGCCTGCTGGTCTTTCGCGGCTGGGCGCTCGAACGGCAACTCGGCCCCGATCGGCGGGCGTTGATTCAGGGGTTGAAGGACGACATCGCGGCCATGGAAAAGGCGATGCCGGAGCCGTATCCGTTCGTGCACGGCGTGGCCGACGTGGAGAATCCCGCCAACCTGAAGGTCGCGATCCGCGGCAGCGCCTATCGATCCGGCCAGGAGATTCCGCGCGGGTATCTGACCGTGCTCGGTCCGGGGGCGCGACGCACATTCACGAAGGGCAGCGGCCGGCTCGAACTGGCCGATACCATCATCCACGAGCCGATTGCCGCGCGCGTCATCGTCAATCGTCTCTGGAAGGGCCATTTCGGAACCGGCATCGTAGACACGCCGAGCAACTTCGGCGTGAATGGCGAGAGGCCCACGCATCCTGAGTTGCTCGAATACCTCGCGAGCCAGTTTACGACCGGCGGCATGTCGATCAAGGCCATGCAGCGGCAGATGATGCTGAGTGCCGTGTACCAGCTCGACAACACGATGGTGCAGGCGAACTTCGACAAGGACTCCGGCAACCGGTTGTACTGGCGGGCGAACCGCATCCGGCTCACGGCCGAGCGGTTGCGCGATTCCGTGCTCTTCGTCGCGGGCACGCTCGACGACAAGATGGGCGGTCCGGCGACGGTGCTCACACCCCTCTCTGGCCGCCGTACTATCTACGGCAAAGTGAGCCGCTACCGCCTCGACGAGTTCCTGCAGCTATTTGACTATCCAAGCCCGATGCAGTCGGCCGAAAAGCGATTCACGACCAACGTGCCCCTGCAGCGGCTGTTCCTCATGAACAGCGACTTCATGCAGCAGCAAGCGGAGCGGCTGGCCGATCGCGTGATTACGCTGCCCACGGACACGGCGCGGATCGAGAAGGCGTATCGATTGATCTTTGGACGTGTGCCGACCGCGGCTGAACTCGCTGCTGGCTTGGAGTTTCTCGCAGCCGAACCGATGCGACAGTACGAGGAAAAGAAAGCCGAGGAACTGAAGAAAGCCGAGGACGCGAAAAAGGTCGGCGCCACCGTCGCGACCAAGCCGGGTGAAATGCCGGCGCCCGGTGCGCCGGCACCAGCCCCTGCGCCCGTTGCCGCGCCAGCTCCCGCCGCCCCAGTTGATGGCATGATGGCCGGCGTGATGCCCGGTGTCGGCGCCGGCAAGGACGAGAAAGAGAAGCGCCCCGTCACGACCTTCGGACGCTACGTGAAGATTCTGCTCAGCTCGAACGAGTTTCTGTTCGTGAACTAGCACCTATGTCACATAAACCCCCGCAGCCCGTCACGCGCCGCGACGCTCTCTGCCGCATGGGCGGCGGTTTCGGCATGCTGGCGTTTGCCAGCCTGGTCGGTGAGTCGCTCAGTGCCGCCGGCGTGACCGGCGATCAGCAGGCGGCCGAGGGCCGCGCGCTCGATCATCCGGCCCGCGCCAAGCGCGTCATCTTTCTCTTCATGAACGGCGGCGTGTCGCAGGTGGATACCTTCGATCCCAAGCCGATGCTCGACAAATACCACGGGCAGCCGCTACCGGGTGGCGTCATGGCCACCGAACGCAAGACCGGCACGCTGCTCAAGTCGCCGTTCAGCTTCAAGAAGTACGGGCAGAGCGGCATCGAAGTCAGCGAGTTGTTTCCGAACGTCGGTGAATGCGCGGACGACATCTGTTTTGTGCGTTCCGTCTACACGGACATCCCGAATCACGAGCCGTCGATGCTCATGATGAACACGGGCCACACACAGGCCGGACGGCCCTCAATTGGCGCGTGGCTCACGTACGGGCTGGGCTCGGAGAACAAAAACCTGCCGGGCTACGTGGTGCTCTGTCCGGATGTGCCGACCACCGTGGGCCCGCCGCTCTGGAACAGTGCGTTTCTGCCGGCCGTCCATCAGGGCACGTACATCTCGAACAAAGTCGAGCGGCCCGATCAGGTGATTGGCAAGGACTTCGATCCGAAGAAGCTGGTCCCGTACGTCTACAACAAGGAATTCACGCTGCCCGAGCAGCGGCGCGAGATGGATCTGCTCGAGAAGCTGGACAAGATGCGGCGGTCCGGCGAGGCCCGTGATCCGCAGCTCGAGGCGTCCATCAGCTCGATGGAAACCGCCTATCGCATGCAGACTGAGGCGCCGGAGGTCTTCGACATCCGGAAGGAGAGCGAGGCCACACTCAAGCTCTACGGTCCGGGTTCCACGGCCCGCGGCTGTTTGATGGCCGTGCGCCTGGTCGAGCGCGGTGTGCGCATGGCGCAGGTGTACTACGCGAAGGGCGATCCGTGGGATCACCACAACGACATCCAGCTGCATCGCAAGAATGCGAAGGACTCCGATCAGCCGTTCGCGGCGGTGATCAAAGACCTCAAATCACGCGGCCTCTTCAAAGACACCATCGTCGTCTGCGGATCCGAGTTCGGGCGCACGCCGGTCGTTGAAGTGGGCGGCGGCGCGGGCCCGACGCAGAACGGCCGGGATCACAACCCATTCGGCTTCACCATGTGGCTGGCCGGCGGTGGCATCAAGGGTGGCATGACGTACGGCGCCACCGATGACTTCGGATTCAAGGCGATCGAGAAGCCCGTCCACGTGCACGATCTGCACGCCACGATCCTGCATTTGATGGGGATCGATCACACCAAACTAACGTATCGGTTCAGCGGTCGAGATTTTCGACTCACAGACGTGTCTGGGAAAGTGATTACCGACATTCTGGCTTGATGCACGCTGCCTCACTGTCTCTCACATGAAGAATGAAGGGATGAAGGGTATTCTCAGGGCGTTAGGCACAGGACGCTCTACAAGAAGGCCGTCCCGGAGGCGGGGAGGTGCGCGGTGTTGCTGAGTTGGCTGATCGCCGCGTCGGTGGTGGCTCAGAGCCAAAGACCGCAAGCCGCGGCGCCGAATCCATCCGCGAGAGTGGCTGCCTTCACGTTCGCCATCACGAGCGATTGGCAGTTCCCTCGGACAAATGTGATCGTCGCGGTCGACACCCACTTCGGTGGCATTGACGGACACCCCGTGATACAGAGTGCGGCCGTCGTGAACCGTGAGAACCGCGAAATCGCGGCGCTTCTTGGAACCGAGGTGAGGACCGGACGAGCTGCGGATTACCTGTCGTGTCCTTCGCCAGGTGTGTGTTTTGCGAAGACGGACCAGTCCGTCATCCTCGTGGGTGGACTGTTTCAAGGTGACTCCGACGTTCTGATCAGGGTCTACACACCGGGTCCAAACGGGAAGGACCGTACGTCGCACAGTTCTACGACCAGCGCGATCGTCCAGTTGAAACGGTGGGATTCGGGCTGGGTGGCGACGGAATACTCGAAGCCGCCTACGACGCACGTTCGGCCTCGCTGAGCGATTGAGGTGGGTTGGTGATGGCGATCATCAGCTCCTTGGGCCGTCTGCGCATCGCCGGTCTGGTCGTGTGGCTGGTCGCAGCCGCGGTTGTCTCGGCGTCCCCACAGAAGCCGACGCCGACGTCCGGATTGGATCTGACGTCGTTCGACCCGGCGGTCCGGCCACAGGACGATCTCTATCGGTACGTCAACGGCCGCTGGCTCGCCGCCACGGTGATCCAGGAGGACCGACAGGCTGAAACCGCGGCCGCCCAGCTCCTCGACCAGGTGGAGCGGGACGTACGCGCGATCATCGAGCGCCTGGCGGCGCAACCGAACCGGCGGCCCGGATCGCCGGCGCAGCAGGTGGTGGACCTGTATGCCAGCGTCCTTGACGCGCACGCGATCGAAACTCGCGGCGTGACGCCCCTCGCCAAGGAACTCGAGGCGATCGATCGAATAGACAGCGCTCGCGCGCTCGCCGAACGCGCAGGCGTGCTGACCGCCACGACCCTCGCCGGACCGTTCTTCGGCAGTCTCGCGCCGCATCCGAAGATCCCCGATCAGCGCGTGGTCCAGGTGTCGCAGGGCGGACTCCTGCTCGTGCGCGACGATTACCTGAATGACACTCCGCGGGCTCGTCAGATTCGTGAGCAGTACCGCGCGTATCTCGAACAAATCTTCACGCTGGTTGGGCGAGCGTCGGCGTCAACTGATGCCGGCGCGGTTCTGGCGCTCGAAATCGCGCTGGCGCGCGCGCACGCGGTCCCCACGGCTGGTGTCGAAGTCCGCGGCCAGCTCATTACGGTGTCCAGCATGATGACGGAGATGCCGGGCTTCGACTGGATCGCCTGGGCGCGGCCGCAGGGCATCGATCGGTCCATGACGCTGCAGGTGGACCAGCCGTCGTTCTTCCGCGCGTTCGCCGCGATGGTCCCGGCGGTGCCGTGGACCACGTGGCGTGCCTGGCTGGCCGGACGCTACATCACCGCCGTGGCGCCGTACGCGAACTACGCGCTGAACAACGCGCGGTACGAGTTCTTTGGCCGTGCGCTCGGCGGCCAGCAGGCGCCACGGCCGGCCTGGAAGCGCGGCGTGTCGACGGTCAATGCCGCGCTCGCAGATGCCGTCGGCCGCTTCTATGTCGACGAACATTTCTCACGTGATGCGCGAGGGAGAGTGGCACGCATCGCCAATCAGGTCATCCGATCGTATCGGCAGGCCGTCTCCGGATTCGACTGGCCGAGCAGCAAGGCCAAAGTTGAGGCCCAGAGCAAGGTGGCAACCCTGGCCGCGCAGGTCGGCTATCCCGACGTCTGGCGGGACTATCGAGGCCTCGTGATTGCGCCCGACGATTTGTTTGGCAACATTACGCGCGCGCTGAAGTTCGAAAGCGATCGGCGCACGGCGCAGGGAGGTCTGCCGGCGGCGCCCGGCGAATGGCCGGTCGGGCCCCAGACCGTGAACGCCTTCTACAACCCTGGCAACAACGAGGTCGTGCTGCCAGCCGCTCTCCTCCAACCGCCGTACTTTGATGTCGCCGCCGACGACGCCGTCAACTATGGTGCCATCGGCGCCGTCATCGGACATGAAATCGGACATGCGCTGGATGACAGCGGCCGCCGCATTCCTTCGGGGCTCACATGGGAGGCGTTCAACGACCTGCCCGGACTATCCGTGGCGCTGCGCGCCTACCATCAGTCGCTGGACGGCAAGGCGCCGCCGGTCATCGATGGGCTCACCGGCGATCAGCGCTTCTTCATGGGGTGGGCGCGCATCTGGCGCGAAAAAGTGCGCCCGGAATTCGCGCGGCAGATGTCCATTTCGAGCCCGCATCCCTCGGGTGACGCCCGCGCGAATCGCGTCGTGAGCCACATCGACGCGTTCTATGCGGCCTTCGGCGTGGCCGCCGGCGACGCGATGTACATCCCACCGGCGCAACGTGGACGATAGCGAGCTTCGTGCGGATCAGCCAGCTACTTCGCCGGACTCGCGCATGCGGCATTGCCGGCCGCGTCGGTCGCGCATACTTTGTAAACCGTCGTCTCGCTGAATCCTGCCGGCATCGCCGCCGCCCACAGATATTCACCACGCCATTGCATCGGTGTTTTCTGCACGCCAGCTGAGGACGTCCATTCGACGACGACCTGCTTCCACTCGGTCTGCAGCGACGGGCTCTTGCGATCGTGAACGCGCGCCCGCACGGTGACAGCGCCGGCGACGGCCTTGGCGAGGCTGACCATCGAGACCGATGGGGCAGACGTGTCGGGCTTGAGGCCCTTGCCCAGGAAAACGCGTTCCTGAATGGCCGTTGGATGCTCACCCTGCGCCTGGATCACGTCCATGCGTCCGTCGCCATCGAGATCCGCCAGCGCGATGCCCAGAGTGCCTGGCGTGTCAGCTCCGACGAACACGTCAAGCGCGACGGACAAGTGGCCCTTGCCGTCATTGATGAGTAGTCGATCGGGCCCGCTGAGTGAGCCGATGACGAAGTCCGCGTCGCCGTCGGAGTCGTAGTCGAGAAACGCGACCATGTTGTCGTCTTCGCCGACGTTGGCCTCAGGCAGCCACCACTGCGCGGTGGCATCGCGGAATCGCCCGCGGCCGTCATTGCGGAACACATGTTCGCGGCGGTTCGCGGACTGTTCCTTCAGGATTTCGCCGTCATTGATCGTGACAATGTCGAGAAAGCCATCGCCGTCGAGATCCATCAGTTCGTATTCGTAGTTGTTTGTGTATTGCGGCAGTCCTCCGCCATCGGCGAACTTGCCGGCGCCGTCATTGCGAAACAGGTACCCGCCGCCGCAGCGTTTGCAGGACACGAGGATGTCGAGATCGAAGTCGTTGTCCACGTCGGCGAATTCGAGATCCCACGAGAAGCGCACCAGCACGTCCGGCATCCGGGCGTCCGTGGCGTCTGTGAAGTGGGCGGTGCCGTCGTTCAGCCACAGCCGCGTGCGGCCCCCCAGGTTGTTCATGTTGTTGCCCGCGCCCCAGTCGGCGAGCGCCAAATCAAGATCGCCGTCGCCATCTGCGTCGCCGACTTCGAGGTCGCCCACGCTGCCGAGCCACTGCGGCAGGTGTGTCTTCGTCACCTCGGTGAACTGGCCGCCGCCCGTGCCCAGATACAACCGGCTCTGCGTCTGATAGGTGGTGCCGACGATGATGTCGGTGAGGCCGTCGTTGTTGAGATCGCGGGCCTTGATGACGCGCGCCAGATTGCCCGTCGGGCCGAAGACTTGCGTGCTGCGATTCTCGAAGGGTTTTCCGGGACCCGCGTTGAAGAACGCCTGGTTCATCTCAGGCGTGCCGGGGTCGGAATAGTTGCCGCCGTTGGCAAAGAGCAGGTCCGGACGGCCGTCGCCGTTCAAATCCGCGATCTCGACCTTATTCGTCCAGCCCGCCGTGGCGCCGATGGTCTCCGGCGTGGCGTCGACCCAGAGGCGCGTCGGCGCGCTGGGCGTCTGGGCCCGACTCGTCGCGGACCACCCGGCCGAGAGGATTCCGCCGAACACAATTGCCCCGACGCACAGCCGGGGCCAGAACCGCGAAGATGGAGTGAAAGGCACGCGACATGGTAACGCAGGGAAAGTCAGAAGTCAGAAGTCAGAAGTCAGAAGTCAGAAGTCAGAAGTCAGAAGTCAGAAGTCAGAGGTAAGCTTAGAGAGATCAAAACTGACTTCTGACCTCTAACTTCCAACTTCTTAAGGAGTCCCTCTTGCGCCGTGGCGTGATCGTTGTCGTCATTCTGATTTCCATCGCCATGGTCGTGTCGTTGGGTGGCCTGCTGGTGCTGTCGGCGTTCGTCAGTACGCCGCCGACGGTGCCATCCAGTGCGACGCTCTATCTGCCGCTGCGGGCACCGTTCGCGGAGGTCGAGTCCTTCGACTTCTTCAGCCACCTCACGGCTCGTCCCGCGACGCTGCGCCTCACGATCGAGTCCATCCAGAAAGCGAAAGTGGATAGCCGGGTGAAGGCCCTGGTCATCACGCCCTCGGCGACCGGCGCGATGTGGGCGCAGTTGCAGGAAGTGCGGGCAGCCATCGAGGACTTCAAGAAGTCCGGCAAACCGGTCACGGCGTACCTCGAGTTCGGCGGTGGACAGGAGTATTACCTCGCCTCAGCCGCCAATCGCATCGTCATGATGCCGGCCGGCCAGCTGGATCTGACGGGCCTGGCGACCTACGAACTGTTTTTCCGCGGAACGCTCGACAAGCTTGGCGTCACGCCTGACCTGCTGCATATCGGCGACTACAAGACGGCGGCCAACACGTTTACGGAGAAGGGCTTTACGAAGGCCCATCTCGAGATGTCCCAGTCGCTGAACAAAGACTGGTTCGACGAGATGGTCCGCGGCATCGCCGCCGGGCGAAAGAAGTCCGTTGAGGAAGTCCGCAAACTGATCGACGAAGGGCCATTCCTCGCCGAGGCGGCGAAGAAGGCCGGCCTGATCGATCAGCTCGCCTACGAAGATCAGTTGGACGATGAGAAGCCGATTGCGGGGACGCAGCGGCTGGAAGTCAGCACGTATCTGCAGGCGCCGGTCTCGCTCGGGAAGTACGGACCGGGGCGCATCGCCTTGCTGTACGCGACCGGCACGATTGCGTCCGGATCGAGTTCGTTCGACGGCACGACGGGACTGGTCATCGGGTCCGAAACGTTTGCGACATGGTTGCGCAAAGTGCGCCTCGATCCCAGCGTGAAAGCGGTGGTCGTGCGCATCGACAGTCCCGGCGGGTCGGCCATTGCGTCCGAAGTGATGTGGCGCGAAATCATGCTCACGCGCGAAAAGATGCCGGTCATTGTGTCGATGGGTGACGTGGCCGCGTCCGGTGGCTATTACATCGCCGCGCCGGCGCATGTGATTGTGGCCGAGCCCGGCACGATTACCGGGTCGATTGGCGTCGTCACAGGCAAGTTCGTGCTCGGTGGCGCGATGGAGAAGCTCGGCATCGGCACCGGGTCGGTGGGCGAGGGGCGCAACGCCGAAATCTACTCGCCGTTCCGCGCCTTCACCGCGCCAGAGCGTGCGCGCATTGACGAGATGATGCAGGCGACCTATGAGCTGTTCCTGTCGCGCGTCGTTGAAGGCCGCAAGTCACAGCGCGACAAGATTCACGCGGTGGCGCAGGGCCGCGTGTGGACGGGTCATCAGGCGCTCGAGCGCGGGCTGGTCGATGAGATTGGCGGATTGGATCGGGCGATTCAGATTGCCAAGGAAAAAGCCAAGCTCGACGTGAACCAGCTTGTCGACATGGTCGTCTATCCGCAGAAGCCGTCCCTCTTCGACATCTTCGCGAATCCACTCGGGACGGGCACCAGCATGGGCCTCGAGTTGCTGCTGCCGCGCCACGATACGCGAGCGATCGAAAGCACGGCGAAGACCATGAGCCTGTTCCGTCGCGGCGAATCGCTGCTGCTGATGCCGAATGTGTTTGTGAGGTAGCACGAGGTGGGTTAGGCTCGGTGCTCGTATTTGGAGGAGCCGATGGCGGATGAAGATCCGAGTTTGAAGAAGCGGCGTGCGTCGGAAGACGAATATTTTGCGCGCCGCGATCGGGAACTGATCGAAACCAAGCGCCGGAAGGATGCGGACGCCGCGGAGCTGCAACTGCTCGGGAAGGCCCTTGGCCTCAGCGACGAAGACCTCGTGAACAAGCTGCGCGCGGCGGGCTTCGGGCCGTCGCACGTCGCGCTTGTGCCGGTGATGCCGGCGCTCGAAATCGCCTGGTCCGACGGGGCCGTCGGAAAGGCCGAAGGCGAGCTGCTGAAGGAGCAGTTGCGCCGTTATTCGGATGGCCAGCAGCCGTCGCCTGAGGCGATCGCGAAGCTGGACGAATTCCTGCTGACGCGTCCATCGGACCACCTGTTCGACCAAGCCAGACGCGCCGCGCAGGCCGCCGTGGCACGGGCGAGCGAGGACAAGCGTCGCGAGCTCACGGCGCGGATGATGGCCGACGCGAAGGCCGTCGCCGAGGCTGGCGGAGGTCTGCTTGGTCTCGGCACCGTGTCGACGCCCGAACGTCGCGCGCTCGAGGCGTTGGCGGCTGCGCTCGGCGTCTCTTCGACCTGATTGGTTGAGGGCGGCGGGCGACAGTGCGCAGCGACCTCTTGACCGTCGCCTTCGCGTGCGTGGGCGGCTTGCTGGGCTATCTGGGGTTTGTGCAGCTCCTGGACCGCGGCTACTACGCGCTCGTGCTTCCAGGCGGTCTGCTGGGTCTGGCGGCCGGTATTCCCCGAAGTCGCGCGCTGAGGGTGCCCATCCTGTGCGGCGTTCTCGGGATCGTCGCCGGGCTGCTGGCCGAGTATCGGTTTGCACCGTTCACTGTCGACCGTAGTCTCGGGTTCTTCCTGATGCACACGAGCGACCTCAGACCGTTGACGCTGCTTCTCATCGGTCTCGGCGGCCTGATCGGTTTTTGGGTACCGTTTCGCCGGCGCGTTCGGGGAGCATGATGGCGGGTATGCTGGCGCTTCGGGCCGCCGTGTCGTTCGTAACGAGTGCCGCGCGCACGGACCAGGGGACGAAACGTTCGTCGAAACCTTGAGGAGAAATCATGGAAGACAACGCACTGCCGGTATTGGCGTACGCCGGTCCGGATGCTGAAGTGCTGTTCCTTCAGACCCTGCTCGAACAAGCTGACATCGATTGTTCCGTGGACATGCCGATCCCGGGCACACGCTCGCTGGCGAGGCGGGAGGCCCGCTTGTTCGTCGCGCAGGCTGACGTCGACGCAGCGGCGCCCATCATCGCGGACTTCCGCCAGAACGGTGTGAAAAGCAGTTTCTGAACGTCGAGAATCACGAACCCCGGAGACAGGGAGGACGTCGGAGGCACGTAAGGTTTTGGCGAGAGCTCATGTAGCCCTACCGAAGAACGTTCCGTGCCTCCGTGAACCCTCCGTGTCTCCGTGGTTAGTGGATCGTCGTTCTCGTTATTTTCCGCCGAGCAGGAGCTGTATCGCCGACTGGTTGTACGTCAGCGACATCTTTTCGCGCGCTTTGGTCATGTAGGCGGCGAAGAACTGGCCCTGGCGCTGCTGGCGCAGTTCGTCGCGCAGGGCGGCTTTCGCCGTCGCCATATCTTCCGGCTTCGCGTCCTGCCGCTCCTTCACGCGCGCGACAACGACGGCGTTGTCGGTGGAGATGGGGGCGCTGGTTTCACCGGTCTTCAGCTTGAAGACGACATCCTCGACCTGCTGATTGATGCCGATTTCCGGCAGCGCCGTGCCGCGCGCCATCAGGTCGGTTGTTTTCACTTCGACGCCGGCCGCCTTGGCCGCAGCGGCGAAGTTGGCGCCGGCCGTCTTCGCCATGGTCGCGGCGCGGGCCTTGGCCACGTCGACAGCCTTCGCCTGCGCCACGTCGTCCTTCACGCGATCCTTGACCTGATCGAGCGTCGGTACCGCGGAGGGTTTGATCTCGACGAGCGTGATCCATACGAAACCCTGCTGCGTCTCCAGCTTGTCGCTGACTTTGCCCACTTCCATGTCGAACGCTTTGGCCGCGACGCCCGGCGCGAAGCCCAGGCCGGCCAGCGGCTCTTCGCGCGCGAACAAACCGGAGTCGGAAATCGCCAGCCCCTCGGTGCGCGCGACCTTGTCGAGATCGGCGGCGGTCTTGATCTGGCTGGCCAGTTCAGTGGCCTTGGTACCCGCCGCGGTGCGGGCCTTGTCGGCCTTGATCTGATCCTCGAGCTGCGGACGCACCTGGTCGAACGTACGCGTCACTGCGGCCTTGCGATCGGTCAGTTTGATGATGTGGAACCCGAACTCGGACTCGACAAGGCCGCTGATCTGGCCCACCTGGAGCGCCCAGGCCGCGTCTTCGAACGGCTTCACCATGCGGCCGCGCGCGAAGTAGTCGAGGTCGCCGCCGTTGTCCTTGGATCCGTCTTCGGAATACTGCTTCGCGAGCGCGGCGAAGTCCGCGCCGGGCGCCTTCGCTTTGGCGAGGATCGCTTCCGCCTGCTTCTTGACCGCGGCTTTGTCCTTGCCTTCGGTCTTGAGGAGAATGTGGCTCGCGCGGATCTGTTCGGGCGTCGAGAACGAGGCCTTGCTCTGTTCGTAGAGTGCCTGAATCTCCTGGGGCGTCGCCGTCATCTTCGCCTTCAGCGAGTTGCTGTCGACGGTGAGGTACTTGACGCGGCGCTTTTCCGGGAGGCGGTACTTGTCGGGATTGGCCGTGAACTGCGCGGTGACTTCCGCGTCGGTCGGCTGGATCGCTTTGCGGAACTGGCTGGCGGTGAAGATCGCCAGCTCGAGTTTCACCTTCTCATTGCGCTTGAGGTATTCCTGCTCGACTTCCTTGTCTTCGACCTGCACCCAGTCGGTGACCAGCGCCTGCACCTTTTCGCTGAGCATCTGGCGGCGGACGTCGCGCTCGAAATCCGTGGCCACGATCGGCGGGCGCTGCATCTTCAGAAACTGCTGATAGCGCTCGTCGCCCATGAACTTGCCGTTGACCTGGAACGCCGGAATCGACTGGATCCGCTGGCTCAGTTCGGCGTCGGACACGCGCAGGCCAAGCCGTTCGGCTTCCACCTGCACGGCCTCGTCGTCGATCAACCGCTGGAGCAGATTCTGCGCGATGCCCATCTGCTGGAGCATTTGATCGTTGAACTGCTCCCCGTACGCATTCCGGATGGCTTGCACCTGCTGGTTATAGGCGCGCTGATATGTGCCCACGAGCACCTTGCGGCCGTCCACGGTCGCGATCGACGCGTTCGCGGAACTGTTACCGCCGGGCGTGCCCAGGAAGCTGGGGACGTAAATGAAAATGAAGGCCACGACGACCACGCCTAGGATCCATTTCAGCCAACTCTGGTGCCGTCGCATCCGATCGAGCATCGTCACGTGAACAGTCCTCCTGTGCCGGCCAGGTCCGGCGCGCTCGCCCAAGGTGATGGACCAGCCGTCGGCGGGACCCATACCCGCGCCGCAAAGAAACAATTATGCCATGAGGCTTGATTTTGGCCTCGGTGGGGATGTGGTGAGGCAGACTTCCGGCGGCGGCCGATTTCAGTTTCGTCGTTTGCCTCAAAGAAAGCTGCAATTCAGTGGATCGCGCGACAGTTTGGTCTTGATCTCCGTTGTATAGTTGCTGCGATCTTCGCACCATCAATTTGTTTCCAGAGCACATGCCGGACGCCCCAGAGTCGAGATCGTTTGCACCCGCCCCGACTCAGCAGGCGGTACTCCGTCTCGCGGTGTTCCATCGCAGCGAAGACGTCCAGGAACACATCGCGCCGCTCCGGCAGGTCAAAGGACTTGAAGTTCTGCTGGTGTGGCAGGGCGTCACGTGGATGATGCCGCGCAGCGCGGCGGGCGTGCTGTGGGAACTTTCGCCCGAGGACGCGTCGGATTCGCGGATTCGCGAGCTGATTGCCGGGACGCCGTCGGCGTCGTATAGCCTCGCCAGCAATCCCGCGCTCCTGGAACTGTCGCGCGCGATTGGTTTTCAGCGTCACCTGTCGACGCCCGTCAAACTGATCGATGTCGAGCGCGCGCTGAGCTTTCCGTCCATCGTCGAACTCGCGGAGCGTCTTGAAACGGCTGCCCCGAGGTTGCATCGCCTCTCGCGCCGGACCGAGGCGGTCAGCGAGTTCATGCGCGCGGTCAACGCGCCGGGTGATCCGGCGGGCGTTGCACAGGCGCTGGTCTCGCGCGCCGCCGAGTGGATCCCGCTGACCGAATGGTGCGTGATGGCGCTCGAGCCCAACGGCGCCGTGCGTCGTCTCGACGCGCCGGAGCCAGACCCGTCCGTGCGCACGCCCGCCCACGAGATTGCCGAAGTGGTGGGCCGCGGCGGCAAAGCCGCGCTGCGCACCACGTCGTACGTCACGGAACGGCTCGCCGTCGGTGGCGACCGTGAGAGCAGCGCGGAAGTGACCGTGCTTGGCTGGCCGCTCGTCGCCGGCGGGGAAGTGGCCGCCGTGCTGGTCGGCATCGACCACGGCCGCCTGCGCCGACTGCCGTCACTGCCCAGCGAACTCGGCGATGCGCTGGCCTTGCTGGTCGAACCGGCCGCGTTTGCCTTGGCCCACGCATTGAGGGTCGCCCGCGCCGAAGCCTTGTCGGTGACCGACGACCTGACCCAGCTCTACAACGCCCGATTCCTCGGTGACGCTCTCCGGCGGGAGACGAAGCGCGCCATGCGCGGCGGCTGGCCCCTTTCTCTGCTGTTCGTGGACTTGGACGGCTTCAAGCAAATCAATGACACCCATGGTCATCTCCTGGGCAGCCGCGTCCTCATCGAGGCCGCCCAGATCGTCAAGAGTTGCGCCCGTGAAACCGACGTCGTGGCCCGATACGGTGGCGACGAGTTCGCGATTCTCCTGCCTGAAACGGGGCTGGACGGCGGCCATGCCGTCGCCCGCCGGCTCCGTGACCGCCTCCAGCGGCACGTCTTTCTGGCTGACCATGGCCCCGGGAACCGGCTCAGTGCCTCGATTGGACTAGCGACGCTTCCCGATGCCGCCGATACTGCTGAGGGGCTGCTCCAAGCGGCGGATGCAGCTATGTATCGTGTTAAGGTCTCTGGGAAGAACGGAATCCACGTGGCCGGTCAAAACGACTCCGCCCGGGGCCCGCACGAAGAATAGGGCAGATCCTTGACGCTTCGTTCGTTGTTTTCGCTGTTTTCCAGCGATCTCGCTATCGATCTCGGCACGGCCAATACGTGCGTGTACGCCCGTGGCAAGGGCATCGTGGTCAATGAGCCCTCCATTGTCGCCATAAACAAGGTTACCGGGCGCATCGAAGCCGTCGGGAAGGAAGCCAAGGAGATGCTGGGCCGCACGCCCGGTAACATCGTGGCCATCAAACCGATGAAGGACGGCGTCATCGCCGACTTCGAAGTCACCGAAAAAATGCTCGCGCACTTCATCAAGAAGGCGCACAACCGCACGATGTGGGTGCGGCCGCGCATCGTCATCGGTGTGCCGTCGGAAATCACGCAGGTGGAGAAGCGCGCCGTCAAGGACAGCGCCTATCGCGCCAAGGCCAGCGAGGTCTACCTGGTCGAAGAAGCGATGGCCGCCGCGATTGGCGCCGGCATGCCGATCGAAGAAGCGTCGGGCAACATGGTCGTGGACATCGGCGGTGGCACCACCGACATCGCCGTGATCTCCCTGGCCGGCATCGTCTACAGCAAGGCGATTCGGGTCGCCGGCAACGAGATGGACGAGGCGATCATCCAGTTCATCAAGAAGCAGTACAACCTGCTCATCGGCGAGCGCACGGCGGAAGCGATCAAGATGGAGATCGGCTCCGCCTTCAAGCTCGACGAACCGTTGTCGATGGAGATCAAAGGCCGCCATCTGATCGAAGGCGTGCCGAAGACCATCACCATTTCGGACGGCGAGATTCGCGAGGCGCTGGCCGAAACCGTCAACGTGATCGTGGACGCGGTGCGCGTGGCGCTCGAGCGGACGCCGCCCGAACTGTCGGCCGACATCGTCGACCGCGGCATCGTGCTGACCGGCGGCGGTGCGCTGCTCAAGAATCTCGACCGGCGGCTGCGCGAAGAAACCGGCCTGCCGGTGTCGATGGCCGAAGATCCGCTCTCCACCGTGGTGCTGGGAGCCGGCAAAATGCTGTCGAATTTCGAGCTCCTCCGGAAAATCTCGCTGGATTAACGGGCGCAGGCGATGCCCTCAGGACGCCGCCCCGTCACGCTTCTCGTGGTGCTGTGCCTCGGGCACGTTCTGCTGATTTCCTCGCAGGTGCCCATGCGCGATGGATCGACGGCGCTGCATGGCGCGGCGTTTGGCTCGGTCGCCCGGGTTGAAGCCGGCGTGGCCGCGCTGGCCGACGGCGTCACGGGCCTGTGGTCCCACTACGTGGCGCTGAGTGGCGCCTCGCGCGAGAACGAAACGCTACGCCAGCGCATCCTGGAACTCGAGGGGGAATTGCTTGGCGAGCGCGCGCGGGCGAGCCGCGTCGATGGTCTCGAGGACGCACTCAACCTCCAGCGCAGTCTTGTCGCGCCGACACGCGCCGCCCGGGTCATCGCGGGCAATCCGGTGCCCGGCGTCCTCACGGTCACCGTCGACCAGGGTTCGGACGCTGGCGTTCAGGCGAACATGGCGGTGATCAACGGGCGCGGCGTCGTCGGCCGCGTGATTGTCGTGGCCGCGCATGCGGCCACCATTCAGTTGCTGGCCGATCGCGCCGCCAGTGCCGGCGCGATCCTGGAAAAAAGTGGCACGGCCGGGAACGTGTCTGGCGGATTCGCCGACGGTCAATTCCGACTTGGTCTTGTGTCCAGTGCCGCGCCGATGGCCGTGGGAGAACGTGTCGTGACGTCGGGCCAGGACGGCATCTTCCCGCAGGGGTTCTTGCTGGGACAGGTCGCTCAGATCAACGGCACGGGCAAATCGCGCGAAATCGTCGTGGCCCCTGCGGTGGATTTTGCACGACTGAACGTCGTCCTGATCGTGCTGGCGAAGCCGGCGCAGACTGGCGGGACGACGCGATGAAGCAGCCGTCCGGAGGAACTGCGCAATGAAGATGACGCGCGTCATGGCCGTCGTCCTCAGCGCCGTTCTATTGCAGGTCGTACTGGCGCGGTATGCCGTCGGCGGACGCTTTTCGTTCGACCTGGTCCTCGTGGGCGTGGTGTTTGCGGCGCTGCAGTCGGGCGCGGTGGCGGGCATGATCGCCGGCACGATCGGTGGCCTGGCCCAGGACATCCTGTCCGGTGGTGTCGTCGGTGTTTTCGGATTGGCGAAGACCCTCGTCGGGTACGCCGCCGGCGCGATGGGCACGCAGTTCGTGGTTGCGAAGGCGCACGCGCGCGCGTTGATCGTGGCCGCCGCGACGGTCCTGCATGTGTTGATGGCCGTCGGCTTGCAAGGTGTGATTGATCAGAGCTGGCCGAGCCTGTCGTGGACCGCTATGCTGGAACAGGTCGTCATCAACGCAGCCGTGTCGTGGGCGGCGTTCCAGGTCACCGAGTCTCTGCCTGGCGCGATGTCACGAGGGCGGTCGCGCTCGCGGTCGAGTTGGGGCCGCCGCCAGTGGTGAGGTAGCGATGCTGCATCCCGGTGCGTTTGAGCACAGGCAAGGATTGCAAACGCGGCTGCTCGCGTTGCGCATCAGCCTCGCCGTGTGCGTGTCGGCGCTGGCCGTGGCCTTTTGGATTCTGCAGGTGGTCCAGCACCAGAAATATGAAGCCTGGGCTGACCGCAATTACCTGCGGACGATCCCGTTGCGGGCGCCGCGCGGGGTCCTGTTCGATCGCGAAGGCCGCGTGCTGGTCGAGAATCGCGACTCGTTCACCATCGTGCTGCTGCGGGAGCGCACCGCGAACTTGAACGCCGCGATCACGCGCCTGGCCGAGGCCGTGGGCTGGCCGGAGGCCCGCGTGCGCGAGCCAATCCAGAAGGCGATCTCCCGCAAAGACCCGGTGTTTCTCCCCATTCCCGTCGTCGAGCACGCCACGCTGGCGCAGGTCGTCGCGGTCAAGGCGCGCCAACTGGAATTGCCCGAAGTTCAGGTCCTGCAGGTTCCCGTTCGCCGGTATCCCGATGACGAACTGGGCGCGCATGTGTTCGGGTACGTCGGCGAAATCCGGGACGACCAGATAGGCCGGCCCGAGTATGCCGGCCTCGAAGCGCGTGCGTGGATCGGCCAGACCGGCGTCGAACGCGTCTACAACAAGCAGTTGATGGGCGAGGACGGCAGCCGCAACGTCGTCGTCAACAGCGTCGGCCGTGAGATCGGCGAACCGCTGGGGCAGGACGACCCCCGCGAAGGCGGGCGCATGCAGTTGACGATCGACTACGACATGCAGAAGGCGCTCGAGGATGGATTCCACGCGGCGGGGCTGAACGGCGCCGCGGCGTTTCTGGATCCGGCCACCGGCGAGATTCTGGCGATGACCAGCCTGCCGTCGTACGACCCCAACGTGTTTGCCGGCGGCATCGATCGCACCGCGTGGGCCGGCCTGACCGGCGATCCGCTCAATCCGATGTCGAACCGGCTAATCCAGGGCAAGTACGCCCCCGGATCGGTCTTCAAGATCGTCACCGCGATTGCCGGCCTCGGCGAAGGCGTCATCACGCCGGACTTCAAGGTGACCTGCAATGGCGGGGCGACGTTCTACGGCCGGTTCTTCCAGTGTCTGCACTCGCATGGCGTGATGGACCTCCGGCACGCCATCGAACAGTCCTGCAACACGTATTTCTACACGGTCGGCAGCAAGCTCGACATCGACAAGATTTACGAATACGCCACGAAGCTCGGTCTGGTGGGCAAGACCGGGATCGATCTGCCTGGCGAAGTCGACAGCCTGGTCGGATCGCGCGCGTGGAAGCAGCGTGAGTACAAGCAGCCGTGGTACCCCGGCGAGACCATTTCGGTGGCGATCGGCCAGGGCGCTGTTTCCGTCACGCCGATTGCGCTGGCGACGATGATCTCCACGGTGGCCAATGGCGGAACACGTGTCACGCCACACCTCGTGCGCGCGGTGGACCCCGACGGGCAAGGCTGGAAACCGGTCCCCATGCCCGCGCCGCGCGCCAAAGTCGAACTACGACAGGAAGACTTGCAGGCCGTGCGGGATGGCCTGTGGATGGTCGTGAACGAACACGGCACCGGCGGACGCGCGCGGATCGAAGGCAAGGACGTGTCGGGCAAGACCGGCACGGCACAGGTCGTGTCGCTCACCGGCAGGCAGGCCGCCTCCGCGACGATGGACGTCCGCGACCATGGGTTCTTCGTATTCTTCGCGCCTCGCGACAACCCGAAAATCGCCGGAATCGTGTTCGCCGAACACGGCATTCACGGGTCAGCGGCCGCGCCGATCGCCAAGTACGTGATGGAAACCTTCTTTGCGAAACGCGAGGGCCGGCCGTTGCCAGCCCCGCCCACGTCACTTCGCGTCGCGCCGTCTGCTGAGCCGCGCGAGATACAGGTCGGCAACGGACGCGCAGCAGGGCCCGGCCGTGATCGCTGAACGCCGCCTCCCCGCGCACCTGGATTGGCCCCTCATCGCCGCGGTCGTCGCGCTTGCCGTGATTGGACTGGCCACGATCTATTCCGTGACGTGGGATTTTCGCCTGAGCCGCCCTGGTCCGCAGTTCTGGACGCAGCTCTATGCGATACCCATCGGCCTGCTGGCGCTCGGTGCGGCGCTCGCGATCGACTATCGAACGCTCGCACAGCGGTCGCTCATTTTCTATGCCGTGCTCGTGGTCGCGCTGATCTACGTGGCCGTGAACGGCGATACGCGCATGGGCGCGCAGCGCTGGATGAGCATCGGCAGGTTCTCGCTCCAGCCGTCGGAATTCGCGCGCATCGTGATGGCGCTCGTGCTGGCGATGACCTATGGTGAGGGCCGGCGCGGCACCAGAACGCCGAGCGACCTGGCCCTCGGTGCGATCCTGCTCGGCCTGCCGCTGTTCTTGATTTGGCGGCAACCCGATTTCGGCACCGCCGCCACCCTCGCACCGGTCTTGCTCGGTATCGTGTTCGTCGCCGGGATGCGCATGAAATGGCTGGTCGTCGGCACGCTGGTCGCGGTGCTGCTCTCACCGGTCGTCTGGATGTACGTGCTCAAGGACTACCAGAAGGACCGCGTGACCACCTTCCTCGATCCGTCGAAGGATCCCAAAGGGAAAGGCCTGCAACAGATTCAGGCCAAGGTCACGGTCGGGTCGGGCGGATTTCTCGGCAAGGGCTTCCGCCAGGGGTCCCAGGGCGCCTACGGGTTCCTGCCCGTCGCGCACAACGACTTCGTGTTCTCGGTGCTCGCAGAAGAGTGGGGATTTCTGGGGGTCCTGGTCACGCTGGCGTTGTATTTGTTCGTGCTTCTGAGAAGTCTGGACGCGGCGCGGCTCGCCAAGGACCGGGTGGGGGCGTTCCTCGTCGTGGGAATCATCTCGGGATTCGGGTTCCAAGTGTTGTACAACATCACTATGTCGGCCGGGTTGGCGCCCGTGAAGGGCCTGACGCTGCCGCTCATGAGTTATGGCGGGTCGTCGCTGGTCGCGACCCTCGCTGGATTTGGCCTCATCCTCAATGTGCGGATGCGGCGGTTTGCGAATTGATGCATTTGCGAGTCAGGTGCTGATGAACGGGCAGGTCGTAAACGTACCGGGAGGATGGCAGGTGGTGCTGCGCGCTGTGCTTTGCGCGCTCGCCGGCCATGCGGTACGCCTTGCGCCCAGCGGGACGCACCGGACGCGCTGGAGTTACGGGCATGAACAAGGAGATGGTCATCTCCTCGACGCCGCACGAAACACGTGTGGCGATTCTCGAGGACGATCAGGTAGTCGAGATCTTCATCGAACGCGAGCATTCACGGGGAGTGGTCGGCAATATCTACAAGGGCCGCGTCTCCAAAGTGCTCCCGGGCATGCAATCGGCGTTCGTTGACCTTGGTCTCGAACGCGACGCGTTTCTGTACGTCACCGACGTCATAAGCCCAACCGAGGAAGCGCTCGAGGACGACGAAGAGATCGTTCCGGCCGCGGTGCCCGACCCGCCGGCGGCCGGCGCGGCTGGCGAGGTGTCGGCGACGGACGATGGCCGTCCGAACGGTGACGCGGCGGCCGCGAATCCCGATTCTGGCGCCGTCGAAGCAATAGCCGAAGCCGCGATGACCGACGAAGGCGCTCCGCCTGTGCCGAATGGCGAGGCTGGGGAAGCGCCGGTGGCCGGCGTTGCTCTCTCGGTGACCGATCCGGGAACGCCCGCGATGGGGTCGCCCATGGTGGTCTCGGCGGGCGAGTCCACGCCACCGGGCGGGACGCCACGCGGCGGACGCAACGATCGGCGCGGCGGCCGGCCGGAGCGCCAGCCGTCCACCGCCAAGATCGAAGACCTCCTCAAGGAGCGCGAAGAAATCGTCGTCCAGGTCGTGAAGGAGCCGCTCGGCACCAAAGGCGCCCGTATCACCTCACATCTGAGCCTGCCGGGCCGGTTTCTCGTCTACATGCCGACGGTCGATCACATCGGCGTGTCGCGCAAGATTGAATCGCGCGACGAGCGCCGCCGGCTGCGCACGATCGTGCAGAAGTTCCGCGAACAGACCGGTCTCCCGGGCGGCGTGATCATCCGCACGGCCGCCGCCAACAAGCCGGAAGAGGACATCACGACCGACCTGACGTATTTCCAGCAGGTCTGGACCGAGATTCAGCGTCGACGCGAAAACGAGCGCACGCCGGCGGTGCTCTTCCGCGAGGAAAGCCTCGTCACCAAGTTGCTGCGGGACTTCCTCACCGAACAATTCACCGCCATCCGAATCGACGACGACGTCGAACATCGGCGTGTGATGACGCTCATCAACCGGATCATGCCGAACATGGCCGGACGCGTGAAGCGCTACACGAAGGAGTATCCGATCTTCGACGAGTACGGCGTGCAGGCGGAAATCGACAAGGCGCTCCGCAGCAAAGTCTGGCTGAAGAGCGGCGGATACCTCGTGATCAACCAGACCGAAGCGCTGGTGGCGATCGACGTGAACACCGGCCGCTACGTCGGCAAGAAGACGGCGGGTCGGCTCGAAGACACGATCGTGAAGACGAATCTCGAGGCGGCCCGGGAAATCGTCCGGCAGATTCGCCTGCGCGATCTGGGCGGCATCATCGTCCTCGATTTCATCGACATGGAAGACAAGAAGAACCGCCAGAAAGTCGCGCAGGCGGTGGAGCAGGAGTTGCGCAAGGACCGCGCGCCGTCCAAGGCGGTGCAGGTGGCGGACTTCGGCTTGATCATCATCACGCGCAAGCGCGTGAAGAGCAGCCTCGAGCGGACGCTGACGGAACCATGCCCGTATTGTTCGGGCACTGGCACGATCAAGACGAGCGCGACGATCTGCTACGACATTCTGACCGAGGTCAAAAAGGTCAGCGCGGATTTGGACGGCTACAGCCTCGTGCTGCGCGTGAACCCCGAAATCGCCCGCGCGCTCAAGGACGAAGGGCGCAGCATCCTGAAAGAACTCGAATCAAGCGTCGGGCGCCCCGTGACGATTCGGTCGGACGAGCAACTGCACCACGAGCAGTTCGACCTGATGGCGATCTAGTTCCGGCAACGGAACGACGGTTTCACCATGGGGGGCCATGGGGGGCCATGGGGATGACGGGTCTGGCGGCCGCCTTTGGCGGCCAGCGGTGAGAGGGAACGACAAAAAACGAGACCGGGTGGGCATCATCTAAGCTACCCGGTCTCGTTTTTTGTCGTTCCCTCTCACCGCTAGCCCGGCGAAGCCGGGCCACCAGACCCGGCGTCCTCTCTGTCCCGACTGTCACTCTCTCTGCGAACTGACGATGTGAACGACGCGGACATCCCCATGGCCCTCCATGGCCCCCATGGTGAACGTGAGACGAGCGTTAGTTGAGTTTCCGCCCGACCCAGACGTTGCCGCTGAACGTTCTCGCGGTTACGGTTGCGCCGCCGTCGCCGGCAGTGCCGCGAAACGACCGCAGCCGTGAGACCATCCCGGCGTTGACCGTGCCCGTCAGGTTCAGCGCGGGATCCGTTTCGACCTTGCCTGAGAACGACTGTCCATCCAGTTCGAATCCGCCTGCGAGCGCCAGTTTCACGTTGCCGCTCTGCGCGTGGAAGTCGTAGTGGCCCTTGGCCGTCACGCTCCCCGAGAACTCGATGTTGCCGGAGGTGGCGCCCATCGAGACACCGTCGGCCTGGATCTCATGGGCCGTGATCGAACCGGTGATGACGACGGTCGTCAGTTTCGGCGCCTTGACGCGGGTCAGGCGGATCTCGGCGCTGACGCCGCTGACGTCCATGGCGGTCTCGTTCCGCACATCGGTCAGCGTCAGGCTCCCCGTCATCGTACGCGCCGACGACACGCGGGCGCATGTCGTCAGTTCAATCAGGCCCGTCACGGCCTTGGCGTTCACTTCCCCTTGAACCCCGGTGACACGCACGTTGCCGGTGATGGTGTCGATGTCGACCTGCGTGCCGGGCGGCGCCGTCACGTTGTAGGCGACCGACACGGCATACGGCGGTTGTTTGTCGTCGGGATACCGTGTTTCGACCGATCCCCGCTCGCCGCGAACCGCGACTTCCGCCACGACGCGCTCGAGACCGGTCTTCGCGTCCGCGTCGGTCTTGCCGCGCGAAATCCGGATGATTTCCACGCTGACGTCTTTTCCGCCGCCGGTCTTGACCGTGATGTCCCCGACGATGTTCTTCAGCGTCAGTTCGCCGGACGCGCCGATCGCCAGCGTCTTGACCTGTTTGTCGGTCTGTTCGACCTTGAACTGGCTGCTTTGATCGGCGCCGTAGTGCGGTCCGTGCGGGGTCTGGATGCGGATGTGCGTGCGCGTGTCCTGGGCCGCGACGGAGATGCCGCCGGCCATCACGAGCGCGAGTCCCATCGTCAGTGGAGTGAACAGTCTTCGCACGGATGCACCTCGATAAAGAGAAAACAGAAATCAGGATTTCTTGCCGAAGGCGATGGCCGCGGCCTGCGCCGCGCCGGCCTGGTTGCCTTTGCGCATTTCGTTCATCAATGACACCGTCGCCTGCAGCACGACGACCTTGCGCCGCAACGCTTCGAACAGGCTGTCGCGCGCCGGATCGTTGCCGGGATCCTGCGTGAGTGCCGACCGGCTGTCGGCGATGGCCTGGTCGATCGTCTGGATGCTCTGCCGCAGCGTCGCCGCCACCGACGGGTCGAGCGTCGACCCGTCTGACTGCGCGAGCGCCTCGAGTTGGGCGATCGCTTTTTCGTAATGTTCGGTCGCCATGCTCAACTCTTCCGCTACAGCTTCGACGGTGCCGGGCGTCTGCGCGTTGCCGGCGGCCACAGAAGTCGAGGAAGGCGCCGCCTGTTGTTGCGAGACGAAATATGCGCCGGTCGTGACCAGCAGCATCGCCGCGGCCAGGCCCAGCCATTGGACGAGCGCCGTGCGTCGCGGCAATTCACGGGGCGTCTCGACCGGCTGCGCCGGCTTCAAATGCATCTGGCCGGCCACTTCGAGCCACACGTGATCGGGCGGCGACATCGGGCCGAGCGCGGCGGCGGTTCGCCGCAGCTTCTCGAGATCCTGCAGCGCGCCGCGGCAGGCCGCGCAGGATTCCAGATGCGTGCGCACCGTCGCCTGCACGCTGCGTTCCGGCAACTGGCCGTCGACGAGCGCGCTCAACTGTGATTGGACGTCGTGACAGACAGTCATGATCGCTCCGTGGCTTTCCCGCGCGCGAGAACCGTCCTCAGCCGCATCCGGGCCTTGTGCAATTGCGACTTCGACGTGCCCTCACTGATCCCCAGTTGTTCGGCGACGTCGCGATGCTCGCAGCCTTCCACGTCGTGCAGCACAAACACGGCTCGGGCCCCCGGTGGCAGCGCGGTCAGTGCGCGTTCGAGATCCATCCGTTCGACGACGCCGAGGATCGCACCCGCGCTGGTGCCCGGGGCGTCGGGCTCGCGGTCCATCGTGTCGGTGAGCAGCGCGAGCCGCGCCCGCTTGCTCCGCAAGTAGTCCAGGCACTGGTTGGTGCCCAGTCGAAAGAGCCAGGTGCCGAGCGACGACTCGCCCTTGTAGAGCGACATCTTGCGATGCGCCGCCAGGAAGATCTCCTGCAGCAGGTCCTCGGCTTCGTTGGGCCCGACCAGGCGATAGGCCAGCCCGAAAAGCCGCGGCGAGTGCAGCCGGTACAACTCTTCAAAGGCGCCCGGCACCTCGCGCCGGCACCGGTCCGCCAGGCCGAGATCAATGTGCCCGGCCACGTGACTCGAGGGGTTAGACGAGGACATGGGGCATCCGCGTTGCCGGACGTCGGTCGAATTCAGCGGACTTTGGGGCCGCGTGCCCGTTGGTCGGCGAAGCGTCGAATGCGTCCCCGTACAATGGTCAAGCCCTCCGCCCGCAGCAACGCGATTTTGAGCTGCGGGTCCCGCCCGTAGCCCCCGACGCGCCCGCCGGCCGCCACAATTCGATGGTACGGAAGGCCCGGGATCCGCGCGAGCCGCATGATGTTGCCCACGGCTCGGGCCGCACCCGGCCGTCCAGCCCAGGCGGCCACGTCGCCGTAGGTGGCGACCCGGCCCGGCGGCATCCGCCGCAACACCTGCAGTACTCGTTGTGCGAATACGGTGCGGGGCGCCTGCGGGTTCGCGCTCACAGGATTATCGAACCAGTGCCTCGGTCAGCACACGCCCCTGCGCGCGGGCCAGTTGCACACCGGTAAGTGCGCCGAACGTGGTCACGATGTCCGCCGGCGATGCGGCGCCCGGGTACTGGCCGGAGCGAATCTTGCCGCCATAGAGAATCAACGGGATTCGCTGATCGTACGGGTTCAGCGTGCCGTGCGTGGTGCCGGAGACCGATCGCACGATCCAGTTCGCGCGGGGTGTCAGCACGAAGTCGCCGCTGCGGCCTGGCACGTAGCTGAGGCGCCACGCGCGCATCACAGGATCGGTGGACGCCGCGCCGCCCAGGATGTCATCACCGGAAAATACCGCCGCGACGCCTTTCACGCCCGCGATGGCGCTCTTCACGGCGTCGAGGCCGCCGGGTTGCATGCGCACCTGATCGACGACGCCGGGCGTCAGCGCAATGTTTTCTTCATAGATTGATGCGACGAAGTTGAGTGTTGAGGCCGCCGGCAAACTCATAACTTTTCGCACCGCCCCGTTGATCGCATTCCGCAGATCGGTCGTGCTGACGCGGCCGGCATCGCCGCCCTCGGCCGTGACCTGTTCCGGCACGGTCGCCGATCCGTGGTCGGACGAGAGTGCGACGACGAAATTCGGGCCGACCTGGGCGGTGATCGCATCGAGGAGGCGGCCGATCTGGATGTCCAGCCGGAACAGCACATCCTGCACTTCGAAACTCCGCGGTCCGAATTCGTGGCCGTTGTGATCGAGCGACGGCAGGCTCAGCGTCAGCATGTCCGTGCGCGTCCCGGTCCCAAGCTTCAACGTCTGTAACAAGTGAATCGCCATGTCGGTGAGAAACGCATCGTCCAGCGGCGAGCGTTCCCAGGCCGTGACGAACTCCATGTCCGGCTTGCCAGTTGTGCTGATCACCGGGTGCGGAAATGTACGCGTCCACGGCGCCGGACGTGCTTCGCCGGCGCCATCGTCGGTGTAACGGTAGGCCGACGGCGGCATCAACAGCGTCCACACCTGGCCGTAGTCCTTGTTCATCGGGTGCGCGCGAACGAAGTCGTCCACCTCCGGCCAGGCGGTCTTCGTGAACGCGTCCGACGTCGCCCATGTGCCGTCGTCCTCTTCCCACACCGCCATGGTGCCGGGGCCACCCTTGCCGGCCATGGTGATGGCGGTCCTGGGTTTCTGCCCGAGCGAAACAATCTGCGGGACTTGCCGCGCCTGGCGGCGCAGCTCGTCCGTAAAGGTTGGGACGAGGAGTGAGCGCGGGCTGTGTCGCTCTTTGCCGATGCCGCCGCCGAAGGGCACAGACGCGACGTCGCCGTCGAACGCGCACGGCACCGTTCGGCGGAGCGTCCGGTCATAGAACGTGTTGCCCGACATGCCATGCGTGGCCGGGAAGGTGCCAGTGCCGATCGTGGCGTGGCCTGCGCAGGTGTAGGTGCCGGCGTACGGATAGGCCGCGTTCTGAAACACGGCGCCGCCATCGAGCAACCGGCGCAGGCCTTTCGTCCAGCGCTGGCCGTACTGCTCGACGAAGTCCGCGCGAAACTGATCGAGCACGATGATGACGAGCAGGCGTGGACTGGCGGCTGCCGCGGCTTCGGTCTGCCTCGGGCCCGGGGGCGTCTGCGGCGGCGTCTGGGGTGCTGGCGGGGTTTGCGCGGCCAGTACGGTCGCGAGTCCGGTTCCCACCAAGAGCAGAGCTGTCTTCAGCAGTCTTTTCATGGTCACCTGTTACGGCATCGATGAACTATCGTCGCTGCACTCGATAACACAGCGCCGACAGCACCAGGTTGAAGCCGGCGCAGCCGAGTGTGAACCAGAGCGGCGCGATGTCGGCAGCCATCCAGTCCGGCCGATGTGCGGCATCGATGATGGCGTGCGCGAGAAACGCGACGCACAGGATCGTCAAGGCACCGCGTACGTCCTGCGTCAGCGTCCAGGCGGCGGTGAGGATCAAGCCGATGGCGACCGTGAGATCGAGGCCGCTCAGCATCTGTGATTGCCGCCCGGCGGCCAGGCCGATCCACGCGCCGCCGACTGCGGCGAGCGTGAGCGCCATCCAATGCGCGAAGCGCAGCTCGCCGATCAGTCGTTCGGGTTCGGCCGGATCGATGCGCACGAGCCGCCACACATACACGCTGAAACCGGTGCTGGCCAGCAGTGCGGCGACGAGCAGAACGCGAGCCGGTTCGGTCACGGTTTCCAACTATACTTGGCCGCTATGCGCGCGGTCGACGTGATCCGGCACAAACGCGACGGCGAGCGCCTGACTCCGGATGCCATCCGCGACTTTGTGGCCGGATCGACCAGTGGTGCCTGGGCCGATTACCAGACATCTGCGCTCCTGATGGCCATCGTCTTGAAGGGCATGGGGCTCGACGAGGCCGTCACGTTGACCGATGCGATGGTGGCGTCCGGTCAGCGCCTCGATCTGCGCGAGTTCGGCGGGATCCCCGTGGACAAGCATTCGACCGGCGGGGTTGGCGACAAGTTGTCGCTGGTCATCGCGCCGCTGGCGGCCGCGTGCGGCGCGATTGTGCCGATGATGTCGGGCCGCGGGTTGGGCCACACCGGCGGCACCCTCGACAAACTCGAGTCGATTCCCGGATTTCGCACGACTCTCTCGGTCGAAGAGATGCGGCCGGTGTTGCGGCAGACCGGCTGCGTGATGATTAGTCAGACGAACGACGTCGCGCCGGCCGATCGCAAACTGTACGCGTTGCGGGACGTCACGGCCACGGTCGAGAGCATTCCCCTCATCTGCGCGTCGATTTTGAGCAAGAAGATTGCCGAAGGCATCGGTGCGCTCGTGCTCGACGTGAAAGTCGGGACGGGCGCGTTCATGAAAACGCGCGAGGATGCGCGGCGGCTCGCGTCCTGGCTCGTCAGTATCGCGGAACAGAACGGCGTGCGGACCGAGGCGCTGCTGACGCCGATGAACGTGCCGCTCGGTCGTGCGGTCGGTAATGCCAACGAAGTCGTCGAGTCGATCGAGACGCTCAAGGGGCGCGGCCCTCGCGACGTCGAGGATCTGTCGGTGCGCTTGACGGCCCGAATGCTGTGTCTCGCCGGGATTGCCGCTGACGACGTGGCGGCGGAGCGGCAGGTGCGGTCGGCGCTCTCGAGCGGGGCGGGTCTCGAACGATTTCGCGCGATCATTCACGCCCAGGGCGGTGATGCTCGCGTGATCGATGACTACAGCCGCCTGCCGCAGCCCGCCGTGCATGAACCATGGCTGGCGCCGGCTGACGGCGTCGTAGCGGGCATGGATGCCGAACGGATCGGGCGCGCGGCGGTCGCCCTCGGTGCGGGTCGAGACCGGGCCGACGCGGGCGTGGATGGCGCCGCGGGGATTGAGATCATGGCGCCGGTCGGCACGTCAGTGAAGCGAGGCGACCCGGTCGTCGTGTTAGCGTGCCGGGACCGGTCGCGCCTGCCGGCGGCGCAGGCGTTGCTGGCCGACGCGATCCGGATCGGCGGCGCCGCGCCGGATCCGGGTCCGATGGTGATCGAACGCATTGATGCGCGATCGGCAGTCGCCGGCGCGAACTAGAGCGAAGTAACAAGAGGAGTTTCATGGAGCGATTGCAACCGCTAGTCGGACTGCTGCTGATCGGCCTCATCGCGTATTCGCTGTCGACGAATCGCAAAGCGATTCGTCTCCGCACGATTGTGTGGGGATTCGGGCTTCAGTTGCTCTTCGCGCTGATCGTGCTCAAGACCTCGCTGGGGCAGCAGGTCTTCGGCGTGCTGGGCGAGCAGATTCGCAAGCTACTCGGCTTTGCGGCGGTCGGATCCTCGTTCGTCTTCGGCGCGATTGGCGATCAGCCCGTATGGGCGCGCGTGATGAACAGCGCGCTGGGGCCGGAAGGCGCCCGGTATGGCGTGATCTTCGCTTTTCAGATCGCGCCCACGATCATCTTCATCGCCGCGCTCTTCGCGATCCTGTACTACCTCGGCATCATGCAGTTCGTCGTACGTGCGTTCGCGCTGGTGATGAATAAGGTCATGGGCGCCAGCGGCGCGGAATCGCTGAACGTCGCGGCCAGCATCTTCATGGGGCAGACCGAGGCGCCGCTGACCGTTCGGCCGTTTCTGCCCAAGATGACGCAATCGGAGCTGATGACCGTGATGACATCCGGCATGGCGCACATTTCCGGCGGCATCATGGCGGCCTACATCGCGTTCGGCATTGAGCCCAAGCACCTGCTGACGGCCGTGATCATGACGGCGCCCGGCACGCTGATGATGGCCAAGATGTTCGTGCCCGAGACCGAAACGCCGGAAACCATGGGCACGGTCAAGCTCTCGATTCCGCAGACGGACGTGAACGTCATCGATGCCGCGGGCCGCGGCACTGGAGAAGGCCTGCACCTCGCGATGAACGTCGTCGCGATGCTCATTTCGTTCATCGCGCTCATCGCGCTCGTGAACGCGATGATGTCGGGCGTGGGCGGATGGTTCGGCCATCCCGAGTTCAGCTTGCAGTTAGTGCTCGGCTGGGTGTTCGCGCCAGTGGCGTGGAGCCTCGGCGTGCCGTGGAAGGACGCCGGCGCCATCGGTAATCTGCTCGGCACACGCATGGTCCTCAACGAGTTCATCGCGTTCGCTCAGCTCGGTCCGATGAAGGAGACGCTCGACCCGCGCTCGTTCACGGTCGCGACATTTGCGCTCTGCGGTTTCGCGAACTTTGCGTCGATCGGCATTCAGATCGGCGGCATCGGCGCACTGGTGCCCGAGCGTCGTCATGACCTGGCTCGCCTCGGCATGCGCGCCATGCTCGCGGGCACGCTGGCCAACTTCGTGTCGGCGTGTATCGCCGCATTGTTACTCTAATGGCCACGTACTTCGATCAAGTTGCCGAAGCCGCCGCCGCGATCCGGTCGCGGCTCGGTCGAGTGCCGGACATTGCGGTAGTGCTCGGGTCTGGCCTCGGTGCTTTTGCCGACAGCCTGACAGACGCGGTCGTGGTGCCTTACGGTGAGATCCCGCACTGGCCCGCGGCCGGCGTCGTCGGTCATGCCGGAAAGCTCGTGGCCGGGCTCTGTCGGGGCCATCGCGTGCTCGCGCTCTCCGGACGCGCACATTTCTATGAAGGCCACAGCATGGCGACGGTGACGTTTGCCATGCGCGTGCTGGGCCACGCCGGCGTCAAGACGGTCATCGTCACCAACGCCGCAGGGGGGATCAATCAGAGATTTGGCCAGGGCGCGTTGATGCTGATGGACGACCACATCAATCTGCTCGGGACGAATCCGCTGATCGGACCGAACGATCTCCGCTTTGGCCGGCGCTTTCCGGACATGAGCGAGATCTACTCGAAGCGGCTGCGCGCGATTGCGGCCGAGGCGGGCGCGGCCGCCGGTGTCGCGCTCGAGCATGGCGTTTACATAGCCGTGACGGGACCCAGTTACGAAACACCGGCGGAGATTCGCGCGTTCAGGACGCTCGGCGCCGATGCCGTCGGCATGTCCACGGTGCCCGAAGCCATTGTCGCGAACCAGATGGGCATGGAGGTGTTGGGCATTTCATGCATCTCCAACATGGCGGCGGGGATCCTGCCGCAACCGCTGACCGAAGAGGAAGTCATCGAGACAACCGGCCGCGTGCGCGGTTCGTTCATCGCGCTGCTGGAGGGCATCATTGAACGACTCTGAACGGCTCGTCGCCGAAGCCCGTGCCGCACGCGAACGCGCCATCGCGCCGTACTCGCACTTCAAAGTCGGCGCGGCGCTCCGGCTCAAAGACGGCCGGATCGTCACCGGCTGCAACGTCGAGAACGCGTCCTACGGCCTCACCGTGTGCGCCGAACGCGTGGCACTGCTCAAGGCCCTCTCAGACGGCTTCCGCGAATTCACGATGATCGCCGTCGTCGCCGACACCGACAATCCGACGCCACCCTGCGGCCCCTGCCGCCAGTTGCTGTGGGAATACTGTGGCGATATCCCAGTCGTGCTGGCAAATCTCACGGCCATCACGGCTCATCACCAGTTGGGCGAGCTCCTGCCGTTTCCGTTTGATGGAAGGCTGCTGGAGTAGGTACGGCGGGTACGACGGGTAACGATGGGTAACGCTCAGGAATTATCGCGATGGTACTTGGTGCGTTGACAAACCCAAAAAAGACAGACAATTTCGTTTCCGTCGTGGGTTGGCAAATTCTTGGCCTATTCCTCCAAGTCCAAGCTCAGTTTCCCTGGCAATGTGCGCAAATACCGAGGCATGGCGCTTGCACACTCCTGGACGCCCCGGGGCACGGTCCCCAAGGAGTTCAGCCTATGAGCCGGAACGGTCTTGTAAGTGCGGTCGCGGTTGTCGTGGCTTTGTCATCGGTGACGATGGCGCAGACGCCACAGCCGCCATCTAAGCAGCGGTGTAGCGCCAAGGACGAGGTCTCTGCGCTTCTTGCGGCATCCAAGAAGGGCGACGCCGACGCCATGGTGTGCATGGGCATCAAGTATTACAACGTCGGCACAGATGTCCAACCGAGCGATGCGGAGGCGGCCGTCTGGCTTCGTAAAGCCGCCGATTCTGGTCACGCGTCAGGCATGTTCTGGACCGGTATCGCATACTGGAGCGGACGAGGGATCGAGCAAGACATGGTCGAGGCCTACAAATGGCTTGACCTATCGACTAAGTTCCGTGAGAAGAACCAGCCAGCGACGACGGCACTCGAGGGGATAACCCGCGTACTGTCGCCGGGCCAGATCGCTGAGGCGAAGCGGCGAGAAGCTGATTGGGAACGAGAGTTCCAGAAGCGGAAAAAGTCTTAGACCAGTCACTTCGAGCGGTGCTTGGGCCGTCCTGCCTTGCGCGCGGGGCGGCCCCTTTCTTTTGCCCCTCTACTTCGTGGGTGTGGCAAAGGCACAATTAACGTCGCAATTGATCGAGTAGAGATGGTACTCGTGGCAACTCGCCATAGTCGTCGCCTCGTTCGTTGAATAAGTGCATCCGCGTCGTCCCCGAGACCGGCCTGAGCCGATAGCCTTTCAAGCCGCCGCTAATTCCGATTTGAAATGAAATCTCTCCGCCCGTCCTCTTGATGCTTGTCGCCAGGAATGGAGCTCCGACGTACTCGCTCCAAGGTCCGCCCTCGTAGAACGTGATCAGGCCGAGTGGGCCAAGGCTTGTGGCGAAGATCTCTACGTCAATCCCGTACTCATCTCCAGTGGCGGGCGAGGTTCGAAAGCTCGACCACCGCTCGGCTTCGCTCGCAGGTCGAGAAGCTGAGGTCGAATCGATTTCTGCCCCCGCGAGGCGCCACGTCTGGGCGACACGCTCGGAGTATGACCAGCGGTACTCCAATTGACCCGCGACCACACCTTTATTGACGGTCCCCTCGAACTGATAGAAACGTCCGAGTCCGAGCAACTCAGCTGACCTAAATGCCAAGCGTCCTGCGTCCGAGACGGTCACGTCTCTCAGTGCCGTTGCTCGGGGCGCGTCAAGCATTCGGCCAGCGGATGACTGTGCGTCTACGCAAAACAGCCAGGCTTCGGTGCCGACAACCTGCAGTTGTGGCGGCTGGGTTGTCATTGAAGAGTGAGCGAGAAAGCAACGGCCAGTTCCAGGATTGCGCTGTTGGCTGCCATCGGTCCTGGAGATTCCAGCCACTAGCACTCCCAGGACTAAGGCGATTCGCAGCACGATCCATTCTCCTACTTCTTCTTCGCCGAAGGACCGGCGTGTCGACGGGAGGCACTGCGCGCGTGGTTGGGTTGCCGGCCTCGAGCCGTGTCGGAGTGGCGCGATTGGCGGCAGCTTGAAACGCGCGCCGGAGCCCTTCGGTAATAAGCGTGGGGATGGGGGCCCCCACGCCGAACTAACGAATGACGTTAAGGCGGAGGTGCGCGTTTCGAGCGCCACCTCCGATCAGGCCGAGGCCGGCAACCCAACCACGCGGGCAACGCTAGCTGTCGTGCTCGTCGTATCATTGCCGGATGCTCCCAACGATTGAATGGCAGCCTGACGCCGTCGTGATGATCGACCAGCGCAAGTTGCCCGGCCAGGAAATTTACGTCCACTGCAAGACCGCCGTCGAAGTGGCGCGCGCGATCAAGAACATGGTGATTCGCGGGGCGCCGGCGATTGGCGTGGCGGCGGCGATGGGTATCGCCCTCGGGATGAATCGGAGCAAGGCGCAGGGCACCAAGCAGTTCGCGGTTGAGTTCAACAAGCTGTGCGATCTCATGGCCGGCACGCGGCCGACGGCCGTGAATCTGTTCTGGGCGATTCATCGCATGAAGGAGACCTTTGGCGCCGCGGTGCGCGCCGGACAGTCCGTGGACGAAGTGAAGGCCCGGCTGACCAAAGAAGCCATTGCGATCCATGACGAAGACGTCCACAGCTGCCGCGCCATGGGCCGGTTTGGCGCCGAGTTGGTACCCGCAAACGCGCGAATTCTCACGCACTGCAACGCCGGTGCACTGGCGACCGCCGGGTACGGTACGGCCCTTGGCGTGATCCGGGCCGCGCACGAAGCCGGCAAAGTCACGCAGGTGTTTGCCGACGAAACGCGTCCGTTCCTGCAGGGCGCGCGCCTCACCGCCTGGGAGCTCGTGCGGGATTCGATTCCGACAACCGTGATCACGGAGAGTATGGCCGGCCCGTTGATGCGGCAGGGCGACATCGACTTTGTCGTGGTGGGCGCCGACCGTATCGCCGCGAACGGTGATTTCGCGAACAAGATCGGGACCTATACGGTGGCGACGATGGCGAAGCGGCACAACGTGCCGTTCTACGTGGCCGCGCCACTGTCAACAATCGACTTGGCGACGCCCAATGGCGACGCCATTCCAATTGAGCAGCGCAACGCTCGCGAAATCACGCACGTGGGGCCGATCCGGATGACGCCCGAGGGCGCAAGCGTCTGGAATCCGTGCTTTGACGTCACGCCCCACGACCTGGTTGCCGGCATCATTACGGAGAAGGGCGTGGCGCGCGCGCCCTTCGGTGAGAGTCTGAAACGGCTATTCGACACGCCATGAACGTGCTCGGCATCGAAACCTCCTGCGACGAAACCGCCGCGGCGGTGGTCGCGACGACCGGTGATCCGGCCAAGCCGTGGCGCGTGCGCTCGAACATCATCGCGTCGCAGACAGACATTCATCGTGAGTGGGGCGGCATTGTGCCGGAACTCGCGTCGCGTCAGCACGTGCGTGACATCTGTGGCGTGGTCGATCGCGCGTTGACGGAGGCGCATGTGTCGTGGCCCGACGTCGACGCGATCGCGGTGACGCAGGGCCCGGGGCTGATTGGATCGCTTCTCGTCGGCGTCTCGTTTGCCAAAGCGGCCGCGGCGACGCGCGGCTGTCCGATCGTGGCCGTGCATCATCTGGCCGGCCACATCGAGTCGATCGTGCTCGAGCACGGCCCGATGCCCCTGCCGGCGGTCGTGCTTGTCGTATCTGGCGGTCACACGAGTCTTTACTTCGTCGAAGAACCCGGCCGGTACCAACTGGTGGGCCGCACGCGAGACGATGCGGCCGGCGAAGCGTATGACAAGGTGGCCCGGTTGCTGGGACTTGGCTATCCGGGCGGCCCGGTGATCGATCGGCGCGCGCGTATGGGGCGAGACGATGCCGTCGATCTGCCGCGTCCGCGATTCACGCATGCGGATCGCAACACGTTGCCTCGCGCGCTGGCGGATCGCGCGCGTGCGGGTCAGCTGGTCGCGGATTTCAGTTTCTCCGGCCTCAAAACGGCGGTGGTGCGCTGGCTTGAGGTGCGCGGCGTGCCCGTGGCGCGCGGCTTTACGGTGCCGACCAGCGCCGGTCCGCTCAGCGAGCAGGAGGTCAACGATTTCTGCGCGAGCTTCCAGCGTGTCGTTGTCGAGTCGCTGGTCGAACGCACGTTCGACGCCGCGAGGCGGCTTGGCGCCAAGAGTGTGGGCATCGCCGGCGGCGTCTCCGCCAACAGTCGTCTTCGCCACGATGCCGCTGCGAGAGGCCAGGCGGAAGGCATTCCCGTGTTCGTCCCGCCGCTGTCGCTCTCCACAGACAACGCGGCCATGATCGCGGCCGCCGGTCTGCGCAAGATCGAACGCGGCGTCACGTCACCGCTCGATTTCAACGCGCTCGCGACGTTTGACATCGAATAGTCACGCATCATGCGCGTCCATACCGACTACCTCTGGTTCAAGACCGCGCATCGTCAGGAGTTCATCCGCATCACGGATGAGGTCGCCGCGATTGTTGAGAAGAGTGGCGTCCGCGAGGGCATGGTGCTCGTGTCTGCGATGCACATCACCGCGGCTGTCTACGTCAACGATTGGGAGGATGGCCTGATCGGCGATTTCCAGACGTGGCTGGAGAAGCTCGCGCCGGCGGGCTTGCCGTACCGTCATCACCAGACTGGCGAAGACAACGCCGATGCGCATCTGAAGCGCACGATCATGGGACATCAAGTGATGGTGCCCATCACGGCCGGGCGTCTCGATCTTGGACCGTGGGAGCAGGTCTTCTACGCCGAGTTCGACGGCCAGCGCAAGAAGCGCGTGGTGGTCAAGGTGATGGGCGAGTAATGGCTGACAGCATGGACGTCGCGCGGGCCTTCTTTCGCGCGATGAACCACTCGGACCTCGACGCGATGACGTCACTCTACGATCCCGACTGCATCGTCGAGCACGTCTGGGTTGATGGCCACGACGTGATCAGTGGACGCGAGGCGGTGCGCGCGCAGTGGGCGCGGGAGTTCGAGCGCTACGCCGGCGCGCTGGCGGGTGGCCATCGCGTGCACGTCACGCAGATTGCGGGCATCGAGACCGGGTGGGGATGGGTGCGGGCGGAGTGGACCCGCGCCATCACGGCTCCCGGCGATGTCGAACGCGCGTCGTCCGGGTATTCGCACTTCTGGGTCGAAGGTGGATTGATCAGGCGTCATCGCAGTATCGCGAACGAGGTGCCGCCGGGTCTCGCGCACGAGCCGCGGCCGCCGTCCGAGCGCCGATATCCATCCAAGCCGCTGGTCGGCGTTGGCGCGGTCATTCTGTCGGCGTCGGGTGACGTCGTCCTGGTCAAGCGCCGCCACGAGCCGCTGGCAGGGCAGTGGAGCCTGCCCGGCGGAATGCTCGAGCTCGGCGAGACGCTCGAGGCCGGTGTCGCGCGCGAGATGCTGGAGGAGACCGGCCTCATCGTTACGGTTGGCCCTGTCGTCGAAGCCTTCGATCGCATTCTGCTCGACGAAACCGGCCGCGTTCGGTACCACTTTGTGTTGATTGATTACTTGTGTCACGTGCGCGGCGGCACGCTCCAGGCCGGATCGGACGTCGAAGCGGCTGAGTTCGTCACGTCCGCCGCGTTGCCGGACTATCGCATCACGGAAAAAGCGATGGGTGTCATCGCGGCTGCGCGACGGGTGACGACAGGTCACGCCGGCTGACGCTACCGCATGGTTGGGTTACCGGCCTCGGCCTGATCGGAGCTTGGCGCTCGAAACGCGCACCTCCACCTTAACGTCATTCGTCAGAGCGGCGTGGGGACCCCCATCCCCACGCTCATTGCCGAAGGGCTCCGGTGCGCGTTTCATGCTGTCGCTCATCGCGCCACTCCGACACGGCTCGAGGCCGGTAACCCAACCACGCGGTAGCGACGACAACGGCGCACGGCGACAGCCAACGACAGGTTAGAATCCCCCCAACCATGACGGATCCGATGTTGTCGCGCGAACGGGCTTGGGCGCTTGTGACCGAACATGTGCAGGGCGAGAGTCTGCGCAAGCATTTGCTTGGCGTCGAGGCGGCCGTTCGCGGCTACGCGCGGATGTTTGGCGAAGACGAAGAAGCGTGGGGCTTCGTCGCGCTCATCCACGACATGGACTACGAGAAATATCCGGATCGCGACAATCATCCCTATCGCGGCGTGGAAATCCTGAAGGGCCTCGGCTACCCGGAGTGGGTGACCCGTGCGGTGCTGTCGCACGCCGACTACAGCGGCGTCGCGCGGGAGACCAAGCTTGAACACACCCTGTTCGCCTGCGACGAGATGAGCGGGTTCATCGTGGCGGCGGCGCTGGTGCGGCCGTCGAAGAGCGTCATGGATCTCGAGGCCTCGTCGGTCAAGAAACGGATGAAGGACAAGGCCTTCGCCCGAGGCGTGCCACGCGAGGATTTGCAGAAGGGCGCCGACGAGATGGGGATCCCGCTCGACGAGCACATCACGAACGTGATTGGCTTCCTGCGGGAGCGCGCGGGCGAGCTGGGCGTCCGCGGAACGTTATAGACTCACGAACTGCCGGACAACGAGTTCCGTATAACGTTCCAGCCGAGTGCGCGAGGCGCGCGAGGCAAGTCCCCAGCGCGCCGAGGCGCGCGAGGGAAGTCTTGATACGAAATGGCAGAAGCTTCAGTCATTCTTGACCGCGTGAGCGTGGCCTACGGGCCCACGGCCGCGCTCCGCGACGTCAGCGTCGTGTTTCCCAAAGGCGCCGTGGGCCTGCTTGGCCCCAATGGCGCCGGCAAGAGCACGATGCTGAAGGCGCTCCTGGGGTTCATTCCGCCCAAAGCCGGCCGTCTCGAGGTCCTGGGGCTGAACGTGGCCGACCGCCCGCTCGAGGTCCGATCGCGCCTGGGCTACATGCCGGAAAACGACGGGCACATCCCTGGCATGAACGCCGTCACCTTCGTGGCCTACTGCGGGCAGCTCTCGGGGTTGCCGAAGAGCGACGCGATGCAGCGCGCGCACGAAGTGCTGTACTACGTCGGACTCGGCGAAGCCCGCTACCGCAACGTGGAAGAGTATTCAACCGGCATGAAGCAGCGCATCAAGCTGGCGCAGGCACTCGTGCACGATCCCGCGCTGTTGTTCCTTGACGAGCCGACGAACGGCATGGATCCCAAGGGCCGCGATGAAATGCTCGAACTCGTGCGCGATCTTGCGCACAACAAGGGCGTGGACCTCATCCTGTCCTCGCATTTGCTGCCCGACGTCGAATACACCTGCGACCACGTGATCGTCCTCGACAAAGGCGCGGTCGCGACATCGGGATCCATCGAACAGTTGAAAGGACCCACGGGCCGCGTGCTGGAAGTCCGCGTCAAGGGCGACCTCGCGCCGTTCGTCGCCGCGCTCGTCGCCGCCGGCATGGAGTGCCGCGAGACGGATGAAGACGTGATGCGCGTGACGGTGAAGGGCCCGCTCGGCGCCGTGGGCGACGATCAACGCCGCATCTGTGCGGAGGCCATGAAACTGGGCGTCCAGGTCCGGCACCTTCGCACGAGCGTGCCGACGCTGGAAGACGTGTTTGCGCGAGCGATAGGCGAGTTATGAGCCCGATTCACGATCAAACCTATCGGCACTATGGCGGAGAGCGCCGCCCGCTCGGCCGGGCCTGGGGCGTCATCAGCTCGACAGGCATTCGATCGAGTCTCGCCCGCAAGTGGTTTCTCGCGCTTCTCGTCTGCGCCTGGATTCCCTTCGTCGTCCGCACCGTGCACATCTATGCCGTGACGATGTATCCGGCGGCGGGACAGATGCTACCGGTCGATGTGCGGATGTTCATGCAGTTCGTGGAACAGCAGGGGATCTTCATTTTCTTCGTGACCGTGTTTGTGGGATCCGGCCTGATCGCCAACGATCGGCGCGCGAACGCCCTGCAAATCTACCTGTCCAAGCCCCTGCTGCGAATGGAATATATCGGCGGCAAGCTGGCGGTGCTGTGCACGTTCCTGACGTTCATTACGCTGGTGCCTGCGCTGCTGCTCCTCGCGATGCAGGTGATGTTTGCCGGCAATTTCGACTTCCTGCGCGCCAATCTGCACGTCGTGCCGGCCATCATCCTGGCCTGCCTGATCCGGGTGATCGTGTCCGCGCTCGCGATGATGGCGCTGTCGTCACTGTCCAAGAGCACGCGCTTTGTCGCGATTCTCTACACCGGCGCGATCTTCTTCACCGACAGCATGTTCGTCTTCCTGGCGTTCGTGACCGGAGCCACGCGCGTGGCCTGGGTGTCGGTCAGCGGCAACATCGAGAACATCACGGACGTGATGTTCCGGCAGACGCCCCGCTACGAGACGCCGCTCGTCGTGTCCATCCTGGTGCTGCTCGGCCTGGTCGCGGTCTCGATCTCGGTGCTGGAGCGCCGCGTGCGCGGCGTGGAGATCGTGGCATGAGCACGCCAATCATGACGGCGGATCATCTTTCGAAGTGGTACGGCCAGGTGATCGGTCTGAACGACGTCTCCGTGAACGTGCCGCCCGGCATCACCGGCTTGCTGGGACCGAACGGCGCCGGCAAGAGCACGTTCATGAAGCTCATCACCGGACAGTTGCGCCCCAGCAAGGGCTCGGTCACGGTGTTGGGCGAGCCGATCTGGGCGAATCCCAAACTGTTCTTCCGCATTGGCTTCTGTCCTGAGCAGGACGCGTTCTACGACCGGATGACCGGCCTCGAGTGGGTGATGGCGCTCGTCCGGTTGAACGGACTCAGCGACAAGGAAGCGCGAGAGGCCGCCGAACGCGCGCTCACGACGGTTGATTTGATGGACGCCGCCGGCAAGCGCATCGGGGCCTATAGCAAAGGCATGCGTCAGCGCGTGAAACTCGCTCAGGCGCTCGTCCACGATCCCGAGTTGCTCATTCTGGATGAACCGCTCTCCGGCATGGACCCGTTGGGCCGGCGCAAAACGATGCGCCTGATTCGCGATTGGGCGAAGCAGGGGAAGAGCATTCTCGTCTCGAGCCACATCCTGCACGAGATCGAGTCGATGACGACCAACATCCTTTTGATCAATAACGGAAGGATCCTGGCCGAGGGCAACGTGCATCAGATTCGCGATCTGATCGACACGCATCCACACACGGTCTACATTCGCGCCGAGAATCCGCGCGGCCTCGCGCGCGAGTTTCTGTCGCGCGCCGACGTCATCAGCATGCGTTTTGAACCTGGGGCCGTCATCGTCGAGACGGGGAAGCCCGATGAGTTTTATGCGGGCCTGACCGACCTGGTCGCCGGCGGCAACGTGGGCGCGGTCGAGGAGGTCACGTCACCGGATGACAACCTCCAGGCCGTCTTCAAGTATCTGGTGAAGAACTGACCATGACTGACGCGCCGCGTCCATCCGCCTCGCCCAGTTTCATGTACGCGGCGTCCCGCGTCTTCGAGCTGTCGATCGGCGAAATGCTCTGGTCGCGCCGCACCGTGTTCATGGGCCTCGTCGTCGGCTTTCCGGTTCTGGCGGCGATCGTGCTGCGATTGCTTTCGAGTCTTGGTGTGGCGCCGATCACCGTCAACAATCACGGCGTGGACGGCCCGGTGATTTTTGGCCTGATGATCTGGATCTTTTTCGTCCGGATCAGTGTTCCCGTGCTGGGCGTGTTCTATGGGACCTCGCTCATCGCGGACGAAGTCGAAGATAAGACCATCACGTACTTGTTCTCGCGCCCGATTCCGCGCGGCGCGGTGCTGGTCGGGAAATACCTGGCCTACCTCGCCTGCACCACCTTCGTCATTCTTCCCGCCGTGGTGATTGTCTGGCTGCTGATGATTCCGATGGGCGGCAGCCTCGGCGCGAGTTTTATCGATCTGACAAAGGATCTCGTCCTGCTCGCCATTGGCCTGGCGGTCTATGGAGCCCTGTTTGCCCTGGCCGGCGCGGCGCTCAAGCGGCCGCTGCTGTCCGGTCTGGTGTTTGTCCTCGGCTGGGAGCAGATTGCGATGATCTTGCCGGGCTACCTGCGCCAACTCACGGTGGCCCACTATCTTCAGGGCATGGTTCCGCACGCGATGCCCTCGAACACGCCGCTCAGCCTGATTCAGGGCATGTTCCGCGAGGTGCCGAGCCTGAGTGAAAGCCTCATTTCGCTGGGGCTCATCATGGTGGTTTCGCTCTGGCTGGCGGCCCGGACGGTGACGCGAAAAGAGTATGTCCTTGAGCAATAAGGTTTTGAGGGCTCAAATACAGGCGCCGGGCCGGAACCTCCATCCCCACTATCCGTATAATCGCGTAGAGGTCCTGTCCATATGACCCGAGGCATTCGCTACTTTCTGACCGGTTCGGCGCTCGTCGTGTTTCTCGGACTGGGCACCGGGCTCATTGCCTACTACAACGGCGGCCTCCCCATCGGCCCCCGGGCCGCCAACGGCGACCTGACGTTTGTACCGGCAGACGCCTCGGCCGTGGCCTTCGCGGATGTGAGGGCCATCATGGCGTCGGACTTCAGACAGAAGCTCCGCCAGGTGCTGCCAACGGGCGAAGAGCTTGCCAAGTTCCGCGACGAGTTGGGCGTCGACATTGAACGCGACATCGACACCGTGACCGCCGCCTACCTCGGTGGGCAGTCCGCGCCCGAGGGCGGCGTGGTCATTGTCCGCGGCCGATTCAACACGGCCCAGATTGAAACGCTCGCGACTCAACACGGCGCGGTGGCTGAGGACTACAAGGGCATGCGCCTGCTGTCGATGGCGACTGGAGACACGACGGCGACCCATCACGCGGTTGCGACCGTGGCATTCCTGAACGCGGGATCCCTGGCCCTCGGCGAGGCCTCGGCCGTGAAGAAGGCGATCGACGCGAATGCGTCCGGCGACGATGTGCGGAAGAACGCCGAGATGATGAACTTGATTAATGACGTCACCTCCACAGGTAACGCGTGGGTGGTCGGGCGGTTCGACGCGATGACGAACCAGGCGGGCGTGCCGGCGGAAATCATGAACCACTTGCCGCCGGTCAACCTGTTCGCGGCGAGCGTGCACGTCAACGGCGGGCTGAACGGCATGGTGCGTGCCGAGGCGCGTGACGACAAGGCCGCAGAACAGTTGCGCGATGTCGTCCGCGGCGCGCTGGCGGCCGGCAAGCTCATGACGGGCCAGAATCCAAAGATGGACGCGATGCTGAACTCGCTGCAGATCACGGGTAGCGGCAAGACGGTCGGTCTGACATTCGCGCTGCCATCTGAGTTGCTCGAGTTGTTGAACGGCGTCGCCGCCGCGCACCAGCTGGGCAACGGCACCGGCGGCGTCATTCACAAGTAGACACTCGACGCTCCGTTCACACGGAGCCACGGAAGACCGACGGAGGCACGGAATTAGTTTTTGGGTCGTCCCAAACTAACTCCGTGCCTTTGTTCTTTCTCCGTGCCTCCGTGTGAAATGACAAGCTCAGTTGTTGTAAGTTGTCCGAATGTCCCTTCCGCGAGTTGTCATTCTTGGTGCGGCGCGAACACCCATCGGCCGCTACGGCGGAAGTCTTCGCGATACGCACCCGGCTGAGTTAGGTGCGCGCGCCGCGAGGGCGGCGATCAGTCGCGCCGGTCTCGTGGCCGACGACATTGACGAGGTGCTCATCGGTCATGGCCGGCAGGCGGGGTCTGGCCCGAATCCTGGACGGCAAGTCGTGCGTCGCGCGGGCCTTCCGGATTCCGTGCCCGGGCAAACCATCAATCAGGCGTGCGCATCCGGTCTCCAGGCGATTGCGCTCGGCGCGCAGGCGATTCAGACCGGCCAGTCGCGCGTCGTGCTGGCCGGCGGCATCGAGTCGATGAGTCGCATGCCGTATCTGGTCGACAGCGAAGACGCGCGCTGGGGCCACAAGATGGGGAACTTCAAGCTTGTAGACGCCATGTATCGCGACGGGTTCTTTTGTCCGCTGTCCCAGCTCATCATGGGCCAGACGGCCGAGATCCTCGGCCGGCAATACAACATCACGCGTGAGCAATCCGACGAGTTTGCGCTCGGCAGCCAGCGAAAGGCCGAGGCCGCGATCGCGGCGGGGCGTTTTGTCGAGGAAATCACGCCGGCACCGGGCCGCGACGCCAAGGGCAAGCCGATCGAACTCGCCACCGACGAACATCCGAGAGCTGGTACGACGATCGAGAGTCTGCGCAAACTGCCGGCGGTGTTCGAGCCCATCGATGGCGTCGCCGGCATCATCACGGCCGGCACGTCGTCAGGCATTACCGACGGCGGCGCGGCGATCGTGCTCGCCGATGAACAGGACGCCGCGCGTCGCGGGATCACGCCGCTGGGCCGCATCGTGGGTTGGGCGACGTCGGGCGTGGATCCGCGAATTATGGGCATCGGCCCGGTGCCCGCGGTCCGGAGGCTCCTCGACAGGACCGGCCTCGCGCTTGGTGATTTCGACCTCGTCGAGCTGAACGAGGCGTTCGCGCCGCAGGTGCTGGCCGTGCTGCGGGACCTGCCGATCGATCCCGACCGCGTGAACGTCAACGGCGGGGCGATCGCACTTGGCCATCCGATCGGCTGCACCGGCACGCGCATCGTCGTGACGCTGCTGCACGAGATGGCCCGGCGCGGCGCCCGCCTCGGTTTGGCGACACTCTGCGTCAGCGGCGGCATGGGGATCGCCATGGCGATTGAGCGGCCCTGACTTCGCGTATCATTTGAGATTGTGCGTATCGCAGTGATCCCTGGTGATGGGATAGGCAAGGACGTCACCACTGAAGCAGTCAAGGTGCTCAACGCGGTCACGGACGTGACCGGCCGGCGTCTCGAACTCGAGATGCTGCCGTGGAGCGCGGACTATTACCTCGAGACCGGCATCACCATTCCTCCGAATGGCTACGCGATGCTTCGCGAAGAGTTCGACGCCATTTTCGTCGGCGCCGTGGGCGATCCGCGGGTGCCGGACAACCGCCATGCGCGCGACATTCTGCTCGGCGCCCGGTTCGAACTCGACCTCTATGTGAACTACCGCCCGGTCAAGCTGCTGGCGGAGCGTCTGTGCCCGCTCAAGGGCCGTGGCCTCAAAGACGTCGACTTCGTCGTGTTCCGCGAGAACACCGAGGGGCTCTACATGAGCATCGGCGGCCGGTTCAAAGCGGGCACGCCGGACGAAGTCGCGATTCAGGAAGAGATCAACACCTACAAGGGCGTGCACCGGATCATCCGCGAGGCGTTCGTGCACGCAGTGGCCAAAGGTCGCGCGACGGTCTGCATGGCGGACAAGAGCAACGCGATGACGCAGGGGCACGCGTTGTGGCAGCGCGTGTTCAAAGAGGTGTCGGCGGAGTTTTCGTCCATTCGCGCCACCCACATGTATATCGATGCGCTGGCGATGTCGCTCATCAAGGATCCGGGGCAGTTCGACGTGATCGTCACGAACAACCTGTTCGGCGACATCATCACGGATCTGGGCGGCGCGCTGCAGGGCGGCCTTGGCATGGCCGCGTCGGGCAACATTCATCCCGGCCGGACCTCGCTGTTCGAACCGGTGCACGGATCGGCGCCGCGATATGCGGGCAAGAACATCGCCAATCCGATCGGCGCGATTCTGTCCGCGGCCTTGATGCTCGAGACGGTCGGCTGGGGCGACGAAGCGGCGCGGATCGAGGCGGCGGTGGCGGCCGCGGTCGCGGCGGGCGAAACCACCAAGGACATTGGCGGATCGCTGGGCACGAGCCAGGCCGGTGACTGGATCGCCGGCCACATTCTCCGCGCATAGACCGAATGGAGCCCGTGGGCTTTAGCCCACGGGAAGGATCGACAGGAAGGAAATTCGATGCCGAAAGACGTCTTCATCATTGGCGGGGCTCGCACCCCGATGACCGATTACACGGGTTCGCTGAAGGATGTGTCCGCGCTCGAGCTCGGCGCGATTGCCTCACGCGGCGCCTTCGAGAAAACCGGCGTCAAGCCCGAATGGGTGGACCACGCCGTGTTCGGCAACGTGTTGCAGACGAGCAGCGATGCGATTTACGGCGCGCGCCACGTCGCACTCAAGGCCGGCGTTCCGCAGGAAGTGCCGGCACTCACGGTCAATCGTCTGTGCGGATCCGGCATTCAGGCCGCCGTCAGCGGCGCACAGCTGATTCAACTCGACGAGGCGCACATTGTGCTCTCCGGCGGCATGGAGAACATGAGCCAGGCGCCGCACGTCATGCGCGGCCTTCGCACGGGTTTGAAGCTGAACCAGGGCAAGCTCGAGGACTATCTCTACGAGGCGCTGCTCGATCCCTATTGCGGGTTGTTCATGGCGCAGACGGCGGAGAAGTGCGCCGTGAAGTACAACATCTCGCGCGACGAGCAGGACGAGTACGCGCTGCGCAGCCAGTTGGCCGCGTCGAAGGCCTGGGCCGACGGCAAGTTCAAGGACGAAGTCGTGCCGGTCGAGCTCAAGACCCGCCGCGGCGTGACGATCGTTGACCGCGATGATCACCTGCGGCCGGACACCACGCTCGAGGGCCTGGCCAAACTGCCGGCGGCGTTTTCGAAAGACGGGATGGTGACCGCCGGCAATGCCAGCGGCATCGTGGATGGCGGCGCGGCCGTGATCCTCGCGTCGGGCGAGGCCGTCAAAGAGAAGCAGTTGAAGCCGGTCGCGCGATTAGTGGCCTGGGCCTCCGTCGGCGTCGATCCGTCCTACATGGGCATGGGCCCCGCGCCGGCGACGCGCCTTGCACTCGCCCGCGCCGGACTGACACTGGATCAGATTGATCTGATCGAGGTTAACGAGGCGTTCGCCGGCCAATATCTGGCCGTCGAGAAGGAACTCGGCCTCGATCGCAACAAGACCAACGTCAACGGCGGGGCGATTGCGCTGGGCCATCCGCTCGGGATGACCGGCGCGCGGTTGATTCTGACATTGACGCACGAACTGGCGCGGCGCGGGAAGAAATACGGCCTCGCCACGGCCTGCATCGGCGGCGGCCAAGGCATTGCGGCGATTATTGAGAGGCTCTAGTTCATGGCGATCAAGACTGTCGGCGTACTCGGGTGCGGTTTGATGGGCGCGGGCATCGCGCAGATTTCGGCCGCGGCCGGCTACAAGACCATCGTCCGCGAAGTGAATCAGGCGGCGCTCGACAAGGGGATCGGCCGCATCAAGAAATTCCTGGATGGCGGCGTCGAGAAGGGGAAAGTCACGCCCGAGGCACGCGACACGACGCTGGCTAATCTGTCCGGCGTCACGGACTTCGCGGCGATGGGTTCGTGCGACCTCATCATCGAAGCCATCATCGAGAACCTGGATGAGAAAGCGGCCGCCTACAAAGCGCTCGATGCGGTGGTCGGCGACCATGCGATTTTCACGTCCAACACGTCCTCGCTCTGCATCACGGAACTCGCGGCCACGACGAAGCGGCCCGACCGTTTCGGAGGTCTGCACTTTTTCAACCCTGTGCCGCTCATGAAGCTCGTCGAAGTGGTGAAGGCGCTGACGACGTCGGCGGAGACGCATGAGGCGTTGATGGGGTTCTCGCGTTCGATCGGGAAAGAGCCGATCACGGCGCCCGACAAGCCGGGGTTCATCGTGAACCGCCTGCTGGTGCCGTATCTGCTCGATGCGATCCGCTGCTACGAGCACGGCCTCGGCACGATCGAAGACATCGACAACGGCATGAAGCTCGGCTGCGGCTATCCGATGGGACCGCTGACGCTGCTCGATTTCGTGGGTCTCGATACGACGTATTACATCGCGAACATCATGTTCGACGAATACAAAGACCACATGTTTGCCGCGCCGCCGCTGCTGAAGCGCATGGTGCTGGCGGGCAAGCTGGGACGGAAGTCGGGTGAGGGGTTCTACAAGTACTGACCGGCAGGCTGAAACCCGCCGGCTACTTCTGGCAGGCCGCCGCGCGGCGCAGGTATCATGGTCGAAATGCAGGATCTGATTCGCCAGTTGCTGGCGGGCCTCGGCGAGGATCCCGCGCGTGAGGGACTGCAGGAAACGCCGCGTCGCGTCGAGAAGTCGCTGCAGTTCCTGACCAGTGGCTACACCACGGACATCGACGCGATCATCAACGGCGCGTTGTTCACGGTCGCGTACAACGAGATGGTCATCGTGCGCGACATCGACCTCTACAGCCTGTGCGAGCACCACCTCCTGCCGTTCTTCGGCAAGGCCCACGTCGCCTACATTCCCGACGGCAAGGTCATCGGCCTGAGCAAAGTGCCGCGCATCGTCGATGCGTTTGCGCGCCGGCTGCAGGTGCAGGAGCGCCTGACGTCCCAAATCGCCGACATGATTGAGGAGAAGATTCGGCCGCTGGGCGTGGCGGTCGTCATCGAGGCGACGCATCTGTGCATGGCCATGCGCGGGGTGCAAAAGCAGAATTCGGTCACGGTCACGAGCGCCATGCGCGGCGTGTTTCACAGTGATTCGCGCACGCGCGCCGAGTTCCTCGAATTGATTCACTACCGCGGCGGTCATCAAACGGCGCTGCGGCATGGTCACGTGCCGTCCGCCGATTCGGACCACAAATAGCATGATGGCTGTCTTTCGATTGGTCGGCTGCCTGATGGTCCTCGCGATGGCGACGGCCGCGATCGTGCAGGCCTCGCCCCAGGCCAGGGCCACGAAGCCGCCGGCCAAGCGAACCAGTCAGGCGTTCACGTGCGTCGCCGAACTCGGCATGGGCGTCGCCAGCCGCCGCAGATTCTGCGACGTTATGGTCGCGACCGGCGGCGCCGACAGCATCCTCGTGACGATCCCGCCGCACACGGGTACCGCCACACTGATGTTTGATCTCCATAACCGCTTCAACGTCCCGACCGGCCAGGTGGACCCGGCGCAGGCGTTCGTCCGGCACGTGGCCGTTGTGTCCGTGCTGCGGCAGACCGGCGAGTTGATCGAGCGCGCGGCCGTGACGCGCGACTACCGGACGACCGCCGATCTGTTCGATCGCATCGCCGGCGCGACCCGCGGATCGGCGCCGAAGGCCATCGCGCCCGGCGCACCGCAGGCCATTCGCGTCACGATTCCGGTCGGCGTCACCGCGGCCGGCATCGTCGGGACACGGCTCGAGGAATGGCGCGCGGCCGGGCGTGGCGCGTTCGATCTGCCCGGCCGGCCGATCGCGATCGTCTCCAACGTCCGCATGGAATACACACCCAAGTGAGCGCGGCGCCAACCGACCGGTTTGACGTGGTGATTGTCGGGGCGGGACCCGCAGGTCTGGCGGCCGCCATCGCGGCCAAAGCGCGCGGCCTGACCTACGCGGTCCTTGAAAAGGGCGCGCTCGTCAATTCGCTCCTGCACTATCCGACCGACATGGTGTTTTTCACGACGCCGGAGTTGATGGAGATCGGCGATCTTCCCTTCGTCAGTCCGCACGAGAAACCGACGCGGCAGGAATCGCTTCGCTACTATCGCCGCGTGACCGATCGGTTCGGCCTCGACATCGCGTTGGGCGAGCCGGTGATTGGCCTCTCGCGACAGGCGAGCGGGTCGTTTGTCGTCACATCGCGGCCCGCGGGCGGCGACGTACGGGAACGGCACGCCCGATTCGTCGTGCTGGCGAGCGGGGCCTATGACATTCCCAATCGCCTCGGCGTGCCTGGTGAGAATCTGCCGCACGTGTCTCACTATCATCGCGAGGCGCACGCGCACTATCGCAGCCGCGTCGTCATCGTGGGCGGGAAGAACTCGGCGGCCGAGGCGGCGCTCGAACTCTATCGGGCGGGCGCGCAGGTGCTCATCGTCCATCGGGGACCGGCGCTCGGCGACTCCATCAAATACTGGGTGAAGCCCGACATCGAGAACCGAATCAAGGAAGGCACGATTCGCGCCCGCTTCAATACGCGGGTCCGCGAGATCACGCCGACCGATGTCGTCGTGGAAGGGCCTGACGGCATCGACAGGGAACCGGCAGACGGGGTGCTGTTACTCACCGGCTACCGGTCGGATCCCGCGCTCCTCCGCGCGGTAGGCGCCCAACTGGACGAGGCGACCGGCGCCCCCGTTCACGACGAGACGACGTTCGAGACGACGGTCCCGGGACTGTTCGTGATTGGCGCGGCTATTGCCGGGCAGCAGAGCGGTCGCATCTTCATTGAAAACGGCCGTTTCCACGGCGGCGTTGTCGTACGGGAGATCGCATCCCGGGTGTAGTAATCTCGACCGCCACGCCATGCATCCAGCGATCGATACCTCCAATCTGACCCGCGACTTCGGGACGTTTCGTGCCGTCGACCAGCTCACGCTTCGCGTGGAAGCCGGCCGATTCTATGGGTTCCTCGGCCCGAACGGCGCGGGCAAGTCCACGACCATCAAAATGCTGACCGGCCTGCTGGCACCCAGCAGCGGGACGATTCGCATCCTTGGCGAGGACATGGGCGACCCGGCACGCGCGCTGGCAATCAAGCGCCGTATCGGCGTGGTCCCGGAGAATCTTGCGCTGTTCGACAACCTGACGGCGCGTGAGCATCTCACGTTCGTCGGGCGCATGTACCTGCTGCCGCCGGACGTCATCAAAAAGCGCTGCGATGAGTTGCTGGCGATGATGGATCTTGCCGACGAGAAGAAGAAGCTCACGCTCGAGTTCTCGCATGGCATGAAGAAGAAGCTCGCGCTGGCGGCGGCGCTGATTCCCAATCCGGACTTGCTGTTCCTCGACGAGCCCTTCGAAGGCGTGGACGCCGTGGCCTCACGGGTGCTGCGCGACACGCTCAAGCAGTGCGTCGGGCGCGGGGCCACAGTCTTCCTGACCTCGCATGTCCTCGAAATCGTCGAGCGCCTCTGCACCGACGTCGGCATCATCGCGCGCGGCCACCTCGTGCATCAGGGCACGATGGAAGAGTTGCGGCGGACCGGATCGCTCGAGGACAAGTTCCTCGCCGTGGTCGGTGATGCCGGCCACGATCACGAGACGCAGAAGTTGAGCTGGCTGGAGAGCTAGCGTGAACGGAAACCAGCTTCGGACTATTCTCTGGCTGCGCTGGCGGCTCACGCGGAATCAGTGGGCCAAAGGCGGCGGCGTCGGCGCGGTGGTCGCGGCGATCGTGGCCGTGGGCGCGATCGGCATCGCCTTGATGGGCCTGGTCGGCGGGCTGGCCCTGGGCGTGTACGCTCTGGGCCACGCGAAGCCGATGGGCGTGATGGCCGTGTGGCTCGGGCTCACCGTGGCGTTCCTGTTGTTCTGGCTCATTGGCCTGCTCAATGAACTCCAGCGATCGGAGAGCATCGACCTGCAGCGTCTGATGCACCTGCCCGTGGCGCTCGTGCAGATTTTCTTCGTCAACTACGCCGCGTCGCACTTCGCGGTCAGCCTCTCGCTCGTGGTGCCGGCGATGATCGGACTTTCGATCGGACTGGCCTGGTCGCGCGGCGCCACGATGCTGCTCATGATTCCGCTCGCGCTGAGCATGGTGCTCATGATCACCGCGTGGACGTACTACCTGCGCGGCTGGCTGGCGACGCTGATGAGCAACCCGCGGCGCCGCCGGACCATCATCATGGCGCTCACGGCCAGTTTCATCCTGCTGGTGCAGGCGCCGAACCTCTACTTCAACGTGTTCCGCAATATGGATCGGCCTTCCAGGGCCGAACGCCTCAAGGAAACGAAGGAACAGAAAGCGGCGCGAGACGCGGCCGAAGACGCGCAGATCATGCAGGTCCTCAAACTGCAGCCGGCCCTGCCGCCGCTGTGGGTGCCGGTCGGCGCGCAGGCGCTCGCCGAAGGGCGCGTCTGGCCGGCGCTGCTGGGGACGCTCGGCTGCCTCGCCATCGGCGGTCTCGGCCTGCACCGGGCGTATCGCAGCACGCTGCGCTTCTATCACGGCGAATCAGGCGGGAAGGCGTCGGCGGTACCCAAGGTCGCGCGATCCGCTGCGACCCCCGGCCGGCCCGAGCCGGTCGGCAACTTGCTGGTCGAGCGCCGGCTGCCCGGCGTGCCCGAGGAAGCCGCCGCGCTCGCGATGGCCACCTTCCAGTCGATGTTGCGTGCGCCCGAAGTGAAGATGGCCTGGGCCACGTCGTTCATCGTGACGCTCGTCGTCGGCGCGCCCTTGCTGTTTCGAGGCGGGTCGAAGCTGCCCGAGCTGGCGAGGCCCTTTGTCGCAACGGGTGTTGTGATCTTCGCCCTGTTTCTGCTCGTCGGGTTTCTGGCGAACCAATTTGGATTTGATCGCGACGGGTTTCGAGCCCTCGTCTTGTCGCCCATGGAGCGTCGGCTGATGCTGATCGGCAAGAACCTGGCCTGTCTGCCGGTCGGCGCCATTTCCGCGCTGGTGCTCTTGACGATCATGACGTTCTGGCTGCATCTGTCACCGTTGGTGTTTCTGGCGACTGTATTCCAGCTCGTCGCGGGCCTGATGGTCGGCGGCATCGGCGGCAATTTGCTGTCGATTCTCGTGCCGTACCGCATCCAGCCGGGCTCGATGAAGCCGACAAAAATGCCCGGACTGGCGATGCTGGTGCTGGTGGTGTGCCAGCTCGCCTTTCCGTTACTGATGGCGCCGGCCTTTCTGCCGCCACTCATCGGCATGCTGTGGCAGCGCTTCGGCGGTCCACCCGCCGCGCTGGTGAACCTGCTGCTGTCGATCGTGCTCGCGGCGATCGCGGTCCTTGTTTACTGGCAGACACTGGTGCCGCTTGGCCGCCTCTTGCATCGGCGTGAGACCAAAATCCTGGGGATCGTGACCGTCGAAGTGGAATAGGAATGCCGGCGAAACGGTCCGTTGAGATCCTCCGGGACAAATCGCTGTACAGGTCGATCGCGTTCACCCGCGCTGAGCGAAAGCGTCTGCGGATCGAAGGGCTGTTGCCGCATGCGGTCGCAACGCAGGCACAGCTCGTGTCCCGCGTGATGGAGAGCCTGCGGCAGGCGCCGAGGGACATTGACCGGTACATGGCCTTGTCCTCGCTGCAGGAACGCAACGAGCGTCTGTTCTACCGCACGGTCATCGACCACCTCGACGAAATCATGCCCTTGATCTACACGCCGACGGTGGGCGAGGCGTGCCGGGAGTTTTCGCACATCGCGCGTGAGCCGAAGGGGTTTTTCATCACCCCGGACGACCGCGGCCGGGTCGCGGAGTACCTCGACAACTGGCCGGAGAAGGACATCCGCGTCATTGTCGTCACCGACGGACAGCGGATCCTGGGTCTGGGCGATCTCGGCGCCAACGGCATGGGGATTCCGATCGGCAAGCTCGCGCTGTACACCGCGTGCGCCGGCATTTCGCCGAAGCAGTGTCTGCCGGTGTTGCTGGACGTCGGCACGAACAACGCGTCGCTGCTCGAAGACCCGCAGTATCTCGGCTATCCGCACAGACGCGTGGAAGGGAAGCGGTATTTCGACCTCGTCGATGAATTCGTGCGGGCGGTGCAGAAGAAGTACCCGCGTGCGTTGATTCAATTCGAGGATTTCCTGACGCCCAACGCCTACGCCCTGCTGAACAAGTACCGCGATCGCGTGCTGTGCTTCAACGACGACATTCAGGGAACGGCCGCCGTGGCGCTCGCCGGCGTGTATGCCTCCACGCGGATGACCAAACGGGCGTTTGCCGACCTGCGCATCATGTTCCTCGGCGCAGGGTCTGCGGCAACCGGGATCGCCGACTTGATGGTCTCGGCCTTCGTGGACGAAGGGCTGAGTCCCGAGGAAGCGCGCCGCCGCTTGTGGTTCGTGGACGTCAACGGGCTGGTCGTGAGAGGCCGGACGGATCTCATGACGCACAATCTGCCGTACGCCCACGATCATGCGCCGCTCGGGTTCGTCGAGGCCATCGACGCCATCAAGCCGCACGTACTGATCGGTGCAACCGGCGCGCCTGGCACTTTTACCCAGCAGGCTGTCGAGCGGCTGTGTGCGCACACCGAACGCCCGGTACTCTTTGCGCTGTCCAATCCCACCTCCAAAGCCGAGTGCACCGCCGAGCAGGCGTACGCGTGGAGCCATGGGAAAGCCATCTTCGCGAGCGGCAGTCCCTTCAAGGCCGTGACGCACGGTGGCCGGGAATTCCAGCCCGGTCAGGGCAACAACGCCTATGTGTTTCCGGGGATCGGTTTGGGCGCGGTCGTGTGCCGCGCGCGCGTGATTCCCGACGAGTTTTTTCTGGCCGCTGCCCGAACGCTCGCCGCGCTGGTGGGGAAGGCGGACCTCGAACGCGGCTCGCTCTATCCGCCGCTACGCGACATTCGCCGGATTTCGCTCGCGATTGCCGTGAGCGTGGCCGAGACGGCCTACGCCCTCAAACTCGCGCGGGCCAAACATCCCCGCAACCTCAGAAGCGCAATCGAGCGCTTCATGTACGAACCGTAAGCGCCTCGTGTTTGCAGAGGAGAGTCATCATGCCGGTCCCGAAGACGCGTCTTGAGCACGATTTGATCGGCGCCAAGGAAGTGCCGGCGGATGCCTACTATGGCGTGCAGACCGCCCGCGCCCTGGAAAATTTCAACATCTCGGGGCTGGAGATCCGGCTCTATCCCAACATCATCAAGGCGCTCGGCATGGTCAAGTTGGCCGCCGCACGCGCTAATTTCGATTGCGGCCAGTTCAGCAAGGAGATTCTGCAGGGCATGGAAGGCGCCTGCCTGGAACTGATTGAAGGCAAGCTGCACGATCAGTTTCGCCTGGATGTCTTCCAGGGCGGCGCCGGCACGTCCACGAACATGAACGCGAACGAGGTGATTGCGAACCGCGCGCTGGAGCTGATGGGCCACAAGAAAGGCGAGTACCAATACTGCAGCCCGCACGACCACGCGAACGGATCGCAGTCCACCAACGACGCGTACCCGACCGCTCTGCATGTGGGCATGGCGTTGGGCAATCTCGAGCTGATCGCCGCCGTCAACGAACTCATCGCGGCGTTCGCTGCCAAGGGCAAAGAATTCGGCTCGCTTATCAAGATGGGCCGGACGCAGCTCCAGGACGCCGTGCCGATGACGCTGGGACAGGAGTTCAACGCGTTTGCGGCCACGCTGGCCGGGGAGGTGCGGGCGCTCGAAGCCATGCAGCGAGTGCTCTCGGAAATCAATATGGGCGCCACCGCTATCGGCACGGGGCTGAACGCGCCGGCCGGCTATGCCGAGAAATGCACCGCGCACCTGGCCCAGATTACCGGCCTGCCGATTCATCTCGCGGCCGACCTGATCGAAGCCACGCAGAACACGCAGGCGTTTGTCCTCTACTCCTCCTGTATGAAGAGCCTGGCGATCAAACTCTCGAAGGTCTGTAACGACCTCCGGTTGCTCTCCTCGGGCCCGCGCTGCGGTCTGCGCGAAATCAACTTGCCGGCCATGCAGCCGGGCTCGTCGATCATGCCCGGCAAAGTGAACCCCGTCATTCCTGAAGTCGTGAACATGGTGTGCTTCAGGGTCATCGGCAGCGATATGACCATCACGATGGCCGCCGAAGCGGGGCAATTGCAGTTGAATGTGTTTGAACCCGTCATCGCCGCCTGCATTTTCGAGGCCCAAACGATGTTCATCAATGCGGCGGATACGCTCCGCGAGCATTGCGTGCGCGGCATCACCGCCAACCCGGACGTCCTCAAACACTACGTGGACTTCAGTATCGGCACCGTCACGGCGCTCAATCCGGTGATTGGTTACGAGAAGTCCACGGAACTGGCGACCGAAGCCATGAAGACCGGCAAGGGCATCATGGAATTGGTGCGCGAAAAGAAAGTGCTGACCGAGAAGCAAATCGCCGACGTCATGAATCCCGCCGCAATGACAGGGCAGCGGCGGCCGTCCTGAACGGAGAAATTCGATGAAAACGATTTTCGCCATCGCGGTCGTCGGACTAGTCGTGGCCGGCGCCGCACAGACCGTTCCAGTGCCGCAAGCGACGCCGCCCACGGCGCAGGTGCCACAGGCGACGCCGCCGACGGCGCAGGTGCCCACCGCCAAAATCCCGCAACCGTCGGCACCGACCGCGCAAGTGCCGACGGCAACCGTTCCGACGATTCAAGCGCCGCAGTCGCCACTGCCGATGGGGCAGGTCCCGCCTGCGGCACAAGCCGGGCAGGCGTTTACCGGCACATGGTCGGCTTCTGGCCAGCGTCAGTCGTTACTGACAGAACTGAGCCGGCCGGCGATGACGGTTCAGCTCTCCGGTGCCGTCTCGATCACGACGGGCACCGGCCTCAGTCGCGGCTTTCGCGGCGAGGCTATCGGGTTTGATGATGGCGGCGGGCTGGCCGCGGGCAGCGTCGTATGGACCGATGACCGGGGGGATCGGATCTTCAGCGTCCTCCGCGGCGACGCCATCGCGGCGGCAGGCCGGCAGATGCGCGCGACGATCACGGGCGGCAGCGGCCGCTATACGGGGTTCGCCGGCGAGTACGAGTTCACCTGGCAGCACGTGATCACGACGGATGGCAACGCCGTCAACGGACGCGCGATCGATCTGCGCGGCCGCGTGCAGGCCGCAGGCGGCGCGCGATGAGCGCGACGTCCGCGGGAGGTTCGGTGTGGATCGGCCGGATCGCCTCGGTGGCGTTTGCCGTCGTGATCTGGTTCGTGGCTCCGCCTGAGGGGCTCACGATCGAGGCCTGGCGGCTGTTTGGTATTTTCCTGGCGGCCATTGCCGCGGTCATCATTGGTGCGTTCCCGATGTTGACCGCGTCGGTGTTCGCGGCCGCCGGCGCCGTGCTGACGGGTTTGCTCACACCGGTCCAGGCCTACTCCGGGTTTGCCAATGCGACGATTCTGCTCATCGTTCTCGCGTTTCTCGTCGCGCGCGCGGTGGTGAAGTGCGGGCTCGCGCACCGCCTCGGCCATTCTGTCGTGAGCGTGTTCGGCCGATCGACGCTCGGCCTGTCGTACAGCATCTTTCTGGTCGATGCGGTGATCGCGCCGGCGTTTCCCAGCAACACGGCGCGCGGCGGCGTGCTGTACCCGCTCGTCGTCGGTGTCGCTGAAGCCGGCGGCGTGACCCCCGACAATCCCAGTCGCCGGCGGCTGGGCGGCTACCTGATGTTCTCCGGCATGGTGAGCCTGAGCGTGTCGTCGGCGCTGTGGTTCACGGCGATGGTTGCCAATCCGTTGGGCGCCGAGATCGCGCGCGCGGCAGGTGTCGAAATCACCTTCGTCTCCTGGCTGATCGCGTCCTGCGTTCCGACGATCACTGCCATGCTGCTCCTGCCGTGGCTGCTTCAACGGATCATGAGGCCTGAAGTGACGTCCACGCCGGACGCGCCGGCGGCGGCCAGGCGTGCGCTTGCGGCGTTGGGACCGATGTCGCGGGCCGAGTGGATTGTGGCGCTGACGTTCATTGGCATGGTCGGGTTATGGGCGGCGGCGGGCTTCATGGGGCTGGACTCGACAGCCGTCGCGTTCCTTGGGCTCGGCGTTCTGCTGGCAACCGGCGTGCTGACGGTCGCGGACATCGCGAAAGAGGGCGACGTCCTCGCGACGTTTATTTGGTTCGCGGTGCTGTACACGCTCAGCGGTCAGCTGAACGAGATGGGGTTCATGGGCTATCTGGGCCAGCGCCTGGCAGACGCGCTCGGCGGATTTGGACCGGTTCCCGTATATCTCATCCTCCTGCTCGCGTACATCCTGCTTCACTATCTGTTCGTGAGTCAGACCGCCCACGTGCTCGCGCTCTTCGCGGTGTTTCTCGACGTCGGCGTGAAGCTCGGCGTGCCGGCGGCGCCGCTCGCATTCATGCTGCTGTTTGCGAGCAACTTCTTTTCCGTGATCACTCCGCAGGGTTCGAGCGCGAATCTGCTCTTCGTCGGGAGCGGATACCTCTCGCAAGGACAGCTCTACCGGCTTGGTGCGCTGACGACCGCCATCAGTATGTTGCTCTATCTGATTATCGCGACGCCATGGCTGATTTTCGTGGCGCGATAGGAGTAAACTTTCGACACCATGGCACGAAAATCCTCCTCGTTATTTGCAGTCGCTGTGGCGCTCTCGCTTGTCGTGGCGGGAACCACCACTCTCGGGGCCGGGTCGCAAGCCGCGCAATCCGGGCTTCCAACGATCGTCGTGTTGGCCACGGGCGGCACGATCGCCGGCGCCGCCGCCAGTGACGTGCAGGCCGGGTATGCCTCAGGGCAGGTCGGCGTTCAACAGTTACTGGCAGCCGTGCCGCAAGCCAAGAAGCTCGCGAACATGCGCGGCGAGCAGATTTCGAACATCGGCTCGCAGGACATGAACGACGAGGTGTGGCTGAAGCTCGCGCGCCGCGTCAACGAGTTGACCGCGATGCCTGACGTCGCCGGCGTCGTCATCACCCACGGCACGGACACGATCGAGGAGACCGCGTATTTCCTGAACCTCGTCGTCAAATCGCGGAAGCCCGTCGTGCTCACCGCATCGATGCGACCGTCGACGGCGCTGTCGGCCGACGGCCCGCTGAACTTCTACAACGCCGTGGCCGTGGCGGCCAACAAGGATGCGGCCGGGCGCGGTGTGCTGGTCGTCATCAATGACTGGATCCACGGTGCTGCGTCGCTGACGAAGACCAGCACGACGGCTGTACAGACGTTCATGTCGCCGCTGCGCGGTTTGATCGGGACGGTAGCCTACGGGGACATCGAGTTCTATCGCGGCCCGGTTGGCAAGCACACGATGGACTCGGAGTTTTCGCTCCAGGGCGTCACGACGCTGCCGCGGGTGGACATCATCATGGCCTACGAGAACATGGACGGCGCGCTCATTGACGCCGCGGCCGCAGCGGGCGCCAAAGGCATCGTCATCGCGGGCGTCGGCAACGGCAACCTGACCGCGGAGGCCGTCAAGGCGCTGGCCGCGCAAGCCAAGAAGGGCGTGGTCGCCGTGCGCTCAACCCGCGTGGCCACGGGCATCGTTGGGCGCAACGTCGAGCTCGACGACAACGCGCTCGGGTTCGTGGCTTCGATGGGGCTGAATCCGCAAAAGGCCAGAGTCCTGCTTCGCCTCGCACTCACCAAGACGACGGACGTCAAGGTGATTCAGCGGTATTTTGAACAGTACTAGACGCGCCTGGTTGGGCTGGGCCGCGCTCGCGGTCGTCGTTGCGGCGACGACGTGGCGCTGGTGGGACTCACCGGGCACGAGCGACGTCCAGTGGTTCATGACGTGGATGAACCACGTCATGGCGGGCGGTCCGATTCAGGGCTACATCGACATCCACGGCGACTATCCGCCAGGGACATCCTTCGTCCTCTGGATCATTGGCCAGCTGGCCAGCGGGACCGCGAGCGATCCCCGCCTGGTCCTCAAGTTCGTTCTGCTCGCGTTCCTCGTGATCTCGATCGCCATGCTGCTGGCGGCCTCGCGTCGCCCCGGACTTTCCGCGTTTGCGTACGCCGCGCTCGTGGTCAATGCGTTCGGCTTGATGTATCTGGACATTCTGACGGCGCCGTTTGTGATCGGCGCCGTCTGGGCCGCGAGCACCGGGCGAGTGCCTCTGATGGCCGGGCTGCTGGCCGCGGCGTGTGTCATGAAGTGGCAGCCTATCTTCGTGATGCCGTTCGGCATCGTCTACGTGCTCCATGCGGCGCTGAGCGGCGATCAAGAACACTGGCGCCGTCAGACGGTCTGGGCTGCTGCGATTGCCGGTGGAATCGGCGTCCTCATCCTGCTGGTCTATGGTGTGCCGGCAGTGTCGGACGCGTTCTATCGCGCCAGCCGGCATAACGCGTTGAGTAACTTCGGCGCGAATCCGTTATGGATTCTGACGTGGTGGTTCGAACGGAACGCGCCGGCGGGGGAGCGGGCGTTGACGCCCGAAGGCGTGGTCTCGATTCTGTCAGCGTCGCGCCCGATCCTTCGCGTCCTGAGCCTCATCAGCCTGATCGCGTACGGCACGGTGCTCCATAGGTACTGGCGGTCGGCCGATCGCACGGCTGGTGGGTTTGTGCGATTCGCGCTCGCCGGCTATCTCGTGTATTTCATGTGCTCCGCGGGCGTGCACGAAAACCATTTGTTCCTGGCGGTTCTTCTGTCGCTTGCGCTGGCCTGGCAGGCGCCACGCTACCTGTGGGTCGCCGCGGTGCTGGCGGTCGCCGCGAACCTGAACCTCGTGGCGTTTTATGGGTGGGACGGCGGCGGCGCCGAGCGATACGCGCACGGCGTTGACGTGACGGTGTGGCTCGCCCTCGGCGTCAGCATCGCGGTGACCACGATCATCTGGCGCCTGGCGTTCCGCGAGCCCAGCGCTGAGGTTAGATATATTTCAGGAACGAATCCGGATGTGCCTTCTTGAACCGGCGATACCAGAGACAGGCGGGGTAGAGCAGGACGAGGCTGACCGCTGACACCGCGTACGTCGTGCCGAGGCCTCCGATCCCCCGCATCCCCATGCGAGTGGCCGGCAACTCGAATGCGAGCCGATGGACGATGTAGAAGAACATGGCCGTCTGGCCGAACACGTAGAACACGCCGTTCTCGCGTACGCCGATCCGCAGCTCGATCGTCCGCAGGAGCGCGAGGCACAGGAACAGGATTCCGAGTTCGAGACCGAGGTACGTGATCGACGGCGGGTACTTGCTCACGTGCAGCCACTGCTGCCAGGTGTTGTCGGCACGCGGCAGAAACATGTTGCCGTACTCGTTGAGGCCGCGCACGACCGCAAAGATGCCGAGCGACGCGGCGCCGCAGATCCACAGCACATTCCTGCCGGAAACGGTGCTGAGACCCGCGTTGAAACGAATGAGGTGCCGCCCCAATACCCAGCCGAGCACCATCACCGAGAGCCAGGGGAAGAGCGCGTATTTGATGCTCAGGCCGTCGGTTGAGTAGGGCGCGACGAGGAAGGCGCCCAGCACGGATGGGTTGCTGGGTGGATGCCACAGCCACCCGGTGACGATTTCTCCAAAAGCGATCCAGCCTAATCCGACGGCGAGGAGTCCCCACGTGGGTAGCCGCCGCAGGCCCGCCATGCACATCATGGAGAGTCCGATCGCGGTCAGCACCGAGAACGTCCACCAACCGGAACCGAACGAGATGAGCGTGGGATCGAGCAGGGCGATGATCGCGCCGCGGATCAGAATGTTCTTGTCGATCGACCAGCTGTCCGCGCCCTTCAGCACGCGCCTCTCGATGCTCAGCGCCAGGGCGGTGCCCGCGAGGAAGACGAAGGTCGGCGCGCAGAGGTGCGTCATCCAGCGTGTGAAAAACTCCGCCGCCGGCAGCCCCATGGTCGTCGCGTCGGGGTACTGCGCCGAATCGTGGGACAGATGATGGGCATCGAACGCCATTGAGGCGTGGTCCACGACCATCAGAACCATGACGAGGCCGCGCATCCAGTCGATCGTCGCGACGCGGGTCGACAGCCGGTCGGGCGTTGCTGTAGGTGCGGCAGTGGCCACAGTGATCAGACCTCTCAGTGCACGGTCTTCGTCTTGTTCGTGAGGTAATCCTGCAGGACGTACTGCCCCAGGGTGTAGGGCGTCGTGAAGTACGCCTTGCCGCGGCAGATGCGGGCCACGCGCCGGACAAACGCGACCAGATCGTAGTCGCGCGCGAGCATGAACGTGTTGATCATGATGCCGGAGCGCCGGCAGGCCGCCACTTCGGCGAACGTCTCGCGCAACACGAACGGATCCAGGCCAAAGGCGTTGCGATAGATCCGGCCATCGGGCCGTGTGACCGCGGACGGCTTCCCGTCCGTGATCATGATGATCTGTCGAAGGTCCTTGCGCTCGCGATCGAGCAGGCGGCGGGCCAGCCGCAGGCCCTCGCGCGTGTTCGTGTAGTACGGCCCGACCTTCACGCGGCCGAGTGACGCGACCGGCACTTCCTCGGCCGAGTCGTGGAACAGCACGGCCTTGAGTGAGTCGCCCGGATACTGGTGCCGGATCAGGTTGGCGAGGGCCATCGCCACACGCTTCGCCGGCGTGAACCGATCCTCGCCGTACAGCACCATGCTGTGGCTGCAATCGAGCAACAAGACCGTCGCGCACGAACTCTGGTAGTCGCCCTGCGCGACCATGAGGTCTTCGTATTCCAAATGGAGCCCCGGGTCTGTAGACCCGGGGATCGCCCCGGGGTCTGAAGACCCCGCGCTCCAATGGGGCCCCGGGTCTTGAGACCCGGGGATCAATCGTCGACGCACCGCGTTCAGCACGGTTGCCGTCGCGTCGAGGTTCATCGTGTCGCCGAATTCATACGGGCGCGGCGGGCCGCTCGACTCGATGCCGGTGTCCAATTCCCGTGTCTCGTGCCGGCCGGCGCTCGCCCGGCCGATCGATCCCAGCAGATCGCGCAGCGCGCGGTAGCCGAGAAAATCGAGCGCCTTGTCGGTGACCTCGAAGCGTGTCGGGCCTTCGCGCTGGCCTTCGCCGCCTTCTCCATCCAGGCGTTGGGCGTCCGGCTTGCCCGTCATGCTGATGTAGCCGCCTTCGGACAGGCGCTCCATGATGCGCTGGATCAGCGCCTCAATCTGATCGCCCTGCGCCTGCCGTTCTTCCGGACTCGCATCGGACTTTTGCAAGCGATCGAGCATCTCGTCCGACAGCACGCCGCCGTTCAGCAGCGCGTCCAGAATCGCGTCATACAACGCCTGCATCGATCGGTCATCGTCGCTCTGCGGATCCCACGGGTTGTTGAAGCCGCTGGCGAGCAGCAGATCCGACAGGCGGGAGACGAGCGACTCGAGGTCGATCTCGTCCGCCAGATTTGCGACGAATTTGGAGTACCGGTATTTCATTAGTTGTAGTACTTCTTCTTCTTGCCCCGACCGCCGGACTCATCTTCTTCGAGCAGCTCTTCCAGCGTGCGGGGGTCGGCGGGCCGTTCCTTGGTGCGCGCCTGCGGCGGCGACGCGAAGAACTGGCCCTGTTCGGTCCGGCCGATCTTCTTGAGCGCCGACAGGCCTTCGAGGATCAGGTCGGCCGCGGCCGCACGTACGGGCGCGGGCTGGTCGAGGCCGCCGCCGGTCACCAACATCGCCTTGTCGAGCTGGTCCACCTCGTCGATCGCGGCCAGGAGCGCCGCTGCCGACGTGGTGTCCGAGAGGTCCACGGTGCCGCCGTTTTCGAACCACGTGATGATGGGTTTGAGGTTGACGCCGGTCGTGCGGCCGTCGAAGACGGTCGCTACCGCCGCCCGCACAACGTCGCGCGCCACGGTTTCGGCGCCCTTCAGTTCGCCCTCATACTCCAGTTCGAGTTTGCCGGTGATCGAGGGCAGCGCCGCATACACGTCGCTCACCCGCGGCACGACCGGCGATTCGCCGTTGACGAGCGCGCGCCGTTCGGCGTTCGACACGACGGTTTCGAGCGCCGTGATCGGCAGCCGCTGGCTCACGCCAGACCGCCGGTCGACGCGCTGGTCGCCGCGCGCCTGGAAGGCGATCTCTTCGACGATCTCACGCACGTAGTCGGGCACACGAACAGCGCCGGCGGCGCCGGTGCTGGCCCCGCGGTCCACCCAGGCTTCCTGCGTCGTGATGGACATGGCCTCGCCACGCGACCGGGCGTAGTGCGTGCGGATTTCCGATCCGATGCGATCTTTGAGCGGCGTGATGATCTTGCCGCGCGCCGTGTAGTCCTCCGGGTTCGCCGAGAAGACCAGCGCCACGTCGAGCCGCAGGCGCACGGGGAAGCCCTTAATCTGGACGTCGCCTTCCTGCAGGATGTTGAACAGACCCACCTGCACCTTGCTGGCGAGATCCGGCAGTTCGTTGACGGCAAAGATGCCGCGATTGGCGCGCGGCAGCAGGCCGTAGTGCATGACGAGTTCATCACCGAGTTCGCGTCCCGATCGCGCGGCCTTGATCGGATCGACGTCCCCGATGAGATCCGCGATCGTCACGTCCGGTGTCGCGAGCTTCTCGACGTATCGTTTCTCTCGCGTGCGCCACGAGATCGGCATGTCGTCGCCTTCGGTTGCCACCCGGGCGCGGCAGGCGGCGCACAACGGCGCCAGCGGGTCGTCGTGAATCTCGCAGCCTGGAATCACGGCAATTTCCGGATCGAGCAGGTCGGTCAACGCACGCAGCATGCGCGTCTTCGCCTGGCCGCGCAGGCCCAGCAGAATGAAATTGTGTTTCGAGAGAATGGCGGTCACGACTTGCGGCACGACGCTGTCGTCGTAGCCCACAATGCCGGGGAAGAGTTGGCGGCCGGCGCGCAACTGCAGCATCAGATTTTGACGCAGCTCGTCCTTGACGGAGCGATGGGGCACACGGCCCGCGGAGACAGCGGCGCGGAGGGCGCCGAGCGAAGTTGGAAGAGACATACCCAATACTAACCGTGCGGAGTAATATTCGCAGGACCGCGGTCCAAGGGTCCAAAGGTCCAAAGGTCACGGAGGGTGTCATGCGTGTCAGTCCAGTAGCGTGCGTGGTGGGCGGGTTGATGGCGGGTGCGGTGGCGCTCGCGGCGGCTCAGGGCGGTCAACAGGCGCAGGCGCCGCCGGCGCCCGATTTTGCGCAGGTGCTGGTCGACCGGCTCGACCTCGACCGTTACAAGGCGACTATCAAGGGGCTCACGCAGTTTGGTGACCGTCGCGAGGGCACGCAGCGCAATCGCGACGCCGTGGCCTGGATTGAAGCGCAGCTCAAGAGCTATGGCTGTCCGACTGAGCGCATGGAATACGTCGTCGCGCCACGCGGTGGCGGCGCGGGTGGTGGGGGACAGGCGGCGGCCGGTGCCGGTGCAGCGACGGGCGCCGCGACTGGGGCCGGCGCGGCGCGCGCGGGTGGGCAGGGCGCCGCGGGCGCTGGGGCAGCCGGTGCGACTGGCGCGGCGGCAACCGGAGGGGCACAGACGGGCCGAGCGGCTGCGGGTGGCCAGCGTCCGCCGGCGACCGTCTTGACGCAGCCCAATCGCCGCGGCACCGGCGGATCGACCTACTACGGCATTACCCGTCCGACCGGCGTGAACAACAACGCGGAGAACCAGCCGGACCTGAAACTCCGCGCGCTGAACTCCGGCCCGGTCCTCCCCGATCCCATTCCACAGGTGTTCTGCACGAAGGTCGGGACGACGCGCCCGAACGAGGTCTACATCATCGGCGGCCACATGGACGGCATCGGCTACGGCGAGGCGGCGAATGACGATGCGTCGGGCAGCGCGATTGTGATGGAACTCGCGCGCATCTTCAGTTCACCCGACGTAACGACGGACGTGACGATCCGATTCGCCCTGTGGAACGGCGAAGAGGGCGGCTTGCGCGGCGCCGGGGCGTATGTAGCGCAGCGTCAGGCGATGCAAGGCAAGGAAGATCCCGCGGGTTCGGGCAAGTATCCGGAGCCGAAGTGGCTGGGGATGATCCAGCACGACATGATGATGTGGGACCATGGCATGCCGCGCGCCGACGGCACGTTGAATCCGGAGCAGCGTCCGGAAGCGGACTTCAATATTGAATTTCAGACCGACTCGACCATGGCGGACCCGTGCACGCCAAAGGCGAAGATCCCGACCTGTTCCAAAGACCTCGCGTTCGCGGTCAAGGCCGCCGCCGACAAGTACTCGAAGAATTACCCCGGCACGGTCGGACCGCACATGACGAATACGGACTCTGGTCCGTTCATGAACATCGTGCCGGCCATCAGCATGCGCGAGAACGAGCGCGGCATGCACACGGGCGCCGGCTGGAACCCGCACTGGCACCAGCCCACGGACCTGTTCACGACGTTTTCGGACAAAGACTTCACGCTGGGCTTGAATTCCGCCCAGGCGACGTTGGGAGCGATCGCGACTTTGGCAGGAGCAAAAATCAAATAAAGCACCTGTCGAGCGATTAACCGTGAAGCAGTGAAGGATACCTGTCGAGGGTTAACAGTGAAGCAGTGAAGTTAGGGGGCTAAGAACCTCCCCCAAAAATATTTTCTTCACTGCTTCATGGTTTCAATCGTGACAAGCGATTTCCTTCATTGCTTCACGGTTCAAAACCGTGACATGAGCAGCTTGGCCGTCACAAACTTGGGTTCGATGTCCACGGGCACGTCCAGCAGCTTGTCCAGGACGCGCTGAACTTCGGGTCGAATGACGACCATCTTCTTCAGCAGCGCCTCGGCGCCAGCGTAGTCGCCGGTCGCTTCGAGCATCATCAGATCGTGCGTGAGGCCGGCGACGGCGTCCTTAATCTTCGCGTCCGCGACCGCGAACGTGCCGTCGGCGTTGACCACGAACGCGCCCTTGTCGAGCAGGTAGTTGAGCTGCATCGCGATGCCCTTGCCGTGGGCCTCCGTGACCCCGAAACGAATGGATCGAAACGACGACGCCAGGAACGTGGTGTACATCGCCTTCGCGATCTCGGGCGAGATGACGTTGCGATCCGCCAGTTGCTGAAGCGCCCAGAGGCCGGAGATGTCGGCCTTCGCTTCTTCGATGGCGGAGTAGGTGTCCTTGAGCGCGAGTCGCACCGCGGATCCGTCCGCCAGTTGGTGCGGGCCGAGGCCGTGCATCAATTCGTGCATCAGGATGTGGGCGAAGAACGCGTCAAAGCTGATGGTCGTCCGGTCCCCGGCGTTGAGGGCGATGCCGGCGATGGGTACCAGCGCCTTCTGGAACTTGGCCTCCTGCACGTTCTTGAGCATCACGCGCTTGGATCCTTTTTCCTTGATGACGCGGTCGTCGTTCGGCAGGTTGAACGCCGCCGTCTGAACGCCGCGATTCCCGTCGCCGCCGGCGAAGATCACATTGACGACACGAATCGGCGCCAGCGCGCCGAGTTTCGGATTGCGGTACTTCGGATCGATCGGCAGCGCATTTTCAAGAGCCTGCAATTCGGCGCCGAACATCCCCAGCCGTTTCGATTCCGCGTCATCTCGAAGCGTGACGAACGATTCGAACCCGGCCTTGTAGCCGAACCACTCGTCTTCGTAGGTTTCGTACGGCCCAATCGTCGGCTCAATGGTCGCGTCGAGCTCCATCCAGGCCATGTCACTGTCGAAGTAGTCGTTCGACAGGAATGCTTCCGCGCGCAGTTCGAGGAACTTCTTGAGTGTGGGCTGCGAGGTCATCGCCGCGGCAGCCCGCAGATGCGACGCCGCTTCGCCAAGGATGTTCTGATACGCGACGTTGTACGGCACCGCGATCAGTTTGCCCGACGCGTCACGCCGAATGACCGAGAAGAACCCATTCGCAACGGCGCGATCGGCCGGCGAGAGCTTCGCCATCCAGGCCTCGATCTCGGCTTTGGTGGCATCACCGGGATAGTAGTTGGCCTGTTCCGGCTTGGCGGGGACGCCGTATTCCGGTCCGAGAAACGACTCGTTCTTGTCGAGACGGGACCAGGGCCCTTTGTTAATCAAGAAATAGTGAAGCCGCGCGCGTCCTTCAGTGGAATCATCTGCCGCGAGCTGGGCCATCAACGCCGGGTTGCCGGCCCAGACCTGCTCCAGGAAGAGGCCGTCCATCAAACGCGCCGCGCGCACGATGTGGGCGAGGGCGCCCGACTCGTTGGCCGGCAGGCCGGAGATGTCAGCCGCAATGTCGACCGGTGCGAACCTCGCGATCTTCTTGTCGAGGGCGGACCGCGTGTCGACTGCCGGGACCGCGTCGCCAGGCGCGCCGACGGCGCACGCCGACCCGAGGGCGGTCATGACCAGCAACGTCCCGAACCGCCCAACGAGCCCGAATGAAAACATGCGAGAGGGGAATGGTGCGCTCATGATGCCTATTCTGCATGGATTTGCGCGTGCCGGTACCAATCGGCGAAAACAGTTAGAATAGGAGGATTATTAAGCTATTGAAGGGTCTGTCTTCATGAAGAACTTATCTCCGGTTGATGCGGCGGCGCTTGAAGCGGTCGAAACACGCGAGTGGATTGATTCGCTGGACTACGTTCTGAAACAGGCCGACACGGGCCGTTCGCTGCGCCTGCTGGATGCCCTCCGGGCCCGCGCGCGCCAGTCCGGCGTCCGCGAGCCGTTCACCTCGACCACGCCGTATATCAACACCATCGCGCCAGCCGATGAGGTGCCCGTCCCGGGCGACCGCGAGATCGAGCGCCGGATCAAGAGCCTGGTGCGCTGGAACGCCCTGGCGATGGTCGTGCGCGCCAATCGCGAATCGGACGGCATCGGCGGCCACATCTCGACGTTTGCCTCCTCGGCCACGCTGTACGAGATCGGCTTCAACCACTTCTTCCGCGGCAAGGACGCCGGGCAGGACGCGGACCTCATCTATTTTCAGGGGCACGCGTCACCCGGAATCTATGCGCGGGCGTTTCTCGAAGGCCGCCTCAACGAAACGCATCTGCGGAACTTCCGCCATGAGATGCGCGCCGGCGGCGGGCTGTCGTCGTATCCGCATCCCTGGCTGATGCCGGACTTCTGGGAGTTTCCGACGGTCTCGATGGGCCTCGGTCCGCTGATGGCGATCTATCAGGCCCGGTACGCGAAGTATCTGGAGAACCGTGGGCTGAAGCCGGTGTCGGACCAGAAGATCTGGGCGTTCCTGGGCGACGGCGAAACCGACGAACCCGAAGCGCTCGGCTCCATCTCGCTCGCGGCACGCGAGAAACTCGACAACCTGATCTTCGTCGTCAACTGCAACCTCCAGCGGTTGGACGGTCCGGTGCGCGGCAACGGCCAGATCGTACAGGAACTGGAAGCGGTGTTCCGCGGCGCGGGCTGGAACGTGATCAAGGTCCTGTGGGGATCGGATTGGGACCAGCTGCTGGCCCGTGACACGGAGGGCTTGCTCGTGCGCCGCATGAGCGAAGTCGTCGACGGCGAATACCAGCGCTACGTCGTCGAAGGCGGCGCCTATTTGCGCAAGCTGTTCTGGGGCACGGACCCGCGCCTCGCCGACATGGTGCGGCATTTGTCGGACGACCAGTTGAAGCACTTGCGCGTGGGCGGCCACGATCCTCTGAAGGTGTACAACGCCTATCGCCTGGCGACCACCACGAAGGGGATGCCGACGGTCATCCTCGCTCGCACCATCAAGGGCTACGGTCTCGGCGAGGCGGGCGAGGGCAAGAACATCACCCACCAGCAGAAGAAAATGAACGAGTCGGATTTGCGCACGTTCCGCGATCGGTTCAACGTGCCGATTCCGGACGACCGCATCGCCGACGCGCCCTTCTACCGGCCGGACGATCAGAGCGCGGAAGTTGCGTACATGAAGGAACGCCGGGCCGCGCTCGGCGGGTTCGTGCCCAGACGCGTCGTCAGCGCGCCGGCCATTCACCCGAAGATGACGGACGTCTTCGACGAATTCGTCAAGGGCGCCGAAGGCGGCCGCAAGGCCTCCACGACCATGGTGTTCGTGAAGATTCTGGCGAAGCTGCTGCGCGACAAGGAGCTGGGCAAGCTCGTCGTGCCGATCGTCCCGGACGAAGCGCGCACGTTCGGCATGGAGTCGCTGTTCCGCGCGGTCGGCATCTACTCCAGCATCGGCCAGGTGTACGAGCCGGTCGATATGGACACCTTGCTCTATTACAAGGAAGCCAAGGACGGGCAGATTCTCGAGGAAGGGATCACCGAAGCCGGATCGATCTCCTCGTTCATTGCCGCCGGCACGGCGTACGCGTCACACGGCGTGAACACGATTCCGTTTTTCATCTTCTATTCGATGTTCGGCTTCCAGCGCGTGGGCGACTTCATCTGGGCGGCGGCGGACGCACGCTGCCGCGGCTTCCTGCTGGGCGGCACCGCCGGCCGTACGACGCTGGCCGGCGAGGGCCTGCAGCATCAGGATGGCAACAGCCACACGCTCGCGCTGTCCGTCCCGACGTGCCGCGCCTACGACCCGGCCTACGCCTACGAACTGGCGACCATCATCGAAGACGGCATCCAGCGCATGTACGGGGATGGCGAGCAGGCGTTCTACTACATCACCGTGATGAACGAGCAGTACGACATGCCGGCGATGCCGGATGGCGTGCGCGACGGCATCATCAAGGGTCTCTATCGCTTCAACACGGCGGCGGACTCCGACGCGAAGTCGAAGGCCAACCCTTCGACTTCGAAGGCTTCGCCGAAAGCGCTCAGGGCTGAGGCGCGAGCGCAGTTGATCGGCAGCGGCGCGATTCTGAACGAAGTCGTCAAGGCGCAGGGGCTGCTCGCGAAGTACGGCGTCGCGGCGGACGTCTGGAGCGCGACCAGCTACAACGAGCTCTACCGCGACGCGCATCGCGTCGAACGCTGGAACCTGCTGCATCCGACGGAGCCGAAGCGGGTGCCGTATGTCACGCAATGCCTGGCGGAGACCGAGGGCATTGTGGTGGCCGCGTCGGATTATCTGAAGAGCCAACCGGACATGATTTCGCGCTGGGTCGGCCGGCCCGTGGTCACGCTGGGCACGGACGGCTTTGGACGCAGCGAAGACCGCGCGTCCCTGCGCGATTTCTTCGAAGTGGACGCCCGCTACATCACCGCCGCCACGCTGTCCGCGCTGCACCGGCAGGGCGACGTGGATGCGGCGACCGTGCAGAAGGCGTTCAAGGATCTTGAAATCAATCCGGACAAGGCCGATCCGGCGACCACGTAGAAACACCGCGACGAGCCGCGAGCAGCGTTTGGGGGTGGGACCCCACACGCAACTAAGAGAAGTAGTCGGACGAAATATGACTGAAGTTAAGCTCCCCGAACTGGGCGAGAACATCGAAAAGGGTGACGTCGTTCGCGTGCTCGTGAATGTCGGCGACGCCATCAAAGCGGATCAACCCATCGTCGAACTGGAAACCGACAAGGCCACGATTGAAGTGCCGAGCGCCGTGGGCGGCGTCGTCGCGGAACTGAAGGTCAAGGTCGGCGACAAGATCAAGGTCGGACAAGTCCTCCTGGTCCTGCGCGACGGTCCGCCGAGGGCGGCGGAGTCGAAAGAGGCGACAGGTTCGACGGGTACGACAGGTACGGCGGTTCCGGCGGTTGCTACAGCGCCAGCCCCTAAACCTGCGGCCGTGGTCGACATCGCGACGGCGCGTCCTGCTGCGGCCGCGCGTGCTGAGGCGGCGGCGATAGCGCCCGCGCCCGGCGCGCCCGTTCCGGCGTCACCCACCGTCCGTCGCTATGCGCGCGAACTGGGCGTCAACATCGGTGACGTGCCCGGGTCCGGCCCCGCCGGACGAATTTCGCAGGACGATGTGACGGCGTTCGTCAAGAAAGCGATGACGGGCGGCGGACGAGGCGCTGGAGCCGTGCGACAGGCGCCGCTTCCGGATTTCTCCAAGTTTGGCGCGACCGAGGTGCGGCCGATGTCGAACATCCGCCGCAAGACCGCGGAGCATCTGACCGCGGCGTGGCAGGCGCCGCACGTGACGCAGCACGACAAGGCCGACGTGACGGCCGTCGAAGACTTCCGCAAAGCTCACGCCGCGCAGATGGAAAAGACCGGCGTCAAACTCACGGTCACCGCCATCGTCATCAAGATCCTCTCACTGGGCATCGCGAAGTATCCGCAGTTTGCCTCGTCGGTGGACATGGCGAACGAGTCAATCGTCTTCAAGAAGTACTGTCACATCGGCGTCGCGGTGGACACGCCGATGGGCTTGCTGGTGCCCGTCATTCGCGACGTCGACAAGAAGACGATCACCGAGATCGCGGCAGAACTCGCGACGCTGTCGCAGAAGGCGCGCGACAAGAAGCTGTCGATCGACGACATGTCCGGCGGCGTCTTTTCGGTCACCAACCTGGGCGGCATCGGCGGCACATCGTTCACGCCGATCGTCAATCAACCGGAAGTTGCGATTCTCGGCCTGTCGCGCACCGCGATCGAGCCCGTGTGGGTGGATGGTCAGTTTGTGCCGCGGCCGATGCTGCCGTTGTCGCTGTCGTACGACCATCGCGTGATCGACGGCGCCGACGCCGCGCGGTTCCTGCGCTTCGTTGCGGGCGCGCTCGAACAGCCCATGTCCGTGTACCTGTAGTTCATATGTCCTCAACACAATTAGTTGTCGTCGGCGGTGGTCCGGGCGGATACGCGGCAGCGTTTTATGCGGCCGACCTCGGCATGCAGGTCACGCTCATCGACATGGAAGCCAACCCGGGCGGCGTGTGCCTGTTCCGCGGCTGCATCCCGTCGAAAGCGTTGTTGCACGTCGCGAAGGTCGCGAGTGAAGCGAAGCATGCGTCGGCCTGGGGGCTGACCTACACGGAGCCGAAAATCGATCTCGGCAAGCTGCGCAGCTTCAAGGACAGCGTCGTCGCCAAATTGACAGGTGGGCTTGGCCAGATTTCGAAGATGCGCAAGGTCACCTTCATTCAGGGCAAAGCGTCGTTTGTGGACGCGAAGACGCTGAGCATTGCGCCGGCCGGCGGCGGCGCCGCGCAGTCGCTGACGTTTGAACACGCCATCATTGCGACCGGTTCGTATCCCACGCGCATCCCCGGCCTGTCGATCGAGAGCCCGCGCGTGATGGACTCCACCGGCGCGCTGGACTTGCCCGACATTCCGAAGTCCCTGCTCGTCGTGGGTGGCGGTTACATCGGCTTGGAATTGGGATCGGTGTACGCGGCGTTGGGCACCAAGGTCACGGTCGTCGAAATGACCGACGGCTTGCTGCCGGGCGCCGATCGTGACCTCGTGACGTTCCTGGCGCGCCGACTCGAGACGGTGATGCACAAGATCCTGCTCAAGACCCGCGTCGTCGGCATGGAAGAAGCCAAGGACGGCATCCGCGTCCTGATGGAAGCCGAGGGGCTGACCGACGAGAACAAGGCGCAGGTGTTCGATCGCGTGCTCGTGTCCATCGGACGCAAACCGAATTCAGCCGTGCCGGGTCTGGATAAGACCGCGGTGAAGGTCGGCGACCGCGGATTCATCACCGTCGATCTTGCGATGCGCACCGCCGAGCCGAACATCTTCGCGATTGGCGACGTCGTCGGCGAACCGATGCTGGCGCACAAGGCCTCCCACGAGGCGCGCGTGGCGGTGGAAGCGATTCAGGGCCACAAAGTCGCGTTCGAGCCGCAGGCGATTCCGGCTGTGGTGTTCACCGATCCGGAAGTCGCGTGGTGCGGCCTCACCGAGACGGAGGCGAAGAAGCAGGGCCTCGCGGTCGAAATCGCGAAATTTCCATGGGCCGCGCTTGGCCGCGCGCTCGCGATCGATCGTCCGGACGGCATGACCAAACTCGTGATCGACTCGGCGACCCAGCGCGTGCTCGGCGTCGGTGTCGTCGGCGCGGGAGCGGGCGAGTTAATCGCCGAAGGTGCGCTGGCCATTGAGATGGGCGCGCTCGCCAGCGATCTGAAACTCACGATCCATCCGCATCCGACGATGTCGGAGACGTTGATGGAAGCGGCGGAAGTGTTCTTCGGTCACTCCACGCACGTGTATCGGCCCAAGAAGAAGTAGCCGGCGGACGCGCCGGAGCCTTGGCGTAGGCGGTCCGCCGGATCGCCTACACCCACCCGCGCCAGTGCAGCACGCTGTAGATCAGCGCGAAGCGCCGCCGGCTGGCCATGCGAGGCTGAGGGCGCGTCAGCTTCATGCGGCCACGCGCGACCACGCGATCAGACCGATCCGGATCGGGCGCCGGCATGGGCAGGCGTGACAGTCGCCGGAGGATCGGATCGTCACGATCGACAGGCGTCATCGCAGCACCTCGTTCACAAGCTGCATTGCGGCCGACTGCTCGCAGGGTTCGAGACGTTCGGCCAGCAGCGTGCGAGCCCGATGCAATCGCTGGCGCAGAGACTCGGGTGTAATGCCACAGATCACCGCCGCCTCCTTGGGTTCCTGGCCCTCGACCCCGACGAGCAGCAACACCTCGCGATATTTGTCCGGCAGAGACGCCAACGCGGCTTCGAGCCGGCGCTCAGTTTCATTTGCCGCTGTCGCTTCGAACGGTGACGGCTGTTGAAGACCGAATGGCCACAGTCCAATGAGATCGTCGGCGTGTCCTGTTTCCATGTGCCGCGATCGGCAGTAACTGCGATACAGATTTCTGGCGACGGTGAATAGCCACGCGCCCAGTTGCGTGTCCGGCCGAAGACTCGATGAATGGGCCACGAGGCGCAGCCAGGTCTCTTCGGCGAGGTCCTCGGCCACGTCCCGGCGCCGCGCCAGGCGCGCGAGGAACGCGAAGATCCGTGGGTGAAACAGTCGATGCGCTTCCTCGAAGGCATCGGGGTCGCGGCCGCGCAGGCGTCTGACCAGATCGACTTCGGAATCCGGATTCACAACCAACATAACGCGCAACTCGGCGAATCGTGACACATGTCACGGCTGAGCGTCTTCCGCGTTATACCCGGCCAATGGTCACCTGGAGGAACGAATCGTGAGCGTGCCGCACCTCTTGAATCAACTGGGAAGCGTCGCCTTGCTGAGCCTGCTCATTGCCGTGATCCCGGCGGTGATGGCCGCGGGTTATGCCATCTGGCCGACAGAATCCAAGCTTGCCCTGATGCGGCCCCTCTCGCTGGCCAGCCTCTTTGGCGCCCTGGCCGGCTTCACGAGCGAAGCGATCGGGGCCCTGTTCTTGACGGTCGAGCACCCTGGTGGTTCCGCGATGGCCTTTTTCGCCGTGGCGCTGGTGCCGCTATTCGTTTCGTTTGGCTCGCTGACAGTGGCCTGGCTCCTCGTCGCGCTCGGTCTGAGGAGAACGGCATGAGAATACCGCTGGCCTTTGTTCCCAGGGAGCGCGCCTGTAAGATTCGCCTCGCTGATCATGAAACGACCGGACACCACGCCTTCGTTGCGCGGCAGCGCCCTGATCAAAGAGACCTGCCGCCGCATTCGGGTGGCACGCAGCTACTGGGACGCCCACAACAACCGTGCGTGTCGCGGTGAGCGCGAGAAGGCCATGGCGCTCTATGAGTTTCTGAGTGCGGCGGAACGCGAAAAGGTACCGCAAGAGTTGCGTGTGTGGCTGCGCTATCGGAGCGAAAAGTATTTTGGTCAGCACCGGACGCCGCCGGGCGCGAAGCGATGATGCTTGGGCGGGGGGACGTCGTCCCCGCCGCACCCCCCTTGCGCGCTCACTCGTGGCGACTCGCCTCCGGTAAAAGGCACTGAGGCAAGTCTCCACTGCGTTCGCGCGGCGCTCACTTCGCTTCGCTTTTCACAATCGATAGTTGCACGGCCGCGTTGGCGCCCTCGGTCACCAGGACGGGTGTGGCAAGGGAAGCCAGGGCGAAGTACGACGTCGGATCCGCTGGCGTGGCCGACGTTGCCGGGATCGCGACGGCGAGATATCTGCCCGGCGGCAGGCCGGTCAGGACGAAGGTCCCCTGATCGTTGCTGCGACTCATACGCAGCGACCGTGTGAGATACGTCCACGCCGTGTTGTCCGCGCCGAACACGACGATCGTCGCGTTTGCCGCCGGCTGTCCGCCACTGACGACGACACCCGAAAGGTTGCCGAGACGGCTCGTGAGGACGATCTCCACGCCGTTCACATCCGACGACTGAAAGTCGTACGGTGCATCGGTGATGTCCCGGCCTTGCAACATGACTCGCGATAGCGCCCAACCCGCCGGCGGCGCCACGCGAAGCACGCCGTGCCAGGCGAGTCCAGGAATCTCGAATGTCCAGTCGTCCCCGACGATCCCCGCGATGCGATTACTGCCGACAGGCCCCAGCGTAAAGTCCATCGGTTGGAAGCCAATCACAAGGCCGCCGGATTCGGGTTTCGGCCTGGCCGCGTCACCCTCGAATGTCACCCGGCCGCGCGCCGTTGTCAGGGGCCGGATCATGAGTGCCGCCATGACCGGTGCCGGTTCGCGACCAGGCACGGACGCCACGGTGACCCGAGCGCTCCCAAAGTGGCCGGCGGCCATGGCCTGCAGGACGTACGCACCTTCAGGTACGTCGCGATAGCTGAATCGTCCGTCCGCCGTGACGGTCGTCCGGGCCATCACCATCGCCCTGACTTCGCCATTGTCCGTCGGCAGCAGGAGGACTTGCGCCTGCTGCGGGTGCTGTCCTGACGCATCGCTGACCACGCCCGAAACCGTGGTCGTTCCTGCGGCGGCCAGCGCGAATCGAACGTCGAGTGCGTCCATGCCAGCGATGATGTGCACCGCACCGGCCGCGTCGGCGGATGTCGTGCCTGGAAAAAACGTCGTCGTGAACCCGGACCGCGATCGTTCGAAAGGCTCTGGAAGAGCGAGGACGTAATAATCACCGGGAAAGAGCGAGTAGGCCCGGAACCACCCGCGATCATCGGTCGGCCCTGTTGTGGTTTGCGCCGCGCCGGCGCTCGGTAGAAATCGGGGAATCCCTGCCGCGGACACCTGTCCCGTTACTTGCAGCACGACGCCCGGCGCCGGGTCGCCGTATTCATCGAGCACATGAACTTCGATCGCGCTGGTCGGCGTCAGCCCGACGTCGGCCCGATCATTGCGCTCGCCGTCCGTGATCACAATGGGCGTTCCACGGCCGGCGGGACGCTGGAGGCTCGCGTCCGCACTGACGTATCCGTCGGCGGTCGCTGACAGGAAGTACTGGCTTGCGGCAAGCCGCGGGAATTCGAATCGGCCGTCGGCGTTGGTGCGCGCCATGTTGACGGTACTGCGCGTCGCTCCCGGCGCGGAGGTGAGTTGCACGGTTGCGTTCGCAATCGGCTGGCCGGTGTCCGTGCGGGTCACCCGTCCCGAGATTTTTGCCGTGAAGCCCGGGGCCAGAGGCGCGCTCTCGGCCTCGCGTGCCGCAGCCGCCAGCGTTTCCGCGGCGATCGGGGAAAGCGGGGAAGCCGCGACCGTGAGGTCAATACCATCGCGGGTTTCACCAGAGCCCACGATGATGGCACTCGCTTGTGCGGGATCCGCGGTGCCGGGATAAAACACGCGCTCGCCGGAGGCCGGGGGAGGCGGCGTGGCGTAAAGGCGATACCGGCCTGGGGGCAGGGTGTGCACCCGGAAGCGACCCAGGTCGTCGGTGAACGCCGAATAAGCGTTCGCGGCGGTACCGTCCGCTCGGTCGGCGAGTCGTTCGGCCGTCACCGTGAGTCGCGCGATGGGTGCGCCGCGGTCGTCGATGACGCGTCCTTCGATGGCGCCGCCGCGCTGCATGACGAGGTTGGCCGTGGCCGCGACCGCGCCGGCCGCGCGAACATCGAGCGGCGCCGCAACAAATCCTGGCTTCTCGGCGCGCAGCCGATAGTCGCCGGCGCCAACCTCGTCGAACCGATAGCGGCCGTCCCTGTCGCTGGTCGTCGTCCAGGTCTTACTGCCGATGGTTGCGCTCAGCGTGAGCCTGGCCCACCTGATCGGCGTGCGCTGCTGGTCCGCGTCGATTTCGACACGTCCGGTAATCGTGCCGGTGGCCAGCGCGTCGGTCTGGCGCGGGTCGCGCCCTTGAGCAGTTGTGCCCGCGACCAGCGCGAGAAACAACCCAACCGTCGCCAGCGTTGTGCGGAGGTCACGCATGGTCGCTGGCAAGGACTCTAGCGCCATGAAGGCGCGGTCGCAAATGGACGCTGGAACGTTCTGGCGTCGAGCCGCCGCGGGCCATCGCGCCGCTGGACGTCGGGGTGACAGGGCGCGAACTCGCGGCGCCGAGCGGGAGCTTCGCGCCGATCACTCAACTCGGTCCGGACCGAGTTGAAAATATTCTTTCGATTACACCCGAAATAGCTTGACAAGTCTTTAGACCGACCTCGCGGCGAAGTTCGGTCCGTCCCTCAATGACGTCGCCCGCGCTCCGTCGTCGCGTTCGAACCGATGATCGCGTCGACGAGACTCGCGCGAACCTCTGCAACCCGATCTCTCGCACGGTCCGGTCCGGGGGCTTCGAAAATCGTCGTGTTATCAAGGAATATGACGACAAAAGTGCTTAGGTTCTCTGAACACGCGGCGTATCACCGTATCGAAGCGGCGCGAGCGGCGCGACAATTCCCGATCATCCTCGAGCTGGTGGCCGATGGATCGGTCACGCTCACGACTGTCGCGTTACTTCGGCCACATCTCACGCCGGACAACCACTCGGCGCTGCTCACTGGAGCACGTCACCGCAGCAAGCGAGACGTCGAGCATCAGATCGCCTGTCTCGCGCCACGGCCTGATGTGAAGCCAATGATCCGCCGAGTCCCTGAGCCTTCGGTCACAACGCTCCCAGAGGGTCTCACGCCGACGCAGCCGGTCCAACCGCCGGCGCCGCACGTGGTCACGTCGGTGGCGCCATCGACTCGCGTGGTTGTTGCTCCGGTCGCGCCCGACCGCTACTTACTCAAAGTCACCGTGAGAGCCGAGACTCACGCGAAGCTCCGGCGCGCGCAGGACTTGATGCGGCACGCAGTCCCGAATGGTGATCCCGCCACGATTATTGATCGTGCCCTGACGCTCTTCGTCGATCATCTAGAGCGCAAGAAGTTCGCGAAGGCGACGAGACCACGTACAGAGTCAAAGCAGCTGACGCCGAGTCGGCACTCGCGCCACATTCCTGCGGCTGTTAAGCGCGAGGTCTGGGCTCGCGACGAAGGTCGCTGCGCCTTCGTCGGGCCTCAGGGACGATGCACCGAAACAGGACTTCTCGAATTTCATCATGTCGTCCCGTTTGCTGACGGTGGCCCTACCGACGTGCCGAATATCGCGCTGCGCTGTCGCGCGCACAACGGATTTGAGAATGAGCGTTGGTGCGGGTGGCCTCATCCGGCCGCCGACGGGTCCGGCCCGTCTGTCGGTGGGGGGGCGAGTCCTGAGAGCCCGCGGCGCGCGCAAGTGGGTCGCGAGATCCGGGGCGCGGCGCTGACAGGCGCCACCGGCCGCACCCCATTCACGGTGCTAATATCCGCGCAGAATGGCATGAAGTCTTACGTCATCATCACCGGCGTCCTGTTCGGGTTGGTCACGCTGGCGCACGTGTGGCGGATGTTCGAAGAACCGCGCTTGGCGACGGACCCGTGGTTTCTATCCATCACCGCCATCACGGCAGCGCTCGGCCTCATCGCGTGGCGAGTGGCGCGGCGGGCGGGGTCCAAGTGAACGGGCGGCCGCGGCTGTTTGGCATCGCGGCCGTGCAAACGCTAAACCCGGATTCGCCGTCTAAGCCGTAATGTCCGGCTTCCTTCAGGACCTCCGTTACGCCGTTCGCACGCTGCGCCGATCCGCGGGCTTGACGCTCGTGATCGTGGCGTCGCTCGCCATCGGCATCGGCGCCAACACCGCCATCTTCAGCGTCGTCAACGCGCTGTTGATCAAGCCGTTGCCATATCCAGACCCCGACCGGCTCGCGGTGCTGTGGCTCAGGTCGCCTGGGATCAACATCCCTCAGGACTGGCCGTCGCCGGGTCAATACATCGACATCCAGAACGAGAACCACTCGTTCGAGGAAATGTCGATCTCGCAGGGCCGCAGCGGGACGCTGCTGCAGACGGACGGTGCGCAGCGCGTCGAAGCTCTGCTCACGTCATCAAGCCTCTTTCGTCTCCTGGGTGCCAAGCCGCAGCGCGGCCGGCTCCTTCGGGCAGAGGAAGACAAGCCGGGGCAGCCGCCGGTGGCGGTCTTAAGTCACGCGTTTTGGACGCGTGCATTCGGCGCTGACCCGGACATCGTGGGCAAGACCATCATTATCAACGTCGGCGTGGCCGGCACGGGCGAGACGAAGAACCACTTCGAGGTCGTCGGTGTGCTCACGCGGGATTTCCTGCTGAACGAAGAGATCATGCCGACGGTCTCGAGCATCCGGCAGATGGACCTGTTTCTGCCGTTGCCGCTCGGCGCCGATGCCGTGCAGCGTCGCGGCGACGAGAACTTCAACCTCATGGCGCGTCTGAAGCCGGACGTGACGATGGCCCAGGCGAAGGCAGATGTGCTCGCTATCGCAGGCCGAATTCGGGACAAGGACAAGCGCGATCGCACATTTACGATTGACACCGTTCCGCTGGTCGAGTCCGTCGTCGGCAACGTTCGACTTGCGGTGCTGGTCCTGCTCGGTTCGGTCGCCCTCGTACTGCTCATTGCCTGCGCCAACGTCGCGAATCTGTTGCTCACCCGGGCGACCGGCCGGCAGAAGGAAGTCGCCGTTCGGACGGCGCTTGGCGCCAGCTGGCAACGTGTCGTCCGGCAGTTGCTGACCGAGAGCCTGGTGCTGGGCGTTCTCGGCGGCGCGGCAGGTCTGCTGGTCGCCAAAGCGGCGCTTGACGTCGTCCGCGCGATCAATCCCGGGAACATTCCGCTACTCAACGCGATTGGCCTGGACGCGAACGTGCTCGTGTTCACGTCCGTTATTTCGATCATCACGGGTGTGCTGTTCGGATTGGCACCCGCACTCCGCGCCGCGCGAATTGATCTGAACACGTCGCTCAAGGCGGGTGGCAGGAATGCGCAAGGGGAAGGCGGATTCGGCAGTTCGCGCCGGCGTCTCCGCAGTTTGCTTGTGGTTGCGGAAGTGGCGATTTCCCTCATGTTGCTCGTCGGCGCGGGCCTGCTGGTTCGGAGCTTTGTGCGTCTGCAACAGGTATCGCCGGGGTTCGATCCTGGCGGCGTCGTGTCGATGCGACTCGGCTCCAGCGCCCGTCCGTTCGCGAACCGCGACGCCGCACTGGCGTTCTATGGTCCGTTTGCCGACGCGCTCGACGCCGTGCCGGGCGTCGAACGGCGCGGCGCCGTGTCGTCGCTGCCGTTCACCTCATCGGTCGGATGGGGCTCAATCCGCGTGGAAGGCTGGACGCCGGAGCCCGGACAGGAACTCCAGGTCGATCAACGGGGCGCGACCAAACACTACTTCGAGACCATGCGGATTCCCTTGATCAAGGGCCGGTTCTTTACCGACGCTGACATGCCGGGCAACGCTGAGCCCGTCTGCATCATCGACGAGAAATTCGCCAAGCGCTTCTGGCCCAACGGCGACGCGATTGGCAAGCACCTCGGAAATGGGCCGGCGGGACAGCCCATTGATCCGAAGACACAGATGACCATTGTCGGCGTGGTGGGCACCGTCAAACAGTACGGCCTCGATATCGACGGCCGCATCGTGTTCTACCGGCCCGCGGTGAACGGAGCTTGGCACGTCGCGCGGGTTTCGGGGGATCCCGCCGCGGTCGCGCGCGACATGATCCGCAAGATCCGCGAACTGGACTCGACGATTACCGTCGTTGATGTGCAGACGATGGAGGATCGGATGAGCGGGTCCATGGCCCGGCAGCGATTCGCGACGCTGATGCTCGGCGCGTTTGCCGTGTTCGCCTTGATTCTGGCGGTGGTCGGCGTCTACGGCGTGCTCTCGCACCTGGTGACGCAGGGCGCGCACGATATCGGCGTGCGGATGGCGCTGGGCGCGGAGCGTCGCAACATTCTGTTGATGGTGCTCCGCCAGGGACTCGAATTGACCGGCGCCGGTATCGTGCTCGGGCTCCTTGGTGCGGCTGCGCTCACGCGAGTCATGGCCAATCTACTGTTCGGCATCAGCACGACCGACACCATCACGTTCTCGGCCGTCCCGCTGATTCTGCTTGCGACCGCCATCGCGGCCAGCCTCATTCCGGCGATGCGCGCCACGCGCGTGAACCCGGTTGTCGCGCTGAGGGACGAGTAGGCGGGAACGACGGGTTCGGCGCCGAAGGCGCCCTCCCGCCGTCGCGAAATCGACTCCCGCAGTCGTTATCGGGTATCGTTAAGCGTTTCAGCCGCTTGCACCGTATTAATAGATGACGAATTCGTCCATGCCGGACCGTCCGATTCAAGATCTGGTCGCGCAAGCGGACCGGCAGCGCCGGGTCCGCGCCACGGCTGTGTACCTGCAGCGCCTGGCCCCCATCGCGGCGGCCCTCGCGCTCGGCGCCGGTCTCATCGGACGATTCTTGCTGGGATGGCCCGCCTGGGTCGGCGTGGCCGTGCTCAGCCTGGCCGCCATCGCGCTGGGAGCGTTTACCTTCCTCCAGCGCCGAACACGCCCAACATCGGACGCGATCGCTTCAGCCGTGGACGCGGACGCCGGCCTGACCGGCGAGCTGCGGAGCGCCCACTGGTTCGAGGCGCAGGGCGACCGCGACGCCTGGGCCGACTTCCACATCGATCACGCGACGACGCGTGCGCGGGCAGTGGACTGGCCGGCCCTCTATCCGCGTGATCGGTCACCCCGAGCCTGGATGGTGACGGCGGTCCTGTCCGTCGCAGCGATCGCGCTGGCGGTCCGCATGCCGGCGCCGGTCCGGGCCACCAGTACCTCGGCCATCGCTGAGGCGGATATCGCGCCGGAGATGGCCGCGCTGCCCAAGGACCTGGCGGACAAGCTCGCGGCACTCCTCGCGCAACTCGACCAAGCGGCGGCGAGCAAGGATCCCGCGGCCAAGGCCTCCACCCTCGCCGATCTCAAAGACCTGATGGCGAAGCTCGATCCGGCGATGCAGAAGAAGCTCGCCGACATGCTCGAGAAGAAAGCTCTAGAAAAAAATGATAAGGACACGAACCTAGCTTCGGCGCAGGACTCCCGGCCGGATGCGGCCGAGAACGCGACCGCCGGGTTGCCGGAAGACGCGAAGTGGGCGCAGGAAAATCAAGCCGCGAAGATGGCGCAGGCCGACGAGAAGAAGCCGGCCGACAAGAACGCCGCGGCATCCGGGAAAGCCGAGAATCAGAAGAGCGGCGAGCAGCAGTCGCAGCAGTCCGGTGACGCGGCGGCCGAGACGACCTCGCCGTTGATGCGCGAAGCCGCGAGCGAGCAGAACAGCAAGGTCATGATGGGCGGCGGCGGGCCGATGGGCGGCGACTCGCGCCCCGGGGCCGGCGCCGGCAACGATCCGACCAAGGGCGCTGCCGAAGCACTGCTGGTCGCGCAGGCGCTCAAGAAAGAAATGGTCGAAGCCAACGCCGACGCGCTTGGCGAGAACGTCGACAAGGAAGACCTTCGTCGGAAGACCGAGCAGGGCAAGTCCGGGCTCGGGTTTACGCGTGCCGCTGCGCCTCGGGTCGAACCGAGCCGGGCGACCGCACCGCCGCCCGTGCCCGAAGCGCGGCGTCCACTCCTGTTTTCATATTTCATACGGCGCTGATGACTGTAACGTCTGTTGGTGAGCATATCGATCTGTTCCGCGAACGCTTCGTGCGCATCACGCGCGAAGTCGGCAAGCGCATCGTCGGTAACGAGGACATCGTCGAGAACACGGTCACCGCGCTGCTGGCGGGCGGTCACGTGCTCCTCGAGGGCATCCCGGGCGTAGGCAAGACGAGCCTGGTCCATACCCTGGCCGACGTGCTGCATTTGAAGTTTTCACGTATCCAGTTCACGCCGGACCTGATGCCCGCCGACATCGTCGGCACCAACATCGTGCAGGAACACGCGCACGGTGGTGGCACGTTCTTCGAATTCCAGCCCGGGCCGATCTTTGCGAACGTCGTGCTGGCCGACGAAATCAACCGTGCGACGCCGAAGACGCAGTCGGCGCTGCTCGAAGCGATGCAGGAACAGAGCGTGTCCGTCGGCAAGACGACCTACCAGCTCGAGCAGCCGTTTCTCGTGCTCGCCACGCAGAATCCACTCGAGATGGAGGGCACGTATCCGCTGCCCGAAGCGCAGCTCGATCGATTCTTCTTCAAGTTGAAGGTCACCTACCCGCACGAGAAGGCGATGCACCAGATTCTCGAGCGCACGACTCAGACCGAGGGCACGCCCGTCGAGCGGGTGATGGATGGCCCGGAGATTCTGGAAATGCGGCACGTGGTCCGGTCGGTGCCGATCGCGAAGCCGGTGCAGGGATACGCGATTCGGTTGACGCTTGGATCGCATCCGGGTTCACCGTACGCCTCACCGCTCGTGAACAAATACGTGCGCTATGGCGCGAGCCCGCGCGCGGCGCAGGCCCTGGTGCTGGCCGGTAAAATCCACGCGATCACGCGGGGCAACGCGTTCGTGTCCGCGGAAGACATCCGCGCCGTCGCGATGCCGGCGCTGCGGCATCGCCTGCTCCTCAACTTCGAGGGCGAAGCCGAGCAGGTCAACGCCGACACCATCGTCACCGAATTGCTGGGTGCCGTACCGGCAGAAGGCTAGCGTCCGGGGTTTCACCTCCGGCCTTACTTCTGACTTCTGACGTCTAACTTCTGACTTCCCAAGTGGCCTTACGCTTCGAGGACGACTTCCTGAGAAAGCTGGAGTACCTGCACGTGGTCTCCAAGCGGGCGTTCGTCGGCCAGAGCCGCGCGGATCGGCTTGCGCCGAAGCGCGGCCGCGGACTGGAGTTCGCCGACCATCGCGGCTACTCGCCCGGCGACGACTTCCGCCACATCGACTGGAAAGCCTACAAACGTCTCGGACGCCTCTTGCTGCGGTTGTTCGACGAAGAGCAGGACCTTCCAATCTATCTCTTCATTGACTGCAGCCAGTCGATGCGCGAAGCGGCGAAGTTTGATCAGGCTCGGAAGATTGCCGCCGCGCTGTGTTACATCGGCCTGGCGCATCTGGACCGCGTCACGATGCTGCCGTTCGACGAGAAACTGGGCGACGAAACGCAGCCCGGCCGAGGCAAGGGCCGCATCTTCCGTGTGTTCGAACTGCTCGAGCGCATGGAAACGGAAGGGCCCACCAACCTGCGCGATGTCTTCACGCAGTTCGCGTCGCGCACGCGCCAGCAGGGGCTGGCGGTCGTCATCTCGGATTTCCTCGATCCCAACGGGTTTGAGCCGGCGATCAAGCTGCTGGCGTCAATGGGCCATGACATCTTCGCCGTGCACGTGGCGTCGCCCGCCGACAGCGACCCGCATGCCTTAGGCGAGGTCCGGTTCGTGGACGCGGAAACGGGCGAATTCCGCGACGTGGACGTGACGCCGGCCCTCGCGCGCGCCTACGCGGACGCGTGGAAGGCGCACGCTGAAGAACTCGAACGGTTGTGCGGCCGCTACAACCTGGGCTACGTGCGCGCGGACGCGGATCAACCGTTCGACGAGATCATTTTGAAGACGTTCCGCAAAGGCCGGTTCCTGGCATGAGCTTCGGGACCATGGCGGCGTGGCAGGCGCTCGCGCTCATCGGCGTGGCCGGTGCGGCCGCGGCGTGGATTTTTCTGGTCAAGGTCCGGCCGCCTCGCGTCTCGGTCCCGAGCTTGCTCTTGTGGCGCCGTGTGTTCGATAAGGTGCGGGAACTCACGTGGTGGGAGCGCGTCCGGCGCGCCGTGTCCCTGGCCGCCACGGTCCTTATTGCCGTGTTCCTGGCGCTGGCGGTGACGCGCCCCGGTCCGCGTCGAGGGCCCGCCTCGGAAGGGCGCACGCTCATCATTCTCGATTCGTCGTGGTCCATGGCCGCGCTCACGTCCAGCGGCGAAACGCGATGGGCGCGCGCGGTGCGACAGGCTCGCGCCCTCGCGGCATCCTCCGGTGGGGGAGATGTCGCAATCGCGACGACCGCCGATGGCCTCGTCGAAGGGCCGACCGCCGACATGGCCTTGATTGAAACGGCCATCGATCGCCTGACACCCAGCGGCGGCGACAATGTCGCGCTCCCGAGCGTCCCCGGCACCGACCACGTGCATTTTCTGACCGACGGGGCGGCGGCGCGATCGATCGACCCGGCGGTGACCGTGCATTCGGTGTTCGAGGCCGCGTCGAACGCGGCCATCGTCGCGTTTGGCGCGCGGCCGTCGCCGGGTGGCGATGCGGGCGGCGAAGCCTATTTGCAGGTCGCCAACTACGCGACGACGCCGCGTGAGGTTCGCATCGTGGTCAGTCGCGGTTCGACGGTGCTGTCCGATCAGCGCGTGGAGATGGCGGCCGGTGAAGCCGTCAGCCAGGTCGTGCCGCTGGCCGCCACGGGGAGCGCGCGGCTGGTCGCACGCATCTATGCTGACGAAGGCGCCGGCGCGGATGGGCTCGCCGAAGACAACGAAGCGGTGGCGTGGATCGATGGCGCTGATGCGGTGGACGTGACGGTGGTCAGCGAGAACCCCGCCGCGCTCGCGTTGCTGCTGCAGCAGGATCCGTCACTCAAAGTCACGGCCGTGAAGCCTGCGGCCTATGTGCCTGTGACGTCAGGCATCGTGGTGTTCGATCATTGGCTGCCCGCCGAGGCGCCCGCGCGTCCCTCACTGGTGGTAGGACCGCCAGCCGCGACGTGGTTGGGTCAGCCTGGAGCGGAGGAGAAGTCCGCACGGTGGATCGGGATCGGCACGCATCCGGTCGTCGCCGGCGTGGACTCCCTCACACTCGATCTGAAGCGCGTGCGCGCATTCGAAGGTAAAGATCTTGTCACCGTGGCGAAGTCCGAGCGTGGCACGCCACTCGTTGCGATCAAAGACGATCGCGATCGGCGCATCGTGGTTTGGTCGTTCTCACCGGCGGACGCCAATTTAGCGTTCGCGCCAGGTATTCCGGTCCTGTTCGGCAATTCGATTGAATGGCTCGCCCGACCGTCATACGGCGTTCTGCGGCACTCCGGCCCCGTGCAACTGCCGGCGAGCACGGCACGCGTGGTTTCTCCGACCGGCAAACCCGTCACGATCGTGCACGCCGGCGATCGAACGGTGGCCCGATTGACCGACCCCGGCCTCTATCTGGTCGAAGCCGGCGGATCTCGCGGCGTGGTGGGTGTGAACGTCGGCGATCCGGAAGTCTCGAATTTGTCTCGATCGTCGTTGTCTTCGGCCGTGACCTCCCGCGTTGGAGCGGGCGGCGCGGGCTGGCCGTGGTGGATGTGGGCGGTGTTGGTCGCGTTCGTGCTCGTGTCGGCCGAGTGGTGGACGTGGCAGCGCCGGGTGACGGTTTAGATGTCGATCAGCTGGACGTCTCCGGCGGCGCTCTGGTTGTTGGCGGTGGTGCCGCTCGTGTGGGCGGTCGTCCGTTTCAGTCGCACCAATTTCAATTCACGCCAGCGTTACCTGCAGGCCGCCGTGCGGTCCCTTCTGCTGGCGGCGCTGGCGCTGGCGCTAGCCAGGCCGGTCAGTTCGACCGGGTCGAATCGACTGTCGGTCGTGTATCTCGTGGACGTGTCGCACAGCGTGGCGAGCAAGGCCATCACGGACGCTGCCGCCCGGATCGATGCGCTGGCGCTTGAACTCAAGCCTGACCATTCGCGCGTGCTGGCATTTGGCGCGAATGTCGCCGTGCTGCCAGATACGAAAGCGTTGCGCGACCTGGCGGCCAAGAGTCCGGTCGATCCGTCCGGACCCGTCCGCCGCGAGGCAAGCGATCTCGATTTGGCGCTCCGCCAGGCCCGCGCGGAATTGCTGCCCGGACACATCGCGCGCATCGTGCTGTTCACCGACGGCCGCGAGACCGCCGGCGACGTCACCGCCGCGGCAACACAACTCGCGGCCGCGGGCATTCGCGTATTTGTCGAGCCGATGGCCGCGCGTGATCTGGGCGATACGTGGATCGATCGGATCGACCTGCCATCGCAGCTGGCGGCCGGCGCGCTGGTGACTGCGACTGTCGACGTGGGTAGCCAACGATCCGGCAAGGCGCTCGTGGAGTTGCGCCTGGGCGACCGCATCGTCGCGACTCAGTCGGTGGACATCGTTGTGGGATCGACTGCCGTAGCCATCGATCTCACGTTCCCCGATCCGGGCGCCCAACGTCTGGAAGCGACGGTGACGATGGCCGGCGATCCGCTCGCGACAAACAATCGGCTCGCGCGCGAAGCGCTGGTCGCGGGACGTCCTCGCGTACTGTATGTGGAAGGCGCGGCGCAGAGTGCGCGCTATCTGCAAGGGGCCTTGAGCGGATCAGGCTTCGATGTGACGGTGCGCACGCCCGCCGGCTTGCCGCAGAAGGCCTCCGACCTCGACCAGTTCGATGCGTTGATCGTCAGCGACGTCGCTCGAGCGGCGATGTCGGACGCGTCCATGAAAGCGATGGCGCAGTGGGTCGAGCACGACGGCGGGGGACTGCTCATCGCCGGCGGCGACTCGGTGTTCGGCGAAGGCCCCGAAGGCGGGACCGGCGCCGGCGGATATCGACACACCGAACTCGAGCGCATCGCGCCGACGACGTTCGAGCGAAAAGACGAGCCGGAAGTCGCGCTGATCATCGTGCTCGACAAGTCCTGGAGCATGGCCGGCGCGGTCATGGAGTTGTGCAAGGCCGCGGCCCAGGCGGCGATCGACGTGCTGGCCGATGAGCACCTGGTCGGCGTCGTGACGTTCAATGACGGCCTGAATTGGGACGTCACGCTACGAAGCGTCGGAAAGAATCGCGATCAAATTCGCAAGGCCGTGACGGCAATTGAGCCGAGCGGCCATACGCTCATCTTTCCCGCCGTCGAGCAGGCCTACCTGGCGCTGAAGGACGCGCGCGCCCGCGCGAAGCACGTGGTGCTGTTGTCCGACGGCCGTTCGTACCCGGACGACTACGAAGGCCTTGTGAAGAAGATGGTGGATGCCAAGATGACGGTGTCCTCGATCGCCGTCGGTCCAGCCGCAGACGTGGAATTGCTGACCAACATCGCGAAGTGGGGCAAAGGCCGGAGCTACACCGTCGAAGACGCGAAGGAAGTGCCGCAAATTTTCGTCAAGGAAGCGAAGAACGCGACCACGCCGTCGTTCGACGAAAAGCCGCTCAAGCCGACCGTCAAGTTTCGCGGCTTCCTCGAAGGACTCGACTTCGCGCACGCGCCCAGCCTGCGCGGCCGCACCGCGACCGTCGTCAAAGACAACGCGATCGAACTGTTGGCGACCGAGTCCGGCGATCCCTTGCTGGCGTTCTGGCCCATCGGTCTCGGCCGAACCGCCGTCTTCGCATCGGACGTGAAAGACCGCTGGGCTTCGGACTGGCTGAAGTGGAAGGGCTACGCGCCGTTTTTTGCGACGGTCGTCCGGGCCATCGCACGCCAGCGACCGTTGGCTGAAGGCGTGGACGTCACCGCCAGCGCGAGCAGCGGGCCGACACGATCGGTCACGGTCACCATTGAATCGCGCGATGCGCACGGCGGCTACGCCGATCGGATCAAGCCGACGGTCACGATGCTGGCGGCCGACGGCCGCACGTCCACGCAGACGGCCCGTCAGGTGCTGCCTGGCCGTTATGAAGCCGTGGCGATTGTGAACGCGACGCAGGCATTGACGGTTTCCGTCAAACATCCCGACGGCACACAAACCTCGCGGCTCGTCATTCCCGATCCGGCCGCCGAATACCGGTTCCGGCCGCCTGACGCGGCCGCGCTGGCGTCAATCGCCGACGCCACGGGCGGCGCCGTGGGCGCTGATGCGACGGCCATTCGACGCGCAACAGAATCCCAATCCGCGCGCCGCGCCCTCTGGCCGATGCTCGTCCTCGCGGCGCTGGGGCTTTGGCTGGTGGATGTGTTGTTCAGGCGCGTGAGAGTGTTCGAGCCAGCCTAGGCAAGGTCCAAAGGTCCAAGGGTCCAAAGGTCCTATCATTTGCTCATGCGGCCGTTGTGGCGCTCCGGCGTGGTCGTCCTCGTGCTGGCGCAGCCCGGTCTGTTGTCCATCGCGCTGACCGAAGCACAGACTTTGCCGCCCGATCTCAGTCGCACCGAGATCTCGGCCGATTTCGTTGACTACTCGACCGGCGGCAACCCTGACTACCGGGTGACGTTCCGGGCCGGCAAAGCCGACTTCCAGTGCCTCGACACGTGCGCCGTGCCCGGCATCGAGCAGGCGCCGTATTCACGTGAAGAGTTTTCCGCGCTGGTCGCGGCGTTTCAGGAAGCAGGATTTTTCGAACTGGCTGCCGAGCAGGACGGCCGCTGCGTCGATTGCGGCCTCACTATTCTCAGATACCGGGACGAGCGGCGGTCTCATGCCGTCCGCGTCTCTGGTGCCGCCCGCCACATTCCGAAATTAGCGGCCCTCATGACGCGCGTGAGCGAGGCCGCCGATCGGTTCAAGGGCTTTCTCGAACCGTCGGTCGAGAACTATCGGGCGCTGCTGGCCATGGGCCGTGATCCCAACCAGCCTCTGGATCCCTCCGGTGACACGATGCTCAACTATGCGGTCCGCGGCATCGATTCCGATGCCGTTCCGTTCCTATTGGCCCGGGGCGCGCGCGTCAATACTCGGGCCCTCGAACACGCGAGTATGCCGTCCACTCTCGAACCGCTCTGGCGATCGGCGCAGGTGTCTGCGGCGTCCGAGCAGGCAAGGTCACTTCTGATGAACGCGGCATCGGGCAACTGGACCGAGAATATCTCCTGGCTCGTTGCGCACGGCGTGGACGTGAACGTGGTGGACCCAGCCACCGGCACCACCCCGCTGATGGCGGCCGCGCAGAGCGGATACGAGCGCAGTCTGACTCTGTTGCTGAGTGTCGGCGCTCGTCCCGAGCAACGCGATGCCGATGGGAATCAGGCACTGTGGTTTGCGGCCGGACGAGACATTAATCCAAGTCTCATCCCGCTGCTCCTCAAACAGGGCCTGCAGGTCGACGATGTAAATCGGGATGGCCGGACGCCGCTGATGCACGCGGCCGAATCGTGCGCGGCGGCAAACGTTCGAGAACTTATCGCCGCCGGCGCCGTGGCTGATCGCAAGGACAAGAGCGGTAAGACTGCCGTGGACTTTGTGCCCGCAGCACCGGCGGGATCTGATTGGCGCGCGCGCCAGTGTCAAACAGCCAGGACACTTCTTGGAGGCAAGTCCTCCCGCTGACGTCGTCGGACCTTGGGACCCTTGGACCTTTGGACCCTTGGACCCTTGGACCGACTAGGTCTGTACTCTCGTGTCGTAACTCTCGGCCTGCTCATGCGCGTGATAGCTCGACCGCACGAGCGGACCGGACTCCACGTGTCCGAAGCCGAGTTCGAGTGCGATGCGCTTGAACTCCCGGAATTCGTCGGGCGTGTAGTAGCGCTCCATCGGCAAGTGGGCGAGTGAGGGCCGCAGGTACTGGCCGATCGTCAGGATCTGACAATCGACCTTGCGCAAGTCGCGAACGACCTCGACGACTTCGTCGGGCGTCTCGCCCAGTCCGACCATCAGCCCAGTCTTTGTCGGAATGTCCGGCGCCCAGGTGCGCGCCCGTTCGAGCAGTTCGAGCGCGCGCGTGTAGCGTCCGCCGGGCCGCGCGATGCGGTAGAGGCGCGGTACGGTCTCGATGTTGTGATTGAGGACATCGGGCCGAGCGTCGAGGACGGTGCGCAGCGGAATCTCGCGGCCCTGGAAATCAGGTATCAGCACTTCGACCCGGCACTCGGGCCGCCGCGCCTTGATCGCGCGAATGGTCTCGGCGAACGCGCCCGCGCCGAAGTCGGCGAGGTCATCGCGGTCAACGGAGGTGACGACGACGTAGGCCAGTTCCATTTCGTGGACGGCGTGGGCGAGGTTGGCGGCTTCGGCGGGATCGAGCGTCGTCGGCGCGCCGTGCGTGACGTTGCAATAGCCGCACGCGCGCGTGCAGACGTCACCCATGATCATGAAGGTGGCCGTGCCGTGGTGCCAGCACTCGCCGATGTTGGGGCAGTGCGCTTCCTCGCACACGGTGTGCAGGTTCAGCTCCCGCATCAATCCCCTCAGGCGCAGGTAACCTTCGGATCCCGGCGCCCGGACCTTAAGCCACTCAGGTTTGGGTGCGCGCGCGAGGACTTCTTCTTTGACGCGCCGGCCGCGGATGAACTGGAGCGGTGCAATATTCATCACAAAAGGCCGGGGGACTTCGATTTCACCCTCCCAGTATAATTCGCCTCATGGCAGCGCCCATCTCCATCACCTGGCTCGGCCATTCCACGTTCATCATTGGCCTGCCCTCAGGGAAGCGGCTGCTCACCGACCCCTGGCTGGGCAATCCCAACTGTCCCAAGGCCTATTCCAAGGCCGACGCGCTTAAACCGATCGACGTCATCGTCGTGTCGCACGGTCACAGCGACCATCGGTGCGACGCGGCGGCCGTGTCGCGTGCCACAGGCGCGCCGGTCGTGTGCATGTTCGAGGTTGGTCTGCTCCTCACGGACAAGGGCCTGCAAGACGTCAGGGACATGGGCATCGGCGGCACGCAGACCGTCGCCGGCGTGACGATTACGATGACGATGGCCCTCCATTCGGGCTCCATCGTCGACAACGGACAGATTGTCTATCTGGGTGGCGCGGCGGGGTTCATTCTGCGCGCGCCGGACATGCCGACGATTTACTTCGCGGGGGACACCGGGCTATTCGGCGACATGAAGGTCATCGCCGAGGTCTACCAGCCGCAGATTGCGTTTCTGCCGATCGGCGATCTCTACACGATGGGCCCGGACACGGCCGCCATCGCCGCGCGCTGGCTCGGCGTGCGCCAGGTCGTGCCGATGCACTGGGGCACGTTCCCGGTACTGACAGGGACACCAGAGGCGCTCGAGCAGCATCTTGCTGGAACGAATATCGAGGTGCTCAAGCTGAGGGTGGGGGAGAGAACGGTGTAGGTTCCGAGGTTCCGGGGTTCCGGGGTTCCGAGGTTCTCTGGTTCGGGGTTCGAGGTTCGAGGTTCTGGTTCGAGGTTTGGGTTCGAGGTTTGGGTTCGAGGTTCTCCGAGAACCTCTGAAAAAGCGAAGGGCGACGCGAATCTCTTGATCCGCGCGGGACTGTCCGGAATTCTGTGTGTGAGGCGTTCTTGATCGTCGCGACGGTGGCGGCCGGCCGGTCTGTGCCGGCCGCCCCC
>Ga0315912_10000349_pt1 | contig 92039 bp, 68 predicted proteins | sample VfabasoilMG_FD_204469 | JGI IMG/M metagenome (GOLD analysis project Ga0315912, IMG submission 204469) | Garden soil microbial communities collected in Santa Monica, California, United States - V. faba soil | ecosystem: Environmental > Terrestrial > Soil > Garden | place: USA: California... | reverse complement strand
ATAATCCATATTGCAGGCATCTTTTAAACGATATTCACCTATGCGCTGACGGCATAAGCCGGTTAAATGGGCTCCGGAACCAAGAAAAATACCCATATCATGTGCCAGGGAGCGGATATAGGTGCCTTTGCTGCAAACTACTCTGAATTGTATTTCCGGCAGCTGGACGGACAGTATTTCAAATTCCTTAATAAAGACCCTTTTAGGGGTGATTTCGAATTCCTGGCCTTTCCTCGCTTTTTTATAGGCTCTCACTCCGTCCACTTTAACAGCAGAATGAGCAGGGGGTGTCTGCAGCTGCTCGCCGGTAAAATGAAGGGCGGCAGCCTTAATCTTCTCCTCCGTCAGGTGACTGGTTGGAAAATACTCGTCAATTTCCGTTTCCAGGTCATAGGAAGGCCGGGTAGAACCGAAAAGCATACTTCCTGTATATTCCTTCTCCGCTGCCTGGATTTCCGCGATTTTTTTTGTCATCGCTCCCGTGCAAAGGATAAGCAATCCTGTAGCCAGTGGATCCAGGGTTCCGGCATGACCTACTTTAATTTTGCTTTGCACCCCTTCCACCCTACGGCTTAGCGAGCCCCGCACTTTTTTCACTACATCAAAAGAAGTCCACCGGAGCGGCTTGTTCACCAGGATGATTTCACCGGTTTTCCCGGAATTGTCTTGTGCTGTCATTCGTAATTTTCATATTCATACCGAATGGCCTGGTGCTTGTCGCGAACACCGCGCATGGCATTCATCTCGTAACTCTGTTCGGCAAGAACCCTTCCATCGTTATCCAGTTCAATGACGAGCTTGCGAAGCAGGGTCCCGTTTTCGTCGAAAAGTTCTTCTCCCGTGCAGCGGTTTTGCTCATCGTACGTATAGCGAAGGATCTTGGAATTAAAATCTTTGGACAGACGTTCCAGCAGGTTGCCCTTTTCATTGTATACGGAGGTAACGGAGGATATCAATTTCCCCTGGCCCGTGCGTTCAACTGTTTCTACTTCCCTGCCCTGGTCATCCCTTCGTGCCGTGGTCGTTTTTTGCAGGTTGCCGTCTTTCCCGAATAATTTTTCCTCTACGGCCCGGCCATCTTCAGCATAGTTCAGCTCGCGCTTTTCCACGAGTGCGTTATCCTTATCGTAGGTCGCTCGCTGGACCATCTGCTTCTTTTCATCGTACGTGATTTCTTCACGCGTGCTGAAGTCGCCTTCTTCATCATACGATTTTATTCCGCATACCAGCCCGTTTTCCGAATACTCAAAGTCGGTGCGCTCGCCACTCAATTCCCCGTAAAACTTTTGTTCACTGACGATCCTGCCTTCACAGTCCCTTTCTATAGCGCGCCGCTCCGAAGTTTCATCCGGAACATATTCCAGGGTATGGCCGGTGAGTTTATCCGAAGCGTCATAGGAATAGCTATTGACTTCCTCCGGGCTGCCGTCTTCCAGGAATTTGGTTTCCCGTATCACATTGCCGCGCACGTCGTATTCGACCAGGTGTTCCAGGTATTCATATCCCTCTTCCCCTGTATCGGCTACGGCAAAAGAGCGGAACACCGTAGCGAAACGCTTTACTTGTTTGATCTTTGATTTTTCTGCTGCCATAGTTCGTGAATTCTTTAGGGTATACCCCGCATGCTTCCGGAGGAGGACAAAATTACGAAATAGGAACGCTGATCATCTTGATTGTCATGATTTGCCTGGTTTGTTTCCACTAACTCTAAGATTAGCAGGATCTAATCAGGAGGATCATGAAGATCATGAAAATCAGCGTTCTTTTTTACTAGTTACCAACTATGCTTCGGAAAGGGAAAGCGTAAACTTCCTTATTACCTCGACAATCCTGCCGGCAGTATTCCCGTCGCCGTATGGATTGGAAGCTTTCGACATGGTTTCATAAACAAGATCGTCGGAAAGCAATTCCGTGAGAGCATCGGAGATCACTTCTTTTTCCGTTCCCACCAGGCGGGCCGTACCTGCCTGGACTCCTTCCGTACGTTCGGTTACGTCGCGCATCACCAATACCGGCTTTCCGAGTGAAGGAGCTTCCTCCTGCAATCCTCCGGAATCGGTGAGCACCAGGTAGCTTTTGTTCAGGAGCCAGATAAAGTGCGGGTAGTCCAGGGGTTCCAGCAGGTGCACATTTTCAATCCCGGAAAGCAAACGCCTGACGGGTTCCCTGACATTTGGATTCAGGTGTACAGGATACACGAACCTTACATCGGGAAACCGTGCCGCACAGTTGCGGATGGCTTCACAAATATTTTCGAATGGCTTTCCGAAACTTTCCCGCCGGTGCCCGGTTACAAGCACGATACGCCTGTCGAAGGGTATCCCCTTGAAAAGGGAGGCATATTTTTCCTCACCCTCTTTCCCTATTCTCTCCAGCCCAAGCAACAGGGCATCAATCACCGGGTTGCCCACGTTGTAAACCTGTTTATGGATATTTTCCCTTCGCAGGTTCTCCACGGCTTCCCGGGTCGGAGTGAAATGAAAATCACTGAGGTGACTGGCCAGCAGGCGGTTCATCTCTTCGGGAAAAGGCGAATATTTATTTCCGCTGCGCAGACCGGCTTCCACATGAGCGACGGGAATTTTCCGGTAATAGGCAGCCAGGGCCCCAATGAATGCCGTGGTGGTGTCGCCCTGGACAAACACAAGATCTGCAGGATGCTTTTGCAACATTTCATCCAGCGACCGGAGACCCGTTACCGTCACATCAGAAATACTTTGCCCGGGTTTCATCAGGTCGAGGTCATGATCCGGCACGATCTGAAAAAAAGAAAGTACCTGGTCGAGCATTTCCCTGTGCTGGGCCGTCACACATACGCGCGTCTGGAAATACTCGCCCTGGTCCTTAAATGCGAGGATAACAGGCGCCAGTTTAATGGCTTCAGGCCGGGTACCAAGTATGAACAGGATTCTTTTTTTCATCATGTAAACTGTGTTCAGAAATCAAAATAAAAATTTGATAAGGCCGTGGTGATTCCCAGGTAAACGAATTGAGTCTTTTCATTATCAAAAGCATTGCTGAAGTGCCGTTCATCGAAACCGGCCTTCACGACGAAGTTCGTTTTAGGGTTTACGAGGTATTGTATCTCCATGCCCAGGTGGGTGATCTCGGTTTCTACTCCGTTAAACATGTAATTACCGTATTCGCTGGTCCGTGTATCGTAATCTTTGAAGATATCACCGCCATAATTGGTGCCTAGAGTATCCAGTCCTGTCTTGGCGTATTTGAAGTGCATCTGTATAAAAACATTTTTCCAACGGTAATTCAGGAAATTCACCGATTCAATAAAATTGGCGCCGAGTGGATGTGCCAGGGCCTGGTTGTAATGGGCAAAGTTCTGCTGGTTGCTCCGGTGAGCATAGACAAAGGGCCGTATAAAATTAAATTCCGTTTGCAGGTTCAGGTGTTTTACGCCGAAGAGATCATACGATTTATAACCAACCTGGAAGGCCTGCTTGTTTCCCCACCAGCCGTTGCCCGCTTTCACTTCGTCGAGGATTAATTCATCAATAAGAAGCTGGCCATAGAGGATGTGCTGCGGATGAATCCGGTATTTGACGGTTCCACCAAGCAATACGTTATCCGGGGAGCCGATGGAATTTTCCGTAGGACGCAGAAAAATGACAGGGTTTAGGTAGGTAAAATCAAACCCGCGGGTGGAATCGTTTTTCCAGGTAACCGATTCAAACAGACCGAGGGTCAGTCTTTCACGTTTGCCGATATGGATGGACAGGTAATGAAAGACGGAATATTTACGCAGGAACCCTTCGTCGTAATCATACGGATCGGTGAGATCCTGCATCAATGTATACAGCACCTGGTATTGCAGTTTCCAGAATTTCGCGGTGAGGCGCAGAAAAGGATAACTGAAAGAATTGTCGGAAAGGAGCAGCGACCGGTACCCATCGCCGATGAAATTCTTATCCTGCGCCAGTTGCATATCAAAATGTTTGCTCGGTGTAAAACCGATGCCGCCAAAAGCCGAATTGAAATCCACCACTTCTTCCGAAAGAAATTTCACGCGTCCCTGTCCGGGTACTACGCCGGTTTTTACGACCTCGTGATCTACATACTTAATATAACGAGCCTGGTTTTCATAAAATCCGGTATACATGTAGAAGTGCTGTCCGGCTTTGGCTTGCACGAGGAGGCCGCGGGTGTTGACATACACATTTCGCCCGGGTTCCAGTTCCCTTCCCGCTTCGAAATTAAAAATCGGGTCCAGCGTCAGGTGCAGGTCGTCCTTATTCACTTCCAGGAGATGTTCTTTCCGGAGTTTCCTTCCGAAACCGGTAGCATTGAAATGAGAATCTTTCAGGTCGGCACGGGTCAGCGAATCCAGCGGGATAATTTTATTGAGCTCTTCCATACGGTAAGGTTTCATGGAAGTATGAAAATGGTTCGAATCGCTTTCCAGCGCCCCTCCAATCCGCCAACCTAGCTCGTAGTTCAGGGGAAAAAGATATTCCTGTGCAGCGACAGGATTCAACCCGGAAAAAAACAGGAACACCAGGAGAATTCGAAAGAATGTTTTCGACATCATAACGTGTATGTAAAGAAACAAAAATCCATGCAATTCAGATGGCTGTACTGGATGCTGGACACTGGACATTGGACGCTGGATGCTGGAAGCTATCTTTTGGACGATAGGGCTGCTCACCTCCCCCTGCCCCCTCCGGAGGGGGATAAGATTTTTCTATCAGGGAAGGGGGCCCTCAGTTTGAAAGAGACATGTTGCGATGAAAATCTAGATCTGCCTTCTCCAATGCAGTTTGTCCCCCTCCGGAGGGGGATAAGATTTTTCTATCAGGGAAGGGGGCCATCAGTTTGAAAGAGACATGTTGTGATGAAAATCTAGATCTGCCTTCTCCAATGCAGTTTGTCCCCCTCTGGAGGGGGCAGGGGGAGGTGGGCTCTGTCCGTACTTCTATCTACTATCTCACTAATCAACACTTACTACTTTTTACCGGCAATAAAAAAGGCGTCCTTCCCTGGAGAAGAACGCCTTTTTGTATCTTTTAAAATCGAATCTTAATTCTGCAGGATAACACGCTGAGTCAGTTGCTCGCCGTCAACCTGGACACGTACCAGGTACAGTCCATTGGATAATCCCTGGAGGTTCAATGCATGATTGGATTCTCCCTTGGTCATCGTCATCTCGCTGGTTTGTCCAACGACGTGGCCAAGAATATCTAATATGTCAATGCGGACGTCTGCGTTCTTCTTCAGGCTGATCAGCACGGTACCGTTGTTTGCTTTCACCGGGTTCGGGCTAACCTGGAAACCGAAATTCATATTCTTATGTTCCTGGATTCCGACCGGGGAAAGGCTCAGGTTGATATTATCGACATAGGCGTTGTTACCGTAACCGGATATCGCTTTGAAGGCAACCAGGACGCTGGATTGACCGATATAAGCCGAAAGGTTTACAGTATCCGTGCGCCACTGCGTGGATGTAGGGGTGAATGCGCTGGTGTTGTATGCAGTAACCGTCGCTAAAGCAGCACCGCTTTTGCTGTATGCCGCTGTCCAGGTTAACCCGCAATCGGTGGATACTACTACATCCAGCCGATCCGTGAAGCTTGCAGAATAGCGCTGGTGGGCCACAGAGAACGTCAGGAACGGACCGGTAGCCGTAGTCAGGTCAAGCGGAGCCAACGGATACAGCGTATTGGTACGGACACTGGCAGTACTCGGCGTATTGTAAAAATCCATTTTCGCGGAACCGGCGGTTACGACTCCTTGTCCGGAGCGTTTCCAGCCTGTAGTAGATGTACCGCCCGGGTTTTCATTGATCCAGTTGGCCGGAGGAAATACCGTGGCAACAAAATTCTCACTAAAAGTAGAAGCAGGGGTAGTCGGACGGCCTGCCGGACGTGATACCAGGTTGTTGGTATTGATCATGTCAGGAGCTCCGTTTACGTTGGTAATATTTACTTTGAGGGAATGCGGACCTGCTGCCATGGCAATGGGAGGAATAGCTACAACGGCTGTAGCGTTTTGATTGAGCGTACCCGTCCAGGTATAAACAGAAGGTGTAAGTCCGTCGAGTGAATATTCCATGTCCAGGGAAGTCACCGGTGTTATTTCGTGATTGGTAATAGTCACATTCGGAGAAATGGAATCCAAACAGGACACAGCCGTTACACCGGACATCGATACCACAGCGGGATCGATAGCGATGACTGCAGGGCTGTGACCGGCTTGCATAATTTCCTTGTTTGTGTCATTCTGAACCCAGGCAATTACTTCCAGCATCGGCCACAGGGGCGTACCGATGGACGGATTGGTAGGAACCACTATTTTCCATTGCACATCCAGAACTACTGAATCGCCTATTGCCATCGAAGCAGGCATGGCAGTTCCGGCAGCTGTGGGAAGAAGTTTGCGCATCACGTGCGCGTAATCGCTTTCGCCGTTCGGAGAAGTATAGCCGTAAACGTTCCTTTCTGAAATAGCCACGCGCGCTTTTAAATTAGGCAGGCTGACGGCTCCGGTTGCGCGGATTACGATATGCGCAAAAATGGAATCGTAGGCCGCAGAGAACGTATGGGAAGCTGAAATCTCAAAGGGAGAAGTTACAGCAATACGGCTGTTGAAGTTAGCGGCTGTTACAGCGCCTGCATTTCCCTGCCATACATTTCCGTCGATAAAAGCATGCGGAGAATAGGTGTTCGCATAAAACGTGGTTCGGGCGCTGATATCCGCCGTGTTGTAGGCATAAAAATTCGGGCCTGCACTCGGAATATTATTCTGGTATTTCAACGAAATAACCTGGCCGGGATACGTTTCCATGAGCGCATTATAGCCGGGGTTGTTGGTGGCACACGGACCGCACGTCTCACCGGTAAATTCTTCCGACAGGACTAAGCGTGGCGACTGACCGAAACTGTGTCCGAACGCCATGATCAATACGAAACAGAGAGTAACAGTACTTTTCATGTTAATGTAGATTTTAGGTTTTGGAGATTTAATATCAATTCCATCAAATGGGGGTGCTAATTAAGTCATTTTTTTGGTTAAATGAAAGAGCTACCCTTCATAAGCACCTGAAATCCCGCTATAAGCACCATAAAATGACATTATTGTGTTTAAAATAACCCCAAAAAAGACCCCGGATCCTTTCGGATCCGGGGTCCTTGTTAACTAACTCTATGACATAACTTTAGCTTCCGCAAGCGAGGCAATCATCCGGGTTATCCAGCGAACAGGATATTTGGTCGAAGGCCTCTTCCTTATCTGCCAAAGCATGAACGGGAACGGCTCCGGCCAGTGTACCTTCCAATTCCGGTTCTGCGGTTTTAGGCTGTTTCAAAAAGCTCTGATCCACGGTAAACTTAATGGCATCGGCGGCAGCTTTGGTGCGCAGGTAATACATGCCTGTCTTCAGGCCTTTCTTCCAGGCATAAAAATGCATGGAGGTAAGCTTGGCATAATTCGCATCCTGGATAAACAGGTTCAGGGACTGGCTCTGGCAGATATAAGCCCCGCGGTCGGCGGCCATGTCGATGATGGCACGCTGCTTAATTTCCCACACCGTTTTATAAATCTCCTTAATGTCTTCCGGAATCTCTTCGATGTTCTGCACGGAACCGTTCGCCGCGATAATTTTATTTTTCATTCCGTCATTCCAGAGTCCGCGTTTCACGAGGTCCTTCAGCAGGTGTTTGTTGACGATCGGGAATTCTCCGCTCAGTACGCGACGGGTATAAATATTTGAAGTGTATGGCTCGAAGCATTCATTATTGCCAAGAATCTGCGACGTGCTGGCTGTAGGCATGGGAGCCAGCAGCAGGGAATTACGAACGCCGTATTTTTTCACTTCCTCTTTCAGGACATCCCATTCCCAGCGGCCCGACGGGGTCACATTCCACATGTCGTACTGGAAGATACCCTGGGAAACCGGTGACCCTTCGTAAGAGGCATAAGCGCCATGCTCTTTCGCAAGATCTTTGGAAGCCGTCATCGACGCATAATAGATCGTTTCGAAAATCTCTTTGTTCAGCTGGCGGGCTTCTTCGCTGTCAAAAGGCATGCGCATCAGGATAAAGGCGTCAGCCAGGCCCTGGATACCGATACCGATCGGACGATGGCGCATGTTGCTGTTTCTCGCTTCTTCAATCGGGTAGTAGTTGATGTCGATAACCTTGTTGAGGTTTTTCGTCACCACATAAGTGATCTCAAACAGGCGCTGATGATCGAATGCACCGTTGACGACAAAACGCGGAAGGGCGATGGACGCCAGGTTACATACGGCCACTTCATCGGGAGCAGTGTATTCCATGATCTCCGTGCACAGGTTGGAGCTCTTGATGGTGCCCAGGTTCTTCTGGTTGCTCTTGCTGTTGCAGGCATCCTTATATAAGATGTATGGCGTACCGGTTTCGATCTGCGATTCGAGAATGGCAAACCACAACTCCTGCGCCTTGACCGTACGGCGGGCCCTGCCTTCCGTTTCGTAACGGGTATACAGCGCGTTGAATTCCTCCCCGTAGCAGTCGGCCAGGCCGGGTGCCTCGTTGGGACAGAACAGGCTCCATTCGCCGTTGGCTTCCACCCGCTCCATGAACAAATCGGAAATCCACAACGCATAGAAAAGATCACGCGCGCGAAGCTCTTCCTTGCCGTGGTTTTTCTTCAATTCCAGAAAGTCAAAGATATCGGCATGCCACGGTTCCAGGTAGACGGCGAAAGATCCCTTGCGTTTTCCTCCGCCCTGGTCAACGTAACGGGCTGTATCGTTAAACACGCGAAGCATCGGTACAATACCGTTACTGGTACCGTTCGTGCCGCGGATGTAGGATCCGGTAGCGCGGATGTTGTGGATGCTGAGCCCGATACCGCCGGCGCTCTGTGAAATCTTGGCGCAGTTCTTCAGTGTATTGTAAATGCCTTCGATGCTGTCGTCCTGCATCATGAGCAGGAAACAGGAAGAAAGCTGCGGCTTGGGTGTGCCTGCATTAAATAAGGTCGGGGTGGCATGGGTGAACCAGCGCTCACTCATCAGGTTGTAGGTTTCAATAACGGAATCAATGTCTTCCTTGTGAATGCCTACGGCCACGCGCATGAGCATATGCTGCGGACGCTCGGCAACCTTGCCGTTCAGTTTCAGGAGGTAGGACTTTTCCAGTGTCTTAAAACCGAAATAATCGTAACCGAAATCCCTGTCGTAAATGATCGTGGAATCCAGCAGGTCGCGGTTATTCCAGATGATGTCAAAAACATCGTCGGCCAGCAGCGGCGCTTTCTTGCCGGTATGCGGATCAATGTATTCATAGAGGTCCTTCATCGTTTCGCTGAAAGACTTCTTCGTATTCTTATGAAGGTTGCTTACGGCAATGCGCGCCGCCAGCAAGGCAAAGTCCGGGTGACGCGTCGTCATGGAGGCGGCAATTTCCGCCGCCAGGTTGTCGAGCTGCGACGAGGTCACGCCGTCGTAAATACCTTCGATGGTTTTTTGCGCAACGGCAAATGTGTCGACATGCTCGCTCAGGCTATACGCCAGTTTCTGAATGCGGGCGGTTACTTTGTCGAATTTTACGGATTCCTGGCGACCGTCTCTTTTGATTACGTACATGAATTATTTCGTGTTGTTGGTTAGTTAAGGGATTGGGAATTCCTGCGGATCCTAGAAGTCTTCGTCGATCTTGAATACATTCTGTTCTTTTTGCTGTCCCACAGATGCTTTTTTGTATTCGCCCACGCGCTTTTCGAAAAAGTTAGTCTTTCCCTGAAGCGAAATGGCTTCCATAAAATCAAACGGATTCTGTGCCTGGTAAACTTTGGAATACCCCAGGGCCACCAGCAACCGGTCGGCGCAGAACTCAATGTACTGGCGCATCATCTTGGCATTCATCCCAATAAGGTTTACGGGCAGCGCATCGGTAACAAATTCTTTTTCAATGTCCACGGCATTCGTGATCACTTGCCGGACCTGCTCTTCCGAGAGTTTATTTTCAAGCATGCTGTATAGGAGGCATGCGAAATCGCAATGCAGGCCTTCGTCGCGGGAAATCAATTCGTTGGAGAAACTCAGCCCCGGCATCAGACCTCTTTTCTTCAGCCAGAAGATGGAGCAGAACGAACCGGAGAAAAAGATGCCTTCGACGGCGGCAAAGGCAATCAGCCGCTCGGCGAATGTGCCGTTGCTGATCCAGCGAAGCGCCCATTCAGCCTTTTTCTTCACGCAGGGAACCGTTTCCATGGCGTTCAGCAGGCGGTGCTTTTCGGCAGCGTCCTTTATATAGGTATCTATTAAAAGGGAATACGTTTCGGAGTGGATGTTTTCCATCATGATCTGGAAGCCATAGAAGCAACGGGCCTCAGGCAACTGGACCTCCTGCATGAAGTTCACCGCCAGGTTTTCATTAACGATGCCGTCGCTGGCGGCAAAAAAGGCCAGCACATGGGAAATAAAATGCCGTTCCCCGTCATTCAGGCGGGCCCAGTCCTTCAGATCCGGGGAAAGATCAATTTCTTCCGCCGTCCAGAAACTGGCTTCATGCTTTTTATACATCTCCCAGATTTTGGGGTATTTTATCGGGAACAGGACAAACCGTTCTTTATTTTCTTCGAGTAAAACTTCTTTATACATAGACTATTTTTTCCTTTATTTTAAGTTTAGAGGTGACAAGGGCCCGGCTCTGTATTTCCTGCAAAAAAATTACCAGGAACCTCAGAGTTTAATTTCTGACTTATTATTACTGTTTGCTGAAACTTATCGGTTAAAAAAATCTCCGATGACGTGAACAAAAATTCTAATCTTAAAATGACTGTGCAAGTGATTTCTCATTTTTTTTTCGACAATTATGCACCACTTTTTGTTTACAATTATTTTCTGAAAAAATGTAACCCCCTTAAGTGAGGTAAGGACAAGCGGTTACAGGGTTATGAACAAAATTTGTTCACAAATAGTACTTGCAGAAAATTACCGGAATACAAGGCCTGCCGCTACACGGCGCTGCGACTGCATTTCCGCTCTCAGCCGGCGGATTTGCCGCGGGAACGCGGCGTTTTTTGCTGCCGGCTTTCCAACGCCGATGCCGCTTCTTCCAGTTGTTCGAACCAGGCGGCTCCGTATTTCCGGACGAGGGAATTTTTCAGAAAACGATAGACGGGAACCTTCAAAGAATCTCCCAGCTTGCATGCCGCTTTGCAGATACTCCAGCGATCGTAATTCACCGAATCCACGCCGCTTTTCATCCGGATGATACGGATCGGGTACAGGTGACAGGAAACAGGTTTTTGAAAGTCTGTCTTTCCGTCGAGCCAGGCTTTCTCAATGCCGCATTTAGCCACCCCGTTGTCAAAAACCGTATAGGCGCATTCCTTCCCCTTGACCAGCGGCGTCACCCATTCCTTTTTTGAATAGCGGACGTATTTGCCTTGTTTCTCCAGGGCTTCTATGCCCGAAGGAACCAGGTAAGGTTTTACTAACGGGTAGATTGCTTCGAGTATCGGAAGCTCTTCATCCTCCAGCGGGGCGCCGTAATCGCCTTTGACACAACAGGCGCCTTTGCAGGCGTTGAGATCGCAAACAAATTTTTTCTCAAGAATTTCTTCCGAAACAAGCGTTTCACCAATGGCAAGCATGCGACAAAGGTAGCGGTTATTTTGAAGTCCGGGTTGCCTGACCGGTTCGTGGAGATGCCTGTGTTAAATTTTTTTAACTTGGAAGCCAACCTTTAGGTATCCTTTGTTGTCTAAGCTCCAAATCAGCATCTACTAAATCCATCCAACACATATGATTCGAACATTACGACTGCCTGTTCAGGGCTTGCTTGCCGTTTTCGCCTTGTTCACTGCTTCTGCTTTTGCGCAGCAATTCAACGGCTATACGCTTTACAGTGTCCAGAACAGCAGCGCCGCTGTCCTGCTGGATACCAATAGCGCCGTGCACAAAAGCTGGACATTTGCCACATCGGCCAAGACCGGCTATTCGGTTTACCTCCGTCCCGGCGGAAGTATTCTACGCACGGTAGCACGGACCGGCAATTCTTTTTCGGGAGGCCCCATTTGCGGCCAGGTTCAACAGTCGGACTGGAATGGCAATGTGACGTGGGACTTTGTTTATTCAACGACCCAATACTGTACACATCATGATATCTGCCCGATGCCGAATGGAAATGTGCTGCTGATCGCCTACGAACGCAAAACGTCGACAGAGGCTACACTGGCAGGATCCACGACTGCGATTGAGATGTGGCCCGACAAAATCGTCGAAGTGCAGCCAACCGGGCCGACTACCGGAAACATTGTTTGGGAATGGCATGCCTGGGACCATCTCTGCCAGAATGTCGATTCCACAAAAAATAATTATGTGAGCGTGATCGCCGACCACCCCGGGCTGCTGAACATCAATTACAATACGCAGAAAGACTGGATGCACGTGAATGGCGTGGATTACAATGCCGCGCTTGACCAGATCGTGTTCAGCAGTCACAACCTGAACGAAATTTATGTGATCGATCACAGCACGACGACGGCCGAAGCAGCCAGCCATGTGGGCGGCAATTCCGGCAAAGGCGGCGACATCCTGTTCCGCTGGGGAAATCCCGCCGCTTACAATACGGCCGGCACCAATGTTTTTCATACGGTACACGATGCCCATTGGGTGCCGCAGGGATACCCCAGGGAAAATTACCTGGTGGGCTACAACAACAACGGGATTTCTACGACCCAATCCTGCGTCGACCTGATCGCACCTCCTTATAATGGGTATAATTATTTCAAGACCCCCGGTGCCGCTTACCAACCTGCAACTTCTACCCTCCGGTATGCCTGCAATGGACATAACAACAACATGGGCAATTCGCAGCAGCTGCCGAATGGAAACCTCCTGATTTGCATCGCCCAGCAACGTCTCATCCAGGAAGTGGACTCAAACAATACATTGCTTTGGTCCTTTACGGCTACCGGCAATGTAGCCAAGGCCTTCCGTTATGATCCCTGTTACGTCAGCGGCGCCCAACCTTCCCTGCCGGCTATCAGCCAGCAAGGCGATACATTGAACAGCACTTCCGGGGTACACTACCAGTGGTTCCTTGGCGGCGTTGCCATCTCCGGCGCCACCGGACAGGAATTTGTTCCCTCCCAAACCGGTTATTACCAGGTACAGGTTTCCGATTCGAATGGCTGCCCGTCGGATCTTTCACCCGATTATTACTATTCCGTCACAGGCATCCCCTGGATTCCCGGGGCATCCGAACTGGATTTATACCCCAACCCTTCGAACGGAATGATTTATATTCACGGCATGGAAGCCGGCGAGTTGAAAAACATCCGGGTTACGGATGTGGAAGGCAGGCTGGTGATGGAAGTCTCCGGAAAAACAGCCTTGGATCTTTCACCCTTCGATACCGGCATGTATTATTTATCTGTTGAAACCACCCATGGCGACATCCTGAAAAAGAAAATATTGTTAACCCGTTAACTTACGACACATGAAAAAAATCGTACTGCTCCTGCTTCCTTTCCTCCTCTCGCTGCCGGCTTCCGCAAAAAAGCTGCGGTTCACGGTTGATATGGATACGATAACCGTCAATCCCACCGGCGTGCATGTCTTTGGCGATTTCCAGGCCGTTGCAGGATTCCCGGGCGGCGACTGGCAGTCCAATACGACCCCGATGACACAAGTAGGGACTTCGACACTCTACAGCGTAATCGTTGACATTCCTGCCTTTGTCAAATATGAGTACAAATTCATTAACGGCGACCAGTCCTACGAAGTAGAGTTTGTTCCCGACCAGGCCCGTGTAGGATATAACTTTAATGACAACCGGTGGATCTTTTTGGATTCGCTCGCCGACGATACCACGGATATGGCGGCCGTTGTCTTTTCCGAAAATGCCCCGGCAGGTTTGGAGCTGATGCGCCTGTATGTTGACATGCAGAGTGTCCTGATCTCCCCGCCGGGTGTACACGTAGCCGGCGACTTCCAGGGATGGAATCCGGCCACGACCCGGATGTATTCCTTTGGAGGTACACTTTATGAAATTATCGCTTATGGTACCGCCGGCACCTACCAGTACCGTTTTTACAATGGCAATACGGCCTCCGATTCGGAAACCGTACCGGCCTCCTGCATGGTGAATTTTAACCGGGAGATCCAGGTTTCTTCCGATACGCTGGTCGACATCGTATGCCTTTCTTCCTGCACGGCCTGTCCTACCGGTATTCCCGAAAACGAATTCTCGTCGGGAATTTCCCTGGCTCCCAACCCGGCTTCACTGGAAGCCGTCCTGAAGTTTGAAGCACGCATGAAAGCCACCGTGTCCTTGTTCGATATTTCCGGACGCAGGGTGATCAGCAAGTATGTTGACAGCGAAAAGAACCTCCGCATCGATTGCCGGGACCTGGAAGCAGGAACCTATTTTATTCATGTACTTTCAGCCACGGGAATGGCTGCGGTCAAAAAACTACTTATTCAGTAATACCTATGCAAGGAATGTTTCCGTCTTCACGGTCCGGGAGGAATGCGGGGAAGATGCCGTCGGGACGAGCGTTTTTTTTATTGATTTCCCTGGCCTGGCTCATGGGCAGCCGCGCGGGATATGCACAGGATTTTTACGATGCCGATACCCTTCAGAAGATTGAAATACAATTCTCACAACCCGACTGGGACTACCGGATGGATACGGCCAAGGCCGGCTCCGACGGTTACCTGCTTGCCGATTGGGTAAAGATCAACAACGTACAATTCGATAGCGCGGGTGTGAAATACAAAGGAAACAGCTCGTACGATTCGACCTATGCCAAAAACCCCATTCACATTGCGCTCGATGAATTTTTACCGAACTCCTACGAAGGATTTACCGACGTAAAGCTGTCGAATGGCTACGCCGATCCTTCCATGATCCGTGAAGTGCTGGCCTATGGCATGGTCAGCCATTACATGGAATGCCCGCGGGCCAATTTTGCGCAACTATATATCAACGGGCAGTACGTAGGACTCTATACCAACGTGGAGAATGTGGGTAAGGAATTCTGTTCCGATCATTTTTATTCCTCAGACCGTACGTTCATCAAGTGCAACCCTGTCATCAACCCCGGACCTGCCACCAAGAGTAACCTAAAGTTTATACCCGCCGCCGACAGTTCGGGATATTTTAATTTTTATGAACTAAAATCCGACATCGGCTGGAATGACCTCGTTGCACTTTGCGATTCGCTGACCAATATCCCTTCCGGTGCAGGTCTGCTGTTTGATATGGACCGGGTGCTATGGATGCTGGCCCTCAACAATGTCCTCGTCAACCTGGATAGCTATACCGGTGTCTTTTGCCAGAATTATTATTTATACCGCGATGCATTCGGCCTGTACAATCCCGTGATGTGGGACCTCAATATGTCCTTCGGCGGATTTCCGTTTGTGGGAAGCCTGAACAGCAGCATGGGCAGCCTCACCGTTACCAATATGCAGCAATTGTCCCCGCTGATCCATGCTACGGATCCGTATTGGCCGCTGATCAATGCCGTACTGGCCGATCCTGTTTACAAACGGATGTACATCGCACATATGCGGACGATCACTTCAGAAATGTTCGCCAGCGGAAGTTATGTGACGGAAGCCGCGCAGCTGCAAGCGCTGGTAGATACGGCCGTGCAATCCGACTCCAACAGTTTTTTCTCCTATGCCCAGTTCCAGGCGGCCCTTACCGCGAACAATAATTTCGGCAGCTATGTCGTGCCGGGCATTAGCACCTTGATGAATACACGCGCATCCTGGCTGCAATCCACCACGGAATTTTCCCAGGTGCCCCCTGCCATTGCATGGGTCGCCGGCGATACGGCTCCGGATCTGAATGACACGGTTTGGATTACGGCCCGTGTTACGAATGCAAGTCCTTCTGCTGTTTATCTCGGTTGGAGAAACAATGCCGCAGGTAAATTCGTACGTGTGTCTATGGCCGACGACGGACTGCATGGAGACAGCGCCGCAGGAGATCAAATTTTTGGCGCTTCCCTCATTGTTTCAGCCATCGATATGCAGTATTATGTATATGCGGAAAATGCCAATGCCGGCATCTTTTCCCCGGAACGCGCAGAACATGAGTTTTACGCCTTGCAGGCAACCGTGCAAAACCCGCAGGCAGGGCAGCTGATGATCAACGAATTTCTGGCCCTGAACCAGTCGGGCGCCGTCAATGAAACCGGTCAGCATGAAGACTGGATTGAGCTGTACAATCCTGGTCCGCTTCCGATCTCTTTATATGGCATGTACCTTACCGACAATGCGTCGAACCTGGCCAAGTTTGCATTTCCGCAGAATACGGAGATCGCGCCCGACAGCGTGCTCATCATCTGGGCCGACGATGGTACCAGCACACCTTCTTATGTCCATGCAAATTTCAAGCTGTCAGGAAATGGCGAAGAGATTATCCTGAGCAATGCGAATGGCGACATCGTTGACAGCATTACATTCGGCCCGCAAGTCGTCGATCTGTCAATGGGCCGGTGCCCCGACGGTACAGGATCCTTCTCGCCGCAAAGCCCTCCTTCCTTCAACGCGAAAAACTGTACGACAGGCATGCACGGCGTGGAAGATGCCAAAAACTATTTTACGGCGTACCCGGTGCCGGCCCATACGCGACTTGAAGTCACGATGAAGAAACAACCCGGCGGCGACCTGGAAATACTGAACGCCCTGGGCCGGATGGTATGGAAAGGAAAAGCGGCCGCCTCTTTCTTCATTGACGTGAGCAACTGGGCTCCCGGCGTATATTTCCTGCGGTCAGGGATGGCCGTACAACGCATACAGGTAATTCATGACTAGATGAAAAGAACAAACATAAAACTGGATGTGCGTGGCTGCCTGTGGGTGGCCGCAGCGATTTTCCTTTTCACGATGGCTTCCTGCAGCAAGGAGGAAGGAAGTGGAGGGCTGGCCACGATCCGCGGCAAGGTGTATGGGTACGATTACAATGCCCTGGGTGTCCTTCACGACAGCGGGTATGTAGGCGGGATTCGCGTCTATATTTCCTACGGTGACCACACCTGGGTGGATGACGATACACGAACTTCTTCCAGCGGTGAGTATGCATTCCAGGGGTTGCAAGAGGGAAACTATACGCTGTTCGTTGAGTCTGAATGCGATTCCTGTAACTTCAACAGGGAGTACATCATTCAGCATGCCGAAATCACTTCCGGCGACCAGGAATTGCAACTGCCTGATTTTGTAATCCGTGATATGTAACTTGTCTTCTCCTGTGAACACAAACCATTTGATACCGGTTTCCGCCTTGCAACCACTTTCCTTGCGGGATCTCGACAAGGTAAAACTCCTCAACCGGGTGGATTCAAAGTTTATTTTCAATATCCGGCACCTGCCATCCATTCTCGAAGAGATCCGCATGGATTACAACATTCTTGAAATTGAAAGCAAGCGGATTTTCCGGTATGAGTCGTTGTATTTTGACACCCCTGACTTTTTGCTGTACAGGCATCACCATTGCGGAAAACCGAAACGGGTTAAAGTGCGTTACCGGAAATACCTGGATTCAGGCGAAGTGTATTTTGAACTGAAGAAAAAGACCCGGGTGGGCCGCACAGAAAAATTCAGGCTGCGACAAACCGAAATCAGCGAGCAGCTGAATGGCGCGGAACTGGGCTTTATGAAAAAGCATGACCTGCAACTGGGCCCGCTGGAAGGTAAGATGTGGATTTGGTTCGACCGGATTACGCTGGCCAACAAGACCAGCCAGGAACGCGTAACACTCGACATGAACCTGCTCATGCAGTCCGGCGACAGATCGCATGTATTTCCTTCTCTTATCATCGCAGAAGTAAAGCAGGAACGTTATTCGCGCCTGAGCCGGATTGTGGAAGCGTTACGAAGCCGCAGAATTTCCGAAATGGCCATCAGCAAATATTCCCTTTCCGTCGCCCTGCTCAAAGAAGTTAAAACGAATGCGTTCAAACAAAAAATAATCAAGCTGAACAAAACAATCAACTAATGGAAACCCTTGAACCTATTGAAACCCTAGTGCAGGGAAACAGCATGACGGAATTCCTGATCCGCTTCCTGCTGAATTTTGTAGCGATCTTCACCATCGTCAGGCTGATTTATTATCCCAAGCACCGCAACAAGGATTTCCTTTTTACGTTCTTCCTTTTTAACATCATCAACTTCCTGATTTGTTTCCTGCTCAGCACGGCCAAACTGAAAATCGGGTTCGCATTCGGGCTGTTCGCCATTTTCTCCATCCTTCGGTACCGCACCGTAACGGTGCCTGTACGTGAAATGGGGTATTTTTTTATCAGCGTGACCCTGGGCATTATCAATTCCCTTGCCTCGATGGAAAATTACATGGTCCAGCTTTTTATCGCCAACGGCCTCGTCCTGGCATTGACCTATATTCTCGACAACAGGATTACACTCCAGCATGAGAACTTCAAAGAGATTGTGTATGAACGTATCGACCTCATCCTCCCGGACAAGCGAACGGAAATGCTTGCCGATATCAAAGCGCGCACGGGTCTCGACGTACACCGGGTTGAATTCATCAAAATTGATTTCCTCAAAGACGTAGCTTTAATTCACGCCTTTTATTTTTCCCAGTTGAACGACGCACCTTCTTATGGCATCAGCAAGGATGAGGACGATTAATAAATGTCTTTTCGTTGTCCTGGCAGCATCCCTGGCGCATGCCCATGCAGCGGTAAATGATTTTCAATTCCGCACCGGGCTGAAAATTAACAAGGAATTCCGGAAAGGGTTTGACGTATCGGCCGGTTATGAATTGCGGCTGCACAAAAATGCCGAAGCCTTCAAAGGCTCCTACTTTACCCTGAACCCGGGTTACAAACTCGACAAGCACTTTGGAATCGAGCTGGAAGCCCGTTATGCCGTATCGTATGCCTGGGATAAATACCGCTGGGGAGCAGGGCTGTCTTATAAAAAAGACTTTGGAAAAATCAAAGGGACCCTCCTGGCCCGTTACCAGGTAGAGCACTATAAACAATCGATGCCCGAAACAGGCCAGTATCCTTCAAAACAGAATTACCGGCTGAAGGCAGAAGCATCCTGTAAAATCAATAAGCGGGTGAAGCTATATGCCAGCTGTGAACCCCGTTACCAGGTGGTTGAAAATGAAGGCATGCTTCAGCGCATAAAAACCCAGGCCGGATCCAAATGGGAATTCATGAAACATCACACGCTGGATGTCAGTTATTCCTGCCAGCCTGAATACAAACCCGGGCATACTTATACAGCCTGGATTTTGGAAGCCACCTACAAATGGGATATTCCCAAAAGAAAAAAGCCGAAGAAGGAAACTTCCCCGGCTGATGGCGGCTGATTTCAAAACCTTTTATTAAAACTTTGCCTGGTTCCGGATCTTCCAGGTAACTCCAGCTTCCAAACGGGTACTGTACCATTTCAGATCACTGCCGCCAGTGAGGTTAATGTTCGCTCCGCACTGCGCCTGGAAGCGAACACTGCGACTGCCATATCCAAATTTAATACCGGGCTGAAATACAAGATTTCCGGATACCATCGTATAGGTTTCTACAGGGTAATCCTGTTCGAAATGCTGGTTGTCAAATTGCAGGTACGACATACGGGCGATCAGCGCGCCTTCGGATTTCCGTTTTACAAAACCAAGGTTGTTCTGAATAAAATACTGGCGAAACATGCGGCTCTCCCTGAACGCATAACAGTAGCTGGCAATATCCGCATCGCTTTGCTTGTAGGAGCAGTAGGTGTAGCTGTTTTCTGCTGAGCCATACGCCATCCCTGCATATTGTTCGCACCTTCCGCTTTTGCCAAATGTTTTATAATGCCCGACAGCCAAGGAAAGAACACCCGATTTGTATTTGTGGGTTTCCCTGTAGTGGACGTCTTCATAGCCCGATGCGCTGTCGGCGTAAGTGATATGCATCATTTTACTCAGGTCCTTTTCTTCCTTCGCCGAACCCAAAGAACCGCTTACCAGCACGGCAAACTGTGAAGTAACGGCTGCTGCCACGTGCACATTTCCTCCCTGCAGGGTATTGGCAGTTACATGGATTTGTCCTTTTTGAGAAAGAAGCGGAGCCTCCACCGCGCCGTCCTGCATTTTAAAAGGCTTATCCACTTGATAAGTTGGCTGCTGTTTGAAGAACTCTTTAGGGTTGATGGTTACACAACTTTGTACAAGCAAAAGAGCAGTTAGTAAGAGAGTGGAGTAGAATTTCCGGAGATTTTTCATGGCGTCTTTGTTAGTTTCTGACCCAAAGATCCCCCGGCACTCCCCCTGAGGCTAATTGAAAACCGGTGTTTCCGCGAAGGAATAAGTGTTTTTACACAATCAAATCCTGGTTAAGGTGATCGTTTAAGACTTCCGGCTAATGGGAAGCAAAACCTTCTGTGAATTAGTAAAAATCAATTATTGTCTTTTTGCTGTCTTGCGGAAATCACCATACAAACTTAGATGACCTGTTATTGCTTCCGGCCGTCTTCCCGCCATGATGTGGTCCCTATCCCCGGTATCCCTAAGTTTAGGGAATTGATTTTTGCGAAAAATGTGTTTACTTTGATTGCTCCTATTGAATAATGCTATAGTCCTGGTTCTTGAAAATCGCAAACACGAAAAACTATGGAATCTATTGAACTGCAGCAGACATTTTTTCATCACATTAAATCCAGGCTCCCTTCACACCTGGCGCTGGTTGATGAAGTAGCGGAACTACTTAACATCAGTAATGACAGCGCTTACCGTAGAATCCGGGGCGAAAAACCGCTGTCTTTTGAGGAAGTCCAGAAACTTTGCCGGCATTTTCAGATCTCTTTGGACCATGTGATGAACATCAATTCAACCAGCACGGTGTTTTTTGGCAGCTGGGTGGATAAAGAGAGCTTTGATTTTGACAAGTACCTGCTGGATATGCTTCATCAGCTGCAAGCCATGCAAAGCAACCCGGGATGCCGTATGTATTACGAAGCAAAGGACATCCCTCCTTTTCACCATTTCCAGTATCCAAAACTGGCCGCTTTCAAATATTTCTTCTGGATGCGGACTATTCTGCAATACCCGGATTACAACAAGTTATGTTTCGAAGAAAATACGCTAAACGAATCGTTGCAGAAGACAGGAAAAGCCATCATCGACACCTATAATAAAATACCTTCTGTCGAAATCTGGAGCGTGGAAACCTTAAACAGCAGCTTGCGGCAAATCGAATTCTACAAAGACTCCGGAGTTTTTAAAAAGAAAGACACCGTGATGCACCTCTACAATGAACTGGAACACCTGATTCAGCATATTGAACAACAAGCCGAGTCGGGTGTGAAATTTCCATCCGGGCTCCAGCCTGAAAACGGAATGGCCGAATACCAGCTTTTCTTTAACGAAGTAATCCTGGGTCACAACACCATTTTGGCAGAAGCCGGAGAGGAAAAATCCGTATTCATCAATCACGGCGTACTGAATTACATGATTACGCGCGACAAAAAGTTTTGCAATTACACGAAGCTTTCGCTGGAAAACATCATGCGGAAATCCAGCCTGATCAGTTCCGTAAGCGAAAAGGAACGCAACCGGTTCTTTCATGTCCTGCGTGAAAAAATTAACCGGAGGAAAACCAACCTGGTTACCCATCCACTGTAGAGCTGTTACGCGGCCAGCATCACAAATTCGCAGACGAAACCCACGAAAAACCCGGCATAAATCTGGGAGGGCCGGTGTGCATTCAGCGAAAGGCGCGCTGTTCCCAGCAGTCCGGCCGTCAGGATGGATACCAGTATCGGCAGGTGAAGGTCGATAAGGAGAACCGTCGACAGCCCGAAAAATAATCCCGTTAATCCTCCGATGCCGATCAGGTGAATGCTGATTTTCCAGCGCAGGTTAACGATGACAGCCACCACAACGGCCGCCACCGCGCCCAGCATCATCAGGCACACCATATTCGGGGCCTGGAGTTTTTTCATCATGTAGTAAGCAAGCAACAGGCAAAGTGCATTCGTGATGTAGGGAATGATGCGTTCCTCGCGGTCTTCCATGTCGAAGGTCCGCACCCATCCTTTGTTAAATAACAGGTACGTAATTCCCAGGGGAATCAGGATCGTATTCAGTACGACAACGGCAAAGATCATCCATTGCATTTGCGGTGAAACGGTGACGCGCAGGTAATTATTGAGCCTGAACAGGATAAAAAGCGCATAGGTTGGCATCCATACGGGATGCAGAAAAACGGAAAGCCAGCGTGCCAGGCGCGGATTCATAATTCTTTGCGAAGCCGGGCCACCGGTATGTTGAGCATCTCGCGGTATTTGGCGACAGTCCGTCTTGCAATGTTGTATCCCTTTTCCTTCAGGATGCGTGTCAGCGCATCGTCGGTAAGCGGCCGCTTTTTATTTTCCGATTCGATGCAGTCGCTCAGGATCTGTTTCACTTCCTTGCTGGAAACTTCTTCACCCGATTCCGTCTGCAGGCCTTCTGAAAATAAACTCTTCAGTAAAAATGTCCCGAATGGAGTCTGCACGTATTTGCTGTTCGACACCCGGGAGATCGTGGAAATATCCATCCCTACCTTATCGGCGATATCACGCAGGACCATCTTTTTGAGTTTCCGGGGATCTCCTTCCAGGAAATATTCATATTGATATTCCATGATGGCCCGCATCGTTTCCAGCAACGTATGCTGCCGTTGTTTCATGGCATCGATAAACCATTTGGCGGAATCCAGTTTCTGCTTGACGAACTGTACGGCTTCATTTTTTCCCTTCCCGTTTTTTTCCTTGCTGTAATGGGTCAGCATCTCTTTGTAGTCGCGGCTCACCCGGAGTTCGGGAGCATTGCGTGAATTCAGCATCAGTTCCAGGGCTCCGTCGCTGTTATTGATGATGAAATCGGGGATGATGTGCTGGATGGATTTCTGCCCTTCGCTGGCCGTATTCCCCGGGCGCGGGTTCAGCTTCAGGATTTCACTGATCGCGGCCTTCAGTTCATCGTCGGGCACGCCCAGGTCGCGTGCAATTTTCTCATAATGCTTACGGGAGAATTCTTCCATGTGGCCTTCCAGCACTTTTTGCGCGAGGGCGATGGCCGGACGCGTAGTGTCCTTGCGTTTCAACTGGAGCAACAGGCATTCGTTCAGCGTACGGGCGCCTACGCCGGGCGGATCAAAGGCCTGGATGGATTTTAATATTTCCTCCAGTTCCTGCGGCGTGGTGTGGATGTTTTGCGAAAAGGCAAGGTCGTCGACCACAGCAGAAAGATCACGGCGCAGGTACCCGTCATCATCCAGGCTGCCGATCAACTGTTCGGCGATATGGTGTTCCCTGTCGTCGAAATCGGAAAGATAAAGCTGGGAAAGGATCTGCTCCTGGAAGGTCACCGATCCGGCATAGGGAATTTCCTTTTTTTCGTCGTCCGCGGAGGTATTGCTGACCGAAGTCTTGTAGTCGGGAATTTCATCATCCTGCATGTATTCATCCAGGCTGATGTCTTCTTCCCGCTCCGTCAGTTCTTCATCGGCATCGTCGGCATCGGTGATTTCATCTTCATCGTTGGCTTCGCTTTCTTCCTCCTCTTCTTCAAGCCCTTCTTCCAGGGCCGGGTTGTCCTGGATCTCTTCCTTGATTCGTTGTTCCAGTGTGGCTACAGGAATCTGCAACAGCTTCATCAGCTGGATTTGCTGGGGAGATAACTTTTGAAGAAGTTTCTGATGGAGGCCTTGCTTTAGGGTGCTCATGATCGAAGATAAAAGTCACCGGGTTACTCCCCCGGCGGTTATGCAAAAATAACAAATGGGATTGGGCTAATTACAGAAAAAAGCGGCCATTCATCCCATAAAATAAAAAAGCAAGCCACTTGCGGGCTTGCTTTTTACAGTCTTGGCTTTATTCTTAGTCGAATTTCTCGGTTTCTTTCTGTTGAGTCATATACCAGACCCATCCGAAAAAAGCAATGAAACCAATGAGGATGAGTAACTTATTAAACCCCGAACCGATAACCGACATGACGGAGAAAATAGCTTCAAATATTTTGGCGAGAAAATTCCAGAATGCGTCCATAGCGAGATTGATTAGTGCACAAATATAAAAACAATTTTATTGAACGGTCAAATAAAGTCATTCCTTCTTTGCTGGCGAAAATATATACTTTTATAGCCTATGTTTTTAAAATTATTCCGGTCACAGCAGCCCGCTAATTTTTTTGTCATTCCCGTGGTCGCACTCCTCTTATGGCTGCCGGCATTTTTTCATATTCAGCCACCCCGTGATGCCGGTGTTGAAATGCCTTTACTTCGTTTGTTTGGCGGAATCCAGGGCTGGCCATCCATCTTGTTCACCTGGGCATTGGTAACCGGACAAGCCTTTTATCTGAACTACCTGATCAATAAATACGAAGTGCTGTATAAGCCGTCGTTTCTCCCCGCATTCCTGTATGTGTTGTTGATGTCCTTTTGCCACCAGGTGCTATGGTTGCATCCGGTGATTTTTGTGAATTTACTCATCCTCCTTTCGTTCGATAAAGCCTTTTCGCTCTTTAAACATCCCACACCCATACGGATGCTTTTTGAAGCAAGCTTTTTCAGCGGGGTGGCCTTCCTGTTTTTTTATCCGGCCGTCGTATTTTATTTGCTGTTGCTCCTGGCGCTGGGAATCATCCGGTCGCTGAATGTGCGGGAGTGGATGGTGACGCTCATTGGCTTCCTGTTGCCCCTGTATTTTGCCTTTATCTGGTTTTTCTGGCAGGGACATTTGAGTGAATTCCTGCTCACCCTGAAACCCAGGCTGCCTGATTTTCAATTCATGAACGGCCTGGTGCTGACGAAGGCCTTGGTTATCGAAGGTGTTTTTATTTTTGCGCTTTGCACGCTTTCGCTGCTGCGCCTGCGACGTTATTTTTATAAAAACACGATCCGCACGCGTTCCAACCAGCGCGTCTTTGTTTACACGCTGTTCGCTTCGGCTAGTTCCCTGCTGCTCGTTCCACAGCCCATGCTGTTTCATCTTACCCTGCTTGCCTTGCCCCTGGCTGTATTTATCGGCTATTACTTTCTATCCTTCCGGACCCGGCCCTGGATCAGCGAATTGTTATTTCTCGTTCTGATTTTCCTGGTCGCCTGGAACCAGGTCTGGTAAAAAAACCGGACGCCGGCAGATGCAGGCACCCTTACGCCACTAAAAATTCCTTAACGCAAGCGCTTCGTCTTCGAGGCTGCGCATCTTTTTTTTCTCGGCTGCTGAATGGTCTGAAAAGCCCGTCAGATGCAGGATGCCATGAATCATCACCCGGTGAAGTTCGTCGCTGAAAGTAGTCTTATAAATCGCCGCATTCCGGCGCACCCTTTCCACGGAAATGTAAATGTCGCCGCTTACTACATGCTTCTCTTCCGCAGTAGGAAATGTAATAATGTCGGTGTACGTTTCATGGCTCAGGTATTCCCGGTTTAGTTTTAGCAGGTAGCGGTCGTTGCAGAAAATATAGTTTACCTCCCCGGGGTGTTTCTTATGTTTCCGGATTACTTTCAAAATCCACTGCGGCAACTTGCCGGCTTTAGGCATACGGAACTGAATGCCTTCTTTAAAAAACAGGATCGGGGATTTCGTCATCCATCAAAGGAACGGAAAAATCGTGTCTTCGGGGGTTAATCCAGTAACAGTTTCCGCACCAAAGAAACCCCTTGTTCATTTTCCACATGCATAAAATAAAGCCCGCGGGATAAATGGCGATCCTCGAGATTAACGGTCAGCATGTTATCTGGGGACGAGCGCTGCTCCGTTAATACGGTTTTGCCGTTCGTATCAAATATTTTGATTGAAATGGTTCCCGCGGCTTTGTTAAACAGGATGGATACGGAACTTTTTGAAGGCTGCGGAAAAACGGAAAGAATGTCAAGCGGTTCCGCATTTTTATTCCATAGCGCGACCAATTTGCTGTACGTAGATTTGCCGTCGAAATCTACCTGGCGAAGCCTGTAATACTGCAGGCTGTTTTTCATCCGGTAGTCGTCGTAGGAATAGGCATGAAATTCGGAAGACATCCCTGCGCCTTCCACAAAACCTATTTTTTCAAAGTTCACGGCATCGTCACTGCGCTCCAGGTCGAAACCGCGGTTATTAATTTCCGAAGCCGTAGCCCAGGTAAGCCTGTTAAATCCTTTTTTTGTCTCCCCGCTGAAATAAAGAAGTTCTACAGGCAAGGGTGTATTCGGAGGACCCTGCACTTCAAAATTGTCAAGCGCAAGACCCGCAAACGTCAGGGAAGGATCGCTGCGAAACACGAACCGGAAAGCCACGTTGGGGTTGCCTGCCAGGGAGGAAATGTTGAGTGAGTACTTTGTAAACGACGTCGTGCTTTTTGAGGTATCAGAGAAATAAGGCTCGTTCAGCGGAAACGCTGTAGCCGAAGCTGTGTTGTTGAAATTGTACCAGCTTGCTGCGTTGTAGCCACCCAGGATATTCCACGTAGTGCCCTTGTCAAAAGAATATTCTATCCGGAAGCCGTCGTAGTCTTTTTCGAATTTCCATTTCCCGTAAAAGCTGAGTGTATAGGTGCCCGCAGCGGTGAGATTAAAATTCGGACAATACAAAGCAGCATAGGAATTGTCCAGGTAAGTGGCTGCCGCCAGCCCCGTTACCCAGGCTTTGGTGCCGCTGGCCGTACCGCTTTTATTGGCGATGACGGAGCTGCCGAGTTCAAACGGAGTACCGGACGTATTTTCAACGCCAAAGTCAATCGTCGCCGCATCAAAATTTCCCGCATCACCGTTAGCAATCAGGTAGGGCGAACCCTTGTTGGGAAGCACCTGCACGTAGCCGGTGCGTATCTTTCGGAATGAGATGTTGTTGTTTATCGTCAGCATGACGGTATACAAGCCGGGAGCTGCATAACTGTGTGAAGGATTTTTAATCGAAGAAGTGGTACCGTCTCCGAAGTCCCAGCTCCAGGCTGCCGCTGCCGACGAACCGTCGCTGAACTGAATCGGCTTATTGGTATACGTGATCAACGGTGCCGCTGCGAAATCGGCATTGGGCAGCATAAAAATATCGGACGTAAACATTCCTCGCCCGTGCGTGGCAGCGACCACAAGGTTGTCGCTGGTGCGTGTCTGAAGCATGTCCACCCGTGTATTGGCCAGCCCGGTGGAGGAAGGACCCCATGCTGTCGACGCGCCGTTTATTAAATCGGTGGACCATACGCCTACTTCCGTGGCCAGCAAAGCGTGCTTGTCATTAAACGGCGAGAAGAGGGCCCATCGCACAGGCATATCAGGAAGATTTCCTTCCACGGATGTGAAGGTGGGCGTAGCGCTTAATGCATTGACACTTTCCCATACGCTGGTGAGCCCGTAATTTGAATACGTGACAAGGATATGATTGTCGTCGCCGTTTTCAATGGCAATACAGGAAACACTTCCCGAGGCGGGGTTGCCGATCAGGACGCCGGCGATAGGTGATCCTGCGGTGCGCGCACTGTCCACGCGCACAATACGTCCGTTACTTAATCCGAAAAATACACGGCTGGGTGTATTTTGCGAAACGGCTACATGCCGGATGGATCCCCCGTTAAATGCACTGACGGTGATCGTATCGAAAGAATTGCCGCTTTGCGGATTATTCCACCGAAGGAATTTGCCGGAGAATGTTCCGCCATACATAATGTTCATCACATTATCGTAATCGGTAGGATTCACAAAGCTGCCGTTGGACTGATTTCCGAAACTGACACCTGTCCAGGAAGACCCGCTGTTTGTCGAGCGGTAGTAATTATTGTATACATAGGAAGTCCATTGGTATTGCGGCTGGTCCTGGTCTATATGGCAGAAGCAACCGTCGCCGCCCGTAGCGCTGGTCACGCTGTTGACCCCTGCCGCATTGAATTTGTGGCTGCCGTTGTCCTGTGCGCCTGCAAGAAAATAATTGGACCCCGTGGTAGGGTGTGCAGCGCAGGCATAATACTGCGTGACATTGTAAGACCGGTTTCTGTTCGAAAGGGTCGGCATGGCTGCAGTCGCATTGCTGCTTCTGAAGACGCCACCGTCGTTGCCGAAATAAACAACAGAAGAGTTCCCGGGTTCATAAAGAACAATATGCTGGTCGGCATGTACATTCTGGAATCCGAAACCCCCGTACCAATGGGTGATTTGTGACCAGGAGGATCCGCCATTTGTGGATTTGAAGATGTCCACGCCGCCGACAAAAAGTGCATTCGCATCATTCGGGTCCACGCCAATGGACATATCGTACCAGGCTTGCGTGCGCGTAAGTTCATTGGTGATTCCGGGATCGGCATCGGATGGTTTGGAACACGTCGTCCAATTGGCGCCACCGTCCGTGGTTTTGTAAAAATCAAGCAAGCCTCCGCTGGAGGAATTCTCCAGGAAGGCATAACAGTAGTTTGAATTGGACGGAGCCAGTGCAAAGTCTACCCGTGAAAATCCGCTGGTAGGAAAACCGTTGGCCCCTGTATTCAGCTTGGCCCAGCTGCCGCCGTTGCCGGAAGCGGAACGGTATACGCCGCCATTGCTTCCCATCGTAGATGCCCAGATCGCACCGTCGGCACCAATCTCCAGGTCGCTGAAGTTATCCGTGTTGGCGCCGCCCGGAGAGGAAGATCCTAACACCCTTGAGAAGGATGTGCCTCCATCCTGCGACCGGAATATTCCGCTTCGCGTTGCTGCGTAGAGGTCGCCGGAACTATGAACGGCAAGGCGGTTGACATAATAGAATAAACTTGAATTGGTGGCAATCAGCTGGCTCCAGTTGGCGCCCCCGTCAACGGATTTCCAGATTCCCAAACCCCTGATCCCATCGGCGTTGAAAAAACCTTCGCCGGTACCGAAATACATGACCAATGAATTCGAAGGATTCGATGCCATGGAAGTGATGGCAATGTTGCTGAAAAAATCATTCACCTGGGTCCAAACCGGTGTGGCCGCCGTAATGTCTGTCGTTTTCCATAAACCGCCTCCTACGCTACCCGCCCACAGCGTTTTTTTAGTAACGTCATTCGGGTCCACCAGTAAGGCTCTTGTACGGCCTCCGATATTATTGGGACCTCTTTCCGTCCAGTTGACATTCGCCAGCGCAGCCTGGGTTTGGTTCCCGTACTTCGGCGTACGCCTGAGTTGTTCGGCATACTGGAAAGCTTTGATCAGTCGTTCCCGGGGAACGGATTGCGTGGAAAGGTCTTTTGTAATTTCCTGCTCCTGCTGAATAGCAAGATCCATGCGGTCTTGCAAGGGGATGCCACCTTCCTCCTCTTCTTCAAATTCATTCGACGGGTTCCTTAAAAACAACCAGCCTCCTGAAATCAATGCCGCCGCAAGAGAAAGAAATAATATTCTCTTGAATTTTGCCATGTGTGCTCCCCTGGAATGATTTAAGACTTGAGTCCTCTAAATTACGAAAATCATCAAAAAGGTTTACAACTATTTGAAAATGAATGACTGAAAATATTACAAGAGAGGCCCCCGCGTAAAAAGGAGTTTATAAAATGATTGCCATGAATTGTCGAAAAAGCAGGGTCAGAAGGTGCGCTTTTATTCAAATTCTGTAAAATTCATCTCATAATTTCTCAAATTATTTTGGTAAAATTGCAGCCTTATTTTACCCCCTCTAAATCAGACATTAAAGGAAGAGGTCTTGGAAAACAAAACCATCTCATTAGATAAGTCATTTACTATGGGTTCCAGGGTGGCCGATTATGCCCAGCTCATGAAAATGCGATTGTCCAGCCTGGTTGTATTCTCTGCTGCCATGGGCTATGTAATCGCCGCAGGTAACTCCTTCAGCTGGCCACAGTTAATCCTGTTATTGCTCGGCGGCTTTTTAGTGACCGGATCCTCAAACGGGTTTAACCAGCTAATCGAAAAAGACCTGGATAAGCTGATGGACCGCACGGCACAACGGCCGTTGCCTGAAAACCGTATTTCCGTTACCGAAGCATTTATCGCCTCTCTTCTAATGGGGATTGCCGGCGTAGCTATTCTCTGGATATTTATGAATCCGCTGACCGGAGTGCTTAGCCTGGCCTCTTTGCTGACTTACGCATTACTCTATACGCCGCTCAAGCGAATCACCTCCTTCTCCGTATTTATCGGTGCCTTACCCGGAGCCATTCCTCCCATGTTGGGATGGGTTGCCGTCCGAAATGAAATCGGACTGGAAGCCATACTTTTATATGCCATACAGTTTATCTGGCAATTCCCTCATTTCTGGGCCATTGCCTGGGTGCTGGATGACGATTACAACAAAGCCGGGTTCCGGTTACTGCCCTCCGCTGAAGGACGTGGTAAAAGTTCGGCCTTCCAGACCATGGTGTACAGCTTCTGCCTGGCACCATTAGCATTATTGCCCCAGTATTTTGGTTTCGCCGATACCGTTGGAACCATTCTGCTTGTGGCTACCAGCCTCGTATTGATCGTGCCTTCCGTAAAACTATACCGCAACTGTGACATGAAATCGGCTCAGCGCCTGATGTTTGGCTCCTTCATTTACCTCCCCGTTGTTCAGATTATCCTGATGCTCGGCAAATTATTTTAAAAATGGAATCCCCTACGCTCTTGTTAACGGATCAAGAAATACAAGACTCCTTCGTTCAGAAACTGAAAGCAAAAAAAACACTGCTTTGGTTCGCCATCATCAGTATTATCATGCTGTTCGGCGCCCTCACCAGCGCATACATTGTTCGCCAGGCTGAAGGAAAATGGGTGCAGTTTGAATTACCTAAGATGTTTATTGCCAGCACCATTGTTATCCTGCTCAGCAGCATTCCCATGCAATGGGCCGTAGCCTCGGCAAAAAAGAACAACCAGCAAAACCTGAAAAGGGCACTCCTTCTTGTAGCGCTCCTTGGTTCAGCTTTCGTAGCATTCCAATACGTTGCCTGGTCGGAATTATTCAGCCAGGGTATTGCTTTCGCAGGACAAATTAAAGATATCAAAGGCGACTACACGTATGTACGCGCAGGGAATGAAAGCCCTTCCGATATCGCCTCCATGGGCAATGTTGCCGGCTCCTTTCTTTATGTGATTACAGCCCTACATGTCCTGCATTTGCTGGCCGGTATCATTGTATTAATTATTGTATTTTCGCACGCATATAAAGGAAAATACTCTTCCGTCAACTACAACGGGCTAAGTATGTGCGCCACGTATTGGCACTTTCTCGATGGGTTGTGGGTTTATTTGTTTTTCTTTTTGTTATACATTCGCTGAATCTAAAATCAATCAGACTCTATGGCACACGAAGCGGTGGCACCGATTAAAAAAGGCTCTCTCTGGGGCGGAGGATCATCTCCTTTCAACGTCCGCTGGGGAAAAATGTATATGTGGATCTTCCTTGTATCCGATGCCTTTACATTTTCCAGCCTGCTGATCGCCTACGGAGCTATGCGCCACCGTTTTTCCGATATCTGGCCCAGGCCGGGCGACGTGTTTACGCATTTCCCGTTTATTCACGGACATGTACCGCTGGCCTATGTCGGACTGATGACCTTTATCCTCATCATGAGTTCTGTAACCATGGTGCTGGCTGTGGATGCCGGTCACCGCAGGGTGAAGAAACAAGTGCTTACGTGGCTGGGCCTTACCATCATCGGAGGTCTGATGTTCGTAGGTTCCCAGGCCTGGGAGTGGTACCATTTTATCGAAGGCTCCGCGCTGCAAGGTCCGAATGAAGGCGCCTATTTCGCTCCCGACGGCAGAGTGGCTCATACCGTGGAAGGACAGGAAGGCGTACTGAAATTCCATGACGGCACTACCATCCAGGGTGAAGAAGCCGAGAAGTGGATGAAGAACGGCGAATTATTCCAGGGCGCCAATATGGTGAGGAATGAATACGGAGCAACGCCGTTATTCGGTAACTTCTTTTTCTTTATCACAGGATTTCACGGCTTCCACGTTTTCAGCGGTGTCGTCATTAACCTGATTGTATTCATCGTCGTATGGAACGGTGTACTGGAAAGGAAAAAAGATTATGAACTCGTAGAAAAAGTAGGATTATACTGGCACTTTGTAGACTTGGTATGGGTATTCGTATTTACCTTCTTCTACCTTGTGTAACAAACGAATAGCGAATCAGTACGAATTAACGAATAAAGAAAAACCTCAAACACTTCACGGATATGTCAGAAGATTTTGTTTCCTCCGATATTCATCACGAACATGTATCGCATGAGAGCGAAGAAAAAGCACACTCGGCGCTGAACACCAGGATGATCTGGAAAGTGTTCTGGATCCTGCTTGGGGTAACCATCTTTGAAGTGGCTATTTCCTTTACGGCCATACCCAAAAATATACTGCTGTATACCTTCATTGCTTTAACCATCGTAAAAGCATACTACATCGTCGGCTTTTTTATGCACCTGAAGTTTGAGAAAATCCCGATGATCTGGTCCCTGTTACTCCCCTTCGTGCTGATCGTATACCTGATTTTCATCGCGATTTATGAGGGTACCGCGCTTAGCCTGAGCGTTTATTAATCTGAATTCGTTTCCCGATTAAGGTTTGCCGGTATGTGGAAGAAGAAGTTCCTGATTGTTTTTCTGATTCTCTTTTTTCCTTCCGCGGCCTACCTTATTCTGCATACAGGAAAAAACAATTTCAAACAGCTCCTGGTTTATGGTCCGAAAGAAGTGACTGTAAACGGAGACACGCTTTATCACCAGATCCCTGCCTTTCGTTTTACTGACCAGGGCGGCCAATCCTTCACTGAAAAGAACCTGGAAGGCAAGGTATATGTAGCCAGCTTTTTCTTCGCCACCTGTCCTGAAATCTGTCCGAAAATGAACAGCCAGGTACAACGCGCCGCGGAAAAATACAAAGACAACAAAGACGTTGCATTTGTATCTTTTACCGTCAACCCGGAACAGGATACGGTAGCTGCGCTGGCCGCGTATGCAAAGAAGTTTAAGGCGGACAGGCTCCAGTGGTCATTCCTTACCGGCAATAAAGATTCTATTTACAAGCTGGCCGGCGAAGGATACCTGGTTTATGCCGCCCAGGGCAAAGGCGCCAACGACTTCTTTCATTCCCAGGATCTCCTCCTTATCGATAAAGACCACCGCATCCGGGGAATTTATGATGGCCTGGAATCCAAAGAAGTCGATACGCTGATCGACGAGATCGCTGTGTTGCTGTACGAATACGAGGAGAAATAGAAAGATTGGCTGATTAGCAGATTAGCGGATTAGCAGAATACCAGATTAGCAGATTTATGTCAGAAAAATTCTACCTCCGAATAATCTACATCGTCTCGGCGGTGGTCTTTCTTTTGGTCCTGGTTTTATCACGGCTTCCAAAGTCAGAAACCATCCCTCCGTTTGTGGCATTCCTTCCAAAACTAAACGCAATTCTGAACGGAACCTGCACGGTATTGCTCCTGGTTTCCTTTTATTTCATTCGCCGGAAAAAAGTTAAAATACATCGCCGGCTGAACCTGGCTGCGATTACACTATCCACGTTGTTTCTGCTTTCCTACGTTACGTTTCATTCGTTTGGAGTAGAAACCCGGTTTCCGGCTGATAATCCGTTACGGCCTGTCTACCTGGTTATTCTTGGTTCACATATCGTACTGGCGGCTATCGTTTTACCGCTGGTTTTAATATCTTTGTACCGCGGATTAACCAACCAGGTAGAAAGGCACCGGAAAATTGTTCGCTGGTCATTTCCTGTTTGGCTGTACGTAACAGTAACCGGTGTGATTGTTTACCTCATGATTTCACCATATTACCAGTTTTGATTTCTACTGCCTGATTACAAATCGTATTCTCCATGCGCCGATTCCTTCTTGTCTTCCTGGTATCTGTTTTCCTTGGCACTGCCGGTGTCAGCGCGCAATGCGCTATGTGCAAGCGTGTAGCCGAAACGGATATGAAACAGAAACGCAAGGAAACCGCGGCACGCGGATTAAATAATGGCATCCTCTACCTGATGTCCATCCCTTATCTTCTCGGAGGAGTGGGTGCCGTAGTGTGGTGGGTAAATAAGAAAAAAGGAGGCCGGTAACCTTATCAACAGCTAACAAATACGAATCCCGGAGCATCATTCTTCGGGATTTTTGTTTGTGCGTTTTTGGGTAAAAACACTTATTTAATTGCCTAAAATGTTGGAATTCTGTTAAAACCAGCATTCTCCCTTTTCCCGCCTTCCTCCTTTTTTTATCTTTGCAACCCCCATGCAACTCCGCAATAAATTCGATAAGGAAACCCTTAAAAACAAGCTGAAAGAGGAAAAATTCGACAGAATTACCCTTTCCTTCTATCGCTATGTTATCCTTGAGAACCTCGAAGCTTTTCGCGACGAACTGTACAGGCGCTTCGAAGAACTCGGCGTCCTCGGACGTATTTTTATTGCCCGGGAAGGTATCAATGCACAGTTGTCGCTTCCTGCGCATCAACTGAAAAAATTTCGTTCCCTGGTTGACACCTATACGCAATTCAGGGAAGTTCCTTTTAAAATTGCCGTGGAGGAAAACAAAGAATCATTTTACAAACTCATCGTACGCATTCGTCCCAAAGTCGTGGGCGACGGACTGGAAGACGATGCTTTTGATGTCACCAATGTAGGTACGCATCTCTCGGCTCGTGAATGGAATGAAGCCATGGACCACCCCGAAACCGTCGTGGTGGATATGCGTAACCATTACGAAAGCGAAGTGGGCCATTTTCAACATGCCATCCTTCCGCAAAGCGACACCTTCAAGGAAGAGCTTCCCATGGTATTGGAAGAGTTGAAGGATAAAAAAGACAAAAAGATACTCCTGTATTGCACGGGCGGGATTCGCTGTGAAAAGGCCAGCGCCTTCCTGAAACACCATGGCTTCGAAGATGTCAACCAGCTTCATGGTGGCATCATTGACTATGCACGCCAGGTGAAAGCCGAAAACCTGGAAAGCAAATTCATCGGGAAGAACTTCGTCTTCGACGACCGGATGGGTGAACGAATTACCCACGAAATACTCAGCAGTTGTCACCAGTGCGGTCAGCCCTGCGACACGCATGTCAATTGCGCGAACGACGATTGCCACCTCTTGTTTATTCAGTGCATCGCCTGCGCCGAAGAAATGAAAGGATGCTGTACGAATCATTGCATGGACATCGTTGCCCTGCCGCTGGAAGATCAAAAAAAACTGCGCAAGGGTAAACGCAAACTGCATGCGCATGCCGTTCACAAAAGCCGCCTGCGTCCCGACCTGCGAGAGATTCTTCGCCAGGAAAAACCCACTTCCTCCTTATGAAAAAAATTCTGACGCTGATCTTCGCAGCCTGTTTCCTGCTGCACTTAGATGCGCACGGACAAACGGTTTTATTACAGGAAGATTTTTCCTCCGGCGCGCTTCCGGCTGACTGGTCAAACGACAGCCTGGGGTTGCCTGCGACCGGGTTGTGGGAGTTTACCAATCCGGGCATCCGGAATATCGCAGGCGCGGGCTTTGATACCAGTTTTGTTATCCTTGACAGCGACCATTACGGACAAGGCGTTTCGCAACTCGCATCCCTGACTACAGATACTTTTTCAGCTGCAGGATATTCAGGAGTGACCGTTGAAATAGACGAACAGTATTTTACGCAATCTGCTCCAGGATCCTTCCGGAAGATCGAAGCTTCCGGCGACCAGGGCGCAACCTGGTACACGCTGGTGATGGATTCGGTTACCCTCGGCTATCCCATTGCCATACATCATTCACTGACCCTGGATACACTGGCAGGAACAGCAGGAATTCAACTCCGGTTCACCTTCTCCGGATCCTGGGATTTTTGGTGGGCCCTTGACAACCTCAAAGTAACAGGATTCACGCCTTGTACGGCTCCCCCAACGGCAGGACAGGCCCTGGCATCGCATGATTCCGTATGCGCCACCACCGCCTTTGATCTTTCGCTTTCCGGAAATAGCATGGGCACAGGTTTGACGTATCAATGGCAAAGTTCTCCCGACAGCGTCACCTGGACGGCGATGCCCGGAGATACCTTACCGGTCACACGAACTTCACAATCATCCGCTGCTTATTACCGCTGCCTGGCGACCTGTTCAGGCCAGACCGACAGCAGTGGCATCGTTTGGGTGGCTATGAATCCTGCCCCATTATGTTATTGTATTCCACAAACACCCGCATGCAGCAACATCAATTATATTTCCGGCGTTTCGATTTCCGGCACGACCTTGAACAACAACAGCGCCTGCCAGGAGAACGATTCAGGATATGCTTATGTATCCTACCCGGCATCCGGAAACACGACGGCGCTTGTTCATCAGAATTCCACATATGATTTTTCTGTCAGCTCCACCGGAAGCAATATCATTTCACTTTGGATTGATTACGATCAAAGTGGCACCTTTGATAGCCTGGAATGGTACCAGGTCACTACTTTGTCTTCCCTGGGTTCCCCGTCCATCGTTTCCATCGAAATTCCTGATTCCGTACCGCAAGGTCTCACCGGTATGCGCATCCGCACACGCGCTGCCGGCAATGCGAATGGCTATGGCGATGCCTGCACGTCCTTCCTCTCCGGAGAAACGGAAGACTATTATATCTATGTTGACACGCTTCTGAGCGGAATCCGCGAACTGGCTTTTCCCGGCCTGGTGGTATATCCGAATCCGGCATCCGCATCCGTGACGGTTACATTTGAAAAAGCCGGAAAGGATAAAGTAACCCTTACCTTATTCAATTTAATCGGCTCTGTTTGCAGCGAAATGGATTTCCTTCCGGGTAACAGGCTTGAACTCCCGCTGTCAGGCCTGTCTGAAGGCATGTACCTGCTGAAGATTGCCGGCGACGAAGGATTTACAGTAAGGAAACTCGCTGTAAAAAGATAAGATTTTTACCTGTTTCTTGGATTCTTTTTAAGAAACGACGTATATTTGCATCACGTTCTTTAGAAAGATTTATCTAGAAAGGTGGAGGGACTGGCCCTGTGATACCTTAGCAACCGTTCCTCCTTAGGAGGAATAGGTGCTAATTCCAGTTCCCCTGCTCCGGCAGGGGATCAGATAAGTTAGATTAGATTTGGATTGTACTCATTCAATATAAAATCTCTTCCGGCTTACCGGCAGAGATTTTTTTTTGGCAGTGCTGCACCGAAAAAAACAAGAACGGATGAACAGGCAGCGGGAATTAAATCAGAAAAACAAAAAATGGATACGCTTATGAATTACGGAGAAGCCGGAGGCAATGGAGATAACAATGCCTTATCGCTGGTGAAGACGGAAGAAGGCATACATACACTGTACAGTAAAAGACGCCAGGAACATTATCATTCCCTGCAAGGTTCATTGAGTGAAAGCATGCAGGTTTTTATACGCAATGGCCTGCTCGCCTTAAAGAATAAACTGAAAGAAGTACGCATACTGGAGATGGGATTTGGCACCGGTCTGAATGCCATCCTTACGTTTCGTGAAAACCAGGTCTTGCATAAAAAAATCCATTACACGGCCGTGGAAGCCTTTCCGCTTCCCTCGTCAGTTACCGACAAGCTCAATTACTTTGAGTATTTCGGCAAACCCCTGCAACCCGTATTCCAGGCCATGCATTCCTGCCCCTGGTTTGAGAATACCCTCATCCTCCCTGAACCGTCGGTTCAGCAGGATGGCAAAGCCTTGCACAAAGACAAAGGATCGTTTGTCCTGTATAAACTGGAAGCGGATCTGCTGGAACTGCACCTGGACGGATCCTATGACCTGGTTTATTACGATGCCTTCTCACCTACGCACCAGCCGGAGTTATGGACCTTTGAAGTACTTCATAAAATTTACGATGCATCGAAAAAAGGCGCCATCCTGGTTGCCTACTGTGCAAACCAGCACGTTAAGAAAACACTGGAAGCCGTAGGCTTTTCAGTAGAATCACTGCCGGGAGCTCCCGGAAACCGGGAAATGATCCGCGCGATTAAGTAGTGAGTGGTGAGTAGTGAGTAGTGAGCAGTGAGTGGTGAGTAGCGAGTAGCGAGTAGTGAGTAGTGAGTATATTTTGAAAATAAAGTTTAATGTTAGGTATGTCGGACATTCGGGAAATATTACAGCAACGTATACTGGTTATTGACGGTGCCATGGGCACGATGATTCAGCGCAGGAATCTTACGGAAGAGGATTTTCGTGGCCAGCGTTTTAAAGACTGGAAGAGTCCGCTGAAAGGTTGTCTCGATTTATTAGCCCTGACCAGGCCGGATGTGCTGAAAGAAATTCATCTGGAATACCTGGCTGCCGGAGCCGACATTCTTGAAACCAATACCTTCAGCGCTACCAGCATTGCCCTGGCCGATTACCATCTCCAGGAATTTGCTTATGAAATTAATTTTGAGGCTGCAAAAATTGCCCGCGCTGCCACTGTTGAATTTCGCGCCGGCAACAACCGCCCGCTCTTTGTAGCCGGCGCGCTGGGCCCTACCAATAAAACCCTTTCGCTTTCTCCAAAAGTAAGTGACCCCGGCTACCGTGCCGTGACTTTTGATGAGGTATGCGCATCCTATGAAGAAGAAGTCCGCGGACTCATGGACGGTGGCGTAGACCTGATCCTCGTGGAAACCATTTTTGATACCTTGAATGCAAAAGCCGCGCTGGTAGCCATTCAGAATGTCTTCGAAGAAAAGGGAAGGTCTTTGCCCATCATGGTCAGCGGCACGATTACAGATGCCAGCGGCAGGACCTTAAGCGGACAAACGGTGGAAGCTTTTTTGAATTCCGTTTCCCATCTTGACTTGTTGAGCATCGGGCTCAATTGCGCCCTGGGAGCAAAAGAAATGAGGCCCTACCTTGAAGAACTTTCTGCCAAGGCGCCGTTTTTTATCTCCTGCTATCCGAATGCCGGCTTACCGAACCAGTTTGGTGAATACGATGAGACCCCCGAGCAAACCTGTCACTTTATCGACGACTTCCTGCAAAACGGATTTGTAAATATAGTGGGCGGCTGCTGCGGCACCACGCCCGATCACATACGGCATATCGCTGATCATGCGAATAAATATCCGCCCCGGAAAATTCCTGCCATAGAACCTTTCCTGCGGTTGAGCGGACTGGAAGCCGTTTCCCTCCGCCCGGATTCGAATTTCATGAATGTCGGAGAACGTACCAATGTGACGGGAAGTAAAAAATTCCTTCGCCTGGTGAAAGAAGATAAGTTTGACGAGGCCTTAAGCGTGGCCCGCGAACAGGTGGAAGGCGGCGCACAAGCCATCGACATCAATATGGATGAAGGCATGCTGGACGGTCCGGCTGCCATGACAAAATTTCTAAACCTAATCGCCTCAGAACCGGATATCGCCCGCGTGCCTGTGATGATTGACAGCAGCAAGTTTGAAGCCATCGAAGCCGGATTGAAATGCACGCAAGGCAAGTCCATTGTCAATTCGATCTCCCTGAAAGGCGGCGAAGAAGAGTTTATACGGCAGGCTGCTACGGTGAAGAAATACGGAGCTGCCGTGATCGTTATGTTGTTCGATGAACAGGGACAGGCCGATACGACCCCGCGAAGAATTGAAATTGCAAAACGGGCCTACGAACTGCTCACCGGCACCGTAGGATTCCGCCCCCAGGATATCATCTTTGACCCGAATATCTTTCCTGTAGCCACAGGCATGGAAGAGCACCGGAAAAATGCGCTGAGTTATTTTGAGGCGGCATCCTGGATCCGTGAAAATCTTCCCCTGGCCAAAGTTTCCGGCGGTGTCAGCAACGTCTCCTTTTCCTTCCGCGGCAATGACGTGGTGCGCGAAGCCATTCATTCCGCCTTTTTATATCACGGCATCAAAGCGGGAATGGACATGGGCATTGTGAACCCTTCCCAACTGCAGGTATATGATGCCATTCCGAAAGACTTGCTGCGTCTCGTTGAAGATGTATTGCTTGACCGGAATGCCGATGCGACGGAACGCCTGATCGCCCATGCCGAAAAAATAAAAGGCGTGGGAAAAGAAAAAGAACAGCAGGCCGAAGCGGAGTGGCGAAAATTACCTGTGGAAGAACGCATCGCTCATTCGCTGGTAAAAGGAATTACCGAATACATCGACCTCGATGTGGAAGAAGCCCGAAAGAAATTCGAAAAACCGCTCCAGGTCATCGAAGGACCACTGATGGCTGGCATGAATATAGTCGGTGATTTGTTCGGCGCAGGAAAAATGTTCCTTCCCCAGGTAGTAAAAAGCGCACGCGTCATGAAAAAGGCGGTGGCTTATCTTCAACCTTACCTGGAGAAAGAAAAAGTTGTCGGGTCTAAAAACGGTAAGGTCCTCCTGGCTACGGTGAAAGGCGATGTACATGACATCGGCAAAAATATCGTTGGCGTGGTGATGGCCTGTAACGGCTACGACATTGTTGACCTTGGCGTCATGGTGCCTAGTGAAAAGATCCTGGCGGCGGCCCGCGAAGAGGAAGTGAATGTGATTGGTTTAAGCGGGCTCATTACGCCTTCGCTGGATGAAATGGTGCATGTAGCCAAAGAAATGCAACGTGAAGGTTTTGACCTTCCCCTGCTTATCGGGGGCGCCACCACCAGCAAAGTGCATACGGCTGTGAAGATAGAACCGCATTATACGTTTCCCGTCATTCACGTAAACGATGCTTCCCGAAGCGTACCTGTGGTCAGCAACCTCTTATCCAAAGAGCATCGTACGGCATTTATCGCCGAAGCGCGGGCTGAAAACGCCCGGGTTCGCGAATACCATAAAGCAGACCGCGCACAGGCCAAATATATTTCGCTTGATGCCGCACGTTCGAATAAATTCTCCCTGAACGGATCCGAAATTTCCAAACCGGTATTTACCGGGGTGAAGGTTTTCGAAAACTATCCGCTGGAAGAACTCGTCCCGTATATCGACTGGACCCCTTTCTTCGTCGCCTGGGAAATGAAAGGCAGCTACCCTAAAATCCTGGAGGATAAAGTCCGTGGGGAAGAAGCTCGAAAATTATTTGCCGATGCTATGGAGATGCTGAATAAGCTGATCCGTGAAAAATGGCTGAAGGCCCATGCCGTCTTTGGCATTTTTCCCGCAAGGTCCGAAGGCGATGACATCCTCTTATTCGACGAGAAGGAAAAACACCTGGCTACCTTCTATACGCTCCGCCAGCAAACGCAGCGGGCGGCCGGACAAAAGAACATTGCCCTTGCTGATTTCATCAAGCCCGGCGCAAACTACATCGGCGCATTCGCCGTCTCCACGGGTTTCGGAGTGGATGAAAAAGTGAAAGAGTTTGAAAGCCAGCACGACGATTATTCCGCTATCCTGCTCAAAGCCCTTGCCGACAGGCTGGCGGAAGCGCTGGCGGAAGTGCTTCATAAAAAAGTGCGCACAGAATATTGGGGTTATGCCAAAGCCGAAACACTGACCACTGAAGAAGTCATCAAAGAAAAATACCAGGGAATTCGTCCGGCGCCGGGGTATCCCGCCCAGCCCGATCATACGGAAAAGCTCACCCTGTGGAAATTGCTGGATGTGGAAAAGAATACAGGGATTACGTTAACGGATCACATGGCCATGATGCCGACTGCTGCTGTCAGCGGATTGTACTTCGCCCATCCCGACGCGCATTATTTTTCCATCGGCAAGATCCAGCGCGACCAGGTAGAAGATTATGCGAAGCGAAAAAATATGTCAGTAGAGGAAGTGGAGCGCTGGCTAGGTAGTGTGCTGGCGTATTAAGTTCAGGAGTTCAAGAGTTCAAGAGTTTAAAAGTTCAATTTTTCCTATATTTTATTCCCTTCTGCTCTGCGGTTCGTAGGTATTCGGCTAATCCATTTAAGATCCGCTGAACTTCCTCGGATTGATTAAAAAGATCGTTAAATTTATCTCTAGCAATATATTCAATATCAAGGGCGACAAATAAATGTGACTTTAACTACGTTAGAGAGCCTTCAGCAATTGAAATAAATTGCAAAAATTCCTTATTACCTTTCCTTCCAAACCCTTCAGCCAAATTTGCCATTATTGATATGCTCGCTTTTCTAGTTTGATCCTTGAGTACGAAATCGCCTTTAAAGATTTCAATCATAGTCGCTTTATAAATAGCCAAATTCAGAGCTCTCGCCTTTTTCCACGCTTCCAATTCAAAAAACCTTTTTATCGTCGACATAACTTTTAGAAGCGTTAAAACTTTTGGAACTATTAAACTTTTTAACTTTTAAACTTCTGAACTAATAAACTATTTTCATGATGCTCATGATTTTTCATGATCTGCGCCACGATATTTATTCAATTGCAAATTTTAAGAAAAATCTAATCAGGCTTTATCATGACAATCATGAAAATCTGCGTTCCCGTTCTTAAACTTCCAGTTTAAGCATACTTTCGTATTTGGCCCGCATTGATGAATGGCTTCTTTGAAAAACATCCGACAGAAAATTAATATCGTTGGTATGGGCTATGACATTTTGAAATTCAAGGACTTCCTTTTCACTCCATGGCTCGTGTGCCCGGGGAAAGGTTTTTCGTAATTCGATTAAATCAGGACGGGTTAATGTTTCCGTTGGTTTTTCAATTGGAATTTTTTTAATCATCAACTTTATGCTTTCCCTTTCCGCTTCATTGAGGTTGTTAAATATAGCGGCCGAAAAATAGGCTTCTGTTTTTGCCTTGGTTTCACTGAAAATATGGTCCTCGAAATACGTTCTGACTTTCGCCTGCACGGCCTTCACATTTCCATGAATCCTCCCATAGAATGATAATTCTCGTTCCTTTTCCGTTATTCCCCTTGCGCTGCTGCCTGCCAGCACCAGGCCCAATATCCGTGGAGACAGCGGCATGCCCTTCGCCTTCATTTCTTCGGTGCATTTTTTCAGGAGCGAATCATCCAGGCTTTCCAATTGTCGGGCCCGGTCTCTCCGTTTCTCTTCCCTCCTTTCATGATGCTTCTCCAGCATTTTCAAAAACTCAGGGCCATAGCGCTCCATTTTGCGATGGGAGACACCGGTGATATCCAACATCTCTGTTTCATCCCCGGGAAGGTACTGCGCCATTTCCAATAGGGTACTGTCATGAAACACGGTAAAGGGCGGAAGGCCTTCGCTGTCAGCAATCATTTTTCTCAATTGCCTGAGTTCATCAAAAAGATCATCTTCGGCCGAACGGACAATAGGATCCAACACCCTGTCAATTACAGCAAGATGCTTGCTCCGGTTCCAGTTCAACGAGGTCTTCTTCCAATCTTGTATTTCCGGCTGTACAAAATGAATTTTAGCCTTGCCGTTTAATACAGAATGCCCAAACGTCGTCACCTGCAAAGCATAATTCTCATCGTAAGCAAGCTCAATCAGTCCCAGCTGAAGCATCTGCATCATCACAGCCTGCCAGTACTCGTAGGAATGTTCCCGCCCCATTCCATACGTCTTAATTTTATCATACCCTTTTTCAAGTAAATCCTGGCTCCTGGAACCTCTCAGGATATTTACCAGCATGTTAAATCCTGTTTTCTCTTCCGTCCGTACCATGGCCGACAGCGCTTTCTGAGCCAGGACTGTTCCGTCAAAGTATTTTGGCGGGTTTTTACAGACATCGCAATTGTTGCAATGCTCCGTCATGGTTTCAGAAAAGTAATTGAGAAGGATTTTCCTCCTGCAGATCCGGGATTCGGCGTAATCCTGCATCTGCTTGAGCTTAGCAAGGTTCAGCTCTTTTTTTCCGCTTTCCTCTGCGAAGCTCCGGAGCATGACCAAATCATTCACCGTAAAGTACAGCACCGTTTCCGCCGGCAATCCGTCACGCCCGGCCCTGCCTATTTCCTGGTAATAGCTTTCAATATTTTTAGGCAGGTTGTAATGAACCACAAATCGAACGTTTGATTTGTCTATGCCCATGCCAAATGCAATGGTCGCCACAATCACTTTAATGTCGTCCTTTATAAACGCCTCCTGCACACGGGTTCTGTCCGCATAATCCATGCCTGCATGATAGTGCGCACAGGAGATCCCTGCATCCTTTAACTTTTCCGAAACTGCTTCGGTTGATTTCCGGGAAAGACAGTAAATGATGCCGGAATCTTTCGCATGCCTGCGTATCAGGTCCATGATTTCCAGCATCTTTTTGTGCACCGGTACTGCGGGCCTGACAGCCAGGCTGAGATTGGGGCGGTCAAAGGATGAAATAAAAACGGAAGTTTGCTCCAGGTTCATCTGCTTCAAAATATCTTTCCGCGTCACTTTATCGGCAGTAGCTGTGAGGGCAATAAAGGGTGCCTTTGGAAATTTCTCTCTGAGGAAACTTAACTGGAGATATTCCGGCCGGAAATCATGGCCCCACGAGCTGATGCAATGGGCTTCGTCAATGGCAATCATGGAAACCGTGATCTCATTAAGCAAGGTATCCTTTACGCGTACCATCGTTTCGGGAGCCATATAGAGGAGCTTCAGGTGCCCTGTCCTGGACATCCTGTTAACACGCTCGGCCTCTGACGGGGTTAAGGAAGAATTTAAAAACGCCGCTTCCACTCCGTTCGCCTTTAATGCTTCCACCTGGTCCTTCATCAGCGCTATAAGAGGGGAAATGACCAGGGCTGTTCCTTCCTTCATCAATGCCGGCAGCTGAAAACACAGGGATTTACCACCTCCTGTAGGCATCAGCAACAGGACATCTTTATCCTCCATCAACGCCCCGATCACTTCCTCCTGTAAAGGCCGAAAAGTATCGTATCCGAAAAATTTTTTTAACGCATGCAACATCTCTCTTCTCATCGTCGTTAAATGTAAATGATAAACCGCAGATTCCAGGCCGGAATCCGGTCGAAACCTGCGGTGACGAAAAGGCTTAGCTCTTTTTGCCAAGCATCATCAGTTCATTGACAACGATTTCCGTGATATAACGCTTTTCACCTTCCTTGCTGTTATAACTCCGTGTGGTGATCCGTCCTTCAATGGCTACTTCCATGCCCTTCTCCAGGTATTTCTGTGCGATCTCCGCAGACTTGCCCCACATCACCAGGTTATGCCAGCTGGTCTCCGTTATTTTTTCACCGTTCTGGTTTTTGTAGGTTTCGTTTGTAGCAAGGTTGAGTTTTGCCAGTTTTCTTCCGGATTCAAGATCCTTGATTTCAGGATTCCCACCAAGATGACCGATCAGACGGACACTGTTTCTTAAGTTGTTCATTTTTTTACTAGATTTAATTTGTTTAACATTCATTTAATCCTGCAGGCCCCATGGGGTTCAATTGACGACGCAAAGATGTGAGTATTGGCGTCCGCTAACCGGAGGTTTTTCGGATACAACTGAAAAGAACCGTTTGTAGTCGTTTGTAAACGGATTGAATTTTAATAGCTTTACCAGAAAGCCATTTTTTTCTATGGTAACCATCAAAACCTACAGAACACTGGCGCTTTCGTTTCCGGAAGTGATTGAGCTTCCGCATTTCGACAGGGCCTCCTTCCGTGTTCATAAAAAAATATTCACTACCCTCCTGGAAAAAGACCGGCTCGTTATGGTCAGGCTCTCACCTGTCGACCAGTCCGTATTTTGTGATCTCTGTAAAAATGCTGTCTATCCTGTTCCCGGAACCTGGGGTAAGCAAGGTGCCACCTACATCCGCTTAAAAAATGTTCCATTAGCCGTCCTGAAAGATGCCCTGGCTATGGCTTATATACTTACTGCGCCTGCAAAACTGTCGGCCGGAATCCGTCACCGTCAGGAAAAATACTAATGGTAAAGAAAATAACTATTCAGGTAACGCATTCCATTCTCATCCAAAGAACCGTGGAAACAGTCTGGGATTTTACCCAGGACTTTTCCAAACGAACGACCTGGGATAATTCCCTGCTGGAATGTTCCCTGCTCCCGGATGAATCGGAACGGAAAGCTTTTATCCATGCCCGGGGTGGCATGAAAGCATTCCTGGTATACAAACAATTTGAACGTCCCCATAAAACTTCCCTGCGCATGACAGAAATCCGTTCGCCACTGATCCTGGATGGCGGAGGAAGCTGGACCTATGAGCCATTGCCCAATCACAGTACCCTTTGGACCCAATCCAACTCCATCATACTGAAAAGAACACGTGTCAATATCCTCTTAACGTCTTTTCTAAAATGGATTTTTATGAAACAAACGATCCGATCCATGATGAATGCCAAACGACTTTTAGAGCAAAATGCATAGTAAACCATGAATGCAACCAGGAACTGCCGGGAATGCGGAGAAGCAATTAAAGGCCGCGCCGACAAAAAATTCTGCGACGACCAGTGCCGCAGCAATTACAACAACAAAGTGAACAGCGACACCACTGCCGAAATGCGCAACATCAATAATATCCTCCGGAGGAATCGCAGGATCCTGGACGCGCTGGCAAAAGCACAGGGGAAACGCAGAGTCTCCCGCATGAGCTTGCAGGACCAGGGATTTAACTTCCGATACTTTACACAAATCCATACCACGCAAAAAGGAACGCTTTATAAACTTTGCTACGACTATGGCTACATGCCGGTTGAAAACGATTACATTGTTGTGGTCAAGTGGGGCAAGGACTGATCACGGATGGCTGATGTCCGCCGTATTTTCCTGTTTCCTTTAACTCACCTGTAAACTTGCTAACGGGTATCCTTTTGATTAAATTCACATTCCCAAGCAAATGACGGTTTTTCCCAAACCTATTTTGCTTGCTGATGACGACAAGGACGACTGTCTTTTTTCAGGGATGCATTAAAAGAACTCGAAATATCCCCAATGTTCACAGAGGTCTATGACGGTGAACAACTAATGCAATACCTGGAAGCGGGAAAAGATTTGCCAACGGTCATCTTCCTTGGCCTCAACATGCCCCGAAAAAATGGTTTCGCCTGCCTGGACGATATCAAATGCAACGAACCATTTAAAACATATTGCTGTGATTATTTTCTCTATTTTCTATGATAAAAAAATCGCCGACCAGCTTTATGAAAAGCGCGCACTATTATATCTGCAAACCTGCTTCCTTTTCTCAATTGAAAATGACAATCGGACATGCGCTTTCGCTCATCTCAAAAGGCCAGCTTACACAGCCACCCAGGGAAAATTTTATACTAGGCAATTTACAACGGTGATCCTGATTCCGGTGAATGTCTGCCGGATTGTAAACGGCAAAAGTGCAGGTGATGGATCGGATAGAATAATACCACAAGAATGAAAAAAAAGGTTTCCCGTAAGAAAATAAGTGTAAAAGCGGGTCCCCCCGCCACCTCTAAGCATTTCCCTATCGTGGCCATTGGCACATCGGCGGGCGGATTGGAAGCGGTAAGCGAATTGTTCAAACATCTTTCACCCGACACCGGGATGGCTTTCCTGTATCTACAGCACCTGAGTCCTCAACATAAAAGCATGCTCGATTCACTGCTTTCAAAAACGACGTCCATGAAAGTGCAGGAAGCAGAAAATAAAGCGGCCATGCTTCCCAATCATGTGTATATCATTCCGCCCGACAAGGAAATGAACATCTCGGACGGAATAATTAAACTTTCACCCCGGCCCCGTTCGCCGAAAACCAATTTTCCCATTGATATTTTATTTTCTTCCCTGGCCGAAGCCCATAAGGAAAATGTGATCGGGGTGATCCTGAGCGGTGGCGCTTCAGATGGTACACGCGGCATGATAACCATCAAACAGGCAGGCGGCTTAACCTTTGCGCAGGATTCCAGTGCCAAATTTGGAAGCATGCCGATAAATGCAGTCTCAGCCGGAGCCGTTGATTTTATCCTTTCTCCCAAAGAAATTGCACAGGAAATTTCACGCCTCAGCAAACATCCGTTCATAAAACCGAACGGGAAAGCGACTCAGCCTATCGTTGAAAAGGCGGATGGAATTGACAACAACAATCCGGACCTGAAAAAAATTCTCAACTTTCTTCACCAAGCGCATGGGGTAGACTTCAGCCAGTATAAAATGACCACGATCAAGCGACGAATTCTGCGCCGGATGCTGCTTTACAGGATCAAATCGCTTAGAGAATATGTAAACTTGCTGATATCAAAAAGCGACGAACCGGATATCCTGTACCAGGACCTGCTTATAAACGTCGCGTCATTTTTTCGCGCTTCGGAAATGCAGCAAAGGATGGATGCGGAGAAAAAAATGGCCAACCTGTTTCATTTCATTGCCGATGCCATGCCGCAGAAAGTCTGGACCGCCGATGCGAAGGGTCATCGGAATTATTTTAATAAGCAATGGGTTGTATACACCGGGATGAGCCTGAACGAACTGGCCAATGATGGATGGCAACGCATAATTCATCCGGATGATTTGCCGAATACCAGCCGGGTTTGGAAGCAATCCATGAAAACCGGAACCGTTTTCGAAGTGGAAGACCGCAAGCGCGACCGGAACGGCCAGTATAAATGGCACCTGAGCCGGGCCATTCCATACAAGGATCAAAGCGGGAAGATTACTATGTGGATAGGAACGAATACCGAGATGGAAAAACAAAAAACGAAATCCCTCGAATTGGAGTCCACGGCCCTCATGCGTTCCATTGAATTGGCAGAAGAAAAAGATTTTTCAGAAACCATTATCAACACCACAATAGATTTGATCGTAGTGTATGATAAAAACCTGCGCATCATCTCCTTCAACAAGGCCAGTGAAGCGTTTTTCGGCATGAAAAAGGAAGAAGTGATTGGCAAAACACTGACTAAAATATTTCCAAAAGCAATAGGAACACAGGGTGAAAAAGATTTGCGACGCTCCCTGCAGGGCGAATTTATTCATAATAGGATGTTTCTATCCCCGGTAACGGGAAGGTACTATGAGAACTTCCTCACCCCGCTGAAAAATACGAAGGGGGAGATCTATGCCTGTGTGGTCATAGCACATGACATAACCGACAGCATTGAAGCCTTGCAAACGCTGGAACTTAGCGAAGAAAAATTCAGCAAGCTGTTTGAAAGTTCGCCCTATAGCATCTCCTTAACCGAGATCGAAACGGGGAAAATTGTTGAAGTAAACGAAAGCTATCTTGAATTGACAGGATTTACACGCCAGGAGCTGATCGGAAACACGACGATCGAATTAAAAATAATTTCAAAGGAAGAACATGATGCGATTTATAAAGTGCTTTCCGAACAAGGACGCATTAAAAATGCCGAAGTGTCCATGCGGATTAAAACCGGCGAGATCGTTCCTGTTCTTGTGTCCACGGAAACCATTACGGTCGGCCAGCAAAAATATTTTCTCCACGCACTCAACGATATTACGGAACTGAAAAAATCTGAAAAAGAAATTGAACAGAAAAACAAGGACCTGGAGAAAATGAACAAAGAGCTGGAGGCCTTTACATACATTTCCAGCCATGATTTGCAGGAACCCCTTCGAAAAATACAGACCTTTGCCACCCGCCTGCTCGACGTTGAAAACCAGAATCTTTCCGAGACCGGTAAGGATTATTTTCACCGCATGCAGGAAGCCGCCAATAAAATGCAGACATTAATCCAGGATCTTCTTTCCTTTAGCCGTATCAATTCCTCGGAAAGGAAATTTGAACTGGTAGATCTCGGGAGCATGATCGGCGAAATAAAATCGGAGTTTAAAGAGACTATCGCAAAAACAAATGCACGTATTGAAATCGGGGAAATGTTACAGGCAAAAGTGATTCCCTTCCAGTTCCGGCAGGTCATTTTCAACCTGCTCAGCAATGCGCTTAAGTTTTCCCAATCCGGCACACCGCCGCATATCGAAATTTATTGCACGTTCATCCCTGCCCATTCAACGTATATTTTGAAAGGAATTGCCATGCATCACATCGTATTCAGAGACAATGGCATCGGCTTCGAACAACGGTTCGCCGAACAGATCTTCCAGCTTTTTCAACGCCTGCATGGCAAGGATGAATACGGGGGCACGGGAATCGGGCTGGCCATCGTAAAAAAAATCATTGAGAATCACAACGGAATCATTTTTGCAAACAGCGAAATCGGCAAAGGCGCACGGTTTGACATGTATATTCCTGCAGAACCCGCGGCCGTGTAATCGCGGGATTTTTTTTATCTTACTCTCCCTAATTAACCGCTTCAGGATTATCCATGAGCTTTCGCACGTTTAGTTTCCGGGCTTTTGTTGTCATCACCCTGTTGTTTACTTCGTATTGGGCTTATGTAGCATTTCATGAATGGTATACCGTCGGTTATTCCAGGCATACCGCCGGCTATCCATGGGGCCCCGGAAAGAACTATCCCTGGTATTATAAGAACCCTGCCGTTTTTTCAAGGGTTATGATGGTAGAATTCCTGCTCTTAGCTGCCGGATTGGGATTTGCATTGTTTCGCCTTGTTAAGCGCAACAGGCAATCCATATTCTATGGCATGCTGGGACTTTGGTTCCTGATGACGCTCATGCTGATCAATGCTTTCATGTAACGGATCAAAGCCAATGCCCATGTCAGCACCTTGCGAATGATCGTGAATACAACTTCTTCTTCTGACAAACTAACCAAAGGGCTTTCATCATCCGGATGGAAACGATGGATTCCCGGGCTGCAGATGCTGTATGGCTATAAACGGGCCTGGCTTTCTTCTGATCTGGGAGCCGGACTGGTATTGACCACCATGCTTATTCCTGTCGGCATCGCTTATGCCGAAGCTTCCGGCGTTGCGGGCATCTATGGATTGTATGCCACCATTGTTCCGCTGCTGGCTTATGCCATGTTTGGCCCCAGCCGCATCATGGTGCTGGGCCCGGATTCTTCCCTGGCGCCGATTATCCTGGCTGTCCTGTTGCCGCTGTCAATGGGTGACCCAAACAAAGCTGTAGCGCTGGCAGGCATGATGGCCATTATCTCGGGCATCATTTCCATCCTGGCAGGGATCTTCCGGCTGGGGTTCATCACGGAATTGCTTTCCAAACCGATTCGTTACGGGTATATGAATGGAATTGCCCTTACCGTTCTCATTTCACAACTTCCCAAAATGCTGGGATTCTCCATTGAGAGCAGCGGCCCCCTGCACAATATCCATAGCATCGGTGAATCGATGATGGCGGGTAATGCAAATACCGCTTCCGTGCTTATCGGCCTGGGCACCTTGCTGGTCATCCTGTTGCTAAAGCCTTACCAGCGCATCCCCGGAATTTTAATTGCCGTTGTGGCGGCGACCGCGGTCACGGAAATATTCAACCTCGAACAGACTATGGGAGTGAAAGTACTGGGACAGCTGCCACAGGGATTGCCGTCGTTCAAATTGCCTTTCATCGGCTGGGCTGATCTGCAGGATGTCATCATCGGCGGTTGCACCGTAGCTCTCGTAGCCTTTGCCGACACCAGCGTGCTGTCGCGCATCTATGCCGCAAAAACAAAAACGCATGTGGATCCCAACCAGGAATTGATCGGCCTTGGCGCCGCCAATTTCGCTGCCGGATTTTTCCAGGGCTTTCCGATCAGCAGCAGCTCTTCACGTACGCCGGTAGCCGAAGCCTCCGGAGCAAAAACACAGCTTACCGGCGTGGTAGGCGCACTGGCCGTAACCATGCTGTTGCTCTTTGGTGCGGACCTGCTGAGAAGCCTGCCTACGGCAGCTTTGGCAGCCGTTGTGATTTCATCAGCCATCGGACTTTTTGAAATCGCTGGCCTCCGGAGAATTTTCCGGCTGCAGCAATGGGAATTCTGGTTATCCATGGCTTGCTTCCTGGGAGTCACAATTCTGGGAGCGATTCCGGGAATCGGCATTGCCATCATCATTTCCGTGATTGAATTCCTTTGGGATGGATGGCGTCCGCATTTTACCGTCATGGGCCGCGTAGACGGCATCCGCGGCTATCATGACCTCAAGCGCTATCCGGAAGCGCGCCTGATCCCCGGACTCGTGCTGTTTCGCTGGGATGCGCCCTTGTTTTTTCCCAATGCCGCGCTCTTCAAAGAGAAGCTGCTTGAACAGGTAGCGGCCTCCCCGTCGCCGGTACGCCGGATCATCCTGGCAGCCGAGCCCATGACCAGCGTCGATATCACCTCCGCAGATATGCTCATTGATTTAAAACGCACACTGGAGGAACAGCAAGTTGAATTGCATATTGCGGAAATGAAAGACCCGGTAAAGGATAAACTAAAACAATTTGAATTATTGCCTGTCCTCGGCGAACATATCTTTTTCCCAACCATCGGCGCTGCCGTAGATCAGTACCTGAAGGATTACCAGGTAGATTGGAAACCGTGAAAGGTGTACAGTTTCTGGTTTCTGGTTTCTGGTTTCCGGTTTTCGGTTTACTGTTTTCGGTTTTCGGTTCCTGGGCGTTGTCGCCGCCTGCCGATAGCCTTCGTCATTCCGGAAGAAACTTGTTGAATTGTACCTGCAAATGGGGAAGAGACCTGAAGCCGCCCATCTGGTTCCGCCAACCATCTGCCAGCCCGGGGTTTAAACCCCGGGCTGGCATGTAACCGGGATTGGCCTACCCGATTAAACAAAGAGGAGGGCTTTCACCCTCCTCTTTGTTTTGCCTGCTTGTTGTTTAAATTTATTGCCTGATAATTTTTTTCACCAGCATCTGCTCTTCGTTCTGAAGCGTCAGGAAATAGGCGCCTGCTGTAAGCGCACTTACATCCCAGGTAAACGATTCCGCGGATTGAGTATTCGGAATCATTCGCTCTCCAATCACCTTGCCCAATATATCAGTGATCCTGGCTTTCCAGTCAGTTCCTGTTCGGGCCGTTGTGAAATGAATAACCAGCTCATTATTGACAGGGTTCGGATACACGGCAATTCCCGTGCTCTCATCCAGCTCATGAATTCCCGATGGATCTACAAGTACCGACTGGCATAGGGTATCGTTACATGCCGTGCCATACGCTACCAGGCAAACCGTATAAGTGCCGATGTTTGAATACAGGTGAACAGGGTTTGACAAGGTCGAAGTGTTATTCGCACCCGATGCCGGATCTCCGAAATCCCAGGAAACGCCGGTCGCAGAAGTTGAGGTATTGCTAAATGTTCCGGTAAGCATAGAAGTCATGTACGTAAACGCTGCCGTCGGCGCAGGCTGAACATTTACATTCACAGCCGTGCGCGTGCTCACGCAGGGAAGTTCCTGCAATATCCAGTCATAGAAGAAGTAGTAACGGCTCTGATCTGCGGCATTGTTCCCGGTGATGGAAATAATGTTTGCAAGCGTATAGGGAAAGCTGGCGCCGCCTGTATTCCGGTAAAGGCTGATATTTCCCTGGATCCCCAGTTCCAGGTCGCTTGCTACAGGTACGTCAAAGTTCAGTGTGACGCGGCTGGTGCCGTTGGGAACTGTAATTGTTCTTGTTGCCAGCACCGTGCCGGAAGCATCCTGCAAGGTAAACGTACGGTTGGCGGCACCCGTCGCATAGACAAGGACGGATACCAGCTTCACCGGTGCATAACAATCAAAGATCAAAGAGCGGTAATTTGTATTGGTAAAATTACTGCCGCTGCCGAATGTATTATCTGCGGGGCCGGCATGTACGGGATTTCTGAATACTTCAGCGGCCACATAATAGGTGGTTGGAACGGTAAGAACGGGCGTTACGAAAACCGGGCCTGTACCCAGGAGATTCCCGGCCGTAGGATCATCGTACCAGGCCAGGGTGCCCGTTGCCGATGCTGAAAGTGTTGCCGATGTTCCGACGCAGGTAGAATCGTCACTGGCTACGGGAATGGTCGGCAAAGTGACGGTGATGTAATTGGTTTGAACAAGAGAATCGACACCCACTGCATTCGTTGCTACCAGCGTAACCGTATATTGTCCGCTGTTAGCATAGGTATGTGTCGGATGCTGTGCGGAAGAAGTTCCTCCATCACCAAAATTCCATTGCCAGGCAATAGGCAATTGTGCGGTCTCATCGAAAAACTGGAACGTTTCGCCGCAGTTGGTTGTCGTCTCAGCACGGAAGGCAACAGCCGGTAAGGCCGAGGGATCATAGCATTGCCATTTCAAGGCAAAACCGGAAAATGTCAGGGCCTCGTCTGCCGTCATTCTCAGGGTGATGGATCCCCCGGTAGAAACGATAGTTCCCGTTCCGCCATTGGGCAACGTGTTGTTATCGTAAACACCAATCAATGTACTGTTGGTATCCGGACCATCATAGATGTACAGGAAATCATAATTGTTTTCAAGGTTAAAGGATGTGAATTGCAGGGTGACGTTGGAAGCGCCGGGGGGTGCAATAGTAATCTGCGATTCTGTTTGATTTAAATAGTTTCCATTGGCGCCGCCATTGTCATACAAAAATCCGGAGCACGTAGTTTGCGTGATGCCGGTACCTGCTGAAGGCAGCCAGGTGATACAGGGGTTGGAGGGGCTTATGTTGACGAAGGCGGTTTGAACCAACGAATCCAATCCACAGGCCCCGCCGTCGGCAACCAGTTTTACGGTGAATAATCCATAGGAAGTGTAGATATGCGATGGACTGAATGCCGTGGTGTCCGGTGAACCGTCACCGAAGTTCCAGCTATAGGTGCCTGCATTGAATCCTTCATTGCTGAAATTCACCATGGCCGGAAACGAACAAAATTCCGTTTGAGGAGAACTAAAAGCAGCTACCGGGGATGTGCTGTAAGGATCGCCCACACCTACTGCATACCAGGCATTCGTCGTTTGAATGACAGGATTGGTACAAACTCCATACAGATCAATAGCCGCCTGGACGGCATAGCGCCGTGCATCGGCATATTGCGACGTAGGTGTCAGGTAGACTGCATTCATTCGGTAACAGATGGCCGCCGCCGAATCCAACCCTAATCCTGTTATGGCAAACGCATCTCCGTTGTCGTTGGTGCCGCTGCCTCCCTCTGTCAGCAGGTAGAACCAGTAGTTCATTACACCGCTGTTGGTATGTACGCCGCCATTGTCAAAAGTTCCCGAATACCAGTTTGTTCCGTGGTACGTATCAGGCTGGCCGTAATTGTTGGGATCCGACATGTCACGAAACGGTGTGCCTCCCATTTCATCGCCGATGAGCCAGTTCATCACGGCGTTGTTCTTGCCGAATTGGCGGATGGCATTGCCCATGCAATCGCTGAAGGACTCATTCAATGCGCCCGGTTCATCCTGGTAGTTGAGGTTCGAAGTATGTTCGGTAACGCCGTGGGAAATTTCATGGCCGGTTACATCGAGGCAGGTGAGCGGGCTCACGCCCTGTGAGGCATCGCCGTCGCCGTAATTCATATGCGTACCGTCCCAGTTGGCATTGACCAGGTCCACATCGAAGTGGACGTAGCTCAATAATTTCTGACCGGCATTATCCACGCTGTTGCGGCCGTATTTAGCCATATAATAATCATACGTAACCTCGGCGCCCCAATGCGCATCCGTGGCTACTTCATCCTGCGCTGCATTCACATTGTTCCACATATTATCCGTATCCAGGAAATCTACGATCGGATGGTTGGTCGTAGTCTGGGAGTTGTAGGTTTCAATTCCCAAACCCCTGCCTGTTTCGCGCAGCCGGTAGGTTGTCGCATTCACGCTGTCGGTAATGATGTTGCGGTTGCCGCTGTATTTGGTTACGGCCACTGCTGTGGAATTCGCTTCGCGGATGCGGTTTATGGTGTGAATGATTTCACCGCTTGAGGCATCTACATAAACATATTCGCGGCGAATCGGCTGATCTGCGTAGATATCGAAGCGATAGGCCAGGCGGTAATTTTCTGCTTTGTACTGGCCTTTATAAGGAACCAGTACCTGCTCGCCCTTAGGATACCAGGTGGCCTGGTCATTTCCGGTAACTTGTTTCAGGTGCGCTTCCTGTTGTGCGGATTCCCACCGGTACTTTGAAGCATGCATGTAGTCAAGCGCTTTTGTTAAGGCGGCCGATTCTCCCATGCCTGCCGACCGTGATGCACCCAGGTTTTTAAATAAGGTACCGTTAACGGACTGAATAATATTATTCTTCACATGGATGATAAACATGGTTCCTTCCATCGGCACGTCATTCAGGGTTTGCTGGTAACGGTAATGTACCATGCCCAAATGGTCGTTTTCCGTGCTAAGAAGTTTGAATCCATAATCCGAAGAGAGTCCAAAGGACATGCGCGCCCAGGAAGTGAACTTACTTTGCGGAATGTTTGCGTCCTGCCGGAACTGTACGAATTCAGGAATGTCACTGTTTTTACCGGTCACAATTTTTGAAGCGCCTGCAATGGCTTCGTTTGCCCGGGCTCCTGAAATTTCCCTGGCCGTGGCATTCGCAAACAGCGCAAGCAGTAACAGGACTGTGCATGTAACTTTGTTTCTCATTGGATGAATTTGGATGATTTGTTTGTTTAGATGATTTTAAGGCCGCGAAAGATAGTTATTAATAGTAGATGGATAATCCAAGAAAAGGTTGGGTAATTCCCAGATTTTGTCATCAAAAAGCAACAATTCTCTGACCAACGAATTACGAAATAGAACCAACGCTCCCGATAGCTATCGGGAGCGAATCTGTCGCGAATTAACGAATATCGAAAGGCTCCGTAAAAGTTTGTCGCTAACAAGCCCAGTTTGAAATGACCTCTACGAATCAATATCTCATTTCCTACCGAATGAATTAATGAAAAGCTTCCGGATTCGTTAATTCGTTTATATTCGTTATTCGTTGGTTAAAACAAAAAAAGGACGCCTGAGCGTCCCCTTTTCTATAACATCGGCAATACGATTAATGCGGTGAGATCTTGAAGTTCAGTTCCACGACCCGGCCATTATCGGCGAAAATAAGCTGGTCGGTAAGGTGCTTCATCAAAAAAATGCCTCTTCCGCATTCTTTTTCGAGGTTTTCAGGAGCGGTAGGATCGGGCAGGTTATAATAATCAAAGCCGGGACCTTCATCGGCTACTACAAACGAGAGATTATTGTTTTTGATCTGGTATTGAATATGCACGCGTTTGGCCGGATCCGATTTATTGCCGTGGTAAATGGCATTGGTTACTGCTTCTGTGATGGCGACAAGCATGTTGCCAAACATATCTTCACTTACATCATAGGTAATGCGAAGGTTATCAATAATCTTTTCCACCTGTCCCAGGCTCTCTGGCTGCGATTTGAGTTCCAGTTCGGTAACTTCTCCTGTCATATTCATGAAAGACTATTTCTCTATTGATTGAAAGTAATCGTTGACCTTTTTCCGGTAATACGAGTTCAAAGTTGGGGGAACCGTACGGAGCAGTTCCGTTTCCTTTTGCTTTAATCTTTTATACTCTTCAAAGGCATCAGGGTTACGATTGAAATTGTTTTTTGCTTCCGTGGATTTGCGTTGTTCATCTTGCTCTCTTTCGCGCTCGGCACGCTCCGATTCAAGCAGGCGGGTCAGGATTTCCTGCTGGCGTTGCAGGGTTTGGTCAGAAATCATCTTATTTACGATGTCATTTTCTGATTCCTCCATTTTTTTGGCAATTTCTTCCAGGTTCCCCAGTGATTTCTTGCCGTCCTTATTCTCCTGCATATTAAGCTTGCTGAGCTCATTGCGGATGTATTCCTGCTCGGCTGCCATTTTGGCCAGTTGTTCGCTCATGCCGCCCTGACCCTGTTTGCCGGTTTTTCCGGGCATGGGCTTATTACCGCCCTGTTGCTTCATCTGCTCTTTGAGCTTTTGCATGTTTTTGTTCAAAGCCTCCTGCATCTTTTTCAAATCGCCAATGGATTTCGGTGAACCGCTACCGGGCTTCTTACAGGAAGAGGAAGGCTTACCCCCGCTTTTTTGCTGATTTGCTGCCTCTTTTTGCATTTGGTTAAGCGCTTCACTAAGCATCAAGGCCAGGTTATTGACGGCCGTCATTACATATTGCTGCCGGCTGCGGGCCTGGGGAATAAAACGGGCTTCCAGGTGCTCCATGGAAGCATCCATATTCTGGTTGATGGCATTAATTTCCTTGCTCACATCCTTCTGAATCTGGACCACCCGTTTGCTAAGCGCCGTGAGGGAATCTTCAATCATCTTCGCATTGTCTTTCAGCTTCCGCTGTTCCTGCATGGCTTTCAGGTACTGCGGGTTGTTGACGTCCATCGTTTTCAGGTCCTGCATGAGCTTTTCCTGGTCGAATGAAAGCCGCAAGAGGTTTTCAAGCAGGGCACGTAAAGCGGCCATGTCTTCTTCCGCCTGCTCGGCCTCCATATTTTCTTTCATCTGTCCCATCTTTTCCGCCAGCTGCTTCATCTTCTGGGAAGCGCCTTTTTGCGACTTGCCGGCCTTACTCTTCTGGTTATTTCCCAACTGCTCTTCACTGTTCTTCTGGTCCTGTTTGATGTCCTTTTGTTCAGAATCCGTATTTTCCAGTTTATTGGGTTCCTCCAAAGCGGCATTTTTCTTCTCCATGTCTTCCATGTCCTTTTGGAAGTCCTCGAATTCCTTGCTCAGTTGTTCCTGTTTTTCCTTGAGGTCTTTGGCATCACTGTTTTTATCTTCTGCCTGCTTGGAAAGGTCTTCCTGTTTTTCCGCCAGCTGGTCTAACTTGTCGATATTATCCTGGAGCTTCTGCTGGAATTCCAGTTGCTTGAAAAGTTCCAGGGCACGGTCCAGTTCCTTCTGAAGATCTTTGTTGTCGAGCTTCATATTATCCATCTGCTCCTGTAACTTTTGCTTGTCGGCCTGATCGAGCATTTTCTGCATGTCTTCAAGCAACTTGCGCAATTCAGGGCTCATGATCTTTTCCATTAAATCCTGCAGTTGCTTTTGCTTTTCCAGCAATTCACTGTCCGGTTTTTTATATTCCGACTCCAGGTTATTCTTCTGCTCGTTTTGCTTTTTAATGTCCTCCACTTTCTTCGCCAGCTCCTCCTGTTTCTTCATCAGCTCCTGGGCCTTTTTCTTGTCTTCCCATCCGGCTTCCTTTTTTTCTAAAAGCTTTTTGTTCAGTTCGCTGGATTCTTTCTGCAGCTGCCTGGCTTGTTCAATGCTTTCCCGCAAGTCCTGTTTGATCGATTCGCTGGTTTTTGCCGTGGTTTCTTCTACCTCCTGCAACGTGGGCGCCTTAAAGACCTGCGTCTGTGAACGGGTGGACTTGGGCCCGGAAATTCCGTCGTTATCGGTGACTTCAAAATAATATTCGACCTCATCGCCGGCGGCAATGTTCAGCGTGCCTGCATCCCAGTAATGATAAAACTGGCTGGAAGTCTGGTCCCTGCCGACAGGCAAATTGTCTGTGAATTCTTTTCCCTTTTGACCGGCTGCGGCAGAATCCGAAGTCTTCAGGTAGCGATAATGAAAAGCCAGCTTTGAAAATCCGTAATCGTCTTTGATGAGTCCTTTAAAGAAAAGACGTTTCGTTGAGTTGGAATCTTTTTGCTGCTCTACACTGATGGTCGGATACAGGTCAGGAATTACGGATACAGAAAAATGAAGGGAATCGCCGCTACGCAAATACTGGTTGGCTGTACTGATGGTGTAGGTGTTGCTTTTAAAGAACCTCCGAGCATAGGCAAACTCTTCATTTCCTTTTTTGCCGGCCGTGATCCCCGTATCTGCAAAGGCCAGCAGGAGCGATTCGGTATTACGTGTATTGAATTTCCAGGATGCCCGTGTGCCCGCAGGGATGATTAGATCGCCTGTGTTGCGTACGGTCTCGGCCTGTTTGTGCAGGTAAGCAGGGTAGTCCAGGCTGATTTCAAAATTCATCAGCAGGGGATTTGGCAACGCTTCCAGCAGGTAGGAACGCGAATAAAATCCATCGGCCGTGAGGCGGAAGGAAACCTTCTTCTGGACATTTCTGAACGTATAGTGCCAGGTGGTCGCGTTTTCCTTTTCCAGTTTAAAAAGATTGCCGTCGATCTCGATGGAGGCGGCAGCGGGAATCTCCTCTCCCGAAACTTTTACATCCAGCACGAAATCGGATTGCTGCATGGCAAGCAGGCTTTTATTCGTCACTTCGAAAGCAAACGGTGCCGGCTTTTCAAAATACGTGTTGTGGTTAATCAGGCGCTGTGTGCTGTCCTTGATCAGGGATGGTGACGAGAAAAAAACTACGCCCAGCAGTACCAGCGGTACCAGGGCATAACGGAGGTACTTCCTGTTCTCTCCCAGGTTCACGGCTGTTACGAAGGGTACCGGCTTCAATTCATCTATTTTCTGGTTGATGCCGGCCATCACCAGGTCGGAATGCTGGCCTTCCGTGGTATGGCCAAACTGCTCGCGAAGCTGCAGCGTATTCAGCAATTTGTCCTTGACTTCGCTGAAATGGCTTCCGATGATGCGAGCCGCTTCCTCATGCGAAATAACAGGACCGATCCTGTATAACTTCGTAAGCGGCATTACCACGAAACGGACCAGGATAAAAAGATTACCGCCGAGCAGGGAATAAAACAGGACGGTCCGTAGCCCGGTATTGAAGCGGCCTACCGACTCTAACAGGGTTACTGCCAGGTAAAAAGCAAGGCAAAGCCCGAAGCTGTATATCGCTCCGCGGATGAGCTGGTTTTTATAATACTTACGGATGAAGGCATCCAGCTTCTCAATAAGCAGCTGATAATTATCTTTCACAGGTTCGTCTCTTCCTTGCAAAGGTAATAAAGGAAACGGCGGAAAGGGACTAATATTATGTTAAGATTTACCAATGTTGATGCCACTTTCAGGGGATTTAGCGATTCCCGGAATAGAAGAACACCGATAACCAATCATAGACGTTCTTAGTCCAGAATCCAGTATCCAGAATCCAGAGTCCAGAATCTACTCACTCCCGCTCCAATCTACCTGCAATTCTTCCTTTTTCTTCTTCTTCGCTTCCGTGCGGGTGGTATCCTTCTTGAAAAATCCGAACTCTTCCTTCAGCATTTGCTTCACATTTTGCTGATCGGCGCGTAAATCGTTGCGGATCTTATCCCCTACACTTTTCCTGTCGTACGTGAACGTGGGATTGTCGGCCGGACCTTTCATGGCCAGGAACAGCTGGGAGCGGCCCAGGCCGTCGTCTTCGATATCACCGAATTCGGTATGCTGCTGCTTGACTTTTTTACCGAGCACATCCGACAAAAGCATCTTCAGTTTATAGTCCACCATATTGTCAAAATCATGCACCCCCGATACCGTCAGGTTGAGCGCGCTGCTTTTAATTTCCATGGCAGGAATGTAAATTCTCCGGTCGGCGATGTTTACTTCATTCTTAAGGGTGGAGAAACGGATGCTGTTCAGGTCGGCTACCTTCAGGTATTTGGATAAGGCCAGGACAGGCGTAAAACCGATCAGCTCACCGTTGTCGATCTGAATCGAGCACTGGGCTTTGGCCGTTGAGGATTTAATATCCAGGGCCGTGGTCCAGTCGGCGCTGAACTTCACCGCGGCCGTCAGCCTGCCGCGCAGGTTTTTATCCGTCAGGGTTTGCTGGTCGAAGTTCTCCATCTCCGTGAACAGTTCGCGGATGTCTATATTTTTTACATCGGCATCGCAGGCCATCACCACCTTGTCGCGGCGCGAGGCGTCGATCGTGGCATGCATGGTTGCCTGGCCGCCCATGGATGCAAAGATGAGATCGCTGCCGCTGATGACCTGGTTTCTCAGACGGATGGTTCCGCTGAGATCCGACGCGCTGAATTTCCGGAAATGCAGGTGGCCAACGGATACGCCAAAACTGCAAACCAGGCGGGGATTAAATTTCAGCAGGTAGGACGTGTCACCGGCCATCGCTTCCTTTTTATCCGCCATCAATTCATCCAGGTTCAGGTTTCGTGAACGGATTTTGCCTTCCAGCGATGCTGTTTGCCCCGGGATCAGCAGGTACTGCGTGAAGTTGTTCAGCATGCCCGCCACTTCAAAATCGGTGGAAGAAATATTTCCGGTAAAGGACTGAATCTCCAGGTTGTGGTCATGCAACTTAAACGTTCCGTTGATGGAATTAAAGTTAAGCGGGTTGTTCTTCAGCTTGAGCGAAGCATGAGCCAGTACCAGGGATCCGGAGGCTTGCACCTTGCCGGGAATCGCTGCCGACGCCTTCATGTCTTTTACCTTACCGGCGAAAGCCACATCCAGGGTGACCGTACCGTCAAGTGATTCAATGGTATCCGTTGGAATGAACGACTTGATATCGCGGAGATTGAGTGCCGCTTTAGCCGTCAGCCGCAGCATGGGATTGGAAAGCCTGCTTAACAGCAATCCTGCAGTGATCGGATGACCATTCAGGTTAGCCGAAAGGTGTGGAATCGAAAGCACATCTTCGCGACCGGGATTGTTGTGATAAGACCCCTGGAGTTGAATGGCAGTAAGTGACAGGTCACCATCTTTCGGGGTGATTTTTCCATCCTTCAGCATAAAATCCACCTTCACTTCCCGCCTTGGATTTTTCTTTCCGCCTCCTTTCAGTGCCAGGACCATGGAAAAGTTCCCGTGACTTTTATAGCGGCTGAAATAGGTGCCGTAGGACTCGGGGAGCATGGACAGAAACTCCTTGAGATCGGCATTGCGGGTTTGAATGTTGAGATCGGTATACAAACCCTGGTGTCCAAAGTCATCTATCAAATCGCCCTTCACCAGGAAATCCAGGTCAGCGACTTTTAATTTGCTCTCTTCAAACCGGTACAATCCCTGCTTGTAATGGACGGCCAGGTTGGTTTGAACTTTCACCTCTTTACCCTGCAGGTAGTTTATTTTTTCAATAAGCATCTGCTCGACGCGCATGGCGCTGTTCACTTCCAGCGTAAAAGACGCACTGGCAAAATGACCTTTAAGCGTAGCTTCATGAACATTCATCACATAATGCTGGTCGGCATATGAATCTTCATAGCGGACGACTACCTGGTCGAGGAGTATTTTATGCAGGTCAATAACAGACTCCGTCGTGTCCTTCGATGTATTCCAGATGTGGTAGTTGTCGTTGCCGGCTTTATCGATGCGAACCACCAGGCTGCCGTTTTTCACCACCACCCGTTTGATGCTGACATCATTTCGCAGCAATCCCAGGATGTTAAACAGGAGCGAAATATTTTCGGCTTGCAGGAGCGTGCCTTTATTTCCTTCGGCAGGAGCATCGAGCGCCCGTACCTGGTTGAGTTCAATCGAGGCATAAGGAAAATGCTGCAGCAGTGAAAATTGGATGTCCTTTACTTCGACAGGGCTTTTCAGCGTTTTATTTAATTCGCCGATAATAAGCTGCTTCATCTCCCCTGAATAACATGTCGTCAGCAAAATGACCAGGAGGAAAAAGCCGCCGGCAGTGACACCGAAAATCTTCAGAAGGCGGAGCGTCCAGGTCCTGGTTTGATGCATGGGTAATAGAAACGGCTTGACCCGGTACAAATTGTACGGGAGAGGTAAAACTCATACGTTGTTTTGAAAATCCAGTTCGGCAATCGGCAAAAAAAATTTTTCCTTCCTTTGGGCCCTTAAACGGATGAAAAATTGAAGGTCTGGATAAAACATCAATACCTTAAATACAGGGATTTCTTTCCGGCTGACCTGTGGGCCATTCTCGCCATGATCCTTCTGCTGGTCCTGGGCTTGATTTTTATTCTTTAGGACCCTCTGAAATTGATCTGAAAAGAAGGCGCATGAGGTTCAATGCTCACGCGCCTTCCAAAGAAAAAACTAAACCTGGTGTATCTCTTTATTTCGCTGCTGAAAAACGTTTGGCCACTTCATCCCAGTTTATGACATTCCAGAAAGCTGCAATGTAATCGGGACGGCGGTTCTGGTAATGCAGGTAATACGCATGTTCCCAGACATCCATGCCAAGGATAGGCGTTCCTTTGATTTCGGAAATATCCATGAGCGGGTTGTCCTGGTTCGCTGTAGATCCTACTGACAATTTACCTCCGTTTACTACAAGCCAGGCCCAGCCGCTTCCAAAACGCGTGGCGCCGGCTGCCGAAAATTTGGCTTTGAATTCATCAAACGTTCCGAAAGCCGTTTGGATGGCATCGGCCAGCGGTCCCGAAGGATTGCCGCCGCCGCCCGCCTTCATAATGGTCCAGAACAGGCTGTGGTTGTAATGACCTCCGCCGTTGTTACGTACGGCAGCAGGGTATTTTGAAATGGAAGCGCAGATTTCTTCAATGCTGAGTTTTTCCGCATCGGTACCGCCAATGGCGGCATTCAGGTTGGTAACATAAGCCTGGTGATGCTTGCCATGATGGATTTCCATGGTCTTTGCGTCGATATGAGGTTCAAGTGCATTGAACGCATAAGGTAAAGGAGGAAGGGTGAATGCCATAGGTAAAAGTTTTTAGGTTAGTGAAAAATCGGAACGTAAAGGTAATAAAAATGAAGATTAGATGGCCCCTTACCTCCACCTGCCCCCTCCAAAGGGGGATACCACGCTTAAATTAAAGAAGGAAATCATCCATCTGTTTTTCTCAACACAACGAATCTTTTCTCCCTGAAAGTTTCCCTGAAAGGGAAACTTCTCCCCCTCTGGAGGGGGCAGGGGGAGGTCAACGTGACGCCACTTTATTCGATTCCATTAATTCCAATGCTTTCGAAATCGCCTTATCCTGCTCCTGGATCACAGGATAGAAGCCGTCATTCTTCCAGATCTGCCGGGCGATGAGGGCTTTTAGCTGAAGGCGAATGATCCGTTCGGAAATCCGAACTCCCCTTTCATCGTACTTCACGCCGTTTTTCACGGCATAGTCTATAAAATTCTGGTAAAATCCGTAGTCCACTGAAAATGATCTTTTGAACTCGTCAAAAGAATTAAACGATTTCAGCGCCCGACGGTTTTTATCTACGTAGTCATACGCATATTGGGTGATCCATCCGTTACCATTGGCCTGCAGGTAAAACTCCGATGTTCCGGATGTATCAATGGGAACAAAGACATCGGGCATGATGCCGCCTCCGCCGTAAACAGTATGTCCTCCGGGAGTGGTGTATTTCAAAGAGTCGGCGAAATGTATGCTGTCAGTGAAAGAAAGTTCCCCGCTTTGAAAACGGTTATTCAATTCATTTTCATAGGCTTGATACCCTCCCGTATATGGTTTCTGGATGCTTCGTCCGGTCGGTGTATAATACCTGGCAATCGTAAGCCGGATGGCCGAGCCATCGGGAAATGCACTTTGCTCCTGCACAAGTCCCTTGCCGTAAGACCTGCGTCCGACGATTGTAGCCCTGTCCCAGTCCTGGACGGCGCCGGCCACGATTTCGCTGGCGGAAGCGCTTCCTTCATCGACCATGACAATAAGTTTGCCCTGCTCAAAAAATCCACGGGAGGTGGCGTAATAATTTTCACGGGGGCGCGTACGTCCTTCCGTGTAAACAATCAGCTTCTTGTTGGCCAGGAATTCATCGGCCAGCTGGATCGCTGTTTTCAGATACCCGCCCGGGTTTCCGCGAAGGTCGAGAACCAGGTTTTGCATGCCCAGGTCCTTCAGTTTCATAAATGCATCCACGAATTCATCGTACGTGTGCTCGGCGAAGTGGCTCACCTTGACATACCCGGTTTTTTTATCCAGCATATACGATACATCCACACTGTAGATGGGAATCTTGCCCCGGGTGATAGTAAATTCCGCCAGCTTGCTTAGTCCGCGCCTGAAAATGCTCACCTTCACACGCGTACCACCCGGACCGCGAAGCTGCTGCATCACCTGTTGATTGGTGATCTTTATGCCGGCTGCATTTTTCCCGTCAATCTTTACGATGCGGTCGCCCGACAATATTCCCATCTGTTCAGACGGACCTCCCGGAATCGCATTCACCACCATGATGGTATCTTCCTGGATATGAAATTCAATACCGATGCCGTCGAAGTTACCTTCCAGGGGTTCATTGACAGCCTGCAGATCTTCGGCAGGGATATAGGCTGAATGCGGATCCAGGTTGTGCAGGATGTCTTCGATCGTGCTTTCGACAAGCGACTTCTGGTTTACCGTATCCACATATTCCTGGTTGATGTAATTCATCACATCGTTGATCTTGTTAAACTGGCCGGTGCGGAATGAAAACAACGAACGCGGACTGCTTACCGGCTGGTTAATTTTCAGACCTACCAATATTCCGACCACCAGTACACAGGCAAACAGGAATGGCAGCCAGGCTTTTGAATTTTTCATAGGATGGATCCGGGGGGAATATCAATTAGTATACAAAGTACGGAACAATTCCTGAACAACGAATGATGAATCTGGTGAAAACTTTTAAGACTCTGTGCTTTTGTGCCTCTGTGGTTAAAACATTGCATTAGCTAATCAATGCCGAAAGCTCTTCATTGGCCAGGGTAAACTGCTCTACCTGTACGCCGAATTTTTTCAGAAAGTCAATCCCTTCGTCGTTGGACAGCCCTTTAAAAGCGGCATACGAATGCAGGTAATAAACCTTGCGGATGCCGGTAGAAAAGATAATACGTGCGCAGGCAATACAGGGCGACAACGTCACATAGAGCGTACATCCTTCCAGCGCCACATTGTTCTTGGCGGCATACAGGATGGCGTTCTGCTCGGCATGCAATGCCAGCGAACAACTGCCTTTGCTGTCGCGCGGACAGCCTGTTTCCGGCCATTCCTGGTCGCAGTTATGCGTGCCGGCCGGCGGGCCGTTATAACCCAGGGAAACAATGCGCGTATCTTTCGTAAGCACCGCTCCCACCTTTCTCTTTACACAATGTGATTTCAGGGCCAGGTTACAGGCCAGGTCCATGTAGATCTCGTCAAAACTGGGTCGGTGATGCAACATCTTAAAAACTTAGGGTGCGAAGATAGGTGTTTGCTGCCGTGTTGATGTGCAAATAATGTGCTAATTAGCTAATTAGCCAATTAGCTAATTTGGAAACTGACCTGTTGTGTAATTTGTACAGGATGTAGTAATCCACGGAGAAGTAAGCGAAAACCAGCAACATCTAATTAGCTATTTGGCTAATTCTCAAATTAGCTAGTAATCAAGAACCTATTCGCTGCAGCCACATCTTGGCCTCCTTATGATCGGGATTGTACTGCAGTGTCCGTTTCCAGAATTCGCGGGCTTTCCCTACATCGCCTTTTGCAAACCACACGCCACCAATACAATAATAGGCTTCCGCCTCGGAAGGATTGACCTCAGCGGCGCGGGCGTAATACGTTAAGGCTTTTTCCCTGTCGTTGGTTTTAAATGCCTCCGATCCCAGCTTCAGGTATTCATCACTGAGGATCTTGATGGCATTGATATCCGGATTGATTCGCTGAGCCTCTGAAAAACAGGACATAGCCAGGTCGAGGCTGTCCATTCTCATGTAGGCAATACCCATGTACCGGAGCGCCTCGTCATACTTCGGATTTAAGGCAATGGCTTTCCGGTAATTCGACAAGGCGTCCACATAATTTCCTTGCTGCAAATAGGACGATCCGAGATTACACCAGGCGGCGGCAAAGTTCGACTCCCGGCGTATCGCCTTCGTAAAATAGACGATGGCAGAGTCGTATTGCCCGCTGTTGAAGTAAATGTTCCCCCTGTTGTTATAGGCGGCTGTAAAATCCGGCTCCAGCTTTAAGGCCATGTTATTGTCCTTCAGCGCCTCGCCGAATTTTTTCTGCGACATGAGGATCACCGACCGGTTGTTGTAAGGATTGGGCTGACGGGGATTGACTCCGATAGAAGACGTATAATCCGCCAGGGCTTTGTCAAACTCCCCGCGGTTGTAATAATATTCCCCGCGGTTGTTATAAGCCGCATCGGAAGCGGGATTTTTAGCGATCACATCCGACCACAGCTCTTCGCTGCTTTTCCAGACCCCGCAACGGGCATAGGTGGCATAACTGAGCAGCAGGATACCACCGGCAAGAACATAACCTAACGTTCGCCGCTTGACAACAGGCAGCACATCAAAGACGGAAGCTATGGCAAAAAACAATCCGATGTAACTGACGTAGGTGAAACGTTCATAGATCAGCGAGCTGTTGGTAGCCAGCACGTGCAGAATCAGAAAGGTGTGGACATAGAAAAAGACCATGCCAAACAGGATGCCCGGAATGGTATTCCGTTTGCGCCAGGCCGCCCAGAGACTTCCAAGTATCAAAAGGGAACCAATCGCCAGCGACAAGCTGAATCCGGAAGTCCACATGCCCGGAAATGCATAGATCGCCGACTGGTTCACTGGCAAAAAGGCTTTGTATAAATAAATGCCTGTGGCAATCACCGAATACCAGATCTTATCCATGAAGCTTAAAGGTGCGGCATATTTATCCGCGCTGGCTGCAGCTCCCTGCAAAGTGAAATAGCCTATGGCAATTGACAATACAAAAAATGGAATCAATTGCAGCATGTACTTCTTATCCCATTTTCGATGATAAAACCACTCACTCATTAACAACACCAGCGGAAATGTGACTGCCTGGGATTTGCTTAATAGCGCGAGGATGAAAAGAAATAAGGAAAAGAAATAAAATACTTTTTTCCGGGTCGGAATGAAATAGAACAGGTAACTCAGCCAGGCTGAAAAATAGAAAAAGGTATACAGCACGTCTTTCCGGCTGGCAACCCAGGCCACCGATTCCACATGCATGGGATGCAAGGCAAACAGAAAGGAGATGAGGACGGCGACGTTCAGCTTTCCTGTCAGCTTTCGGATAACCAAAAACAACAAGATGCTATTGGCCACATGCAGCAGTACGTTGAAGGTATGATACCACTCCGGCTTCTGTCCCACAAACGAATAATCAATCGCAAAAGAGAGCGCTACCAACGGATTGTAACTCAGCAGAACTGTTTCAGAAAAAATAGCCTTGATATTTTCCCAGGATAGCTGCTGAATCATGGGCGTTTCAAAGAGGTACCTTTTTTCATCCCAGTTGATGAAACCGGCCTTGAAACAGGGGGAATAAACAAATAAGGTGGCAAGAACAAGGCCTGCGAGGGAAAGTAACACGGCCGCTGCGCCGCTTAAAGCCATCCCCTTTTTGCTTTCCGGCTTACCGGCCCTGCCTGGCACGTTTCGCTGAGTTTTTTCCTTCTTCATTGAATGGCCAAAGTAAAACAATGGCTAACAAAAGTCAAAAACCAGGCAGTATTTCCGAGTGCCTCACTGTGCCTTTGTGCCTCTGTGGTAATTTCTTCAACCGGTAACCGGGATTTCCAATCCTTTTAATAATAACCGCCCGAACGACTGAAATCATTCGGGCGGGTTGGGCAAAGAAGTTTCCTGTATTTATTGAAAATTATCTCTCAGCGGCCTGTGAGACCAGCCTTATCAAAGTGGCCCCAATCGCCATACTCCGTCGATGTTCGTAGCCATGAATAAATTGGACTTATGCATTGCAATTGAATTAATGCTGATTGATCCACCGACGGTAAAATCCGGCGAATCACCGGCATGGGTCCAGGCACTACCGGAATTCTGTGACAAATAAGCATTGTAATCAGCTACAGGACAATAATAAATGTCCGTTCCGTCGGCGGTTAGTTTTCCAAAGGCTGGGAAACTCGGCAGTCCATTATTCACAGAGCTCCAGCTGGTCCCATAATTGGCTGACATATAAACCCCCATATTGGTTTGCACATATAAATTCTGGCCTACAGCTATAATTGAATTGTAATATGAACCAGATAAACCGGAATTAATGGCCGCCCATGAAAAGCCGTTATCTGTAGATTTGAATATTCCGGTTGAGGTGGATGCAAAAATATTCGTGCCAATAGCTACCAGGTCGTTGATATTCAATGATGTCAATCCGGTGTTTCCAACTACCCATGAAAGGCCGTTATTGGAAGACCTATAAATACCTCCTCCATAAAATCCAACAAATAAATAGGATCCATTATACAACAGCGTATTCACGGCATCTCCGGATGGCAATCCGGAGCTCACACTTGTCCATGAACTTCCGTTGTTGGACGAAGTATATAGCATATCCTCATTTCCGGCAAACAATGTATTCCCATTGGCGACGATTGCATAGCATCCTCCGGTTGCTCCGGAATTTGCGAGATTCCATGTATTGCCTGTATCTGAAGATACAATTACTCCATAATCTGTTCCTGCGAACAACAACGAACCCTTTGAAAACAATGTATGAGCAACACCAAAGGTATCGTATGAATAAGACGTTTGTTGCCATTGGGCCGAATTGGGTGTGGGCGTTGGCGATGGGGTTGTTGCAGGGTCATCCTTTTTGCATGAGCTGATACAAGCAGCAGAAATAAGCACTAGTAAAAACAGTTTCTTCATCATTCTTTCTTTTTAAAATTAGTGGAGTTTTAGATATTTGGGCAAAACTAAAAATCTTTTTTACAGGTGAAAATGACCTTTTGGAAACTTCTCTCTTAAAGCTTTACTACCAGAACATTGCGAAAAGAAGATGGTATCACCGTTAGTCGTGTCCAGGAACCCGATGAAGCAATACGCTGATTTTTACCAGAAGTATCGCCGATGCGACCCTGAATTGGCTTCTTCATAACAGAATGTATTGAATCCAATGAATTTTGAGCCAATTAAAAAGATAGAGCCTGTTCGAATTAATAGAGTTAATTATGAAAATTTAATTCCACTAAATTTTATTGGAAGCCCAGTCCGGAGTGCACCAACCAACAATACATATCATCGGAATGTACGATTCCTTTAAAGATCTAATTAATATAAATAAATAGAATTTTATTTTTATAGATAATGAAAAAAAATATTTTGTTGTTTTTATTATTATTGATATGCACGATTGGAACAAGTGCACAAAATAATATTGCTAAAGATTTAGCAAATCCGAATGATAATTTCTATTCTGATGAAGTTTTGATCGAAGCACTGAAGGATAGTCTTAGAATGCAAAATATTGACACGTTTTTTGTATTCCTTACTGCCGGATGTAATATGATGAATTCCTATTTAATTTGGATTAGAAACGATACCGGCTTCGTATTGAGAATATCGGATAGCTCGGTATCCAGACCTAAAAAAATATTTTTTTCATTTTATAGAACTGTTGATTTTAAATTGCTCGTGGTTAAAAAAAATGAATTGGTTAAAGCTCAATTGATTCCACCCTTGTTCCCGAATTCTATATGTGAATATCTTTTCATTGAGACAAAAAAGATAAAGGGATATGTGGGCTATAAAAAATGTAGTGGGCTTAAATTAAATAGCTCCCAAAATAATCTCCGATCTAACCTATTATATACAATCAAAGAAGATCTTCTTTTATTAAATGATAAATGGGATGAAGCATATAAGTATAATCGTTATCCACAATAATCATACTGTTATAGGCCCCTTACTTTTGCTAACCAGATTCTACCAAGTTGGGTGAGTTCATCTGCGTATAAAAATATTTTTGCTTCGCTAGTATTAGCTTGAAATATTACGAGTATAAAAACAAGTAATTGGATTAAGAATTACAATACTATTCTTTATCTCTTATCTCTTGTCTTGCCTTTGAAAGGCTTTCTAAATAGTTCCCTTCAAAAGTTTCTAACATAACTTTTTCTAATGATGACTCGAGGTCAAAAAGGATTCTTTCCTCTGCTTGATCTTCAAATAGTAAAGGATGTTCTTTCTGATTGAATTTAGTTAACCATTCTAGCAGTACAAGTGCTTCATTACTGCTTAGCATTAAGGATACGTTTTTATTCTCTTTTATAGCTTCCATTATAGACCTCCGTGTTTAAGAACATTTTCCAATTGTGCAGGATTAAGTTTCCAGCCACTTATAAATTGTCCAGTAGGACTGGAAATGACATTAAGACCAGTACTGGGATTGAGGTAGTGTATTACTGCTTGTCCTCTATATGTTCCATTAATAGCTTGCACACCTGCTGCATTAATATGCTGATTAATGGCAGCACTAAATTTAGCTGCATTGGCTTTACTGTAATTACCTGATACCCCAAAGTCTGCTGCATGCTTAAACTTAGCCTGTAATTGTCTAGAAGTATTCAATAAAACTTTACTTTCCTCCTTAACAGCCTGCTCAATAGCTTCCTTAGCTGCTGTTTTTACTATTGCCTTAGTGGCGATTGTTACTAATGTCTTAACCATTAAGGCATCAGTGACCGCCATTACACCATGAAATGTTGCCCATCCCCATTCGCCATTTTGGATTGCATTTATCCACGAACGACCAGAGCCCCAAATAGGAATAAGACTTTCCGCAAATCCTGGATCTCCAATACTGCCATTACCTTCTGGAGGGTCCGCTCCCCCTGCATCACCCCCTTCAGCCAACTTCGCCCCATTATGAGTGTAGACACGAACATCAGAGAAAAGGTACTCTTGTGTCCCATCTGGAGGATTGGAAAAAGGAATTGGAGCCATTCCATCAACCGGGTCTATCAACAAATCTGTACTTTGGTTTAGTACAGAATTGTAAACAATACGTGCCGTTGTTGAGACTACAGTTGTGTTGCCATCTGAAACCATAAAGCTCGTAACAGTTGCAGTAACGTTACCCCTTGTGGTGGAAGTCTGCGTATAAGTAAACTGCTTGATGGCATCGCCGGCAATGTTTGATCCAGTAGCTCGGTTAAATAGATCGGCCGCAAATCCAGCAACCGGTTGGTTAGTGCTCCCTGAAAAGGAAGGACAGGGATCACGAGGAATGAGTTCTGGACGATGATTATTTGAACTTAAACCTAACGGATCAATTAATGCTATTGGATTATCATCCATGCTGGATAATAACGGTTTGCTTCTAACTAACTATATTCAAAGAACTTGAACGCGTAAATATCGAGCATAAAAATGAAACATTTGCTCAAAAATCAACAAAACAAGATGCATCATCAGGCATTGAAAAAACTTTACTTTTAAGTTGTTCGGAAAAGGGGGTACTTACACAATAGGATCAATACGGTTGTCTACAGCCATAGCTTCTTGATGCCAGGTTTCACCTTTATCATCACTCCTGAAATAATGAAATTTAATGTATCCAATAGATGTTTCTTTTGTTTCGCCAATGACAATAGAAACCGAATTTTCACAAACATAAATATGTTCAGGCGAGAATATGCTACCTGATAAAAAGTTTTTAATGACATGATATTTGCCATGCTTGTCTCGTTTTACAACACTAATCATATCATCAATACTTCCGAGAAGCCAAATATTGCTTTCCAAATCAATATAGATTTTTACTGCTACAAAATCCTCAGGAAGATCTTCCTTTGTTTCTGATTCATTGCCAAAAATATCTTTATATACCACGCATTTTGATCCATTTCTATTGTTACCATAACCAGGCAAATACCAGAGAAATCCCTTCTTATCAAATTCTGCATTATTACTTGGTTTATTAATAAAATCAATTGCATTCCAAGAGTTACCACCACTAATCGTCATAAGATATTCGATTCTCGGTAAGGAAGAATTAAAGGCTATTGCCATTCCCTTCATACTATTATGAAAGATGAGTTTTTGAATATCATTTCTAAACAAGTACTTTTCTTGCCAGGAATTGCCTAAATTGCCTGAAAAGATTAGCTGTGACGATTCTACATCATTTACATTAAAACCATAGTAGGTTTTTTTAACTGCGAAAATGACACTATCGCATAAAACGGCTGTTTCAAAGCTTCCATTGCTAAACTCATTCAATTTCCAGTTCTGACCACTATTCTCTGTAGAATAAATTGCTGATTTCTGATTACGAAGTTTATCTCCGGATAGGATATCGTCGTCTTGCCAAGTTGATCCAAAAAGAAATCCTTTCTTTTCAGTTACAAAAATTAATGAATTAAAATCAACTTGGGAATCCTTTAGCCCTTCCCCAATAAAATACTTCCAATGACCCTGTCCACCATTTGGTGCTGTACAAGAAGTAGTAATAAACATGGCAGAAAGTAAAAGATAAGATTTCACTTTTATTTTCCCAATCCGGCTTTAATATTAATAATGTCTGACGCAAATTCCAATCCATTGGAAGGCGTCAATTTGCAAATAATTTTCGCAAACCTAGCTACGTCACTCCAAGAAGCATCCATTATTTTGCCTAACAATTCGTTTGGATTTTCTTGGAAATGGCTAATCATGTCTTCAATTATTTTTTTCGTTTGCGCTACACCATCCTGATCTAACAAATCGTCTCTATCTGGTGTTTCAAAAATAACAAGCCAATCAGAAATCGTAAGATTAAATAGTCCAGCATCCTCATATGCACTTTCATGAGTACTATATGAATATGATAGCCCAAATCCTCTACTTGTATTGTATTGGGATGCGACGTTACATAATTATTAGGCACATTTGGACAGTTATGAGACGGTATTGATTGTTGTATTTATTAAGGGCCAGGCCAAATTAAATCGTGCTCTGCCGGCAGACGAGCCAAAATGCGAAAAAGCAGGCATATGAAGGGGTGATTTTTATGGCATTTGAGATACCTGGCATAGCCTTTACGGGGTAACAAGGAATTAAACCTACTCGGATCCATAAGCAGATTTATCGTTTGATGAGCTTAACGCTTTCCAGGAAATTTATCTCATCGCCAAACTGCACCAGGTAAAGACCAGACGGATATCGAGACAGATCAATCATCCCGCCAGGCAAAAGATAATTGATTTCCATAACCAGCCTGCCTGTGCTGTCATAAATGGATGCATTCTTTACCGCTGTTATATTTAGTAAAGTAAATCGCCCGGTTGCTGATGGATTCGGAAAGACCTTCAGTCCGGAATGTTCGCCGGTCAATACTGATTCATCGATACCCACAGGAGCCGGACCGTATTTAATCGTAGCCATAAAATACCGGTAGTCATTTAAAAATGAATTCGAGGATTCACCTGTGATGATGAAGTTGCCCAGCGAATCCGTCGTCAGCGACCAGCAACGGTCGGGATAAATACCGGCTGTTGAATAGGTATTAAGGAATTGCTGAACACCGGTCGTCGAATAACCGACCAGCACATAATCATAATTGGGAATGGTTGCGCCGCCGATCTGGTATCCTGCTGTGACGACGGTACCGTTGGATTTCACAAGCAAATCAACAGGGAACCGGTCGCTGGCAATGGCGCTGTAGGGAGTGGCCCACTGCTGGATGCCTGTGGTTCCGTCGAACTGCACGGTATACCAGCGGTAAACAAATCCGTTAAAGCCGTTGGCAAGCATGGCTACGGGGCCCGCCGGGGTGAAGCGGACTTTAATTCCCGATTCCGATGAAGATGTCGTAGGGTTGTAAATAGTTCTCCAGGAAAGAGCGCCCGTGAGCCCATCCAGTTTGGCGGCAACGGCTGTATTTCCTGATAGTCCCGCCACTGCCACATCACCTGTTACACTGACAGTGACATCCCTGGCCTCATCGCGTACGTTCACAGAATCGACTTCCGTACTCCACAGCCTGGTTCCGGCAGCATCGATCCGCTGCACCAGGATTCTGCGCGTTGTAAATCCGGATGAATCTTTCGTGCAGGCAACAGCCAGGTCGTCATCGTCGAATTTCGCAAGTCCGGCAATTGTGACATTGAAAGGAGCCGCTGAATCCATTTGCGCCACCCATTGCACGGCCAAAAGTGAATCAAAACAAATAAGCGCGGCGCCCACGAGTCCGCCATTGGTTCCCAATACGATGCTGCCGTCATTGCGCAAAACCATGGCGCTTGCAAACTGGCTGCCGGAGGCTGTAGCGTAATAGCCCGAATCCAATCCTTCACCATCCGTCGAATATTTAATGACCGATAACTGGTAATTCGATTTTGTCCCTCCTGTGTCGGAGGAAATGCTGAGGAGGATATTCCCGGCGGGATCCACTGCCATTCCTGTCAGCGTATCGTTTCTCCACTTGTGACTGCTGTACACTCTATCCCATACCAGGGCGCCTGCCGCATTGTATTTCACCAGGGCCACATCGTAGGTATTGTCGGAAAGCCTGTCGCATGTTCCGGCGACATAGACATTGTTCTGCGCATCGGTGCGCACAAACTGTCCCCGAATGATGGCATCACCAATGCCGCTGTATGTCCATTCATGAAGTACGCCACCGGAAGTATCCAGGATGGCCGTGTAAAAATTCTCATCGACGTAGGCTGTATCCGCTTTGAATCCGGCCGCATACACTTTGTTGCCTTTCACATGAATGGCAAAGCCAATGGAAATATCCGTGGTACTGCTTTGTTTATAAGTCCAGAGGGAATCTCCTGCGGCGGAGTATTTGGCAACAGTCATTTCATCCAGGCCGTTATTGCCGAAATAATTCGGGCCGGGATAAATCCCTTTTCCGGTCACATACACATCGCCTGCAGCATCGGCAGCTATGCCGAATGCCACATCGGAGCCATTGGCAACGGGGCCGCTCCAAATCCTTTTCCAGCCCTGGCTTCCGTTGGCATTGATCCGGTAGATAGCCTGGTTTTGAAAGTTCAAAGCCGTCAGGAATACATTTCCCGCTGTATCCAGGGTCATGTCTGTTGCCAGTTCATCATTTGGCGTAGTGGCGTCCGTATAAATCGTTGCCCATTGGCGCACACCGGCAGCCGAATAAGAAAGTGCGATGATATTTGCGTCTTCCACAGAGCCGCTGTAAGAGTTGCCGCCTACACGCAATTCACCGCCGGAAGTAAAGGCCAGCGCCACCGCTTCATCAATGCCTGTATTCCCGGGATTGGTATAGGAGTCATACCAGGACGTCCCCCCGCCGCGGGTATACTGCTTCACAAAAAGATTGTAGCTGGTACCTGTTCCTGTGTTCATTCCGCAGACTGTAGCATGGCCATTCGGCGAGATGGCCAGGTCATTCGCTTCATCGGAAGTGCTGGAGGGAGCATTCGACAGATCCGTCCATTGTACGGTTCCGTTTGGATTGTATTTGATGACCAGCAGCGACTTCGAAGCGGAAGGGGCATCGTAATAGCCGGCCACATACACATTCCCGGAATCATCGACGGCAACGGCATTGCCTCGGCTGTCGCTGCCAACAGGACCGGTATACCGGCTCGTCCATTGTTCGGTGCCGGCGGAATTCAGTTTCGCCGTAAAGCACTCTTCTGCATAATTCGCATTGGTTACATAACCTGAAACATACACGTTATCGGATGCATCCGTGGCGATATCCAGCGCACCGTCGTCCTCGTAATTCGTGCCGGCAAAATAATGCGTCCATAAAGTATCCCCGGCCGGACCGTATTTAATGATAAAAACATCCGGATATCCAAACTGGCGGCCGGCAGAACCGGCTACAAGAATATTTCCCTGGGAATCTGTCGTGATACAAGAAGCCCTATCAGCATTTTTTCCCTGTGGGTGATAGGTGTTAGTCCACTCAACAGGGAGAGGTTGTCCGGTAAGCAAGACAGGAGAAAATAAAAGAAGAAGGAAGAGTCTTTTCATTTTATAAAATTCAGTTGAAACGCTAAGGTACTCAACAAATAGCTTTGCAGGTAACAGATCAGGCAGAATACAGAGAAAATTTTATTTCGCACGGAGATCACGGAGGAAGCACACGGAGCTCACGGTAAGAATTTTATCTCCGTGAAACTCCGTGTGCTTCCTCCGTGATCTCCGTGCGAAATACGAAACTTGAATAATTAGATGATTTCAAATCATGGATAAAAAAAGGCAACTTTACGGAGTTGCCCGGGAGAAGTATAAAAAAAGAAAGCTAACAAGAAGTTGTTGGAAAAGCAGAAGGGTCTTAGGCTTCTGAAACTGTTAAGCATTCTGTTGATGATGCAAAAATATCACTGTGGTCTTAAACGCAGGCGATGGAATAATTATGAAATCGTTACCGGATTGTTAGCTAGCATAAAAAAAGAGGACCATTGTCCTCTTCATGTATTTCGTGTCCGTATAACCGGGACTCTTTATTCTTTACTGAATAACGGCTTCCCTTTAATTCCCGTGAGAATCAATGCCACTTCCCAGCTGCCGTTGCCGCCGGAATAATTGTTCAGGGAGGAAGTATTCATATCGTAGGATATCCGGAAGGTATGCTGGTTTTGTTTGATACCGATACCCATGATAAAGGCATCACCGCTCCGGCAATCCAATTGCAGAATGGCTGTGTAGGGCGTATTCGCAATGGCGTAATTCGAAAGCAGGCCGAAGTTAAATTCATGCGCCTTGGATTCGCTCATATACAGGAACCTCGGCGTGAAGCTGAAGGCATCATTGACGGAAACATCACAACCTCCATGGAAGTTGAAACGCATAGGCGTCTTGATGGTCTCGCTGGTAAACGATTCGTTGGGACGTGTCAGGTGATGAATAGAAAATCCGCCGAACGGATGCGCACGCTTGCGTTCATCTGTGTACTTATAATAGATACCATAGTTGGCATCAAATCCTGTCACGCTGGTCTTGCTGAAATGTTCACCGGATGCCATGCCCGGGTCAAAACCTCCCAGCTCTTCTGAATACTGTGAATCATAGGTGAAGTTATCCGGGTCAAAACCCTGGTGAACGATACCCAATTGAAGACCTGTAGTCAACACATGCACGCCTTTGGAATTTCCCGTGATGTTATAGGCCGCCGAAAGCATGAAACTAAAGGTATTCAGGGAGTTGATGCCGGAATTATTATTGATAAAGTAGGCTCCCAGCCCGACATCCTTTTGCCATTTTGGAACAGGCATGTCATAGGCAAGATAGGCCGTCGTATACGGGTTCACCGATGCATTCGACCATTGGGAACGGTAATCGGAATAGATCCTGTAGTCGCCGGTTTCATTACCGTACATGCCGGTCAGGGCAGGATTCAGGTACTGCGTAGCCATGTCGTACTGCGACAGGTGAAAATCCTGGGCCATTGCCGAACCGGCAGCAAGACACATCAGGAAGCTATATTTTATCGTTCTTTTCATTTTCTTTTTTTGTCTGTTTAGTTTTTCCAGGTAGTCAAAGGCATGGCCTTATCGTATCAGCATAAACTGTCCGGTTAATTGGAAGGCTCCGCCATTACCCGTTGTACCTTTCACAACCCAGATATACTTACCGGGCGCTTGTGCTTTATTCTTATAGGTACCGTCCCAGCCGCTGGACTGTGCATCGGATTGGAACACTTCATTTCCCCATTCATTGAAGACCCTGAAATCCAGGTTATCAAACGGACCGCCACGTACATAGAATATATCGTTGTGACCGTCATTGTTCGGAGTAAACGCCGTAGGCAGGGAAGGATCCGGGTAATCCGTTTGCGGACAAGCTTCCAGGTGAACGGTATCTGTATAAACTGCCGTACATCCTGAATCCGAAGTCACCGTAAGTTGAACGGCATAATCGCCAATGGATGAATATACGTGCGTCGGGTTCTGACTGTTTGATGTCGACAGATCACCGAAATCCCAGGACCAGGAAGCGATGTTTCCGGAAGAAAGAGTGGAGCTGTCAGCAAACTCGGCATTGTCCGGACAATGGGTCGTAATTCCGAAGGAAGCAACCGGTGACGGGTTAACGAAAATGGTTCCGTTTACCGTATCGGCACATCCTATGGCCGTACTTGCAACCAGGCGGACAGCGTGGTTACCGGCAGGCATATTCGTAAAGGTCGGATTTTGTGTAGCCGAAGTGAATGACCCTGCCGTCCAGTTCCAGTTCGTAATGGTTCCGTTTACTACTGAAGATGCATCTGTGAAGACAACGTCACCATTGGTGCAGCTCGTTGAACTGGTAAAATTAGCGACAGGCGTACTTTGGATATCCACCGTCAGGGTATCATTTACCGGGTTACAGGATCCTGAAGCAACAGGATGCAGTACGAGTGTTACAGTTCCGGATGAAATATCATTGCTTCCCGGGATGTACGTGGCATTCAGCGCCATCGGATCCGGAATAAATGCCCCGTTCCCGGAAGTCGTCCATTGTGAACCGGTGGTATTGGAAATTGAACCGTTCAACTGCACGGCTGCACCGGAGCAAATAACCAGGTCTCCGCCTGCATTGGCCATGGGCGCAGGCATAAAGGCAATGTCTACGCTGTCCCTTGTTGTGGAACAGGAATTTACAACGGTCATATACAAGGTCACATTACCGGCAGCCAGGTCCGAAGCGCCCGGAATGTACACGGCAAGGATATCGGTGTCATTCGGAGAGAAGGTACCGGATCCTGTCGTCATCCATTGAAATCCATTGGCGCTGGAATACACGGGGCTCAGGCTCACATTTACACCGGCGCAAACGGACTGGTCGCTTCCGGCATAAGCAGCCGGAGCCAAAACCAGCGTAGCAATCATCGAATCACTTACCGCATCACAGGCATTGGAAGCGTTCAGTGTGAATGTTACTCTACCTGCGATGATATCGGCTATACTCGGAACATATACTGCATTTAAAGTACTGTTGTTCGGAATAAATTGGCCGCCACCTGATGCAGACCACTGGCGGGTTGATGTACCGGTTACGCTACCGTTCAGGCTGATGGAATCGCCGATACATTTAGCCTGGTTCGAACCTGCATCTGCAACGGGGAAGTTGCCGTATGTAACTATCAGCGAATCATCCGAAATGCCGCACCCACCGGCTGCAGAAAGCAACAGGGTTACGCTTCCGGATACTGTATCCTGGGCACCAGGCTGGTAAATGGCAGTGAGCGTGGAGTCATTCGGGATAAACGACCCGTCACCCCGCGTAATCCAGTGCATGCTGTTTGATCCGGAAACCTGGGCATTCAGCTGCAAAGCACCTGCCGGGCAAACGGTCGTATCATTTCCTGCCTGCACGTTAACGGCAGGGGTAATCGTAATATAAAGTGAGTCGTTGATCCAGTTACAGTTTCCTGTAGGAAGCGGACGCAGCCTGATCTTCACAATTCCGTTTGCTATATCATTGGGTCCCGGAACGTACAGCGGAGTCAGCGTGGCGGCATTCGGAATAAATGTTCCGTCGCCGAAAGTCATCCAGGCCGTACCCGTTGCGGCATACACGGCTCCGTTCAATTGTGCGGCATAGCCTTCACAAATCGTCTGGTCAGGACCTGCATTCGCATACGAAGTAGGTGTAAAGGTTACGCGCATGCTGTCCACATCGGTTCCACAAAGGTTGGTCACCTCCATGTAGAGCATCACGTAAACCGAATCAACGTCTGCCGCACTGGGCACATACACGGCCCAGATGTCGGAATCGTTCGGAGAAAATGTTCCTGTTCCCATGGTCTTCCAATGGAAGGTATTTGCATTTTCCCAATAAGGATTGAGGCTCACATTCGAGCTTTCGCAAACGGTCTGGTCCGTACTGGCATATGCAAAGGGAGCCAGGACCAGCGTGATGAAAATAGAATCGCTTGCAGCGCCGCACGAATTCGAGGCGGCCAGGTAGAGGGTTACACTTCCGTTGGCTTCATCATCGACGCTCGGTACGTAACGGGCATTGATCGTGGCATTATCCGGATAGAATGTTCCTGTTCCGGAGGTAGTCCATTGGATGGTCGTATTCACCGATGCCGTGGCACCCGTCTGAATCGAGTCTGTGGTACAGGCCGTCAGGTCATTCCCTGCATTCGCTGTCGGAGCCTGTCCGAATCGAATGACAAGGGTGTCGCTTGAAGTACCTCCACAGGTGTTGACTGAATGAAGAACCAGTGTCACATTTCCTGCCAGCACATCGGAAGCACTGGGATTATAAACCGCATTCAGCAGGGAGTCGTTCGGGGTAAATGTTCCGCTTCCCAGGGTAGACCATTGCTTGGTCATCGCACCAGTTACCTGGCCATTCAACGGAACAGGGCTGGTGGTGCAAAGTGAAATATCACTTCCGGCCTGAACAGAAGGAACCGGCGCAAACAGAACGGTCATGACATCGGAAATTTGCGAACAGCTTCCCGTGCCGACGGTAGTAAGATTAAGGTTTACCGTGCCGGCCGTAACGTCACTGAGGGAAGGAATATAAACTGCATTCAGGGTAATATCATTCGGGGAGAACATTCCCGAGCCCGTTGTAGTCCACCAGCCACCGGCAGCATTTGTTACACTACCATTCAACTGAACCGTATCACCGGCACATAAGGTTTGATCAGCGCCTGCGTTGGATGCCGGAAGCGGAGAGAACGAAAGTCGCATCGTATCCGTTGTATTCTGGCAGGCCAGCGTGGAAGTAAGCCACAGCTTGATACTGCCCGAAGAAATATCGGCTGCAGTCGGATGATACGTCGCATTCAGGGCAGTTGCCGACGGAGTGTAGGTTCCGCTTCCGTTTGAAGTCCACAACCCGGTACCGGATCCGCCTGTTACTGTACCGGTCAATTGAACACCTGTTGCGTTGGCGCACACCGTAGTGTCATTACCGGCATTGGCCGCAGCGGCAGAACTCATCGTGATAAGCACCGTATCAGAAACTGCCGAACAGTTGCCATTGTTGGTTGACGTAAGCAGGAGTGTTACATTTCCTGCAAGGGAGTCTGCGACGCTAAAATGATAATTGGCATTCAGGGCGCTGTCGTTAGGCGTGAATGAACCCGTACCTGAAGTTGTCCAGCGGCCCTTCGTGGAGCCGCCTGTAACCGAACCGTTCAGGGCAGCCGGAGTGGTTGCATTACAGATAAACAGGTTTGCGCCTGCATTGACAACAGGTGCCGGCGTAATTACCGCATGCATGGAATCCGGTATCGTAGTACAGGCACCCGTAGGCGTAAGAATAAGCGTAACCTGGCCGGCGGAAATATCCGCCGCACCCGGATTATAAATGGCATTAAAAGAAGTAGTATTGGGAGTAAAGGATCCGCTTCCCGTAGTCGTCCAGGTTCCTGTTCCTGCACTGCTTACGACAGAACCGTTCAGCTGGATGGAAGCATTGTTGGCGCATACGGACTGATCGGAACCGGCATTGGTAACAGGGGCTGCTGCAATGGTAAGTACCAGTGTATCATTAACTGCTGCACAATTCCCGTTTCCGATGGTAGCCAGGAACAGCAGGATTGTTCCCGCAGCGCTGTCGGCAGCGGAATAAATATAGGTCGCATTCAGCGTGGAATCGTTCGGAGAAAATGTTCCGGTTCCGTTTGTGCTCCATCTTCCGCCTGTGGCAGAAGTGACGGTACCATTCAGGGCAACGTTCGTGTTATTCGAGCAGGCTACTTTGTCGGCGCCGGCATTGGCAACAGGAGCAGGGGTGATGGTTACAAGTACTGTATCCTGTGATGTATTGCAATTTCCGTTTCCTGTGGTTGAAAGGAACAGCATGACTATTCCCGACGTTTTGTCGGCTGCAGAAGGAATGTATGTTGTGTTCAGGCTGGAGTCGGAAGGTGAAAATGTTCCCGTACCGCTTGAGGTCCATCTTCCGCCGGAAGCCAATGTCACACTGCCGCTCAATGAAATATTCGCATTGTTGGCACAGACCGTCTGGTTGGAACCGGCGTTGGCCGTGGGTGCAGTCGTAAAACTGATGAATAGCGTATCCTTTGCGGCAGCACAACCGCCGTTATTGGAGGAAGTCAGGATAAGCCTTACGCTTCCATTTGAAATATCGGTGGCCGAAGAATTATACGTAGCATTTAAGGTATTGGCATCCGGAGTAAATGTTCCGGTTCCATTGGAAGACCAGGTGCCGCCAGAAGTATTAGAGGTTCCAGTCAGTGCAACGTTTGCATTATTGGCACAAACCGAAAGGTCAGAACCTGCATTGACGGAAGGAGAGGGAGTATAGGTAATGCGCATCGTATCTGTCACTGCATTGCAGCCGCCGTTTCCTGTTGAAGTAAGAACCAGGTTTACAAAACCGGCGCTGATCTCCGAAGCCGTCGGCGTATAGGTTGCATTCAATATGGTGTTGTTCGGATTAAACGTACCGCTTCCACCCGACCAGCTTCCACCGCCAGCCAGGGTGACACTACCGCTCAAAACTGCAGTTGCAATCGGCATACATACGATTTGATCTGCACCGGCATTTACCGTCGGCGCCGGCGTGAACGTCAGGACCAGCGAATCACCCACAGGCGGACAAGGACCTGCCGGATCATTCGTCAACAGGGTCAGCACGACTGAACCGGCTGAAAGATCCGAAGCCGAAGGCGTGTAGATGGCATTCAGCAGGGCGGAATTATTGAAGGTACCCGTACCGCTTGTATACCAGTTTGAACTGCTGGCTCCGCCGCCTCTTGTTCCGGAAAGTGTATAGGTGCTGTTTGAACAAACCAGGTCACTGGCTCCTGCATTTACCGTAGCAACCGGGTTGATGGTAAGTACCATGGAATCCTTTGCCGCGGAACAAGGACCGGAAGTTGTCAGTTTCAGCCTGACAGACCCTGCCGTCAAATCCGCTGCGGAAGGAGTATACGTGGCTGCAAGGAGGGAATCGTTATTAAAGGTACCGGTACCCGAACTGGTCCAGCGCGAGGAAGTGGCGCTTCCGCCCCGTGAACCAGACAGTACATACGTGCTGCCTGCGCAAATCACCCCATCGGCGCCTGCATTACAGGTTGCCGCAGGCTGCGTAGAAACAGTCACGGAATCTTTTACAGAGGAACAAGCCGTTGCATCGGTAACGGTGACGCGGTAAAATCCTGAAGTAGCCGTAATGGCTGCCGTGGTATCGCCACTGCTCCATATATAAGAGTAAGGAGCAGATCCGCCCGTAGGCGTCGCTGTCAGTACCGGGTTCGGATCGCCTGCGCACAATACCGGGGTGACCGGGGTGATGGCTGCTGTAAGCGGAGCTACCGTATACACGCGTTGTGTATCACAGTAGTTACCGGTAATACAACCGGTCCGGGAACCGCATACCATGTAGTCGATGTATGCAGGCGCGCCGACAGCGGGAGTAATGTTTGTCGTATCGCAACCGGTAAGGCAGGATAAATAAGCGTTGTAAGCGCCGGCGGCACCCGGGTAAACGGAAGTCCAGCTCAGCGTGGATTCAAGTAATCCTGACATGATCAGTTGGCCGGTACATCCGCCTCTTAACGTAACATCCGTAGCGGCAGCAAACCCGCTGCTCGTCGTGATGGTATAATTGTCGGAGGCACCGCCGGGTGCGCAAAATGTAATACAGAAAGAAGTAAGTCCGTTCAGGCATTGCGGCGTTCCGGGTGATTGTTGCGTGGCAGGATCGCAGTTGATTTCATAAGTACCGTTATTGGCCGAACCGTTCTTGTAAATAAAACGGATCTCCGACGCTTTCGGGCTGACCGTTACGTTAAATACAATACACTTGTCGGAGCCGGTTCCCTGGCAGCATTTTCCGTTTCGCGAGCTGTTAATGGTTGCTGACGTATCGGGATTGGCCGAAAGGTCGACGGTGAATGTCGTCACCGAAGCGCAGGTGCTGCAGTTTTGCGCAACCATTGTATGGACACCAAGTAACATGCAAGTTGCACTCAGGAGAATCTTCAGGTAATTTTTGGACATAGCTTTCATGGCGATCTGTGATCGGTTTCGCTATAATACGCCCAAGGTTACAGGCAGTTTGATTATTCAACCCCCTTTTCATGCAGGAGTAAGCAAGTGCAGGCAGGGTGTGGTAAAACGGCAAAAAAGACACTTCTCAGAAAAAAGTGTAAGTATTAAGCCGGTAATGTTCAAACGGACTGACCGGCATACCGCATATTGCTATAAAACCATCCTGCACGTTACAATTTTTTTGAGCAAAGCACCCGGCTATTGCAGGAATCACTGTGCTTAACACCAAGGCAGAAAACCCTCAAATCCTGAATTTACATTTCAATCTTTGAATAAACCCTTAGTGAATCTCAGTGCCTTTAGTGCCTTCGGGGTGAAAAAAAGTCGCATACACCCTATTTAACTTTCGCTTCCTTCCAAAGGGCAATACTTACAATTGAAAAGACAACGACTCCTACCCCGCTGGCCCAGATGGGTACCGTATGGCTTCCAACAATGACCTGGAAGTGGGTGATAAGCCTGACTACATGTACGATTGCAATAAAACCGAAAAAAAGAGCAGCGATTGTTGCGAATGGTTTCATGATGGTTAGGATTTAATTAAGAAGGTTGTTTTTATGGATAGAAGAAAACAGCGCAATTCTTAGATATACCACGAAGCAAACACCTATGCTGCTTCACTGGCAATGTATGACCATCTCATACTTCCAGTATCCTCCGTTCACAGGAACTATTTGTGAAGAGGATCTTCCTTCCAACGTATCCCATTCGTGGTTGCAATAAGTATTCGGGTAGATCGTGTATTCTATGGGCGCAACCACACCTATGGAGTCATGCCATTCCTTTACATAGGTGGCGCAGGTTTTACAGGGCGGTTCTGTCGGAGCGGGCTCTTCGTCCTCACTTTTGCATCCCCACGTTAGTAAAACAGCGATAAAAACCGGCAGTATCTTGTATTTCATTCAGATTATTCTCTTTTAGGTTTATTTCACTACGACTACACGACGTGCAAGTGAAAAACCTGGTGAACATATTTTTAAAAGATAAATCCCACCCGCGACCTGGCCTTCGGTAAGGTTCCATTTCAGCTGATGGTTGCCTGCATCCAATCTTCCATCGGCCAGCACCTTAATTGTCCTCCCTGTCATATCAGATATAGCAGCTGAGATAGATTCAGGATGAGTCAAAGTAAATGAAATAACTGTAAAAGTGGAAACCGGATTGGGTGCAAGCATAAGATTAGAAACAGCCTGGTTGATTTCCACCGTTCCAGCCGGATTCCATCCTAATTTTACTACCCAAAAATCCCAGTTGCCATTATTTCCTGTTACATCCATATCATTTGATTTGGATCTTCCCGCAACAATAAACCCGCTGTCAGATGTTTGCCAAATATTTTCGGCGATGTCATCTAGCGACCCCCCCATGTTTTTTTGCCATTCGATCGTCGCATTATTGCTAAGTTTAACTACCCAGTAATCATAACCACCGTTGTTACCTGTTAAATCGCTGTCATTGGAATTAGATCTGCCTGCTACTAAATAACCGCCGTCATTAGTTTGCCGGATGGAATAAGCCAGGTCAGAATTGGATCCGCCCATATTTTGATGCCATTGCATGGTTCCGGAAGCATTAATTTTAATTACCCAGAAATCATAGACGCCATTATTTCCCGGAAGCGCCGTCCCGGCAAGGACATAACCGCTATCGCTGGTTTGCCCTATTGAATACGCAACTTCACCGCCGTACCCGCCTAAACATTTCTGCCACTGAAAGGTACCGGTACCGTCCAACTTGACTACCCAAAAATCCAAGCCACCGTGATTATTCGTAACATCGCCATCATAAGAACTTGTATAGCCTGCTACAGCATAGCCACCGTCGAATGTTTGCTGGATTGAATACGCTATATCTCCATCAGATCCACCCAAACTTTTCTGCCATTGTATGGCACCGCCGCTATCAAGTTTCACTAGCCAATAGTCAGAGGAACCGTGATTGACTGTTACATTATTATCATTTGAAGTAGAACGACCTGCAACAATAAAACCGCCATCCATAGTTTGTTCAACGGAAGATGCAACGTCATCACCGGATCCGCCTAAATTTTTCTGCCACTGTATTCCACCTACGTTATTTAGTTTAATCACCCAATAATCTCCCAGGCCATAATTGCCAGTTAAATCGCCATCGTTGGAAACGGAGCTTCCCGCAACTATATAACCACTATCATTTGTTTGACGGATTGCATATGCATTATCACTTAGTGATCCACCCAGGCATTTTTGCCATTCTATCGATCCATGGAAGTCCAGTTTAACCAACCAGTAATCTGTCCCCCCATGATTGCCTGATACATCACTGTCATTGGAGCTGGTTGAGCCTGCAAGAATACAACCGCCATCAAAAGTCTCCTGAACTGAAAATGCCTGATCGCTCATAGATCCTCCAAATGATTTTTGCCATTGGATATATTGTTGGGAGGAGGAAAATAACGGGCTGAGGAAAAGAAACAGAATAAGGACGTGCCTGATCGCTGCCATCATTCAGTGGATTTAGCAGTAAGAAACGACATTAAGTTGGACTATTCAAATGGCTTTTTGCAAATAGTATCAAGCAGCGGGCACGCGGGCTTCATCAATTGAATAGAGTCAAATCTTACCTTATTTATCATTCCACGCAAATAGCTTCTTTCCAACGACTGGTGCGAGGATTCGTAAATTCGTAAAGATTCGTCCTCCTTCGCTAAGGCTTCGGAAGATAAAATATTCGTAGATGCTGTGTTTTTCTTAAATTCGCATCCCCAATAAGCCCGGGTGGCGGAATTGGTAGACGCGCTGGTCTCAAACACCAGTGGTAGCAATATCGTGTCGGTTCGATCCCGACCCCGGGTACTACAATTAGCCCAATAAATGGTTGGGCTAATTGTTTTTTCGTCAATAAAATGGCCTTTGTTTACATCCTATATTCCAATCAATTAGACAGATATTATATCGGAAGTTGTCTTGATTTGGAATTAAGAATAGAGCAACACAGCATAGGTAAATTTACAAGCAGTTTTACAACAAAGGCTCATGATTTTTTCGTTTACTTTATTATAGAAAACTTAAGCTATAAGCAGGCAAGATTAATAGAAAGGCATATTAAAAAGATGCGAAACAGGACGTATTTGAGCAACCTTAAGAAATACTCAGATATCGTAGAAAAGTTGAAGAAACGATACTTGTAGGGTGGCGGCCCCGATGACTATCGGGGTGGTAGACGCGCTGGTCTCAAACACCAGTGGTAGCAATATCGTGTCGGTTCTCCCGATAGCTATCGGGACCGACCCCGGGTACAAAAGGGCTGTCTTTTAAGCAGCCCTTTGCTTTTTATTACGGAAATAGCGTTTTTAATACTGAAAAAGGCTATCAATAGCTATTAAAACCCTTCATTTCCTTTGCCTTTTACAGGTTTTTTCGTTTCTTTGCATCCCCCAAAAAATCAGGCAAATAGCTATGGAGCGTAACGTAAAAATATTTTCAGGAACAGCCACACGGTACATGGCCGAGGATATTGCCCGCGCCTACGGTGAGCCGCTGGGTAAAGTGAATGTAGCCCGTTTCAGCGACGGTGAATTCTCCCCTTCTTTCGATGAAAGCGTTCGCGGATGCGACGTTTTTATCATTCAAAGCACCTTTGCCCCCTCCGACAACCTGATGGAATTGCTGCTGCTTACCGATGCAGCCCGCCGCGCCTCCGCACATTATATTACGGCCGTGATCCCCTATTTCGGATTCGCGCGCTCCGACCGGAAAGATAAACCAAGGGTAGCCATTGCCGCCAAGCTGGTGGCTAACCTGCTCAACGCCGCCGGCGTAACGCGGGTGATGACCATGGACCTCCACGCCCCCCAGATCCAGGGATTTTTTGATGTTCCCGTGGATCACCTGGATGCTTCATCTTTGTTCGTCCCTTATATAGAATCTAAAAATCTTCCGAACCTCACCGTGGCAGCCCCCGACATGGGCGGCGTACACCGTGCCCGCGGCTATGCCAAGTATTTCAATGCGGAAATGGTGATCTGCGACAAGCAGCGTAAAAAAGCGAATGAAATTGCAGGCATGACGGTTATCGGCGACGTGGAAGGAAAAGATATTGTCCTCGTTGACGACATCGTGGATACGGCTGGCACCCTTACCAAGGCGGCGGAAATGCTGTTCGATAAAGGAGCCGCCAGCGTCAGGGCCTGCTGTACGCATCCCGTACTGTCGGGACAAGCGTACGATCGGATTGAAAACTCCAAGCTCACCGAACTGATTGTTACCGATACCATCCCCCTCCGCCAGGAATGCAGCAAGATTAAGGTGCTGTCAACGGCCGATCTCTTCGCACGGATCATTCGCAGGGTGTATGTTTATGAAAGCATCAGCCAGTTGTTTCTGGTGTAAAAATCAAAAGTCAAAAATCAAAAATCAAAAGTCAAAAGTCAAAAGTCAAAAATCCAGAGCCCAGCGTCCAGAATCCTTCACTAAGAATTCCAATTTCCAATTATAAATAACAATTAACCAATTAGTAAAAATGAAATCCTTATCAATTAACGGAACAAAGAGAGCAGCTCAGACCAAGCAGGAAACAAAGCAACTGCGAGCACAGGGTATGGTTCCGTGTGTACTCTACGGTGGAAAAGAACAACTCCATTTCAGTGCACCGGCCTTATCTTTAAAGCCATTGGTGTATTCACCCGAAGTGTACACAATTGATCTGAATATCGAAGGCGATCAACGCAAGGCCATCATGAAGGAACTGCAGTTTCACTCAGTGAACGACAATCTTCTTCACATCGATTTCCAGGAAATCAATGACAGCAAACCTGTTGTGATCGACATCCCTGTGAAATTAACAGGCAGTGCCGTCGGTGTAAAACAAGGCGGTGTATTGCTGAACAAAATGCGGAAACTGAAAGTTTCCGCCCTGGTAGCAAAACTTCCTGACAACGTCACCATTAAAGTGGATGATCTCGACATCGGTGATGCCATCAAGGTTAGCGACATGAAGGCTGATGGCGTGGAGTTTTTGGATCTGCCTAACAACTCCATCGTTTCCGTGAAGACAGCCCGTGCGGTTGAGCCTACACCGGAAGAAACTGCAGCAGCAGCAGCAGCTACGACGGCCGCAGCCGCACCTGCAGCCGGAGCCGCACCTGCAGCCGGAGCCGCGCCGGCAGCCGGAGCACCTGCAGCAGCACCTGCAGCGAAGAAGTAATTTGCCGAAGCATGCATCCGGGATTTTTAACCCGGGATTGCATATCGATGAATACTCTGTTATTTTTGTCACGCCTTCACCCGTTAAAAGTGAAGGCGTGATTCTTTTCATACCATGAAGAAATTCCTGATTGCCGGACTGGGTAACATTGGTGACGAATACGCAGACACCCGGCACAACATCGGCTTCCATGTTGCGGATGCGCTGGCCGCCTCCTTGCTAAAAGAAGAAAAGGAAATTCCCGCAAAGCTTTTTCATCCCGACAAACTGGTCACTCGTGCCGAAACCAAATACAGGGGCAGGACCGTCATCATTATCAAGCCCACCACCTACATGAACCTGAGCGGCAAAGCCGTGAGTTACTGGATGCAGGCCGAAAAAATCTCCCCGGAAAACATCCTGGTAGTCACCGACGACCTCGCCCTTCCCTTTGGCAAACTGCGGCTGAAGAAAAAAGGAGGCGCCGGCGGGCACAACGGACTTACCGACATCATCACCACGCTGAATTCCGAAGAATGGCCGCGGCTGCGCTTTGGCATCGGCAGTGATTTTTCAAAAGGCCGGCAGGTTAACTATGTGTTAAGCCGTTGGACGGAGGATGAGATGAAGGTGTTGCCTGAGCGTATCGAACAATCCGTCCTGCTGATTAAAAGCTTTCTCTTTGCCGGTATAGAAAAGACAATGACCGCTTTTAACAGCAAATAGCCCTTTTTTGCGGAATAATTATTGTATATTTGAAAAACTAAACGCAAACATGTATGAAAACATTTACGCTTAAGTTTTCCTTCGTCCTTGTTTTTGCACTGGCTGCTTTCAGCGCCTCGGCGCAAGTGGTCATTAATGAAGTGGATTACGACCAGCCCGGCACCGATACCAGTGAATTTGTCGAGCTGTACAATAATTCTGCGAATGCTGTAATGCTGTCCGATTATTCCCTCATCTTTTATAACGGCAACGCATCCCAACTCGCACCGTACGATTCCATTACCTTACCTGCTGTCAGCCTGGCGCCGGGAGCATTCTTCCTGGTATGTGCCAGCAGCACAGGTCACAGCATGGCCTGCGATACATTTATGTATACCTCATCCGGAACTTCCGGCCGCATTCAGAATGGCGGTACAGGCAATACCGCGCCGGATGCCGTAGCCTTGCGATTCAACCCAACGCAAAACATGGTGGATGCCGTTAGCTATGAAGGTACGACCCCTACCCCTTATTCGGAAGGCAACGGAATTCCTGATACGCTTTCCGATAATGGAATTACTGCAAACGTCAGCATTTCCAGGTATCCCGACGGCAGCGACACACAGGACAATGCCACCGATTTCTTCCTCGTCTGCTCCACCCCGGGCGGACCCAATTGCCAGCCAACAGCTACGCATGACAGAACGGTATTAAGCAAGGTCGTGTCGGTATTTCCCAACCCGGCGTCTTCCTTTGTAACCGTAGAATCCAAAGGCTCGAAAAGCGTGGTGGTCTCCCTTCGCAACATCCTCGGAAAAGAAGTGAAACATTTTTCTACCCAGCGCAGCAAATTAATGCTTGACATTAACGGAGTGGAAGAAGGCATCTATCTTTTATTCATCCGAACCGACGCCGGCGAGACCACGCAACGACTTATTGTCAGAAAATAACTGACAGGTCATTATTTTATCAATCAAAAAGGGCAAAGGAAAAAGACGCTGCGGCTTCTTTTTCCTTTGCCCTTTTTGACAACCCCATTTTGCGCTTTGTCATTCGAACCCGCCCTGCGCGAGCCTGCGAGCTGCAGGGCGCGGTGAGGAATCTCCCGAATTTAAGCAGTGACTATCCACAAAGCACGTAAAGCGACCTGACTCGCCTTCCTTTTTTTAAGTCCCGTAAATTTGCAATTCATTGCTTTCATTATCTTACACATCCCAACCTATGCCAACGGAAGATTCAAACCTGGAAGT
>Ga0315912_10000348_pt1 | contig 92880 bp, 76 predicted proteins | sample VfabasoilMG_FD_204469 | JGI IMG/M metagenome (GOLD analysis project Ga0315912, IMG submission 204469) | Garden soil microbial communities collected in Santa Monica, California, United States - V. faba soil | ecosystem: Environmental > Terrestrial > Soil > Garden | place: USA: California... | reverse complement strand
CCTTTGGTATCGCCCTGAATAGCTTCAATTTTTTGCCCGATCTCCTCTGTGGCGTTCGCCGTGGCCTTGGCCAGTTCTTTGACTTCCTTGGCCACCACCGCGAATCCCTTTCCTGCTTCTCCGGCGCGCGCCGCCTCGATCGTGGCATTCAGCGCTAACAGGTTCGTTTGCTGGGCGATGGAAGTGATCACCTTGATCACTTTGCCAATCTCGACACTGCTTTCGCCGAGCTTTCCTATCGTGCGATTGGTGGATTCGACGATCTTGACCGCAGTATTGGCGACACGGGCGGCTTCGCTCGCGTTCTTGGCGATCTCGCGGATACTTGCGGTCATTTCTTCGGCGCCGGCTGCGACGGTTTGGACATTCCTGCTGACCTGTTCGGAAGCGGCCGAGACCAGCGTTGCCTGCGAGGCCGTTTCTTCCGAGGTCGAACCCATCAACTGGCTGAGGCAATTGAGATTGATGGACGAAGTATTCAGAGACTCGATGATACTGGCAACTTCCATGCGCGCCTTAACGTTGGCTGTGACGTCGGTGGCGTACTTCACAACCTTAAACGGCTTGCCACTCAAATCGAGAATCGGATTGTAGGAAGCCTGAATCCAGATTTCCCGTCCTCCTTTTCCTATACGCTTATACTCCGCCGACCGGTACTCGCCGCGGTTTAGCGCTGCCCAGAAGTCGAGGTAGGCTTGCGAACTTTTCTCCGCCTCCGGGACGAACAGGCTGTGATGCTTGCCTTGCATTTCGGAAAGCGAATAGCCGATCGCATTTTGGAAGTTTTCATTGGCAGTAAGCACGGTTCCATCCATCCGGAATTCGATGACCGCCTGCGACTTATGAATCGCCTTCAATTGGCCGTAAACATCGGCATCGATCGCCTTCTGGCCCGTGATATCGGTGGCGAATTTCACAACCTTGACGGGCCGTCCGTTCGAATCGAGGATCGGGTTATACGACGCTTGTATCCAAACTTCCTTGCCGTTTTTCCCGATGCGCTTGTACTGGCCAGTCTGGTGTTCACCGCGATTAAGGGATGCCCAGAATGCTTCGTAGGTTTCGCTGGTCCGTTCCGGTTCCTCGACAAAAATTCGATGGTGCTTCCCTTGAATTTCGTCGAGAGCATACCCCGTCGCATTTAAGAAGTTCTCGTTGGCGTGGAGGATCGTGCCGTCCAACCCAAACTCAATTAGGGCTTGAGAGCGAGAGATCGCCCCTACCACACCCTCCGATTCGTGGTGATCGTTCGCGGATCGCGCCTTTGTGACCTTCGTGCGTTCTGTAGTTGACATGACTTTCGTAAGCATTTCCGGATTTGCTGGCTCCCTAAGTTCGTATCGGCCGGTTTGCCCGGTTCTTCAAAAAAAGCGCACGGATACTGGAGAAGTTTCCTGCTATCTTGAATCCAATCCATATGCGAACCACGCTTCTCCTCCTACTCGCACCGCTGCTTGCCTACCCGCAAGACAAGGCAAACCTGTATGTCGTTCATCAAATTAAGCAAGAGGCCCTGGAGAACTCCAAGGTCATGGACCACCTGTTTTGGCTTACCGATGTCAACGGGCACCGGCTTACCAACTCCCCCGGATTCGACAAAGCCGCTAACTGGGTGAAGAAAACCCTGAATGAATTTGGTGTCACCGATGTGGCATTCGAAAAGTGGGGGCCATTCGGGCGTGGATGGAATTATTCGGACTTTTCGGCTCATCTGATTGAGCCGGCATACTCCCCGCTGATTGGCTACCCGAACGCGTGGACGGGGGGGACGCAGGGACCGGTGCAAGCCGAGGTCATGATGGCCGGCATTCGGACGGAGGCCGATTTTGAAAAGTGGAAGGGGAAACTGAAGGGGAAGATCATCGTCATGGAGCCGGAGCGGTCGATTGGGTTGCATACACTGGCGCGGGGTCGCCGTTATGCCGACTCGGACCTCGCCGCGGAAGCAATGGCTCCGGATCCCGGTCCGACTGGCGTATTTGGGTTGGCGCCGGGCACCACTCGCCCCGGCCAGCCGACCGGCCCCGATGGCCGGCCATTGTCCCGCGCCGCGGTGATGGCGTTCCGTTCCAAACTGCATCAGTTCTATCTGGACGAGGGCGTGGTAGCCGTCTTGATGCCCGGCTACCGGGGAGAAGCTGGTACTGTATTTGCCGGAAGCGGCAGTTCCCAGGACGCCAAGGCGCCCATTCCGCCGCCGATGGTGTCGCTCACGATTGAGCACTACAACCGGATCGCCCGTTTGCTGGCCAAGAAGGTGCCGGTAAAGGTTCAACTTAACGTGAAGACGGAGTTTTTTGATAAAGGCGCCGACACTTACAACGTGATCGCCGAGATCAAAGGGACCAAGCGGCCTGAGGAGGTCGTCATGGTGGGAGCGCATCTGGACTCCTGGCACGGCGCGACGGGCGCCACCGATAACGCGGCAGGCTGTGCCGTGGCGATCGAAGCCTTGCGCATTATCAGGGCGCTGAACTTGAAGACCGACCGGACCATCCGAATTGCACTCTGGAGCGGCGAAGAGCAGGGATTGTATGGAAGCAAAGCCTACGTGAAGGACCACTTCGGCGATCTGACAACGATGGCCCTCAAACCGGAACATGCCAAGCTCCAGGCCTACTTCAATTTGGATAACGGCGGCGGCAAGATTCGAGGCGTTTACTTGCAGGGCAATGACATGCTGCGGCCCATCTTTGAGACGTGGCTAGCTCCGTTTAAGGACTACGGGGCAACGACACTGACTATCCGCAATACCGGATCAACCGACCATGTCTCGTTCAACTCCCTGGGCCTGCCCGGATTCCAGTTCATTCAGGACCCGCTCGAATATTTTGCGACAACCCACCACTCGAATATGGACGTTTACGACTACGTTCCCAAGAGCGATATGATGCAGGCGTCGGCGATATTGGCGTCGTTTGTTTATCACGCGGCGACGCGGGACGAGATGCTGCCCCGCAAGCCGCTGCCCAAGCCGCAGCCGGCGCGGCGGGAAGGAGAACCGAGTGCACCGGGCCCTGCTAATTAGCTTGCTGGCGCTCCCGCTGGCGGCTGAGTTGAAGACAGATATCGAGTTCGCCAAACCGGGCGGAGTTTCCCTATCTCTCGACGCCTATGTGCCGGAGGGAAAGGGACCCTTTGCGACGGTGATCATTGTCCATGGCGGCGGCTGGGTAAACGGCACCAAAACCACCTACGTTCCACCGTTATTCGAGCCGCTCTCCAAGGGCGGATTCGCCTGGTTCACCATCAATTACCGGCTCGCGCCGGCCCACCGGTTCCCCGCGCCTGCCGAGGATGTCGACGCGGCCATCCGGTGGGTGAAGCAGCATGCCAAGGAATACAAGGTGGATGTGAAGCGCATTGCGCTGATGGGTGAATCCGCCGGCGGCCATCTGGTGGCGTATGCAGGCGCGCGGGGCAAGGGCGATACGAAGGTCGCCGCCGTTGTGCCGTTCTATGGCGTGCATGACTTGAACGCAAGGACGAAGTCGATGGGGATGATCGGTGAGAATGTCGAAAAGTTCCTGAATATCACCGCCTCGGACCCTGCGGCGGAGGAAAAGATGCGGGCGGCCTCTCCAATTACGTATGTCCATAAAGGAATGCCGCCGTTCCTGATGATCCACGGCACTGCCGATAAAGCGGTGCCCTATGACCAATCGCCCCTGATGTGCGCGAAAATGAAAGAAGTGGGGGTGCGTTGCGAAGTCTTTACGGTGGAGGGCGCGCCTCACGGAATCGGACCATGGGAGAAGAATCCCGCGTTTCAAAAGTACAAGGAGAAAATGGTCGAGTGGTTACGGCAGACGTTGAAATAGAGCAGTTGTCCTCCACGCAGAAGTTGATGGAGCTTGAGAAGCAGTATGTGCTGCAAAACTATGCGCGGTATCCGCTGGCATTGCGCCGCGGGAAAGGGACGTGGCTGTTCGACTACAACGGGAAGCGTTACCTGGACCTGATCAGCGGCATCGGCGTGAATGCACTGGGCCATGCCCACCCGCGGCTGACCCGTGTGATTCGCGAGCAGGCGGGGCTCTTGATCCACTGCTCCAACCTTTACTACCACGAGTACCAGGGCCGTCTCGCCGAGAAACTCGCTAAGATGAGCGGCCTGCAGCGTAGCTTCTTTTGCAATTCGGGAACGGAAGCCATGGAAGGCGCTGTCAAGATGGCCCGTTCGCATGGCAATGGTGTTTCGTCGGGCAAGATTGAAATCGTATCCCTGGAGAATTCGTTCCATGGGCGCAGCCTCGGCGCGCTGTCAATCACCGGGCAGCCGAAGTACCGAAAGGATTTCGAGCCGCTCCTGCCCGGTGCCCGCTGGATTGCTGCCAATGATCTCGGGGCGCTGGAAGCTTCGGTCAACGAAAACACCGCGGCGATTGTGCTGGAGGGTATCCAGGGTGAGGGCGGCATCTACCCGATGTACGCCGAATTCCTCCGCAAGGCGCGGGCGCTCGCGGATGCGCACAACGCGCTGCTGATCTTTGACGCGACACAGTGCGGGGTTGGGCGTACGGGGGTTTGGTTCTCGCACCAATTGGTAGCGCCCGATGTGGTCCCGGACGTCATGGTGACCGCGAAGCCCTTGGCTTGTGGACTGCCGCTCGGAGTCGTGATGTGTAATGAACGCGCCGCTGCGTCGATTCGGCCCGGCATGCACGGCAGCACGTTTGGCGGGGGCGCGCTCGCCTGCCGTGCGGCGTTGGAGTTCATTGACATTATGGAGAACGGCCTGTTGGAACAGGTCGGCCGCGTGGGCGAATATTTCCGCAATGGACTCCGGGAACTTCAGTCGAAGCATTCGTTCATTAAAGACGTTCGCGGCGCCGGGCTGATGATCGGCGTTGAACTGGACCGCCCCGGAAAGAACTATGTTCTTCGAGGAATGGAAGAGGGACTGCTTTTCAACGCCACGCATGAAACCGTCCTGCGATTCCTGCCGCCGTACATTCTGACCGAGAAGGAAGTCGACCGGGCCCTGCGCATTCTCGGCAAGCTGTTCCGTGTCGTGAAGGTGTAGATTGACAGATGAGAATAATTCTCATTTAATAGAAGTGTGCATCTTACGTCCGCGGCCCGCATCCAAAACAGCATGGACGTTGAGCGGCGGATGCAGTGGTTTCGCGGCCGTTGTGTCGAAGCAGGGCTGCCGTGCACGCACCAGCGCCAGGTAATATACCAGGCATTGCTGGACTCAGAAGACCATCCCAGCCCGGAAATGCTCTACGAACGGGTCAAGCGCGACATCCCCAGCGTTTCGTTGGCCACTGTTTATCGCAATATAAAGACATTTCTCGATAATGGCCTCATAGGAGAGGTGAGCCTGCATCACGGCTCGCTTCGCCTGGAGGCGAACAATACTCCCCATCACCATTTGGTATGCCGTTCATGCCGGAAAATGTTCGACCTTTCGGAGGAACAGGTGGAGGGGATACGCCTACGGGATCGACTTCCCGCCGGCTTTCAGTTGGAACGATTTGTGGTGGAAGCCCAGGGCCTTTGTGCCAACTGCGCCGCGCCCGCGGCGGTGCAACCACATTCGAAGAAAAAACAAGGAGACAAGACATTAGATGTTAGGAGTAGGAGATAAATTCCCGGCCTTTTCCGTGATGGCTACGGTAAGCCGTGAAAAGGGCAAAGAGTTTGAGACGATCACAGACGCGAGCTATCCGGGTAAGTGGAAGGTGTACTTCTTCTGGCCCATGGACTTCACCTTCGTTTGCCCCACGGAGATCGCGGCGTTCGGCAAGTTGGCCAAGGAGTTCGCGGAGCGGGATACGCAGGTCATCGGCGGGTCCACCGATTCCGAGTTTGTCCATCTGGCCTGGCGCACGCATCACGAGGACCTGCACAATCTGCCGATCCCGATGCTGGCCGACAAGAAACAGGAGCTCTCGAAAGCTCTCGATATTCTTCACAAGGGTATCGGAATGTGCCTGCGCGCGACCTTCGTTGTCGATCCGGAAGGCACCATCCGTTTCGTAAGCGTGAACGATCTCTCGGTTGGCCGCAATCCGCAGGAAGTGCTGCGCGTTGTCGACGCGCTGCAGACCGACGAACTTTGCCCCTGCAACTGGGAGAGGGGTCTGGCGACGCTCTAAAGAAATTTGACAACGGGGCGGGCCTACCGGTCCGCCCTCATTTTTGGAACTCATCATGAATCTTGAACAACTACTCGATACAGTCCCGTCTTACGCCAAGGACCTGAAGCTTAACCTCAGCAACCTCCTGCAGCAACCGGACCTTACCAAGCAACAAATCTGGGGCACAGCCGTGACCTCGGCCATCACTTCCCGCAACCCGCAGTTGGTGGCAGCGATCACCAATGCCTCTGAGGAGTATTTGAAGCCGGAAGCCCTGGCGGCGGCGCGGGCGGCGGCTGCCATCATGGGCATGAACAATATCTACTATCGGTTTCAACACCTGGCGGAGAACAAAAAATACGGCACGATTCCAGCGCGCCTGCGCATGAATGTGATCCGTTCTCATGGAATTGAACCGGTGGATTTTGAGCTGTTCTGTATCGCGGCCAGCGCCATCAATGGGTGCGGCGTTTGCATTGACTCGCATGAGAAGGTGGTGCGGGAGAAGGGCACAGGGGAAGAAGTCATCCTCGGCTGCGTGCGGATTGCATCCGTGGTTCACGGGTTGGCAACGGTATTAGACGCTGAGTTCAGCGTCTAACGCTTGACGCCAAATCCCAGGTCCAGCAGGCCGCTGCTGATGAGTTGGACGGCCAGCGCGGTCAGCAGCATTCCCATCAGGCGCGTAAGGATGTGGATGCCCGTTTCGCCCATGAACCGACGCACAGTACCGGCGGCCTTTAAGACCCAATAGCAGGACGCCGCGGTAACCGCCAGGGCAAGGAAGATCAGGAAGAGTTGCCACCACTGCGGGCTTGGACCGATCAACACCATAACGGTCGAGATGGAGCCCGGGCCGGCAAGCATCGGCATTCCGAGAGGGATGATGCCCACGTCCGCCTTATGGGCGCCTTCTTCGGCCTCGCCCGGCGCCTCATTGGTGGCGGGGCGCTTGGCTTGCACCATGTCGATGCCGATCAGCAAAAGGATCAACCCGCCCGCCACGCGGAACGCCGGCATCGTGATGCCGAGAAGGCTGAAGACCTGGGCGCCGATCAGCCCGAAACCGCCGAGGACGAAGAAACAAGTCCACGCAGCCCGCTTGGCCATACGGGTTCGGTGTTCCTGATCGTGGCCTTCGGTCATGACCAGGAACGCCGGAATGGTTGCCACCGGATCGACCAGAAAGAGAATGGATGAAAGCGTGACAGCGAAGAACTGCCACCAATTTGCGACGTCGATCGGCACTCAATCTAGTATGGGTATAATCGACCATTGTTTGCTAGCGGCCAAATCACGTCGACGCAGTGGCGTACGCTCATTGCGGCCATGCTCGGCTGGATGCTCGATGCGCTCGATGTCATGTTGTACTCGTTCGCGCTGCTGCCGATGCAGCAGGAGTTCGGGCTAACCGGAGCGCAGTCGGGAACGTTGACGACGGTGACGCTGGCGGCGGCCGCAATTGGCGGAACCCTCGCCGGAGTATTGGCGGACCGTTTCGGGCGCACGCGTGTGTTGATGGGGTCCATTCTTACCTATTCCATCTTTACGGCGATGATTGCGACATCGAACTCCTTCATGGAGCTGCTGATTTGGCGGTCGCTGGTAGGCCTGGGGTTGGGCGCGGAGTGGTCGGCCGGAACGGTGCTGGTGGCGGAGTCATGGCCGGCGGAACATCGGGGCAAGGCGATCGGGCTCACGCAGTCAGGCTGGGCGATCGGTTATCTGCTCGCGGCTGGTTTGGCGGCTTGGATTCTGCCTGTATATGGCTGGCGGCCCTTGTTTCTGATTGGCGCGCTGCCGGCGTTGTTGGTGGTATGGATCCGAAAGAGTGTACCGGAACCGTCGGCGTGGGCGGCCGCTGAACGGTTGCCGGTAGCGGAACGGTTCCGCCAGATCTTTTCGCGCCCGCTGTTGAACTACACACTGGTCGCGACGGCCATGTCCAGTCTGGTGCTGTTTGCCTACTGGGGGCTGTTCACTTGGGTGCCGGCGTACCTGTCGACGCCGGTGGAGAAGGGCGGAGCGGGACTCAGCATCGTCAAGAGCTCAGCCTGGATTGCGCCGATGCAAATCGGCGCGCTACTGGGGTATCTCCTGTTCGGGTATCTGTCGGATAAGGTCGGCCGCCGGCCGTCGTTTGCCTTGTTCCTGACAGGCGCCGCGATCGTGACGATACTATATGGCGGCGCGGCACGAAACCCAACGACCCTGCTTCTCCTGGGGCCGCTGGTGGGATTCTTCGGACACGGCTACTACAGCGCGTTCGGGGCAATACTCAGCGAACTGTACCCATCGACCGTGCGAGCAACGGCGCAAGGCTTCTGCTACAACGGCGGGCGAGTGTTGAGCGCATTCGCGCCGACCGTCATTGGCGCGCTGGCCGATCGGCACGGCCTGGGTACGGCTTTGACCCTGACAGCCGGGTTCTTCCTGGCCGGCGGATGGCTGGTCTTCGCCCTCCCGGAAACGCGCGGCCGACAGCTTTACACTTCTTTACCGTCGAAGTAGTGCCATTTGCCCGTAACCCGTCGTCTTGACCTTCGTGAGCAGAATAGCGCTACTGATGTTGGCAACGGCGATTGCCGCGAACGCCCAGGGCCGCGTGATGGGAACCATCACGGCAGCCGATTTACCAAACCGGCAGATCAGCCTGCGGACCGACAACGGCGAACTCTATGCAGTCAAGGTTCTTCCGGAGGCGAAAGTACAGCGAATTGCGCCTGGGCAATCCGATTTGACCAAGGCCGAATCGATTGATCCCGCAACGATCGGAAAGGGCGACCGGATTCTAGCGCGCGGGCAGCAGGACGCTTCGGCGAAGACGCTTCTGGCGGGGCAGATCATTGTCATTCCGAAACAATCCCTGGAATCGCGTGACGCCGCGCGCCAACAGGAGTGGAAGTCGGGCGCGCTGGCGGGAGTGGTCAAAACCGTTAATCCGCTGACGATGCAAGGGAAGGGAAATGTGTCTTGGACGGTCGATACGGCGGCGGTGAAGACCATTCATCAGTACGCGGATGACTCCTCGAAATTTGCTAACGCTCATACAGCGGCGTTGACCGAAATCCAGCCCGGAGATCAGATCAAGGTTTTGGGCTCGCGCGACCCCGAGACCAAATCCATCAAGGCCCTGGAAATTGTGTTTGGCCGGTTTGCGACCCTAGGCGGAGAAATTAAGTCGATCGACGCTGCGAACCAGTCTTTGACGGTATACGACCTTTCGACGAAAAAAAGCATTACGATACAAGTTTCCCGGGACGCGCGGATAACGCGGCTGCCTGGGAGCTCCGGAGGTGGCTCTCCGGGGTTTGGTCCACGAGGGGCGGCGCCTAACGGTCCCCAAGGCGCCGGTCCACGTGGGCCCGGTTTTGGATCGGGAGGAGGGCCGGATCCCTCGATGCTTCTGGATCGCCTCCCCCCGGCAAAGTTCTCCGATTTGCAGTCTGGTGATGCCGTGTTGCTCACTGTTGGCAAATCAAATACCGCCCGCCCCGTTGCGCTCTCGCTTGTCGCCGGCCTGGACTTCTTGCTCCGCGCACCCGCCCAGCAGGCTTCCCAAGTGATTGCCAACTGGAGTATGGACGGCGGTCTACAGTAAACCTCACCAAATAACGAGACCATCCTCATGACAACAGCACTTCGCGTTTTAACGCTATTCGTGTGTCTTTTGATATCTGCCTTCGCGCAGTCCTTCACGGGCCAGGTTACCGACCCTTCGGACGCCTCGGTCCCCAATGCGCAAGTAAAGTTGACGGGCGGCGCCGGTTTTGCTGGGCAAGCCGTTACGGATGCCGATGGAAAGTTCGCCATCGGCTCTGTCCTGCCGGGCAAGTATAGCCTGCTGGTAACCGCTCCCGGGTTTGCCAACTTCCAGGTCCGCAGCGTCAACGTAACCGGCACGGGCTACAACGCAAAGGTCCGCCTGGCGATTGCCACCGAAAAGCAGACGGTGGAAGTAACGGAAGAGGAAGCGGTGACCACGGATCCGAATTCCTCGGTCGGCGCCATTGTCCTGAAGGGCGACGATCTGAATGTGCTTTCCGACAACCCGGACGACCTGCAATCCGATCTGCAAGCGCTGGCCGGACCCTCGGCCGGCCCCAACGGCGGTGAGATTTTTGTTGACGGTTTCAGCGGCGGAAAGCTGCCCCCGAAGAGTTCAATTCGCGAAGTGCGAGTGAACATGAATCCGTTCTCGGCCGAGTACGATCGCCTGGGTTTTGGCCGCATTGAGGTATTCACCAAGCCCGGTTCCGATCGCTATCGCGGCAATGCGATGTTTGGGTTTGGCGACGAGAGTTTGAACTCCCGTAACCCATTCGCTCCTAACCGTGCGCCGTATCAGACGCGAAGCTTGGGGCTGAACTTCGGCGGGCCGTTATCGAAGAAATCCTCGTTCTTCCTCGATTTCGAGCGCCGTTCGGTCGACGAGAACGCGGTGGTGAACGCGACGATCCTCGATTCTAACTACGTCCCCACGCCCTATAGCGAAGCCGTCGTGACGCCAACCAGCCGCTGGAACTTCAACCCGCGCGTCGACTATCAACTGAACGCGAAGAACACCCTGGTCCTGCGCTACGGTTACGGCCAGACCGAGAACCAGATGCAGGGTATTGGGCAGTTCAATTTGCAATCGCGTGCCTACAACACATCGGATCACGACCACTCGGTTCAGCTAACGGAAACCGCCGTTCTCAGCGCAAATACGATCAACGAATCGCGCTTTCAATTCCTGCGCAGCGACACGCGGCAGCTTGGCGATATCAGCGTTCCATCGGTGACGGTGCTGGAAGCCTTCAGCGGCGGCGGTGCGCAGATCGGTGACGCCCGCTCCCTGCGGGACTCGATCGAATGGACCAACATCACGTCCGTCAACAAGGGCCGGCACTTATGGAAATTCGGTGGCCGCCTGCGCTCGAGCTGGCTGGATGATCGCAGCCCTAACGGCTTCGGCGGCGCTTACACCTTCGCGGGCGGCAGCGCCCCGGCGCTGGATGCCAACAACCAGGCGATTGCGGGCGTGAACTACGAGATCACTTCACTGGAACGCTATCGCCGCACGCTGATGTTCCAGGAGCAGGGGCTCTCCGCCGTGCAAATCCGGCTGCTCGGCGGCGGTGCATCGCAGTTCTCCATGACTACGGGCAATCCGCTGGCCAGCGTCAAGCAGATTGACATGGGCGTGTTCCTGGAAGACTCCTGGCGCTTCCAGCCGAACCTGACCATCAACTACGGCCTGCGTTACGAGAACCAGACGAACATCTCCTCGAACATGAACTTCGCGCCGCGCGCCAGTATTGCCTGGGGCGTCGACGGCAACAAGAGCAAGGCCGCCAAAACCGTTGTCCGCCTTGGCGGCGGCATTTTTTACGACCGGTTTCAAGAGAACCTCACGCTGCAGGCCACGCGCTTCAACGGCGCTAACCAGCAGCAGTACCTGGTGCCCAATCCGGACTTCTACCCACTGATACCGGACCCTGCAACCCTGGCGCTTTTCCAGACGTCGTTGACCACACGCACTGTGTCCCCTGATCTCGCAGCGCCCTACGTGATTCAAACGGTGGCCGGCATTGACCGCCAGTTGCCGAAATCGACAACGCTGTCGGTCAACTTCGTCCAGACGCGCGGGCTGCATACTCTCCGTGTCGTTAATATCAACGCCCCCATGCCCGGGACCGGCCAGCGCCCCTTCGGCGATGCAGCCGGAAACGTTTATCAATACGAATCGACGGGACAGTTCGAGCAGCGGCAGATCATGACCAACTTCAATACCCGCTTCCGGTCCAATGTCATGCTGTTCGGCAACTACACCTACGGTCACGCCAATGGCGATACGGACGGGTCCGGCACGTTCCCCTCGAGTACCTACGACATGTCCACCGAATACGGACGGTCGAGCTTCGATATTCGGCAGCGCGTTCTGGTAGGCGGCAATCTGCGGGCGAAGTGGGGCGTAACACTGAATCCGTTCCTGATGTACTCCACCGGTGCTCCATTCAACATCACTACCGGGCGCGACAATAATCGCGACTCCGTCTTCAACGACCGGCCGTCACTTGCCGCCCCCGGTGCTACCGGCATCAACATCGTCGAGACCAGCTATGGCACGTTCAATCTCAATCCGCTGCCCGGTGAAACCCTCATTCCCCGTAACTTCGGTCAGGGTCCGCAATCGTTCAATCTAAACGTGCGGCTCAGCAAAACCTGGGGCTTCGGTGAGGCGACCGGCGGTGCGCAGCCCGGTGCGGATCGCGGTTCCTTTAGCGGCGGGCCCCCCGGAATGGGAATGGGCGGCGGTCCTCGCGGCGGGGGTGGCGGCGGCGGTCCTCGCGGCGGCGGTGGCGGCGGTCCTCGCGGTGGCGGCGGGTTCGGCGGCGGATCGTCTGGCAGGAAGTACTCGCTGACTTTTTCGGCGTCCGCGCGCAATGTTCTCAACTACGTCAACTATGGTATGCCCATCGGTAATCTCACGTCGCTGTACTTCGGCCAATCCAATTCGCTCGCCGGCGGATTCGGCGGACCGGGTGGCGGAGGCCGCGGCCCCGGAGGCGGAGGCGCCAGCGGCGGAGCGGGGAATCGGAGGATCGATCTGCAACTGACCTTCTCGTTCTAAGACTATGCATCTACTGCTCATCGAAGACGACACGGAACTATGCCGTCTCATGGAAGCCTACTTCGCCGCCCAGGACGTTCGTGTGACCGCGGTCCACGACGGCCCGGGCGGTCTGGCTTTGGCGCTGACTAAAGATTTCGATTTGGTGCTCCTGGACGTGATGCTGCCCGGTTTCGAGGGTTTCAGTCTGCTGCAGCAGTTGCGAGCCGCTTCCAATATTCCGGTCATCCTGCTTGCGGCCCGTACTACAAATGCTGAACGGATACACGGCCTGGAGCAGGGCGCCGACGACTACCTTCCCAAGCCTTTCGCTCTCGATGAACTCCTCGCCCGCATCCGTGCGGTGCTTCGCCGCGCCCGCCCAGGCGCGGCCGTTTCCGTCTTCGAAGCCAATGGCGTCGGATTGTGCCCCGCCACTCGCCGGGCTTGGACAGAGGACCGGCACATCGAATTGACCGGCGCGGAGTTCGACATTCTGGAAGTTCTGCTTCGCAACGCCGGGCGAACGGTTTCCCGCGATCAGATCGCGGCGGTGCTGTATCAACGCGAGGCCACACCGTATGACCGAAGCCTGGACGTCCACATCTCCAATTTGCGAAAGAAACTGGGCGATCGACGGTCGGCAATCCGGACTCTCCGCGGAAATGGATATCTGTTCTCACCGGCATGATGCAGTGGCGCCACGAATCGGCAAAAGCAGACAACGCGAAGCCGGGGCTCCGCGTTGTCTTGACCCTGCCCGGTTTACCGGCCCAGTAGCTTCTCGAGCATTCCCTCGAATCCGCCACTGACCGTAACCGAACCCACCTTTTCCGTCAGCTTCTCGAGCGTCTCCAGCTCCTTCAGCCGAATCAGAATAGGCGACTCCTCCATCAGCCGCGCCGTGTTGAGCAGCGACCGCGTGGCCGCCGTCTCCTCACGGCGGTGGATCAGGTTGGCCTGCGCACGCTTCTCAGCCGCCACCACCTGGTTCAAGATCTCCCGGATCTCGCCAGGCAGGATGACGTCCTTCAACGCCATCGTTCCAACCTCCACGCCTACGGCCGCCATCTCCTTACGGATAGCCTCCGCCGACGCAGCCTCAATGTCCACCTTGTCCATTAACAACTCGTCCAAGGTGCGCGTTCCCAGGCTCCGTCGCACGGCCAACTGCAGCAGCCGGTACAGAGTCTCGCCCGCGTTGCGAACCGTGCGAGCGGTGAGTACGGGATCCACCACGCGGAACTCGGCCGAGATGTTCACCCGCAGTGTGACCTTGTCCTTCGTCAGGATCTCCTGCGAGTTCACCTCCAGCACCTGCCGGCGCAGATCCACCAGTTCGGCACGAACCGTCTGCAGCCCAGCCCAGAAAGCGTGTACGCCGGGCTCGACCAGCTTCAGGAAATGGCCGTTCACGAAGACCAGGCCAGCCTGGTTCTCGCTCACGGTGATGAACTGAATCCACTTCGCGTGACCCTGGAACCGAACCAGCGCGGGCAACAGCGCGGGATCGATCATGGGATCGGCGACGATATCGAACTCCCGAATCGTAACCTTCCGGGGCGCCTTCCAAACCAGCGCCGTCTCTCCGGGACCCAGGATGCGGATAAGCACACCATCTGCAATGATCAACGCCACCCGCCCCTCGCCAACCGAAACTCGCAGGAAGTGCTCGTCCACCAAAGGTGCGTCCGACCGCACCATCGTACCCGCATGGGCCGACAACAGAACGGTGTCCAAGGTCTTGTGAACCTCAGTGACAACATCCCGTCCCGCGACCCAAACACGATGCACGCCGGGCTTCAACACCGCCTCCAGCCGACCATGGATCAGAACCAGGGCGGACTCCATCTCTCGAACTACAATACGCTTCCACATCATGTGCTTATCCTCCTTTCCTTTCTTGTTTCGAGACCTTCCAGTCCGCGTCAGTCTCCGCCGTCACGGCGGGCTGAAGTTAAAAGCTGTTCTGCAAACCGCACAGAACGGCATTTTCCACCCCGCACAAAGCCGTGCCCCTGAATGGCGGCGGCCCAGAAGGTCCCAGTTTCACCAGTTACAGTGTTGCTGACTGTAGGTGGCATGAAGCAGGAGTCGAACCTGCAACCCCGAGTTTAAGAGACTCGTGCTCTACCCTTGAGCTATTCATTGTTGGTCGGTTATCGATATCCGGGCGGCCGGTACGCAGTTACTGATTGAGCCTGCGCCGCGCAGCTTTAACGCTGACGCCTCAGGGCTGCCGTTCCATCGAAAACACGCTTGCTAGCCGCTGCCAATCGAGCGGCAATTCCAATGACCGCGTTGTTACCGCGGCCCTCCGACGCCTGCTGGCGAGGGGTTGCACGCGAACAAAGACGGTATGTATGTTCTTTCGTTCGTGTGAATCATGTGTTTGTCGTTCCTCAGACTCAGTCAGACTAACATGGAAAAAGCACCACATGCAAGAGGTGTGTAGAAATATTTTTCTCGATCCGCCACCGTGCTATACGTCGAGCTATGCGCATTTTCGGCCTGGCCATGTTGCTTCCCGCCCTATTCGCCTCCACGCCTTCCCGCTTATTGCTGAATGCCGACCACCGTAATGACTCCTTCACGGGAGTAGGCCGATTGAGAATCGCGCCCACATGCACAGCGTTCCTGGTGAAGATGGCGGAAACCGGTCCGGTCTATGCGCTCGCCAACGGGCATTGCGTTCTGGGCGCCGCAGGCAACGATGTGGCGACGGATGTGCCGGTGCCTCCGAACAGCTCATTCACGAGCCACTACTTCGTGGACACGCCTTCGCGCCAGCTTCCTGTAAAAGTGAAGTCGATACCCTACGCGACGCTGAAGGGCCTCGATTTGGCGGTGATTGAGCTCGATACCACTTGGACGGCAATGGATTCCGCGGGCGTCCGGTCCGTTCGGCTAAGCGCCAACGCCCCTCGAATCGGCGCTGCTGTTTACACCATTGGCGCCCCGGTGAATGGTGTCCCGGAATCCGAGGCGTGGCTGCGCCGATCCGACTGCCGCGTGGAATCCATCGCGCAACTTGCCGAAGGTCCCTGGAAGTTCCATGATGCCGCCCGGCTTCACTGCGGCGCCGTCTTTGGAGGTGCGTCGGGCACGCCGGTATTTGATGCGGCGAGCGGCGAAGTGACCGCCATTATCAATACGTCCACGCAGGGGCAGACCCGCTCTTCCGGCGACATCCCATGCTTTTCGAATAACCCCTGCGAATTGACTGAGCCCACCGGCCAACTCATTCTGGATGCCGCCTATGCGCTCCCGTTGCATGGCGTCTCGAACTGCTTCGAGAACTCAGGGCAATTCAATTTGGCGCGCACAGGATGCCCGCTTGATCCCGGCGACGATTTAACCCTTTCGAATATCCCATTTCTGTCCGTCCTCCCCGGCGCCGCATGGAACGTCGGCGTCAGCGGCTCCGGCGCGACGCACTATCGCTACAAAACCGGACTCGAAGCGGAAACCGACTGCCGCATCGATAGTGGCTACTCGGCCCCCATTCCGCTGACACCCGGCGCAAGAATCCAGGAGCCGATTCCTCCCATCGATGGCCGATATATCCTATGCGTGCTCCACACCGGCGAGCAACAGGCCCGCTACGCCTCCTTCGCGCATACCGCCGTGGACTCGATGCCTCCGGTCATCAGCCCCCAATGGCTCGTCCGGGGCGACAACGGCTTCTTCTCCGTCCAGTTCAATTTCAATGTCCCCGACCTCTCCGATTACCGTTACAAATTCGGCCCCGACGCCGCCACCGACTGCGACAATCCGGACGGTTATCAAATCTACCGCCGGGTACCCATCCGCTTCCCCATTGACCGGACTTCCCTGATCCGGTTCTGTGTTCTGGGCGGCGACCGCGCCGGCAACTTCACCAGGCCAACCCACATCGTCCTCGGGGAAAGCCACCCGCTGCCGAGCGGCGTCGTCAACAGCGCCGGCTTCGAGCAAGGGCCTCTGTCGCCCGGCGCATGGGCGTCCATCTTCCTCGCATCGCCGTTCAACGATGCTCTACCGGCGATAACGCTCATCGACGCCGCTGGCACCGTGTTCCCGCTGCCCCGCCTCGCTGCCGACCAACAGGTCAATCTTCGGATTCCCGCGAATATCGCGATCGGGACCGCCCAGCTTCGCTTTCCGTCGGCTTTCCCGTCTGCTTTCCTTCTCGATATTCAGCCGGTTTCCCCCGGTATCTTCGTCAGCCCCACGCGCGTCGCATGGGGCGCCTACCGCGTGGGGAACATCTTTGTGCCGTTCGGCGGATGCAGCGGTCCCAGCAACTGCTTCCAGTCGCCGATTCCCGTTCCCGCTTCACTTCTCATTCAGCAATCCGGCCTCGCGATCGGCGGCGGGCGGACCGTCACCGTCTGGGCAGCCGGCCAACCAATTACCGGATTCGTTTCCAGTGGCGGCGGGAACGTGATGCTCGATATTCCCGCCGATTTCCCCTATCGCGGCTATGTTCCGATACAGATCGAAGCCAACGGCATGCGCTCAAACATCGCCTTTATCCACCTGCGCGACGACGGCATTTAATTCCGCTTGAATCCATCCCCGGTGTCTGACAGCCAGCGATTCATCAACCCCCGATGCGCCTCCAATAATGTCCCGCCGCGGCTGGCCAGATTGAACGTTTCGCCGGGATCGATATCGAGATCGAATAGCTGCTCCGGTCGCGCGCCGGAATTGAATCGAACGTACTTATGGCTCTTGGTTCGCAGCATTCGCCCCTCTCGCCCAGCCGTCTCGTAGCGCAGTTCGCTCGTTACGAATGGACGATCGAAGAGGGCGCAGATATTGACGCCGCGCATATCTGGCGGTGCGGCAATCCCGGCCAATGCGCACATCGTGGGCACGATGTCGGCGAGCGTCGTCAAATTGCCATTGACTCCCGCCGGCACGCCCGGACCGGCGACAAATAACGGCACTCGAAGCGACTCTTCATAGAACGACGCCTTCTGCGCCCAACGGTGCCCGCCCATTCCCTCTCCATGGTCGCTGGCGAACACGATCACCGTATTCGACTCTTGTCCGGTCTCGGCGAGGGCCTTCAATACCTTTCCAATCTCGCCATCCACCTGTTCCACCATCCGGTAGTAGTCGTGCAGGTAAAGCCGGACATCGTCGCGCCGCCAGTCGCTGGCGATCCCTACCGCCTGCGACATCAGGTCGTAACCGGCGGTGCGGTGGTATTGAATCGCCTCGGGCTCATTGGGATCAACGGCCATGTTCAGCGGGGCGGGCGGCATTGCGGCATTTGCGGGATACTCGCGGGAACCCTTGTGCTGACGGATCCAGTCGCAGATATCGTGCGGGTTCATGAACGACGCAACCAGCAGAAACGGCCCTTCGGGCGATCGTCTCAACCACTCGGAACAGGCGTTGGACAACGGCGCGTCCATGTCTTTGCCCAGTGCCGAACCGCCGATAATCTTCGTAAACCCGGTCATCCCATCGAACGATTTCGGCAAATGCCATTTCCCGCCGTATGCCGTGTTGTAACCGGCCACCCGGAACAGTTCGCCCATCGACGCCATCCCTGCCGGAATCGGTCCGCCGTTGCCCATCACGCCCGTCTCATGCGGCATCCGTCCTGTGAAAATCGACGAACGCGACGGCGAGCAAACCGGATACGGACAAACGGCGTTATTAAACACCGTGCCCCGCCGTGCGATCGAGTCCATGGCCGGCGTCCGAAGCCACGAATTGCCGCACCCGCTCCAGGCATTGTGCGTCTGCTGGTCGGTGAGAAGCACCAGGAAATTGGGCCGCTTCGCTCGCACCGCTTGTACGAACGGAGCCGCCAAAAGAGAACGCCGCCTCATGCCACCACCCTCTGCGCCTTCGCATCCCATTGCATCCGTCGCCCATGTTTCATCGATAAATTGGCCAACTGAACTACTAGCGCAGCCTGAAATCCCAATGCCATTGGAGCGGTAGGCCGCTTCCGGGTTCGGACGCAGTCCAGGAAATTCCGCACATGGAGCTCCGTCGCGAAGCCGAATCCTCGTTCCGATTTCCGCTCCGCAAGCACCTCTTCTTCCTTGCCAGCGGCATACACCCGGCAGTACTCCCGTCCAATATCCATACGGGCCTTGTCGCCATCGAGCTGGTTCATTTGATCGTTCTTTAGCGCATAGCGCATAGCGGCGTAGTTGATCGAAAACACGCCCAGAAAGTCTTCGGGGTACTCGGCCGTGACGACGACGCTTTCCGGCGTATCGACGCCGGCCCGGTGCGGCCTGCCCCCGGCGGCCGTGACAGCGAGCGGATAGGAGGCGTTCATCAACATATGAATGCCGTCGAAGACATGCGCCCCCTGATCGGCCACGATGCCGCCCGCATAATCCGAATACAGCCGCCATTGGCGAAAACGACCGGGCTCCAAGGGGCGCCGCACCGCCGGACCCTGCCACTGTTCCCAGTCGAGCTTCCCCTCCAACGGTGCGCTCGGCCCGCCCGAGAGCTGCGTGTTCAACCACCAGCTACGCACCATTCGCACATTCCCTAACGTTCCCGCCGCCACCAATTCGCGGCTCAGCAAGTACAGATCGTACGACCGCCGCTGCATGCCCACTTGAACAATCTGCCGCGATGCCCGTTCGGCCGCCACCAGCTCCACGCCCTGTTCCGGGGTCTGGCACAGAGGTTTTTCAACGTACACATCCTTCCCGGCCGCCAACGCATCCAGCACCATGCGGTGATGCCAATGCTCCGGCGTCGCGATCAAAACCGCGTCGATCGACCGGTCCGCCAGCAACTCCTGATACCGCCGGATCGCCCGCGCCGGTTCGCTCTGTGCCTTGCGCGCAACGCCCAACGCCCGCTCCAGATTCGGCTCATAGACATCGCAGATAGCGCCAACCCGCACGCCGGAATCCTTCTGAAATTCCGTCATCACGAACGTACCGCGCCCGCCGGCGCCGATGACTCCAAGATTGATCTTCCCCTCGGCGGCAAATGCCACGCCAGCAGCGCCCATCCAGAATGTTCGTCGATTCATAGAGTACTCAGCAGCAAAGGTAACGCATTTTGCGATACGGTTAATATCAGCAATGAAAGCGCTATTACTCAAGGAATACATGAAGCTTGAGGTTACCGAAGTTCCCGAACCGGAACTCGGACCTGAAGATCTTCTCGTCCGCGTCCGCGCATGCGGGATTTGCGGCAGCGATATACATGGAATCGACGGCTCCACCGGACGCCGCATTCCGCCACTTGTTATGGGCCATGAGGCCGCCGGGATTGTCGCCAAGGTCGGCAGCGCGGTCAAGGACTGGAAGGTCAACGACCGCATCACGTTCGACTCCATGATCTCGTGCGGCAAATGCTCCTTCTGCCGCTCGGGCCACATGAACCTCTGCGACAACCGCATGATTCTCGGGGTCTCCTGCGGCGACTACCGACGCCACGGCGCCTTCGCCGAGTACGTCGCGGTTCCCCAGCACATCTGCTACAAGCTTCCCGATCAACTGCCCTTTGAGCATGCCGCCCTGATCGAAGCGGTTTCCGTTGCCGTACACGCGATGGAAGTGACGCCCGTCTGCCTCGGTGACACTGCCGTTGTCGTCGGCGCCGGCATGATCGGTCTCCTCACGGTCCAGGCGGCGAAGAACGCCGGCTGCACCACGGTCTACGCCGTGGATCTCGACGACGCCAAGCTCGCAATGGCCGTTAAATTGGGCGCCGCCGAAGGCTTCAACCCGAAGAACTGCGACCCGGCCGCGGAGATTCTCAAACGCACCAACGGCAAAGGTGCCGACATCGTTCTGGAAGCGGTCGGAGCCACCGAACCCATCAAAACCGCCATTGCCTGTGTCCGCAAGGGCGGCACGGTAACCCTCATCGGCAATGTCACGCCGAAGATCGATCTCAACCTGCAGTCCGTCGTGACCCGCGAAATCCGCCTGCAGGGTACCTGTGGCTCCAACGGCGAATACCCCGCCTGCATCGATCTCCTCGTTAAGGGCCTCATCAAAGTCGATTCCATCATCAGCGAACAAGTCACTCTCGAAGACGCCCCGCGCGCCTTTGACCGTCTCTACAACCATGAACCGAATCTGATGAAGGTGATCGTAAACCCGTGAGCAATCCCACCCCGTATTTCAATTTGACCGGCCAGGTGGCCGTTGTCACCGGCGCATCTCGCGGCTTGGGCCAATACTTCGGCCGAGCGCTGGCCAAATCCGGCGCCGATCTCGTCATTACCAGCCGCCGCAAAGACGATTGCGCCGCGTTCGTGAAAGAAGTCGAATCGCTCGGGCGCAAGGCAATTCCGGTGGAACTCGACGTTCGCAACTTCGACAGCATCGTCAAATTTGCCGAAGAAGCCGAAGCCGCCTACGGCAAGATCGACATCCTGGTCAACAACGCCGGTTGCAACGTCCGCAAACCCGCCGTTGACATCAGTTGGGATGAATACAACCTGGTGCTGGAGACTAATCTGCGCGGCACATTTTTTGTCGCCCAGCAGATTGCTAAGCGGATGATCCCTCGTGAATACGGGCGCATTGTCAACATCGGCTCCGTAACCAGCGTCTTCGGCTACGCCGGCATCGCGCCGTACTGCGCCAGCCGCGGCGGCGTGAAACAGCTCACCATGGCCTTGGCCGATGAGTGGGGCAAGTTCGGCATCACCGTCAATTGCCTGGCGCCGGGCTGGTTCCGCACCGAGCAGAACAAGGTGCTCTACGACAACCAGGAGTGGCTCGAATACCTGAAGGATCGTATTCCGGTGAAGCGCCCCGGGGCGCCGAACGATCTCGATGGCGCCGTCGTCTTCCTGGCGTCGGAAGAGAGCCGCTATGTGTCGGGCCAGACCCTGCTGGTCGATGGTGGAATCTCGACCGGCGCTACCCGCGCTTCGGTGTCGACGAAGTAAGAACTCCCAGCGAAGCGCGGTGCGGTGCTTCTACAAACTGTTTGCATTTGGCAGCTTCTTTGGCATCCCCAGGAACTCCCGAATCTTCGGCAGCGCCGCACCCCAATCGGTAATCCGGATCGCCGGCGTATCGAAGCCAGCACCGCGCGCATAAACGAACGCCTGCCCCTCGCCGGCCAGCGTCCGGATCTTTTTCTCTTTGTCCCAATAGTGCCGGACGCGCTGGTCCCAAACGCGAGCCATTGCATCGGTCGTGGGAGCCCAATCGCTAGCAACCACCGGATGCCAAACGACGTGCGCCTCCAGCGCGTCGTTCTCGTACTCCATCAGCAAACTCTGCAAATGCTGGGCTACCACAAGGTCGGCGGGGGTTGTTGGTGAAAGCAACGCGACAATCCGGATGTTGCCAACGTTTCTATGAAATGCCTCGCGGAAGGCCGCCTCGTCCCCAAGCGGCCGCTGGCCCACCGGCACTTGACCCGCCGTAAATAAATACCAATAGGCCACGCCACCGATAGCCAGCGTCACAACTACGAATAGGATGAGTATTCTGCGGTTCATTGGATATATTCACGCACAACGTCGACGCATTCCGATAGCGGCCGCGAGCTATCTACAGCCAGCCCCGTCCCGGACCACGGGTACCCCTGAACAATCTCCGTCACGCGTACATCAGTCAGGTCGAGTCCTGGGTGATGCTCACGGCGCCCTCTGTTTCGCTCCAGCAGGACCGGCAGCGGCCCGCTGAACTCCACCAGATACAGCGCCGCCCCGCAACGACTCGCCACCGCGCGGCACGCGTCCCGATCCTCGCTATGCCCGTATCCCCCATCGCAGATCACCACATCGGTATACCGCAGCAGCTTTTCGGCGGCCCAGAGCACTGCCCTATAGGCCACCATCCGGTCTGCGCGCGTATGGGCCGCCGCCGGCAACAGTGTTATCCGCGCATCGTCCATTTCCAAATGCGCATACCCCAGCTCCCGGGCTACCGACGACTTCCCCGTACACGGAGGTCCAGCAAACAGAACCAATTTCTTCATGGCTTCAGCGTTAACGTCGACTTCGTCTCCCATCCGCTAGGAAAATGCATCGGGAAACTGCGGGCGTTGGAGTAGGCGTCCCACTGATCTTTAAAGTGGCCGGAAAGCGCATGACCGCTCTGGCCAATTGGGATATTCAACAGTCCCCCCTTCGGATCGCCAAAATCCACCACCATCCGCATCGACGGCCCGACCCGCACCGACGTCTGCTTGACCGTTGTGGACGACCCGGCACCTCCTACCGGCCCGATCTGGAAATAGCCCCCAACCCACGGAATCCCGCGTAGGATCGGGTTGGCGATCACCAGCTTGTTGTACTCGCCCCACTGCCACTTGCGAACATCCTTGCCCTGCGCTCGCGACCCTTCTTCCACGCCCTCCTGCAGCGCCTCAAGCAGCGTCCGGTCCCAATCGGCGAACCACTCGGCGGGCCGCGCGCGAATCAGGTTCTCGATCACGGCAAAATAAATGAACGGCTCCCACTCCGCCGTGGGAAGATTCGACGCCTTAGTGGCAATCGCGCGCCGCAAATGGTTCGTGGCGTAGGTCGCAATCGCCGGAGCAGGCACTTCCGCCCGCATCTCCCCGTTCCAGGCGCGCAGCAGTTCGATAGAATCCTTCAACTCCGGGTTCGTCGCCTTCTTCCTATCCCATGCGGCCACAATCTGCTGTGCCATAAAGTGCGAAAAAGGCGAGTAAATATCGGCCTGCAGTTTTACCATCTCCTCCGGCGTCCACTTCTCCTTCCGCCTCAGCTCATCCAGTATCCGGTTAGCCCGGTAGTGCGGCGCAAAGTTCCCGCTGACCGTATACGGATACTTCTCGGGAAACGGATTCTGATTGCCCGTTACGATGTGCCCCGATGCGGGATTGTAGAACGACGGCAGCTCATCAAACGGAATAAATCCCTGCCACTCGCATTCGCCGTCGGCACTCACGCGCTGCCCGCTGCAATCCTTCCGGATCGGCAGCGCTCCGGTCACTTGCAGTCCGATGTTGCCGTCCTTGTCCGCGTAGGCGACGTTCGACGCTGCTCCCGGAAACTCGCGCAGCGCGTCGCGGAACTCCTGCCAGTTCTTCGCCCGGTTCAGTTTCACCAAGCCGATTCGGAACGGAACGGCTTCCGCCGCCACCCATCGCAACGCTACCGGTTTGCCCTCCGGTCCGTTGAAAACGGGGCCGTGCGCGTTCACGAGCTGTTCGTACGGCTCGCCTGCAACGGTTCCCTTTACGGCAATCCGGTCCCGCTCCAGCACCGCCTGATTGCTCGTGGGCCGGTAAAGATCCTGAACATCGAACCCGAGATTGGTGATGCCCCAGGCGATATTTTCGTTGCGGCCCACAACGATAGCCGGCACTCCTGGAATCGCCACCCCCGTAACGTTAACCCCAGGCCCTTGCAGATGCGTCATGTACCAGACGCCCGGAAGCGACCAGCCGATGTGCATATCGTTGGCCACGGTCGCCTTCCCGCTGCCGGTATGCCTGCCCGAAACAGCCCAGGCATTGGACCCCGGCTGATGCTCGGATCCGGTGCGGTCCGGGAAGAGTTGCGCTACCTTCGCCGCGTCTCCTTTGGCATACATCGCCTCGCGCGCCAGGTCGTGTTTATAGGTGTTGCTGAGCGTCTGCTGCATCATCAGCCCGACCAGCATCGTGTCCTCGATCCGCCAGGGATGTGGCTTGAAGTTCAGCAGGGTGAACTCCAGCGGCAGCCGGTTGGCATGAGTCTCCAGGTAATGATTCACACCCCGCGCATATGCCGCAACCGCCGCCCGGTCTTCGCCGCTCACCGACCTCGCCCGCAGTTGCGCCAGCCGCGACATTCGCAACCGCCGGAACTCGCGGTCGCTTTCCAGCGCCGCCGGCCCGGCCACTTCGGAGAGCTCTCCAGCCGCCAGCCGCCGGAACGACTCCATCTGCCAGAAGCGATCCTGCGCCGTCACAAATCCTTGCGCGAAGTAGAGATCATCCGTCGATTCAGCCCGGATATGGGGTACGCCAAGAGCGTCCCGCTCAACCGTCACGGCTTTCCCAATTGGCGCATCGAACGAGCCGCTGACCGTCGCCACCGGACGCCACGCGAACCAATAGACGCCGGCGAGCAATGCTACGATCGCGATTCCGATCAGTACGTTGATAAACTGAATTAGCTTACGAGCGAACACAACTATTAGTATGGCGGACTCTAGTTACGGATACCGATTTCTGCTGGTCGGCCTGATTGTAGCAACCAACGGTTTCTTCGCCGCCGCCGAAGCTTCGCTCCTTAGCGCCCGGAAGTCTCGCATCCAGCAGCTTGCCGACGAAGGCGACACCGGCGCTAAAGCGGCTCTGCAGCTTCTGGAAAATCCCGAACGGCTGCTCTCCGTCGTGCAGGTGGGCGTTACGCTTGCTTCACTTGGATTAGGCTGGGCCGGCGAAGAGACCATTCACCAGTTGTTGATGAGTTGGATGCAGCCGCTGATAGTTCCCTGGACCGCCAACGTGATCCCCATCGTTGCCCTGATCCTCTCCTTCACCTTGATGACTTATATGCACGTCGTCATCGGCGAAGTAGTACCGAAGAACATCGCTATCGAAACCGCCGATCGCTTCGCCGTACTTGTAGCGCCCATCCTCCTTGTCTTCGGGCGCATCGCCGGACCGCTGGTAACCATCATTGAACGCTCGTCGAAACGAATCTCCAGGCAATTGGGACTGCGCGGAGAGGGCGAAGGCGCCGGCGGGCACACCGTCGAAGAATTGAAGTTCATCGTTTCGCTCTCCGCAGAGGAAGGGAAGATCCAGAAGTTCCAGCAGTTGGCGATTCACAAATTGCTCGAGCTGGAAGACTACTCGGCCCGGGAGATCATGGTCCCCCGCAACCACATGGTCTCCGTCCCGGTCAGTATCTCTCTGGAACAACTACTGGTTCTGCTGAACGATCACCAGTTCTCCCGCCTGCCCGTCTACGAGCAGAGCCCCGATCAGATCGTCGGCATCGTTCATTTGAAGGATCTGATTCACGTGCTCATGCAGCGCGGAGGCCTTACCAAGTTCAATTTGAAAAACGTGATGCGGCTGCCCATCTTTGTGCCGGAGACCCGCAGCCTCAGCGATCTGATCGACGTCTTCCGCGAGCACAATACCCACATGGCTGTCGTTGTCGATGAACACGGTTCCACCACCGGTGTCGTAACTCTGGAAGACGTTCTGGAACAGGTCTTCGGGGAGATTGAGGACGAGCACGACATCTCTCGGCCCAAGCAGGATCAACACGCCGCCGCCCTGGACTTGGAAGGAACCATCAACATCCCCGACCTGGCTAATCAATACGGAGTGGCCCTGCCCGCCGACGGCGGCTTTGAAACACTCGCCGGTTACCTGCTCTCCAAGCTGGGCGATCTCCCGCAGGAAGGCGTAGTGCTGGAGGACGATGGCCGCCGCTTCACAATTCTGCAAATGGAGCGCAACCGCATCGCGAAGGTTCGTATCGAAAAGTTGGAAGTAGCGACGTGACGCCGTCCCAAATGCACGACGCCATACGCGCCGCGTTGATCGCCAACTCCGAACCGTGGAAACTTCCCGTGATGCAGCGGTTCTTCAAAGATCCGATCGATGCCTACTGCACCTATACCCTACACGTCCGCAACCTGGCCAAACAACACGGCGCGGAGTTCGCGTCCTGGCCTGAGACGGACCGTACGGCGCTCGCCACGGCTCTTTGGGAAAGTGGCAAGTTTGAAGAAGGCACAATGGCCATCCTGCTCTACTCGCGGATGCGGCGCAAGCTGGACAAGAAGCATTGGAATGCCTTCTCGCGCTGGTTAACGACGTACGTCCGCAATTGGGCGCACTGCGACGCCCTGTGCGCCGAGGTTCTCGGACCCATGATGATCGCTCACCCGGAACGAATTTCGGATATGAAAACCTGGGCGGCATCCAAGGCGAAATACAAGCGCCGCGCCGCTCTTGTGGCGCCGATCAAGGGGATTCGCAAAGGACTGTTCCTGTTGGAGATCGAAGAGATTTGCGCGCTTCTGGCGGCTGACTGCGAGGACATCGTGAAGAAGGGAATTGTCTGGCTGCGCCGGGAAATGGCGCGCTAACTTACTTGGTCACCAGCGGAAGCAATGCCCGCAAACGCGCATCCCGCAAATACAACCCGCCCCAGAACATGGCGCCCAGTATGGGCTGTGTGAAAAACGGGTCACCTACGCGGAGATGCACCACAATGGCGCCGCCCATGATTGCTGTCAAGAGAATGGCGCCCAGCACCGCCGTCCGAGGGATCAAATAAATGGCGGTACAGGCAAGCTCAAGCGCTCCTAAACCAAACGCCATCTCAACCGGTAATCCCAAATGGGCAAACCCCTGCTCCAGCCCCGGCGCGTGAGCGACCTTCATTCCCCCTGCAAAGAGCATCATCAGTGAAGATGCGCCGCTAAGTATCCAGCCGATCCATATTTGTTTCATAAAGTGGCAATGTGAAGCTGGCGCGTCCACGTACGCGGGTCCAGCGCGTCGAAGCAGATCTGGTCTCCCGAAGCCTTCCAGCGCGGATGAAGATCGCAGCGCAGGTCGCTTCCGATATAGTTCTCTCCGGCGGCCGTTTTCATTGGGAATTCGCCCAGCACCGTTCCTTCCTTCCGGCCCAGATGATAGAGCATCAGGCGCTTGGCCGGCACCTCGGGAAGGTTGCGATCCGTTACCAGCAACTGGGGATCGGGGCTGAAACTGCAATGGCCGTCCGCATCCAGAAATTCAGGACCTACCACGGTGTATTCCGGCTTCTCGATGTCCTTGAACAGAACATGCCGCACCTTGCCGTCCATTCGGAAAGTCGCCATGATCTCGCCGGCCCCGCGCCACGCAAAATGCGACACGCCGCGCCCGTACGGGACTACTTCTCGCAGTTCCTTGCCGTCAATTCCCGCGGTAAACATCGCCGACGTCAACGCGCCCTTTTCAATGGTCCGAGCCAGGAAGAACATTCGATTGCTCGCCGGGTTGATGACCGTGTGCTGAATGAACAGCGCCTTCTCCGTCAACTCCGGATGCTTCGGCGCCAGCGCCTCGTAGACCTGCTTCAACGAAACCGCCAACCGGCTCTCGCCGGACTTCAAATCCAGGATATGAACACCATCGTATTCGGGATGATTGTCGTTCGGATTTGGGTCCTTCGCGGCCGCATAACCGACAACCGGCCGCAACCTCGCCAACCGCCCATAAGTTACGCAACTGGCGTAACGCCCATTCGGAGCCACGCTCTCGATAGCGCGACTGTAGGTCCGCTTTTTACCGTTCGAAAGGTTCAACGCCACCGAGACGATATCGCCCCCCTCGGCATCGTTGTAGAGAATCACAGTCTTCTCCGTAGGTAACCAGTTCAGCATGCAACCCTGCTGCAGGTTCCAGGCGCGCGTCTCAACAATCGGCTTCGTCGCCCCGCTCGCCGGATTCACTTCGACAATCTTCGCCGGTTCATTCGGCCGCGGCATCCGGTTCTGGAATGTCGATTCCAGGCAGATCATCTTGTCGCCCGCGCGATTCCACGGCGACACCGCATAGTAGCCGAAAAAGTGATGGTTCGGCCCGCTGGTCAATGTCCGAATCTTCGGTGCGCTCGCCGCCGACAGCGCGGACGCCGATAATAGCCAATTCCGGCGGGAGATCGCCATCCCGTTTACTCCTTCACGCTCACTTCTTTGAAGTACACAATGGAGTTCGCGTCGTGATTCTGCAGGCCGATATAGCCCTTTCTCGCCCGGGGTCCGCGAATAGGCTCGTACCATTGTTTACGCTCGGGAACAGCCTGGCCTTCCTTATATTCGTTCACCAGCTTCCCATTCAATTTCACCAGCGTCGTATCGCCCTTGAGTTCAATTTCCAGCGTGTTCCATTCGCCCGCCGGCTTCTGATTCCGCGACGTAACTTTGCTCAGCGAGTAGATCGCACCCGTGCAATGCCAGTCATCGCCCCCGGCATCGATCTGCACTTCGTAGCCGTTGTGAACGCCGTACCAGGCGTCCTTCGGCTGCTCCGGCATGCGGATCACCACGCCGGAATTGCCTCGCTCCCCGCTGGTTTTGAAAACAATGCGAATGGTCGTATCGCCAATCGCGGCCGGTTCAAAATACAACAGCCCCATGCCGCCGCCCGTTTTCAACATCCCATTTTCGGTTGTGAACCCGGGCCAGCCCACCTGCTTCCAACCGGTCATGTCTTTACCGTTGAATAGCGGCCTCCACTCGGCAAATGCGGCCGGAGTCAGCAGGGCGAGAAGGAGTAGCGTGCGCATCGCTCCTAGTATGAAACTTCCCGCCCTGGCCGTGTCAAACCGTTACTGTTTCTTCGCTTCGAATGGACGCGCCTGACCGCCTTCGCGCTCCGCAGTGCCCTTGATCACCGAGCCATCCACCGTTCCGGAATAAACCATCTTCATGTCGCCGTTCGGCGTCTGCATCACCGTCGTGAACGAAAACTTGTTCCCGTCGATCTTGCCGTCCTTGATGTCGCCCGGCGGCGGTTCCATCTCCCCGAACTTCATCGAAAACTTACCGGTCAACTTGTCCCATTCGGACTTCAAGTCAAACGTCTGCACGATGGTGAACGACTGTCCGTCACGCTCCATTTTGCGTTCGGAAACCCATTTGCCGTCGATAGGGCCGGCAATTGCCGAAGCGGCGATCGACAGCGTGATCGCGGCGAGAGTAAAGAGTCGAATCATAACTGCTCCTGGGCGGTCTGGTCAGTTCGAGTCCCGCCACCGGCGAGTATATCGGACTTTATCGTTGCCCGCGCAGTAATCGATACCCCAGCCCGATACCCGCCCATGCCGCCCCTAGAAGCAGGGCGTAGTTGCTAAGGCTGATCCACATGTACAGACACAGCAGAAAGCCTACCGCGGGCGCAATCGCCGCCGCGCTCCGTTCCCGGAACGCCCGCAGAAACGCCGAAAGGTTTACTCCCAGAAATCCGATGAACGCGCCGAAATTCAGTAGCTCCGCGCCCAGCTCATAGGTCAGCGTGATCGCCCCGGCAAGCGCAACGGCGCCAATCAACAAAACATTGAACGCCGGAACCTGCCTCGCCGCGTCAATCTTTGCGAAGAAACCGGGTGGAAGAACGTTATCCCGGCCCATCCCATACAACAGCCTCGCCCCCGCCATCTGCCCGCCGGACCCGGAGCCGATCGTCGCAATCAGCAGCGTCAGATTCACCGCATGAAACAGCCACGGTCCGCCCGCCCGTCCGGCGATGTGCACGTAGGCCGTATCCACATCCGGAAACGGCTGTCCATGTGGCCATACCAACTGGCCTGCATATACCTCCACCGCCGACAGCACTCCAATCAGCAGGCAAACATAAACCGTCGCCTTGGGAATCGTATTCTCCGCGTCCACCGTTTCTTCGGAGAGCGTGGAAATTGCATCGAAGCCGATATAGGTCAACACGGCCAGCGCGGTGCCCGCCGAAAACGTCGAGACCGAAAACGTCGCCGGATCATAAAACGGCTTCAGCAAATCGGCCGGGTTGGATTGCAGGAACTTCGCGGTGGCCGCCAGCATCCACGCGACCACAACGCCCATCGCGATCGCCAGGTATCGGTGCGTGGATGCCGCCGCTTGAATATTGCGCAAATTCAGCCACGTAAATAGCAGCGCGAACAACACGGTCCACGCCAGGTAGGGAATCGAAGGAACCAGATTGCCGGCCGCCTTCGAACACCAGATCACGCAGATCAAAGGGTTAATGACGTAGTCCAGCAGCAGCCCCCAACCCGTCAGAAATCCCAGCAACGGGTGGATCTCCTTGCCCACGTACGTATAAGCCGAACCCGCGCTGGGATACAGCCGCGCCATCCTTCCATAGCTGATGGCCGTCAACAGCATCCCCACCATCGCCACCAGCACGGCCGAGACCACATGCCCGCCGGCTTTGTTCGAGACCACCCCAAACAACGGCATAGGCGCCGTCGGCTGAATAATAATCAGCCCCATGAAAATCAGATGGCGCAAATGCAGCGCGCGCCGCAGTTCGGGAGCAGTTGCCATCATTGTATTGTCAACGATGTATCGTCGATTGTATGCGGAAAATTTGGCAACGAGTGTTGGCCTGGCGAAGACGGCTTGACCAGCGCATCACCAGGGCCGGAATGGCCTTCACACTCGCCGTCGTACTGACGGGAGCGGCAGCCTTCCTTTCCGCCAACAATCTCATCTTCCTCATCACCTCGGCGCTGCTGGCAACTTTCCTCGTCTCGGGCTTGGTCAATCGACTTTCGCTCGCCGGCCTCGAAGTCGAATTCCATCCCCCGGAACATCTGTTTGCTCGCGAACAGGCGATGGCCAAACTCGTCATCCGAAACGAAAAGTCCTGGATGCCCAGCTTCGCTATCCGTCTCCAATCGATCCATGCCGACGGATTGACGCAACCCCTATTCTTCTCCATGATCGGCGGAGGCGAATCGATCGTTGAATTCGCGGCCGTGCGATTCAGCAAACGCGGCCGCTTCCGCGACAACTCCCTGGAATTTACGTCGCGGTTCCCCTTCGGTTTCGCTGAACGTCGCGCGCGCGTCACCCTGCACGCCGATGTCCTGGTCTATCCGGCGCTGGAACCTAAGCCCTACGCGCACGACTTTCTCGCCCAGGTTGAGGGCGAACTCCAGGCACGCCGCGCCGGCGCCGGCGACGAATTCTACCGCCTGCGCCCCTACTCGGCCGCCGACGCCGCGCGCCGCATCGATTGGCGCTCCTCCGCGCGCCACGGTCAGTTATATGTCCGCGAGAACTCACACGAAGACGCCGTAACTGTTCATATCGTCGTCGACCAATTTCTTGGCGACGAGGGAATGCCGTGGCTGGAACAGGCCCTCGAAACCGCAGCCTGGCTGTGTGCGCGGTTGGAAGAAGCCGGCGTCAATTACTCGCTCCGTACCCAGGAGCGGACCATCGAAGTCCCGCGTGATGGCGATCTTTACACGGTTCTGCGCTACCTCGCCGTCATTGAGGGAACCCCGTTCGGCGAGCAGGACGGCCTCGATCGCATCATGCCCCCTGATGGCGAAGGCTACGTAATCGTTCTGACCTCGCTCGCCTCCCGCGCTCCCGCCCGCGCAGGGATTGTGGTCGGGTCGTGATACCCTGCGAGTTCTGATGAATGTTAGAATTCTCTTCCTCATTTGTCTCATCGGGGAGACCTTCGCGCAGGAATCGGCGAAGCTCGATCCGGTTCGCAGCGAAATTACCGTCAATGAGAAAATCTCGGCCGAGGCCCCGGCATCCATCACCGTCCTGAACAAACTCGGCGTCCAGGCAATCCCCGGTGTTAATGTCGACGACCGACTGCGGTCCATTCCCGGATTCACGCTGTTTCGCCGCTCGTCCAGCATGGCCGCCAACCCCACCACGCAAGGAATCTCCCTGCGCGGATTGGGCTCAAGCGGCGCATCGCGCACCCTGGTTCTCTGGGACGGCATCCCCGCCAACGATCCATTCGGCGGATGGGTCTATTGGACCCGATTCTCACCCGAAGACCTCGACCGCATTGAGGTTGTCCGAGGCGCCTCAACCAGCGTTTTCGGCGACCGCGCCATCGGCGGCTCCATTCAATTATTCGGCCGCCCCCCTGAACCCTGGCGGATTCATGGAAGCTACGAAGGCGGCAACAAGAATACCCATCAAATCACCGGGGGCTTCAGTCACTTACGCCCGCGGTGGGCCACCAGCACGCAGGGCCGGGCCTTCCGCACCGACGGATATTACATTGTGGAGGACGGTCGCCGGGGCGCCGTAGACACAAGGGCCGGCGTCGATTTCGTTGGCGCCGATACCCGGTTCGACTACCTGGGAGATAAAAACAAGTTCTTCCTGAAATTCGACGTCCTCACCGAGGACCGTGCCAACGGCACCGTCGCCCAGCGCAACTCCACCAGCCTCGGCACCATATCCGGTCAGTACTTCCGCGAGTTCGGCCGGGACAACCTCTCGCTATCCGCTTGGCACGGGCAGGAAGAGTTCCACGCCAGCTTCTCCGTGATCGCCGCCAACCGCCAGACCGAACGGCTGTCGATGCGTCAACAAGTGCCCGCTGATGTCACCGGCTCATCCGCCCTATATCGCCTGCAGCGCAGCAGCTTCAACGCCCTCTTCGGCGGCGATTTCACCCGCGTTGAGGGCTACAGTATTGAAACCACGATACCCACAGGCTTCAGCAACAAGGGCGGCGTGCAATGGCAGCGCGGCGCGTTTTCACAAGTTGATGTTAAGGCCGGTCCGCTGAAACTCTTCGGCGGCGCGCGCGTTCACGCGGCCGGCAAGCAAGGGGCGTTCCTATCCCCGAGCGGAGGTTTCGTAATCGGCAAGAAGCAGTGGCGCGGCCGCGGCACCGTCTACCGTTCGTTCCGGGCGCCGACGCTTAACGAACTCTTTCGCGAATTCCGCGCCGGCAACGCTGTCACTCGAGCCAATGACGCGCTGAAGCCCGAGTTCGCCTTCGGCTCCGAGGTGGGCCTGGACTTCTCCGGCGAGACGTCGCAACTGAGCGTCACGTTCTTCCGCACATCGCTGACCGATCTCATCACGAACGTCACCCTGATCTCCACGCCGGCGCTGATCGAACGGCAGCGCCGTAACGCCGCCTCCGCCCTAACCCGCGGCGTCGAAGCCAACTTCACACAGAAGTGGCATGATCTGCGCCTGGAACTTGCGTGGCTCTTTAGCGACGGCCGGTTCGCCAATGGCCTCCGCATCCCGCAAATTCCGCGCAATGCCGGCAATGCAATGCTGATGTGGGCCAAGGGCCGCACACTCGTAAGCGGGGGACTGCGAACCTTTACGTCGCAGTATGAGGACGATCTGAACACCTTCCGCCTGCCGGGCTACGCCACCGTCCAACTGGCTCTCCGCCACGGTCTAACGCCGCAGCTCTCCGCTATCGCGTCCTTTGAAAATCTCCTGGACCGCCGCTTTTATACTGGATTCACGCCGGTGCCTGCCATCGGCGCGCCGCGCCTTTGGCGCGCCGGAGTCCGCTGGGAAGGCCGGATCCGAAAGTAGACTTCAGCGGCCCTTGGGAGCCGCCGTCAGCGTCGTCCATGGGCGCGCCGGCATGTCTTTCAGGTACGGCCGCGCCCAATTGTTCTCCGGGCGCTTTGCCAGATACCGGGAGGCGTTAAACGGCGGGCCGCACTGCGGCCCAATGGCCCCGGTGAAACTCAAATGCCCAGCCATAGACGCATCGGCCACCTTGTTCTGCACGGCGCCCGCCAAGCCAAAGGGAGGAACCCAGGACACCACTCCGCGCGGCGAAAGATCGATGCGTCCGCAGAGAGTCCGTTCATTCGGATCGGTCTTGCCCGTGAAACTGTCCACCGCATCGCTTAAGAAGCGTTGGCCCGCCTTCACGTCGATACGGCCTTTCCATTCCTTCATCAACTGTTCCCAGCGAATCCGGCGGGCATTGGCGCTGATCGCCTGATCTTTCATGTTGAATGAGGTTTCTTCCTCGGCCAGCTTTTCATTCACCGGGAAGTTCGCCCCCACAAAATATCCGTCGGTGCTGCGGCGCAGGGTGACGTTCTTCAAACCCAATTCGAGGCTCGCAATCTCCCCCGTCTTCGTGTCGCCCACCAGCCAGTTGTTCGCGTATCCGCCATTATTGCCCTCGCTCATAATGCGCGCGAACTCATCGATCGAGGAAGCGTACTGCATCGCCTTGCGTGCCCGGACAAACTCCGGAATTCCATCCGGATCGAAACCCGAGAACTGGCTGATCGTCGTTTCCGTGATCATCATTCCCCCGGAGTTCATGCCGAAATCGTCGGCGCTGTGAATCACGCCGGGAAGTCCGTCCATGAAAATCCGGTTCCCGCGCTCGGGCACGATGTCAAACGCAATGTTCCACCGCTGCCCATCCAGATAGCCGGTCCAGGCGTTATGGCCCATTACGATCTTGCCGTCTTTTGTGTAGTCCCCGGTGGCGATAAATGCGCTGCACCGCTCCGGAACCGGAACATGCTTCTGCGGATCCGCGTCCGGCTGCTTCTTGTCCCAGTAGGGAACATAGTAGGGCCCCAGTTCTAGAAAGGCGTTCATCGCCACGATGTCCCACATGTCCAGTTGGACGCCGCGTGAGGCCAAACCCTCCACAATGCCATTTATCTCTTCCCGGTACTCGGTCTCGACCTTGGGCCACAGCACCTCTTCGGCCGCCTTGCGAAAAAACTCCCATTCCTTTTTCGTGTCGCGCTCCAGTTCCAGCGCGATCACCTTTTGCAGTTCCGCGATCTCTTTCGAAAGCAGATTGCCGTGCTGGTAGCCAATCTCGCCCGGCGAACCTTCCAAATGGATCTGAATCCATCCATTCACGGGCGGCTTTCGGAACGCCTTTCTTAACACCGCCTCCGGACTATCCGGAGCGGCGGACAGGGGAATGGTTAGGATAGCGATACAGACGCTTAGCACAACTATCGCGGGCCTGAAGGTCACTAAATCTCCCTATGTTCGTCTATAGTATAGGAGTTTCAGTAAACTGAAGGTAATGAGATTTCGATTCGCCGCCGCTTTTTTACTCGCAAACGGCATTTTCGCTCAGCCTCTTCAACCCAAAGAAGAGCGTCAAATCCAAATCGACCCCAGCCGCCCCCGCGAAGTCGTGGCGACCCTCGATGGCAAAGACATCACGGCGGAAGAGTTCCAGTACCTGATTGTCGCCATGGATCCCAAGGCCAAAGAGGTGGCCAAGAACAGCGCGCCCGAAATGCTCCGCTACATTGGATGGCTGCGCCGCATGGGCGCCGAAGCCGAAAAACGCGGATTGACCTCCCAAGGCTCCCTGCCGTTGCAGTTGGAAATGACGCGCATTCAAATGCTTTCCAACGCTCTCATTCAGCAGCATGAAATCGACGAGGTGGTGACGCCATTCGAGCAGCGCGGCTACTATGCGGCCAATCAGGCCGCCTATTCCGGTGTCAAGGTCAAGCTGATTTACCTCCCATTTGCGAACGAAACTGAAGAGCTCCAGGCCAAGCGGAAGATGGAGGAGATTCACAAAAAGCTCCAGGGTGGAGCCGATTTCGTGGCCATGGTGAAGGAATACTCCAAACACCAGGAATCCAAAGATAAGGACGGCGATTACGGAGAGGTCCGCATGGCCGACCAGATTCCGCAGGCGGTGAAGGATGTGGCATTCGGCTTGAAGGACGGCGGCTTCAGCGCGCCGACGCGCCTGACGAACGGCTACTACATCTTTCAGAGAATCGGCGTCAACGTCGATCCCTACGACAAAGTGAAGGATTCGATATTCACCGAAATAAAGCAGAAGCGAAACATGGAGTGGGTGGAAAACCATCGCAAAGCGGTTGCTGTGGTCGTGAAGCCCGCGAGTACCAGCAAGGATCCCAAGCGGATCGTCGCCACCCTGGAAGGCAAGCCCGTCACTGCCGCCGAAGTAGACGCCTACCTGGCCGCGATGGATGAAAAGCTGCAAGCCAACTTGCGCGACAATCCGGAGGACATGCTCCGGGGCATCGGCTTTATGCGCCGCCTGACTAAAATCGCTGAGGAGCAAAAGCTCGATCAATCCTCGCCGATCCGCCAACAGTTGGAACTCACCCGCCTGCAGGCGCTCTCTAACGCGCTCATGCAAGCGCAAGAGAAAGCGGCCGGCGTCACCGAAGCTGAAGTCAAGCAAGCCTACGCTGACAATCTGAAGTATGTCTCCATGGCGAAGTTGAAGATCATCTTCTTCGCCGCAACCCAGGACAGCGAAGCCGAAAACCAGGCCGCGCTTCAACTGGCCAAGGAAGTCCGCGAGAAAATCCAGGGTGGCGCCGATTTCATTGAAATGGTCAAGCAGTACTCCAAAGACCCGGTCTCCCGCGACAAGAACGGCGATTATGGAACAGTCAAGATCACCGACGACATTCCCGCTCCGGCCAAACAGGCCATCTGGACTATGAATGTCGGGGATGTCAGTGCGCCCGTCCGCCTGCCGAATGGCTACTACCTGTTTAAATTGATTGCGCTCGAGGAGCCGGGCCTGGACAAGGTACGCGACGAATTGTCCAAACGCTTGCGGGCCGCCAAGAGCCGCGAATTCATTAATTCCGTGCGCGCCCAAGTCCAGCTAAAGATGGTGGAAGCCAAGCCGGAACCGCCCAAATGATACGATAAGGGTTCCGCGGCATGCTGCAAACCGTCCCGGACATTCTCGCCCGAATTGTCGCCCACAAACGCCTGGAAATCGCTGAGCGGGGAGCGGAATTGCGCGTATGGGAGACCGCGGCGGGAGCCTCGGCCGGTCAGCGCCGCGGATTCCGGCGGGCGCTGGAGGCGGCGGCCCCGGCGATCATCGCCGAGATCAAGAAGGCCTCCCCGTCGAAGGGTCTTTTGTGCGAAAACTTCGATCCGGTATTCATCGCAAAACGGTATGAATCGGGCGGAGCATCGGCGATTTCCGTCCTAACGGATGAGCACTTTTTTCAGGGCGGCTGGGCCGATTTGCAAGCCGCGCGCGGAGCCGTAGGCCTTCCCATTCTGCGCAAGGACTTCACCGTCGATTCCTTCCACGTCGTAGAAGCGGCGGCCAAAGGCGCCGATGCCATTTTGCTCATCGCGGCGATATTGGAAACGGCGGAAATGCGGCGCTTCCGCGAACTGGCCGAAGGCTACGGGCTCGACGTATTGGTGGAAGTCCACGACGAAGAGGAATTGGAGCGCGCGGTCGCTTCCGGAGCCGGAATCATTGGCGTCAACAACCGGGATTTGCGGACGTTTTCAGTTCATCTCGATACCTCGCTGCGGTTGGCCGAGCGAATTCCCTCTGGTGTATTGAAGGTAAGCGAAAGCGGCATACTTTCCCCCGACGATGTCCGGTTGCTCCGCGGGGCCGGATACCAGGCATTCCTCGTCGGAGAGCATTTAATGAAATCGTCCGATCCGGCGGCGGCGCTCGAGGCGTTGCGGTCGTGACTTTGGTGAAGGTTTGCGGAATTACCAACGCCGGCGATGCGCGGGCGGCGGTCGAAGCGGGCGCCGGCGCCTTGGGCTTCAACTTCTATCCGAAAAGCCCCCGCTACCTCAGCCCGGCCGATGCCGCGTCCATCACGGCCGAAGTTCCAGCCGGAGTTTTGAAGGTCGGAGTTTTCGTGAATGAGTCTCCGGCCCGTCTCGCGGAAATCGTCCGGGAAGCCGGTCTCGACGTGGCCCAGTTGCACGGGAACGAAGGCGCGGATGACGTCCCGGCCGGTATTCGCGTATGGAAAGCGTTTCGAGTGGACGACCGGTTCGCCTTGGAACAACTGGAATCGTTCCCGGCGGAGGCATTCTTACTCGACACGCCGACGGAGTTCTACGGCGGCAGCGGCCAAACATTCGATTGGACGCGCGCCCGAGGCGGACGCGCACGAATTCTGCTGGCGGGCGGACTGGACGAAAGCAACGTGCGGGATGCCATCGAGGCCGCGCAGCCATGGGGCGTGGATGCGTGTTCGCGGCTGGAATCATCGCCTGGAAAGAAGGACCATGGCCGCATGGCGCGATTCATCGCCGCGGCTCATTCTGTATGATCACCACATCTGAACCGGATAAAGGCGGGCATTTCGGCCCCTACGGCGGGCGCTTCGTGCCCGAGGTGCTAATGGCGCCGCTCGAGCAATTGGAAAGGGCCTACGAAACGGCAAAAAAAGATCCCGCATTCCATGCCGAGTTGGCGGATCTGATGACCAACTATGCCGGACGGCCCACCGCGCTTTGGGAAGCCAAACGGCTATCGGAGACGCTCGGCGGCGCAAGAATCTACATTAAGCGCGAAGACCTCCTTCACACCGGCGCGCATAAGATTAACAACTGCCTGGGGCAGATCCTTCTTGCCCGCCGCATGGGCAAACATCGGATTATCGCCGAGACCGGCGCCGGCCAGCACGGCGTCGCCACGGCAACCGTCTGCGCTCTCTTTGGCATGGACTGCACCGTCTACATGGGCGAAGAAGACATGCGGCGACAACGGCTCAACGTTTTCCGCATGCGGTTGCTGGGGGCCAAAGTGGTCAGCGTGACGAACGGCTCGCGGACCTTGAAGGACGCCATCAGCGAAGCCATGCGCGACTGGGTCACGAACGTCGAAAACACCCACTACTTATTAGGTTCGGCCTTAGGCTCGCATCCGTATCCGGCGATGGTGCGCGACTTCCACCGCGTGATCGGCAAGGAAGCCCGGGCGCAGTTTTTGGAGCGGGAAGGGAAACTGCCCGACACCGTATTTGCCTGCGTCGGCGGCGGGTCGAACGCCATTGGGATGTTCTATGAGTTCATCCGCGACACCGAAGTAGAACTGGTTGGCGTCGAAGCGGGCGGCCGCAGCCTCAACCTCGGAGAGCATGCGGCCCGTTTCGAAGGCGGATCGCCCGGAGTTCTCCAGGGCTGCTATAGCTATGTACTGCAAAATCAAGACGGCCAGATCGCATTGACGCATTCGGTTTCAGCCGGTTTGGACTACGCGATGATCGGCCCGGAACACGCCTATCTGGCCGACCAGGGGCGCGCGAAGTACGTAAATTGTTCCGATCAGGACGCGCTCGCCGCCGCCGTGACGCTCTCGCGCACTGAGGGCATTATTCCGGCCTTGGAGTCCTCCCACGCGGTAGCGGAAGCCATCCGCCGCGCGCCGTCCGAAAAAGGCAAAGTGTTCCTGGTGAACCTCTCCGGACGCGGCGACAAAGACATCGATATCTATCGGGAAAACTTAAAGGATCTGGATGAGTAACACTCGAATCGGGCGCCGGTTTGCGGAACTGAAAGCGAAGAACCAGCCGGCGCTGGTGGCATACATCACGGCGGGCGATCCGTCGCTGGAAGCGACCGTCGAACTGGTCGCGGCTCTGGAGCGCGGAGGCGCCGATATCATCGAACTCGGCGTGCCGTTCTCCGATCCGATTGCCGACGGGCCCGTAATCATGCGCGGCGCCGAGCGGGCGTTGGCGAATGGCGCGACACTGCGGGGAGTTCTGGATTGCGCCGCAGTAATCAGGAAGAATTCCGAAGTCCCCATCCTTCTGTTCTCTTACTTGAATCCGCTGATGCGCTACGGATTCGCCAGGCTCGCTGAAGACGCTAAGGGCGCCGGAATCGACGGCGTGCTCATGACCGACGCCAGCGTCGAGGAAGCCGAGCCGTACGTCAAGACCATCCGCGACGCCGGTCTCGACACCGTGTTCCTCGCCGCTCCAACCAGCACTCCGGAACGTTTGGCGCTCGTGGGCCGCTATTCTTCTGGATTCGTTTATCTCGTCAGCCGCACGGGCGTCACCGGGGAACAGGACCAGCTTTCGGCCCAGGCCCTGCCGCTGCTGAAGTCCATGCGCGCGCACACGGGTCTCCCACTGGCCATGGGTTTTGGCATCGCCAATGCCAACGACGCCGAGGCTGTGGGCCGGTTGGCCGACGGCGTCGTCGTGGGCAGCGCGTTCGTCCGCGTGATAGAAAAGTACGCGGGAAATCCGGAGATGGAAGACAAACTCGAAGCGCTCGCCCGTGAATTGAAAACGGGAGCAATGCAGGGCAGAATCCGATGACGCTGGAGGAAGCCAAGGCGGTCTTGGGCGCCTGCCGCCACGAGATCGACGGTATCGACCGGCGGTTGGTGGCGTTGTTGAACGAGCGCGCCCGCGTCGTCGAGCGGATCGGCCAGGCAAAGCAGGATGTTGCCCTGCCCGTATATGAGCCGAAGCGGGAAGACGAAGTCTACGCCAACATAATGTCGGCCAACGATGGACCGATCGACAACGGCGCCATCCGCCGGATCTTTGAGCGAATCATTGACGAAATGCGCACGTTACAACGGACGCGAATGGGGGGTAAGTAGCGGATGTTAGTCGTGATGCAGGAAGGCGCCGCGGAGGCGCAAGTACAACAGGTGATCGACCGCCTTGTGATGATGGGTTTTACCGTCCATCGATCTACCGGCGTAACGCACACGGTGCTGGGCGGCGTGGGGCCGTTGGAGACCTTTGATCCGGCCGAATTCGAAGTCATGGACGGCGTGCAGGAATGCCACCGGATCGTCTCGCCGTATAAGCTGGCGAACAAACGTTTCCGCCCGCAAGGCACGGTGATTGAAATCGGAACAGTCAAGATCGGTGGGCCGGAAGTGGTTGTAATGGCCGGCCCGTGCAGCGTCGAGAACGAAGAGCAGATCGAGCTTTCGGCGGCACTGGTGTCAAAAGCCGGCGCCAAGGTCATTCGGGGTGGGGCGTTCAAACCGCGTTCATCGCCCTATAGTTTTCAGGGCTTGGGCGAAGAGGGTCTGCGGATGCTCCGCGCGGCGGCCGATCGTCATGGGTTGCTCGTCGTCAGCGAGGTGATGGACCGGTCGCAGATATCCATGCTGGTAGAGTATTCGGACATCTTGCAGGTCGGTGCCCGGAACATGCAGAACTTCAACCTTTTGCGCGATCTGGGACTGGCGCGAAAGCCGGTGTTGCTGAAGCGGGGAATCGCGGCGACCATCGAAGAACTGCTGTTGTCGGCGGAGTACATCATGTCCGGCGGTAACTACAAAGTGATCCTCTGTGAACGCGGAATCCGCACCTTCGAGACGGCGACACGCAACACCATGGATATTTCGGCAATTCCGGTTTTGCAGCAACTCACCCATTTGCCCGTTATCGCCGATCCTTCGCACGGCGTGGGCAAGCGGACGCTGGTGCCTGCGATGGCGCGGGCAGCCGTAGCCGCGGGCGCCGATGGCCTGTTGGTGGAAGTTCACCATGACCCGGACCATGCGTTGAGCGATGGGGCGCAATCGTTGTTCCCCGAGCAGTTCGCCGAGTTGATGGAACAGTTGCGAGTCATTTCTACGGCGGTGGGGCGGTCGATCGCGGGATGAAAACGGTTGCCATCGCCGGCGTTGGTCTGATCGGCGGAAGCTTTGCCTTGGCGCTGCGGCAGGCGGGATTCGACGGCGTGATCGCCGGTGTGAGTTCAAAACGGACGATTGCCGAAGCGCTGGAGCAGCGGATTATCGATTGCGAGATGACGCTGGCGGATGCAGCCAATTCTGCCGACGTCGTTTTTTTGGCGCAACCCATTGGACGTATCATTTCGATGATCGAAGAAATGGCGACGTCGCTGGGCCCCAAAACCTTAGTCACGGACGCGGGAAGCACAAAGAACCTGATTTGCGCGGCGGCGGCGCGATTCTTGCCGGAGGATCAGTTTCTTGGGGGGCATCCGATGGCGGGCAAGGAGTCGCGCGGAGCCGCCAGCGCGGATGCCGGATTGTTTCGCGGAAGAACGTGGGTATTAACGCGCGAGAGCGCGCATCCGTTCGTCGGCTGGTTGCGGAAGATTGGCGCCCACATTCTAGTGCTTGGACCGGAGGAGCATGACCGGACCGTGGCACTGACCTCCCATCTCCCGCAGTTAGTGGCCACGGCCCTTGGCTGCACGGTGGGTCTGGGCCTCGAAAGAGACGAACAATTGAAAGCCGGTGGGCCGGGTCTTATAGATATGACCCGCCTGGCGCTAAGCCCCTACGACATGTGGCATGACATTCTGGCGACCAACACCGGACAAGTGGACGGCGCATTGTTGGCAATGATCGAACGATTGGAAGCGATGCGGGAACGGCTGCGCACAGGGGAACTGCGCACAGATTTCGAAACGGGTGCGAAGCTCCGGCGGAAACTCGTCAACCCTGTGCAATTGAGATAGTTAGCCTTCAGTTAGCGCTTGTCCTCAGTTAGCTCTACAATTTCCAACCTGCGATTGTGCTAACCTGATTGGCGAATCAATGATCGGCCTCGGCGTCTCATCACTGAAACGGTAAGCTCGGAGGAACGGAATGAAGAACCCTATTAACAGGTTGCTTATTCTCTTGGCGGCGGCGTTGGTCATACATGCCCCGGCAAGTTGCGCCGTTATTGTCGGCAATACCGGCGGCGTAACGAACGCGGGCGGCCAAACTGAAAATTTTTTGCTCGCTGGCGGATTTTTGAGCCCGACCGTCGCAACGTTATTGACGAGCGTGAACGCGACCTTTGAGGCGGGCGTCGGATCCCCTAACATCACCCTTGGCCTCTACAACGACGCCTCCGGAGTGCCGGGAACATTGCTGAATACGATCGACACGCAAACTGTGACCGCGCAGGCGAGCTATTTGTTCACCCCGGGATCATCGCTAGCACTAAATGCCGCGACTCAGTACTGGCTGGTGGCATCTTGCTCGAACTGTTTATCCGGCGTAACAGCAAATAATTGGAGTACCCATGACCCGATTACGCTAAGCGGCATGGCTGGTGCTTCGGTCACTACTGGAATTTTCTTCAAGAGTGGCAGCGATCCGTGGGGATCCCTTTCGACGCGTACCCCGATTTTTCAGGTTAACGGCGATATTGATAACGGCGCTGGGATCCCGGAACCATCCAGTGTCGCGCTGGTTTGTGCCGGATTGTCGCTGGCGGCCTGGCTCAGTCGCCGGAAATCGCCACAGACCGAATAGCGGCCAGACGCGGCGCCCGGCTCTTGGGCGAGTCGAGACTAAACGACCGCGCATCGCCAACTTGATCCCGAATAAATGTTTCCGTTTCCTTGACCGCTGCCGCCAATTCTTTCGCCGGTTTTTCGAATGTCATCCAGGCGATCCTGCCCGCATCGGGGTCGAACTCCCACAGGCCGATAAGCTGGCCGCGGTCGGTAATCGCATGACTGGGAAGATCCGCAATGTATCCAACGTTTGCGTGGAGATTGTCGGGATTATCCAACAGCGAAAAATGATTACGGCGGTGATGGATCAGGCCGTCTATGCTCGCCAGCAGCGCGATTTGCGGCTTTTTCGGCGCCTTGAACCCGCGCAATGCATCCAAGTCTTCCGGAAATAGCTGCGAGCCATCATCAAGCGATGCTAACTGCAACGGCGCCACCGCCGATTGCGCAGCCTTCACTCCCAGACCCGAGAACCACTGGAACTCGGAGATCTTCGCCGGGCCGATCCACCGAAAGAAAAGCCGCGCAAGCCGCTCATGAGCTTCAGCGTCATCAATGTTCAGCGGCGGTAAATTCCAAAGTGCGTACTTGTACCGCTGTTGATCCAGCCGCCCATTCACCGGCACGCGACGGATATGCCCCGTGGACTGCAGCCTGCCCAAGCCAAGCGGTAGCGTAGTCGTCATCCCCTTCTTAATGCCTTCCGGTCCCAGGCTGCGGCTGGCATTCCCAGTGGCGTCGCGAATGGCGTCGGGATCCATCGCCCCGGCTTTCAGCGCCTTTAGGATCGCCAAACAAAGCGTGTCAATCTCCTTCTCGGTCACGCCCAACTTGGCGGCGACCTTCATCGGCACGTTCGCCGCATCGCGGCCGCAACGCAAGCCGATCGCATAATCGCTGGCAGGAAGCACGTACGTGCAGCCCCGCGCCGACGGAAGCTCGTGAATCTCCAAGGCACTCACGGCCCGGTCCGCCGCCTCGCGGGAAATGTCGGCGCGGGCGAATAACGTCAAATAAGGGTTTACACCCGCAACCGAACGGGCCCACCCTGTTCGCTCAAGCACTGCAGCCGCACTATGTCCCCGCAAGGACCCATCCAGACCCTGTTTCGCCGCCCACCAGGCACGTAGCGTGTTTACGTCCATGAGGGAGAGCATAGCAGGTGTGCACAAGCGGCACAGGTGGTGCACAGTGTGGCATCGAAGCTCACGCACAGACGTGCAAAATCAATGAGTTATCAATTGGCCGGTAACATGCTATTCCTTAGGCATGCGTCGCAACACACCCTTTGGCCGTTTGGTCGCAGCGGTCTTCGCGGTAGGTTTCCTCTTCGGTGTTTTCTCCGCCCGGGCATTCTCCTGGAACCCCAGCGATGACACGAACGTCAACTCCAGATACACCGTGGAAAGTGTGGAAATCACCGGCGTCAGCGAAACCCGATTGTCAAAAAGCCTGCGTGAAGAGCTCAAGCGTTATGTGGGTCAGCGCTTTTCCCCGGAGGCATTCGCGCGCCTGTCCGGCCGCGTGAGGGACGAACTGAAGGCGCGGCTGGTTTCGCCGAAGCTGTCGAAGGGCTCGGCGCCCGAAAGCGTGCGCGTCGTGCTGGACGTAATGGGCCGCCGTGTCAATGTGTCAACCGACAATTCGCGCCTGGCGTTTCACTCCAACCAGGGCTGGACGGGCAACCTGCTGGTGACCATCAACGAACGCGACCGGCAGGGCGTCACCTTCAGCGGGTTCTCCGACGGCGACCTGTTCACCGAGCGGCGCAACGGCGTCAGCACCGGCTACTCCCGCAATTTTCTTCAAGGCCGTGTTCGGCCCAATTTTTCCGCATCGACTGCCAATGCGCAGTACGATCCGCGCACGCTGAATACCGCGGGGAGGAATGAGTTATATCGCAATGTCGACAGTTTCCAACCCACCGTTACGTTTGTCCCATGGCGTGGTGACGACCGGGAGGAACTAACGGTGGAGGTCGGCATGCGGTTGCAGCGGTTCGAGCTCTTGTCCCCTGAGGCGAACCGCAATGTTGCCTCCCACGCGCTGGTAAATACTCTGCGATACCGGCGCGTGAGAGGTGATGTGGATACAGGACGAACGGCCGTCACGGGCCTGGTCGCTTTGGCTAATGGCATTGGCGGTGACTACTCCTACGCGCGGCAGGAGATGCGCGGAGGTTTGGAGTATCATCACGGGCCCTCCCGATTGACCGTGGACATAACCGGCGGATCGTTGAACGGTAACGCGCCGTTCACTGACCGGTTCGCCGCCGGAAATACAACTCTTCTCCGCGGCTGGAACAAGTTTGAAATCGCGCCATTGGGTGGCTCACGTCTGGTGGCATCGACCGTCGAATACGGGCATTCGCTGAAAGGAAAACTGGAAGCGTCGGCATTCGTTGACTCGGGCGCGATTTGGAACCGGGGTACGTCGGCCACGGCCCGCACTTCGGCCGGATGCGGTTTGCGCACGCGCGATGGTTTCTTCTTCTACGTCGCATTCCCGTTGCGCGACGGGCGGGTCGAACCAATGGTCATGACGGGGGCTACCTTTTGAGCGTCACCGCGCGACTGATACTATTAGCGGCGCTCTTCGTCGCCATTCCATTCCTTCGGGGATGGGGGCCGACTTCTCTCGCTATTCGAACTGACGATGGGGTGCTGCGTGTCGCGGCGCCCAATTTGCATTTTCTGGAGGGCCGTACGCTTCGCCGGCTCCAGGATGGCGCGGGCCTGGTATTTTCGCTCCAGCTTTCGCTTTCCACCGATCAGTTCCGGACTGTCACGCGGCGGCAAGTGGAGAGGTTCGTCGTGAGTTTCGATCTATGGGAAGAGAAGTTCGCCGTCGTCCGGCTCGGCGCAGGTAAGCAGCAAGCCTCCCACTTGTCTCGCGAGGCGGCCGAGCGCTGGATGTTCGACCATTCGGGCGTGCCGCTCTTTGGCCTTCCAGGTAACACCGCCCACTGGGTTCGCGCCGAACTGCGCGCCGACGATCCGCGCGACGCCGGCGGATTCCTGCTCGACCCCACAGTCACGCTCACCCGCCTGGTGGAATGGTTCGGGCGCGCCCAACGCGGGGAGACGGAACGCTGGAATCTGGAGCAGGGCCCGTTCCGCCCGGCCGAGCTCCCGCGCTAGACTTGCAACCGTGAGCCTGCGAACCAAGTTGATTGTTGTCTTCCTGGCCGCCACGCTGGCTCCCATGGCCGTTCTGTTGTGGGTAACCCTCCACTTGTTCGAGACCAGCCTGAGCCAGGCCACGACGGTCGAACTCGACAGGGTATCCAAGTCCCTGGTGACCACCGGCCGCGAAATGTACCAGACAGCGCGCGAGGTCTTGAAATCCGACGCGGCGTCCGGCAAAATTCAGCCGCGCAAGTATCACGCCGCGGACCCGGTGGTGGCCGCCTTCGCCTCCAGTGGCGAAGCCGAGTGGTTTGGGACCAGCGGGACCGAAGGCAACGTCCTGCAGTATTTGATCCGGCGCAAAGATGGTGAGATCTGGCTCTACGAACGCAAGCTGGGCGTGGGAATGAACCAACTAAAGGATCAGTTCACCGAGGCCCGGGATCTGGTGGACCGCCGGCAGAAGCTCGATCTTCGGCGCGGATTGACGCTCACTCTGTTGACCACAGCCGCCGGCGTCTATCTGGTGGCGTTGACCATTCTGGTGCTGATCGCGGTTCGTGTAAGCCGGCCGATGCGCGAGTTGAAACGCGGGTTGCAGACGCTTGCTTCCGGAAACATGAATGTCCGGTTGGCAGGCGGTGGAAATGATGAGGCGGGCCAGGCCGTCTCTGCATTCAATGAGACGGCGGCGCAATTGGCCGAATCGCGCGAAGAGTTGGTCCAATTAACGCGCGTCGCCTCCTGGCAGACTCTCGCGCGCAAAATGGCGCATGAGGTGAAGAACTCTCTTACTCCCATTCGACTCACCATGGAGGAGATCGGGGCGCGCAATGGCACTGTCGACCCAGCCTTCCTGCGCCAGGCATCGCAGATTGTCGCCGACGAAGTAACGACATTGGAGAAGCGCGTCCGCGCCTTTTCCGATTTCGCCTCCGAGCCGCCGGCCAATCTCCGCTACACGGATCTGAACGCCCTGGTTGAGGAGCGCGTGGCCTTCCTGCGCCCGTTACATCCTGGCGTTGAATACGATTTGAAGCTGACGGAGCATGCCGCCGCAACCGCCGATCCCGACCTGTTGCGCGGCGTACTGACGAATCTCCTGGAAAATGCGGCACAGGCGGTTGGCAACGCCGGGAAAATACTTACGAAGACCTTCGTAGAGGGCGGCCGAACCGGCATCGCTGTTGCCGATTCCGGACCGGGGCTGAGCGAGTTGGCTCGGTCCACCTTATTCGAACCGTCGATCACTTTCAAGAAAAACGGAATGGGGCTGGGGCTTTCCATCGCCCGTCGAAGCGTGCTGTTATGCGGTGGCGATATTGAGCATCGCCCCAGCGAACTGGGCGGAGCGGCGTTCGTGGTGATGCTGCCGGTGGCGGCAATGGAAACGGGTGATGCGAAGAATCTGGATCGTTGACGACGAATCGAATATTGGGCTTTCCTTGCGGCTGATTTTGGAACGCGAGGGTTTTGCGGTGACAACGTTCACCAGCGCTTCGGACTATCGCCGCGCCATCGGCCGCGAACAGGTGGCGCTGTTTCTCTTTGATGTGCGGCTGCCCGACGCCTCCGGCGTGGATCTGCTGCGCGAATTGCGCACAGCTAACGTCACCGCGCCGGTCATCATGATCTCCGGCCATGGAACGATTTCCGATGCAGTGGAGGCCGTCCACGCCGGTGCCTTCGATTTCCTGGAGAAACCGCTGCACCGGGACCGCGTCCTGCTGGCCGTGCGTAATGGGCTGGACCATCTGGTGCTCCGTGAGGAAAATAAGCGGCTCAAGGAAGAAGTTGGCACTCCCCGAATGCTGGGCGGTTCGCCTGCATTTCAACGGATTCTGGAGCAGGCAACGCTCGCCGCCAAGAGCGATGTCCGCGTCCTGCTGATCGGTGAGTCGGGCACTGGCAAGGAGCTGCTGGCGGCGCACATTCATGCAAACTCGCCATTCGCCAATGGACCGTTCATAAAAGTGAATTGCGCGGCGATTCCGAACGAACTGATGGAAAGCGAACTGTTCGGTCACGAGAAAGGCGCCTTCACCGGAGCCGCCGGGCTGCGGCGCGGCAAGTTCGAACTCGCCGATGGCGGCACGCTGTTCCTCGACGAAGTGGGCGACCTGCCGCAGGCCGCACAGGCCAAGCTTCTACGCATTCTGCAGGAGGGCGAGTTCCACCGCCTTGGCGGCGAACAGCCCATTCGCGTCAGCGTCCGCGTACTGTCGGCGACGAATAAGGATCTCTTCGCCGAAGTTTCGCAAGGCCGCTTTCGCGAAGATCTCTACTACCGTCTGGCCGTCGTCCCGTTACGCGTTCCGGCGCTGCGCGAGCGTCCGCAGGACGTCCGCATTCTCGCCGCGCATTTCTTGGAAGAATTCTGCGGACGTAACAACGTGCGGACTAAGCAGTTCGATGAATCCGTATTCGCACTCTTCGAAAAATATCCGTGGCCAGGCAACGCGCGGGAGTTGCGTAATGTCGTCGAGCGCATGGCAATTCTGAGCACGGGCGAAGTGCTGGACAAGGAATCGGCGCCGATTGAACTCCGGCTCGGCCGCGATGCTGACGCCCCGAATTCCGTGGAAGAGGCGCGACGCTCCGCCGAACGGGACCACATAACACGGGCATTGGACGAAGCCAGTTGGAACGTCTCTGCCGCCGCGCGAGCACTGGGCATGGAGCGTACCAGCCTTCACAAGAGGATCAGGGCACTCGGACTCGCGCGCGGTTTATCATGATTGTGTGCCGGTCCCAGAACGGATCTTAATTATTGGCCTGGTGATAAGTGCGCTCGCCGGCGCTGACTTCGACCGGGATGTGCGCCCCCTCTTCCAGGCGAAGTGTGTCCGGTGTCATTCGAAGGCGGAAGGCTTTGACATGACCACCGGCGAATCGTTCACCAGGGCCGGCGTGGTGGTGAAGGGCGACCCGGAAGCAAGCAAGCTCTATCAGCATGTCTCCTCCGGCAAGATGCCGATGGGCGGACCGCGCTTGACGGCCGAAGAAGTCGCACGGATTGGCGATTGGATTCGTGGCGGGGCGCAATGGGGCTCAAACCTGACCGCTCCTGTGAAGAAGACTTGGTGGGCATTCGTGCCGCCCGTGAAGAAGGAAGGGACCATCGACTCCTTCCTTTTGGAAAAACTGCAGGCCAAGGGACTGGGCTTTTCGCCGCGCGCATCGGAGCGGGACCTGATCCGCCGGCTCCATTTCGGGCTAACTGGATTGCCGCCCAAGGATGAGGACTACAAGCGAACTTACGCTGAGACGGTGGACAAACTCTTGGCCTCTCCTGAATACGGCGAACGCTGGGCCCGCTACTGGTTGGACGTCGTACGCTTTGGCGAAACCGATGGCGGCGAACACAATTTCGAACGTTTCCACGCATGGCGCTACCGCGACTACGTGATTGACGCCTTCAACACCGACAAGCCCTACACCCAGTTCATTCGCGAGCAACTGACCGGCGATCTGCTCGCGCCCAAGGATCCGAAGATGGTGGCCGCGACCGGCTTCCTGGTAGCCGGCCCCTGGGACTCTGTCAGCGCGGAACTGAACAAAGACGCGTTGATGAAGAAGACGGCCCGGATGGATGAACTCGACGACATGGTGACGACCACCTTCCACTCGTTCCAGGCTCTAACCGTCAACTGCGCCCGTTGCCACGACCACAAGTTCGATCCGATTCCGACGAAGGACTACTACTCACTGACCTCGGTCTTCGGTGGCGTGGGATTCGGGACGCGCGAAGTCACCACTGATTCGGATAAAGCGGCATACGAAGCCGCCACGAAACCGCTGCAAGCCGAATTGGCACGGATTCAGAAGGACTTGGATGCGATTGAATTGCCTGTGCGGACGCGGATGATGCGCGGGCGGTATCAAGCGCTCGACGAACGCCGCAGCGCGGAGAAGTATCGCGTACCGCTGAGCCCCTTTTTCAATCGCAACGTATTCGCGCCGGTCACCGCGCGCCATTTCCGTCTCGTCATTTCCGGCCACAATGGAAAGCTGCCGAAGATTGATCTGCTGGAACTAAAGCCGGCCGGGCTCACCATCCGCAATTTCACCGGCGCTTCCCCGGCGCCCGTGATTCTGCCGATACCGTCCGATGGCCCGGCTACCGTCAGCGAAATGAATTGGTCCACCGACCGCGTGATGGGCAAAGCCGACGGCAGCTTACGGGTTTATTCGCTGGAGGTTTCCGATGACGGCACGAGTTGGCGCCCGGTAGCGAGTTCGCTCGATCACGTGAGCGCCAACGAACTGGAGTTGCCGTCGGTCAGCGAGGCCGAGGTGGTGGCGGCTCTGCCCGCGACCGAACGCGACCGCCGCAGCGCGCTAATCGCCGAGCGCGACGCATGGCGAAAGAAATTGGACGCCATTCCGCCGCCGCCCATGGTCTACGCGGCCAAGCCGCACCCATTGGAGCCCGCGTTTTTGTTGGAGCGCGGCAGCGTCGCCAAAGCCAAGGAGGAAGTCTTTCCCGGCGCCCTCTCGGCACTCGGCCACCGCCCGGGGTCCTTCGGCCAAACCGCCACTGCGACCGATCAGGAGCGCCGCACAGCCCTTGCCGATTGGATCACCGACGCGAAGAACCCTTTGACCGCGCGAGTAATCGTCAACCGCGTCTGGTACTTCCATTTCGGTAATGGCATCGTCAATACGCCCAGCGATTTTGGTCTGATGGGTGATCGCCCGTCGCATCCGGAGTTGCTCGATGCCCTTGCGGTTGCATTCATGGAGAACGGCTGGAGCCTGAAGTGGTTGCAGCGGCAAATCGTAATGTCGCAGGCTTATCAACAGTCGTCGGCACTCAATGAAAAGGCCTTCGCCATTGACGCCGACAACCGCCTGCTGTGGCGCATGCCGCTGCGCCGCATGGACGCCGAGACGCTGCGCGATTCGATCCTGGCCGCCACCGGCAGCCTGAACCCGAAGCGCGGCGGTCCCAGCTATCTGCTCCAAAAAAAGGGCGGCGGCGGATCGTATATTTATGCGGCGCTCGACAATGACGGCCCCGAGGTCTGGCGGCGCGCGGTCTATCGATTCGTCGTTCGCGGCGGCGATCGCATTTTCATGGACAGCTTCGACTGTCCCGATCCCTCCGTCGCTACGCCGCAGCGCAGTAACTCGAACACACCCGTGCAGGCATTGACCCTGCTGAACAACAGCTTCGTAATGAAGCAATCGGAGCGCATGGCGGATCGTCTTCGAAACGAAGCCGGCGCCGACCCGGCCGCCCAGGTTTCGCGGGCATACGCGCTGCTCTACGGGCGCGCCCCAACGGACAAAGAAACGCGCGCGGGAGTGGCCTTCATCGGGCAGCATTCGCTCTCCGCCTATGCCCGTGTGCTCTTCAACACCAACGAGTTCGTATACACCCCATGAGACGCAAAACGACACGCCGGGAAATGTTATGGGAAGTGGGGGGAGGCCTGGCCGGCTTGGCCTTAGCCCAGATGGAAGCGCTCGCCGCGCCGCGCAAACCGGGGCCGCACTTCGCGCCCAAAGCGAAAAACGTCATCCTGATTTTCCTGCCCGGCGGCATCAGCCACATCGACACCTTCGATTACAAGCCCGAACTGGTGAAGAACCACGGTAAGGCCACCAAGGGCGAGAACACCATCACGCCGTTCTTCGGCAAGCCGGGCACCGTGATGAAGTCGCCTTGGGGATTCCGTCAATATGGTCAGTCCGGAAAGTGGGTCTCCGATCTGCTCCCGCACCTGGCCAGGCGCGTCGATGACATGACGTTCTTCCATTCGATGGTCGCGCGCAGCAACGCCCATGGTCCGGCGATTTTCCAGATGTCCACCGGCTTCATCTTCCAGGGCTTCCCGTCCGTAGGCTCCTGGGTCAGCTACGGATTGGGCAGTGAGAATCAGAACCTGCCGTCATTCGTCGTGCTGCCCGATCCTCGCGGGCTGCCGCCGTGCGGCGTGGCCAATTGGGGGAACGGCTTCCTGCCTTCGCAGCATCAGGGTGTGATGTTTGGCGATCAAGAAAATCCAATCGCCGACCTGCGCGCGCCGGTGCCAGCCAATGTGCAAGCGGCGTCGTACGATCTCCTCTCGCAGCTAAACGAGGAGCACCTGGGCGCGCACTCGGGCGAAGACGCATTGGCCGGACGAATTCGCGCCTACGAAATGGCGGCGCGCATGCAGTTGAGCGCTCCCGAAGTGACCGACATCGCCGGCGAGTCGGAAGCGACGAAAGAGATGTACGGTTTGAACGATCCGGCCTCGCGTGCCTATGGATACAACTGCCTGCTGGCCCGCCGGTTAGTCGAACGCGGCGTGCGCTGTGTGCAGTTGTTCAACGGCGGCCATTTCGGCGCGCCGCGTATCAATTGGGACGGCCATGAGGATCTGCGGGCGAACCACACCCGTTGCGCGGCAACGATGGATAAACCCACCGCCGCCCTGCTCGCCGATTTGAAGCAGCGCGGTATGTTGAACGACACACTCGTCGTCTGGTCCACCGAGTTCGGTCGCCTCCCGATCAGCGAAGGTATTGGCGAAGGCGGCCGCGACCACAACCCCGAAGGGTTCACCGCCTTTATGGCCGGTGCTGGTCTTAAACCGGGGTACTCGTACGGACGGACCGACGAGTTGGGTTACAAGGCCGCAGAAAACCCGACAACTATTTACGACTTCCACGCCACGATGCTCCATCTGATGGGCCTCGACCACACGCGGCTTACCTGGTATCACAACGGCCTGCAGCGGCGCCTGACCGACGTCCACGGCCACGTAATCCGCGATGTGCTCGCGTAGCGCTAATGCTGCTGATTCGCGTCGCACGCATGACAACAACCTGGACTAAGACCGAACACCGGGATCCCAATCAATCCGAGCCGATCTTCCGGTCCGGCGCTCGCGCGATGTCCCGAGCGCGATTCGAAGACGGCGTGGCGACGCTACCCGAACCGGCGACGGCCGATGTCCTCCTCGCCGAGGAAGATGCAATGCACACGTTCCGATTCCAGCCCCGTGGCGTCGAACGGAACTGGTCGCTATTCGGACTGCGACTCGGCGATGGTGATGATTTGGAACTTTGGTTGCGCGACGGACGAGGCTTCTTCTATGGCGTTCCTCGGCGGGCGGAATACCGCTTGGCGATCCTTCGTCCCGGCGAAGTCACCCGGGTAATCCATAATGCAAAGAACGACTTCTCTGCATCGAGCGGCCGCGAACGGACCTACCGATGGACTGACGTCGTCTTCGAACCATTGGGGCGTGTGAAAGTATTTAAGTACGGGAAAGTGGCCGACGAATGGCCGATCCCCCTGGAACGAGCGAGAACTGTGGATTTACGTGAGGATTTGTTATGAGATTCGAATTGGCTGCCCTGTTGACAGCCGGAGCGTTGTCCGCCCAACAAAAGCCCGTCGATTTCCAGCGGGAAGTGCGGCCGATTCTCTCCGACGCCTGCTACCACTGCCACGGCCCGGACCAGAGTTCGCGCATGGCCAATCTGCGTCTCGACAAACCCGGCCCGGCTATCGTGCCCGGCAAGCCGGAGGAGAGCAGGCTTTGGAAACGCGTAAATCATGCCAACGCCGCCATGCGCATGCCGCCCCCGCAAGCGCACAAGATCCTGACCGATGCGCAAAAAGATCTGATAAAGCGCTGGATCGAACAGGGCGCTGCATATAAAGAACACTGGTCGTTCTCGGTGCCCGTTCGGCCGGGCGAACCCGCCGTCAAGAACGCGGCATGGGCGCGGAATCCCATCGATCGGTTCCTGCTCGCCCGCCTGGAAGCCGAGGGCTTGCAACCGGCGCCGGAAGCCGACAAACGAACCCTCGCGCGCCGTGCGTCGCTCGATCTAACAGGCCTGCCCCCGTCACCCTCCGAAGTCGATGCCTTCGTACAGGACTCTGCTCCCGATGCCTATGAACGCCTCGTCGACCGTTTCATGGCCAAGCCGCAATACGGCGAACACCGTGCCCGCTTCTGGCTCGACGCCGCCCGCTACGCCGACACCCACGGCCTCCATGTCGACAACTATCGCGAGATGTGGCCCTACCGCGACTGGGTGATCGCCGCGTTCAACAAAAACATGCGCTTCGATCAGTTCACGCTGGAGCAACTGGCCGGTGATCTTCTGCCGAACCCCACAATGGAGCAGCTCGTCGCCACCGGCTTCCACCGCTGCAATATCACGACCAATGAGGGCGGATCGATCGAGGACGAGGTAGCCGCGATCTACGCCAAGGACCGTGTCGATACCACCGGCGCCGTCTGGATGGGACTCACCGTCGGCTGCGCCACCTGCCATGATCACAAGTTCGATCCCATCACGCAGCGCGAGTTCTACCAGATGGCCGCGTTCTTCCGGAACACAACGCAGAAGCCCATGGACGGCAATATTCATGACACGCCGCCAGTCATAGTCGTTCCCGCGGAAAACGAACGGGCCCGCTGGCAGGCGCTGCTTACGGAGGAAAAAGAGCGCCGTGCCCTTCGCGACGAACACCGCAAGCAGGCGCGCTCCGGGTTTGACGCCTGGCTGGCCGGGGGGCGTCAGAAGAGCGTGAAGGCGCCGTTTAAGAATGCCACTCCTCGATTTGCCCTGCAGAGCCCAGCCACTCCACCGGAAGGAGTCCACGTCGTAGACGGCTCGGCCAAGGGGTCCAAAGCCCTTTCCTTCACCGCCAAGAAGTCGCTCGAACTGCCCGCCGCCAAGGCCGATCTCGATAGCCGCAAGCCGTTCACGCTCTCGGCGTGGGTCTACTTGCCGAAGGACGACACCAGCTTCGTTGTGGCGTCCAAACTCGATTGGCTCGACAAAAAAGAAGGCATCGCCCAGGGCTGGCTGTTTGACTTCGAATCCCGCCGGCCGCGATTCCAGTTTTTCGGCGGCAAGGAAGACGACCTCATCCTCATCCGCGCCGGGCAGGCGGGCCGCCTGAAACCGAACACTTGGCATCACATCGCCGTCACCTTCGATGGGTCGCGCGACTATAAGGGCCTTTCGATCTTCATCGACGGCAAGGTCGTCATCACCGAAACGAATCCGAATTCGGGCGGCGGCACATTGGCTGGCTCAACCATAACGAAGGCGCCGTTAATCGTCGGCAGCGACGGGAACAAGCGATTCTTCGACGGCGGCGCGGTGCAGGACTTGCAGATCCTGGACCGCGAACTGCGCGACGAGGAAGTGGAGATCCTGGCCGGCTGGCTGCCCGCGAGTCAGGCGATCGCTGCCGGCGTCAGGCCCACCGAATTGGGCCTGACGTCTTTGGAACTGATCTACCTCAACCGCCAGGACCGCGCCTGGCCGAAGCTCACCGCGCAATGGCTGCAATCGATGTCCGAACAACGCGCCATCGCCCGCCGCGCTCCTGTTACCCACGTGATGAATGAGATGAAGGATAAGGATCCGGAGGCATTCATTCTCTTCCGCGGCATGTACGATCAGCCCCGCGATAGAGTGCGGCCGGAAGTCCCTGCCGTCGCTGGGGCATTGGGAACCGAATATCCCCGCAACCGCCTGGGCCTGGCCAAATGGCTCGTTGCGCCGTCAAACCCCCTCACCGCGCGAGTGACCGTGAATCGCATGTGGCAGGAGATTTTCGGCAACGGCATCGTCCGCACCGCCGAGGACTTCGGCGCGCAGGGGACGCCGCCCACGCATCCCGAACTCCTCGACTGGCTGGCGGTTGAATTCCGCGAATCCGGTTGGGATATGAAGCATATGGTGCGGTTGATGGTCACATCATCCGCTTATCGCCAGGCTGCCATCTCCACCCCCGAGAAGCGGCAAAAGGACGCTGAGAACCTGCTGCTCTCCCGCGGGCCCCGCTTCCGCATGGACGGCGAAATGGTGCGCGATTACGCGCTCGCCGCGAGCGGCCTGATGACCCCTACCATCGGCGGACCGAGCGTCCACCCCTATCAACCCGAAGGACTCTGGGAAACCGTAGCAATGAAGGGTTCGAACACCCGCTACTACAAACAGGATCACGGCGACAAACTATATCGCCGATCCCTCTACACCTTCTGGAAGCGCAGCGCCCCGCCCGCGTCGATGGAAATTTTCAACGCCCCCACCCGCGAAAACTGCACCGTCCGCCGCGAGCGTACCAATACGCCGCTCCAGGCTCTAATCACCATGAACGACGCGCAGTTCGTCGAAGCGGCGCGCCATTTAGCCGAGCGCACGATGAAGTCCGTTAAAGGCGGCTTCGATAACCGGCTCGATTACCTCTCCTCCTACGCCTTGGCCCGAACTCTGGATCCGCGCGAGAAGGCCGTCGTGCAAGGCTCCTACAAACGCTACCTTTCCCGCTACGACGCCCAGCCCAGCGAGGCGAAGAAGTTGCTAAACACCGGCGAGTCCCCGCACGACCCGAAACTTGCGGTGCCGGAACTGGCCGCATGGACCATGGTCGCCAGCCAGATATTGAATCTCGATGAGGCGTTGAACAAATGAGGAATCCAATCGACCAGGCAGTCCGGCTCGAGACTCGCCGCCAGTTGCTGCGGCGAGGCGCACAAGGCATCGGCGGCGTAGCGCTCGCTTCATTATTAGGCCAACAAGCCAGCGGCGCCCCAGCACTTCCCCACTTCGCGCCAAAAGCCAAACGCGTAATCTGGCTCCACATGGTCGGCGCACCGCCCCAGCTTGACCTCTTTGATTGGAAGCCCAAGCTGAAGGACTGGTACGACAAGGATCTCCCCGAATCCGTGCGCAACGGCCAGCGCCTCACGACAATGACATCGGGCCAAACCCGCTTCCCCATTGCGCCTACTGTGTTCAAATTCTCCCAGCACGGCCAAAGCGGCGCGTGGCTGAGCGAACTCCTCCCATGGACCGCCAAGATGGCCGACGACCTCACCATCATCCGCACGATGAACACGGAAGCGATCAATCACGAACCGGCCATCACATTCATTCAAACCGGCTCCATGATCCCGGGTAAGCCTTGCGCCGGCGCTTGGATGGCCTATGGCCTGGGCAGTATGAACAAGGACTTGCCATCCTTTGTCGTACTGAACGCCAACCACACGCATCCCAAAGCCAACGTGCAGGCGATATCGGCGAAGCTCTGGTCGGCAGGCTTTCTCTCGGCGCAGTACGCCGGCGTCTCCCTGCGCTCCGGCGGCGATCCCGTTCTCTATATCAACAATCCCGAAGGCGTCGACTCTAAAACGCGGCGCGCCATGCTCGACGGCCTGGGCGAGCTAAACCAGATGACCTACGACAAACTCGGCGATCCCGAAACGCAGGCGCGCATCGAACAGTACGAAATGGCGTTCCGTATGCAGTCTTCGGTGCCGGAACTCACCGACCTCTCCAAGGAGCCCGAGAGCATCTACAAGCTCTACGGCGAAGCCGCGCGCAAACCCGGCACTTTCAGCTACAACGCCCTGATGGCGCGCCGCCTGGCCGAACGCGGCGTCCGCTTCATCCAACTTTACATGCGTGGATGGGACGTCCATGGCGACCTGCCGGAAGTCCTCCCCAGCCAGTGCAAGGACGTCGACCAGGCACTCTACGCGCTCGTCCAGGACCTAAAGCAGCGCGGCATGCTCGACGACACCATCGTTACCTGGGGCGGGGAATTCGGCCGTACGATTTACTCCCAAGGCAAGCTCACGCCCACCAACTACGGCCGCGACCATCACCCTCGCTGCTTCTCTCTATGGGCCGCTGGCGGCGGTTTCAAGCCCGGCGTCGTCTGGGGCGAGACCGACGAGTTCTCCTATAACATCGTCCGCGACCCCGTCCACGTCCGCGATTTCCAGGCAACAATCCTCCACAATCTCGGCATCGACCACAAGCGGTTCTCGTATAAATATCAGGGGCTCGATCAACGTCTCACCGGCGTCGAGGAAGCGCATGTCGTAAAGGGCATCGTCCGGACTTGACAGAGGTGCCAATACCCCCTTCCATTTTGTGTATGATAGGCGCAGCGGAGAACTACGTTCGTGATTCGCCTGATCCTGTTTATCACTACACTCGCCTTGTGCGCGCTTCATGCTGCTACGTCCGGAACCACTCCGGAGATCGCCGTCATCGTACAGGCCGATGAAACCTTTTCCCCCCAGGCATGGCAAGCCATGGAGGCTGAGTCGAAGCGTATCGCCAAACAGGCAGGCCTGCGGATCCGGTTCGTCGAGCGCTCGCAAGCCGCCGCCGAAGAGTTCGCCGATCTCGTCGTCTTTCGCATGAAAGGCCGCTGCGAGATGGACACCCTTCCCGCGCTGCTCGATGAGCGCGGCCCCTTCGCCTGGGCGTTTACTGCCGATGGCAACGTGCTGCCGTTCGGCGAGGTGAAGTGCGATCGCGTGCGCGAATCCATTAAAACGGCTCTACGTCCCAAAGACTATAGCAAGGCCGATGAGCTCTATGGACGGGCCCTCGGACGCGTGGTCGCCCACGAGCTCTACCACATGCTCGCAAACACCACAAAGCACGGAAAATCAGGGGTTGCGAAGCATTCCTTGAGCGCCCAACAACTGATCGCGGAGCGGCTCGATTTCGCTTCCAGCGAACGGATGGCCATCGAAGGCAAAAAGGATTTCCGTTAACAACGAGCTTTTACATTGTTGACAGGCTCCTCCCGATTCAGCTACAGTCACAGAAACAACGCGGTTTTTCTCTGTCCTGCACCAACCGCGTTACCCAGTCGACAGCACAGCCTCTTGTCCGGCATGCTCGCCTAGTCGCTATTTAACTCCTTGTGATGAGTTCAACCGGCTCGTAGTCAGAGTCGTAATTAACTTTCCTTATGGGGAAACCGGGCGCTATCGCGTACGGGCACAAGGGGGTTTTAATGGTTCGCTGGACACTCGCATTTACTCTTCTAGCCGCCTCGCTAGCTGGACAATCCTTTCAGGGCGGCATTCGTGGACTGGTTACAGACGCTGGAGGAGGAGCCGTCGCTGGCGCGAAGGTTTCCCTCGTCGATCAGGCAACTAACGCTGTCCGCGCGTCGCTAACGAATGAATCCGGAGAATACGTCTTCAACGCCGTGGTGCCGGCCTCGTATACCGTCAACGCGGAAGCGCCGGGCTTCAAGAAATTCGAACACAAGGGCGTCGTCGTTGGCACCCAACAATTCATAACCGTTGACATGAAATTGGAAGTCGGCCAGGTCACCGAAAGTGTTCTGGTCACCGAAGAAGTTCCGGTCATCGAAACGGCCAACGCATCCGCGGGCCAGTTGATCGACCGCCAGAAGCTCATCGACCTCCCCAACCTCGGCCGTAACCCGTTCATGATGGCGAAGGTTGCCCAGAACGTCGTTGCCGTCGGCAACCCCCGCTTCAACCGCATGCAGGATCAATCGGGCTCCTCGCAGATCTCCCTCGCCGGCGGCCCCGTCCGGGGTAACAACTACCTGCTGGACGGTATCCCGATCACCGATTCCACCAATCGCGCCGTCATCATCCCCACCCTGGAAGCCGTCCAGGAAGTCAAAGTACAGGCCAACACCTACGACGCCGAAATGGGCCGCACCGGTGGCGGCATGTTCAACACATTCTTAAAGAGCGGCTCCAATGAGCTCCACGGCTCCGGCTTCGGCTACATGCGCCAGACCGATTGGCTCGCCAACAACTTCTTCAACAATCGCGCCGGCCGCGGCGTGCCGGATCAGCCTTTCCGCAACTACGGCGCTTCCATCGGCGGCCCCATCTGGATTCCGAAAGTCTACAAGGGCAAGGATAAGACCTTCTTCTGGATCTCCGGCGAAGCCTACCGCCAGACTTCTTCGACCTCCACCGAACTCGCCGTTCCCACGGCCCTGGAAAAGACCGGCGACTTCTCCCGCAGCTTCCTCAGCGGTACCGCTGGTGCCGTTCAGACGGTCTACGATCCCCTCACCACGCAGTCCAACGGCGCGCGCCAGCCCTTCGCCGGAAACCTCATTCCCGGCAATCGGATCAACACCATCGGCCGCAACATCGTCGGCCACTACCCCGCTCCCACCCGCGAACGGACCGGCTATGGCGCCAACAACTACTCCGCGGCCTCCAGCCAGTACGATCGCGCCGATCAGTTTACCGCGAAGGTGGACCATTCGATCACAAGCTGGTGGCGCGCTACGGCCAGCTATCTCCATTACGGCTCCCGCGAACCAGGCGAATGGTGGATGGGCACCACGGCTAGCCCCGCCGGCTGGCTGCTCGCCCGTAAAGTTGACGCCACCGCCGTCTCCAGCTTGTTCACGCCCAATGCCACCACCGTCGTCACGGTGCGCTACGGCTTCAACCGTTTCCCGAACCTGAACACCACGCGTTCGGCCGGCTTTGACGTCACCACTCTCGGCTTCTCGCCCGCCTACGCCTCGAAGATCCAGACCACCACGTTCCCGCTCATCTCCATGCAGAACTTCTCCGGACTGGGCGTGACGAACAACAACCAGCAGGTCTTCCATTCCAAGAACCTCATGGGTTCGGTTTCCAAGTTTATGGGCCGCCACTCCCTGAAGGGCGGCATGGACTATCGCCGCCTGCACATCGACGGTATCGAGTTCGGCGACCCCGCCGGCAGCTATACCTTTAACGACACCTTCACCCGCGCCAACCCCACCAGCGCCGTTGCCGGAACCGGAAGCGATCTCGGAAGCCTGCTCCTCGGCTTCCCCTCCGCCGGCAGCTTCCTGCAAGCCACGAAGATGTATCAATATGTCGACTACTACGGCTTCTACGTGCACGACGATTTCCGCGTCAATTCCAAACTGACCCTAAACTTCGGACTGCGCTACGAATATGAAACCGGCCTGAAGGCCGTTGACAATACCCTCATCACCGGTTTCGACCGCGCCGTAAAGAGCCCCATCACCGTCACCACGCCCGTCGCCGGATTCACCCCGGTCGGCGGCCTGATGTACGCGGGCAAAGACGGTGGCCGAACCATGACCGGCAACCTCAACAAGAACAAGTTCGCCCCCCGCGGCGGCTTCGCTTACCAGCTCAATGCGAAGACCACCATCCGTGGCGGTTACGGCATGTTCTGGGCGCCCATCTCTTACGGTTTCCAGAACACCCTCGGCTACTCGCAGACCACCGCTTACCTGGCCTCGGTCGACGGCAACTTCACCCCGGCCGGTTCGATCTCCAACCCGTTCCCCAACGGCGTCGGAGCTCCCGTGGGTAATGCGAACGGACTGCTCGCCGGTATCGGCCAGGCCGTCTCCTTCATTGACCAGAACCATCGCGCGCCGAACATCCACCAGTTCAGCTTCGACGTTCAGCGTCAACTCCCCTGGGGCCTCGCCCTGGCCGCCGGATATGTCGGCAGCCGCTCCTATGACTTGGTCCTCGGCGCCGGCGGTCTCAACATCAACCAGCTCGATCCGAAGTACTTCGCCGAAGGTTCCGCCGCGCTCAACTCCAGCGTGACGAATCCTTACTTCGTCTCCACTGGCCCCGGCTTCATCAGCGGCCGCACCATGACCCGGGAACAGTTCCTCCGTCCGTTTAACCAGTTCGGCAACGTGACCATGAACAACAACGACTACAACAGTGCCGCTTACGACTCCTTCGTCAGCAAGGTCCAAAAGCGCATGTCCAGCGGGCTCAGCCTGCTGGCGAGCTGGACCTGGTCGCGCAACATGGACGCTTCGATCGCCGGCCCCGGAAGCTTCTTCAACGGTCTGGGCGCTGTCCAGAACGTCTACGATCTCAACGCCGAGTATTCGCTCTCCAGCGTCCACTCGCCCCATCGCTTCTCCAGCGCCTTCACCTACGAACTGCCGTTCGGCAAAGGCAAGAAGTATGGCACCAACATGGTGGCGGATCTCATCATCGGCGGCTGGTCGGTCAACGGCATCGTCACCTATCAGACGGGTTACCCGATGGCGATTACCCAGTCGTCCAACAACAACTCCTCCTTCGGCGGCGCCGGACAGCGCCCGAACGCCACAGGCGTTTCACCGGTCACCCCGGGCGGCCTGATGGATCGCATCGACGGTTATTTCAACCGCGCTGCCTTCACCGAAGTGCCGAAGTATCAGTTCGGCAACCTATCCCGAACCATCTCGATGCGCGGCCCCGGCATCTCGGAATGGAACACCAGCCTCTTCAAGACCTTCTCCATCACGGAAAAGTTCAAGGCCCAGTTCCGCGCCGAAGCCCTCAACGCCTTCAATACGCCCCAATTCCGATCGCCGAATCTGGCCTTCGGCGTCAGCAACTCTAACTTTGGCCGCATCACCGAACAAGCCAATTTCTCGCGCATGATTCAGCTTGGCGTCCGATTATTCTTCTAACCCAGGCTCCCACGTAACCGCACAATCCACCCTTGAAAGGATGAATATGACTTCTGCTGGATTACAGTCTGAATTCTCGCGGCGCTCCCTGGGGCGCCGCGCGATGACCCTGTTGGGCGCCGGCGCCGCCCTGCCCTTCTACAACGAGTCCGCCATGGCTCAGTTGTCCATGATCGGCCCACTTCCCACCGATGCGGTCAAGATCAATGCGAATGAGAATCCCCTCGGCCCCTGCCCGGAAGCCGCCGAAGCCATCTATGGCGTCGTCAAAAAAGGCGGCCGCTACATGTACGAGGAAACCTTTGGTTTCGCCCGTACACTGGCCGAACAGGAAGGCCTGAAGCCCAACTACGTCATGCCGTTCCCCGGCTCCAGCGATCCGCTCCACCGCGCGGTCCTCGCCTACACCTCGCCCGACAAGCCCTTCGTCATGGCCGACCCCGGTTACGAAGCCGGCCAGCGCGCCGCCCAATTCATCGGGTCCAAAGTAATCCGCGTTCCTCTCAACAGCAAATACGAACACGACGTCAAAGCGATGGTCGCCGCATCGCCCAACGCCGGCGTTATCTATATCTGCAACCCCAACAACCCCACCGGCACCATCACCAAACGCGCCGACATCGAATGGCTGCTCGCCAATAAACCCAAGGGCTCCCTCCTCCTCCTCGACGAAGCCTACATCCACCTCTCCACCGAACCCTTCGGCTCCGATCTCGTAGCCAAGGACGGCGAACTCATCATTCTCCGCACCTTCTCCAAGCTCTACGGCATGGCCGGCCTCCGCGCCGGTGCCGCCATCGGCCGCCCGGACCTCCTCGCCAAGCTCTCCAGCTACGGCGCCGGAGCCCTCCCGCTCACCGGCATGGTCGGCGCCGCCGCCAGTCTCAAATCGCCCAAGCTCGTACCGGAACGCCGCAAAATCATCGGCGACACCCGCAACGATGTCTTCGACTTCCTCACCAAACACAACGCCAAGTTCGTTCCCTCCGTCTCCAATAAATTCATGGTGCAGTGGGACAAGCCGGGCGGGGAAATGGTAAAGGCCTTCGCGCAAGAGAAGATCTTCATCGGCCGCGTATGGCCCGCCTGGCCGAACCACGCTCGCGTATCCATCGGCACTCCGGAGGAAATGGCGAAGTTCAAGGTCGCGTACAAGAAGATCTTCGGAGTCTAACCAATTGTCGACGCCAGAAATCATCAAACCTGTCAAGGCGCCAGTAACCCCGGCGCCTTGGCAGGACTGGCACCCTCCCAAGTATTCCTGGGTTGCATTCCGAGGTGACCTGATCGGCGGCTTGGTCGCCGCACTCATCGCCTTGCCTTACGGCTTGGCTATGGCCTCCCTTATGGGCCTCCCGCCCACAATGGGGCTGATGACGTCCATCCTCACCGCGCCCATCACCGCCATCCTTGGCCGCAACCCCGTCCTGATCGGCGGGACTTCCACCGTCACCGTCCCATTTGTCGCGGCCGCAGTCGCCGCCTATGGCCCCGGTGGGGCCGCGAAAATCACCATTGTCGCGGCCGTATTCCTCATGGTCTTCTGTGTCCTCCGCCTTGGCGGCCTCCTCGCCTCCGTGCCGCGCCCCGTCGTCTCCGGTTTCTCCTGCGGCATCGGCGCCATGATGATCATCTCCCAATTGAAATCTCTCTTCGGGCTCAAGATCGCATCGGGCGGCACTATGCTCGATCAGTTGATTCGCGCCGTCACCGCCCTGCCGAACCTCAACTGGCAGGTCACCTGCCTCGGCGCCGTGACCATCTTCGGAGCCGCCTTTGCCGCCCGCAAATGGCCCTCCTCACCCTCACCCATGATTGGCATTGCTCTTGCCATCACCGCTGGCGCCGTCTTCGGTTGGCACGATAAAGAGGTTGGCGCGCTCACCCTCGCCCTTCCCCCGCTCGCCGGATTCAATTGGACTCCTGCTGACGTCCTGCAAGTCCTCCCCAACGCCCTTGGACTCGCCGTCGTCACCTCCGTCAACCTCCTCATCACCTCACGGGTCGTCGAGCATTTCCGCGGCCGCCACATCGGTCTCAAACGCGCCGATGCTGATCGCGAACTCGGCGCCTACGGCATCGCAAATCTTTTCGGCGGCCTCTTCGGCGCCCCATTCAGCGTCGGCATCCCCGCCCGCAGCCTCGCAAATGTCCGCTGCGGCGGCTCCACTCGAATGTCGAACATCTTCCACGCCGTCTTCGTCCTCCTCTGCATGACCGTCCTCGCCGGCGCCGTCGCTCACATCCCCATTTCGGCCCTTGCCGGCATCACCGCCTGGATGGGTTTCTGCCTGCTTGAATGGAGCACCTGGAGCCGCCTCGCCAAAATGCGCCGCACCGACGCCGTTGCCTTCCTATCCACGGCCCTCAGCGTCCTCGTCGTAAACGCCGCCATCGCCGTCGCCATCGGCTGGAGCATGTACGCCATCCGAGCAATGATCTACCGCGCCCTCTCGACCCGTCTCTCTATTTCGGCTGCGACACCTGCCGAGCAAAGGCGTTAACCGCCGCCTCCAATGGCTCCCCAAAATGCCGTTCAAACAACGCCCGCCACTGGCGCGGCTCTGTAATCACCTCATGCACAAACGCCCAATACCGCTCCCGGTCCCGTCCCTCCAGAAATATGTTGAAACGTTTCCAGCAAACATACGCGAACCCAATATCGAACGGCTCAGCTAACCGCGCCCTCAAAGCCGGATCGATATAAGCCGCCAAATCCCGCCGCGGCGCGAGCCGCAAAAACTCCTCATCGCTGATATAGGCCCGCTGCCGCCCGAACCACACCGCCAACCCTTCCGCCAGCCACTGCACCTCTACAATCCGCACCGCGCTCAACAAACTCTGGTTCTGGTGCAGCACAGCATGCGACATCTCGTGCCGCACGAACTCCACCGGGTCCAACCCCCGCTCGGCCACCGTCGGCAGCAAATAAATCGCATGCCCCGTCGCTAGCGTAATCGCTCCAACCCCTCGCCGCGCCAGCTTCGGCAGCACCCGATACGCCGTCCACCAATCGGGCGCAATGAATACCGTGATCCGCCGCCCCGCCCGCAATCGATGAAACCGCTCCGCTTCCTCCAGCAGCGAATCCGGAGCCCGCAGAGCATCCGCCAACGGAACCCCCTCCGGATACACCACCGTCACCCGAGCCCCATGTATCGAGCCAAACCCCGGCTGCACCGGAGACCACGGCAGCAACGGCCCATAGCCGAACGACCAAATCGTCAACGCCGTCGCCGTCAACAGTAATGTCCGCCGCAGCCCCCATCGCATCACACTACGGCTTCGGAACCACCGGGTCCGGAGAATGTCCCTTCGCCGTCTTGAAGCTATGTATCAACTTCTTCTCGCCCAACGACACCACATAAACAGTGTCCATATTCTCATTCGCCGCATACGCCAATTTCCCGTCATGACTCAAATGCAGCGAAACGATCTGTCCCAATTCCGCCGGCAGCGGCACATGCCCAGCCACCTGTCCCGTCCGAGTGTCCGCCCACTCCACGCCCCGCTCATCCAACAACCCATAAACCACATACCGCTGGTCCGGCGTCAACGCAATTCGTACCGGCCCCGGCCGCGACTTGATCGTCTGCACAACCGCCAACGCACCCGTATCGATCACCGAGATATGCGCCGCATCGCGATTGCACACATACAGCCGCTTCCCGTCTCTACTCATCACGCTGCCCTCCGGCCGCGCCCCCGTCGCAATCAGCTTCACCTTCCCTGTCGCCAGCTCAATTGCCGACACGTTCCCCGACACCGAATTCGAAACAAACGCATACTTCCCGTCCGGCGTCGCCACCACCATATGCGCCGTCTTCCCCTCCGTCTTAAACGTCTTCACCACCCTCCGCTGCACCGGATCAATCAGCAGCAACTGGTCCGGCAACTCCGTGCTCACCAGCAGGTGCCCCGTACCCGGAATAAAATCAATCCCATGCGGACGCCGGAACTCCCCGGTGCTGATCTCCCCCACCTTCCGGCGCTGCTCCAAGTCGATAATCGAAACCGTATTCCCGCCGGTGCCCGCCTGCTCAATCCGCATTGTCCCGTTGTCGGTCGTGTAGGCAAACCGCCCATCGGCGGAAAACGCCATCTCATGCGGATGCTTCTGCACCGGCACGCTCGCAATCCACTCGCCCTTATCGGAATAAAACCCCAGCGAACTATGCCCTTTATGCAGCACCAGCAACTCGCCCTGGGCACTACATGCAAAAATCAACGCCAGAAGGTATCGCATCGGCCAACAGTGTACTCCATTCCCTAAACCCCCTGATCGGTGCGATAAAATCCAGGCAGCGTGCATACCCGTCGGCTGTTCACAACGTTCGCCTCCCTCGCCGTCCTTTCCGCGGCGCCCCCCGGCGAAGCCATTCGCATTCTCGAGAAAAACTGCGTAAGCTGCCACGGCCCCTCCGTCGCTCTCTCCGGTCTCCGCCTCGATTCCCGCGCCGCCGCGCTAAAAGGTGGTACTCGCGGCCCCGCATTCGTCCCCAGCCAATCCATAAACAGCGCCCTCCTTAAAGCCGTCTCCCACACCGATCCCAAACTCGCCATGCCCCCCGCAGGCAAGCTCTCCGACACCGACATCGCCACCCTCCGCGAATGGATCGACACCGGAGCCCCCTGGACCAATACCGCCACGACTATCTCCAAATGGTGGTCCTTCCAAAAACCCGCTGCCACCTCCGGCACCATCGACTCCTTCATCAACGCCAAACTAAAAGAAAAATCCCTCACAGCAGGACCCGAAGCCGACCGCCGCACCCTCATCCGCCGCGCCACATTCGATCTCACCGGTCTCGCCCCCACCGAATCCGAAATCAACGACTTCGTCAACAGCACCAGCCCTACGGTCTACGAAGCTCTAATCGACCGCCTCCTCGCCTCCAACCACTACGGCGAAAAGTGGGGCAAACACTGGCTCGATCTCGTCCGCTACGGCGATACCGCCGGCTTCGAGCAGGACCCCTACACCCTCTACGCCTGGCGCTTCCGGGACTACGTCATCAAGTCCTTCAACGACGACAAACCCTACGACCGCTTCATCCGCGAACAAATCGCCGGCGACGAAATCTTCGAAGACCCCGAGTCCCAACAAGGCACCGGCTACTACAACGTCGGCCCCAACCGCGACATGCTCTACAAAGTCGAAGACATCAACCGCATCGAATCCCTCACCGACTTCGTAGACACCACCTCCTCCGTCTTCCTCGGCCTCACCGTCGGCTGCGCCCGCTGCCACGATCACAAATACGATCCCATCCCCCAGCGCGACTACTACCGCATGCAGGCCATCTTCGCGCCCTACCAGAAGAACCGCGTCTTCCTCCACTACAACAACGGCCGCGGCTACGACCTCCAGGAAAACACCCGCAACTTCAAACTCTATGAGCTCTCAAACGAGATGAGCTCCATCAAATCCCCCTACCAGGAAAAGATCCGCAAGGAAAAACTCGCCAAGCTCTCGCCCGAAATCCAGGCCGCATTCGACGCCCCCGAAGAAAAACGCACCCCCCAGCAAAAAGCCTTCTTCGAGGCCTACCTCAAACAGGTCAACCCCCGTGAAGACGAAGTCAACGCCCTCATCACCGCCGAAGACAAGGAACGCATCCGCAGCGTTGAACGCCGCATCGTCCAGCTTTTCTCCAACTTCGCTCCCGGCCCCTTCTCCCCCGGCGTCACCGACGTCGGCCGCGAAGCCCCCAAAACCTATCTCCCCGTAAAAGGCGGCCAGGAAGAGGTCGGCCCCGGACTCCTCTCCGCCCTCGGCGGCAAGGACATCCCCGAACCCCCCGTCACTTCCCCAACAACCCAACGCCGCCGCGCCCTCGCCGAATGGATCGCCTCACCCGATAACCCCCTCACCGCCCGCGTCATCGTCAACCGCGCCTGGCAATACCACTTCGGCCGCGGCCTTGTCGCTACCCCCAGCGACTTCGGCGCCCGCGGCTCTGCTCCCTCCCATCCCGAACTCCTCGACACCCTCGCCGTGAAGTTCATGAAGGATGGCTGGTCGCTCAAGAAGCTCCACCGCGAAATCATGCTCTCGGCCGTCTACAAACGCTCCAGCCGCCCCACACCCGGCGTCAGCGAGAAGGACCCCGAAAACCAATACCTCTCCCACTTCCGCCGCCGCCGATTGGAAGCCGAAGAAATTCGCGACGCCGTCCTGGAATCCGCCGGCACTCTCAACACCAAAATGGGCGGCCGCCCCGTCGTCCCCCAACTCCAACCGGAAGAGCTCTACGGCATGAGCCAGCCCGTCAACAACGCCTGGGTCGTCACCGCCGCCCGCGAAGAACACGATCGCCGTAGCGTCTACATGATCTCCCGCCGCAACTTCCGCATGCCTCTCCTTGAAGTCTTTGACCGTCCCGAAGGCGTCCTAAGCTGCTCTCGACGCGAATCATCCACCACCGCCCCCCAATCCCTCGCCCTCCTCAATGGCGACTTCACCCTCCGCCAATCCCAGGCCCTGGCCGACGCCGCCCTGAAACAACCCGACGACAACGCCCTGATCACTGACATTTTCCGCCGCATCTACGCCCGCGCCCCCAATGCCAATGAACTCCAACTCGCCAAGGAGTTCATCGAAAAGCAAACAAAACTGACCACCACTCGCCGCGGCGCCGTCACCGAACTCGCCCGCGGCCTGCTCAACACCAACGAATTTCTCTACGTCGACTGAGGACCTCATGCATTCACGCCGTGAACTCTTAACCCGCGCTGGAAAAGGCTTCGGAGCTTTAGCCCTGGCCAGCCTGATCGAACAGGAAGCCAAAGCCGGCGGCGCCCGCCCGCCCCACTTCGCCCCAAAGGCCAAGAGCGTCATCTTCCTCTTCATGCACGGCGGCGTCAGCCACGTCGACACCTGGGATCCCAAACCCTCGCTCCGTAAATATGACGGCCAGCCCCTCCCCGGCTCCTTCGGCGAAGGCCTCATCACCAGCCGTATCGACTTCCGCAAAGCCCTCATGCGCGGCTCCCCCTGGGACTTCAACCGTTGCGGCAAATCCGGCCTCGAAATCTCCTCCCTCTATCCCCACATCGGGCAGCATGCCGACGACATCGCCGTCATCCGCAGTTGCCACAGTGACGCCTTCGATCACGCCCCCGCGATCTACCTCCGCACCAGCGGCTCCCAATTCCCCGGCCGGCCTTCCCTAGGCGCCTGGGCCTCCTACGGCCTCGGCAGCGAGAATCAGAACCTCCCCTCCTTCGTCGTCATGTCCGACGGCGCCATGAAGTCCGGCGCCGGTGCTTACGGCGCGGGCTACCTCCCCGCCGTCTACCAGGGCACCGTATTCCGCAGCGGCCAGAACCCCGTCCTCCACCTCAATTCCCCCAAAGGCGTCAGCCCCGAATCCCAACGCGAAACCCTCGACCTCATCGCCCGCATGAACCGCCGCCACTTCGCCGAACGCGAAGAGGACACCGCCCTCGACGCCCGCATCGCCTCCTACGAAATGGCGTTCCGCATGCAATCGGAAGCCCCCGGCGTCGTTGATATCGCCAACGAATCCGAAGCCACCCGCAAACTCTACGGCATCGGCGAACCGGCCACCGACGATTTCGGCCGCAAATGCCTCCTCGCCCGCCGCCTCGTCCAGCGCGGCGTCCGTTTCGTCCAACTCTACTGCGGCACCAACCTCGGTGACGATTGGGACGACGCCCACAACGACCTCCTCGGCTCACACATCAAAATGTGCAAGAAGTCCGACCAGCCCATCGCCGCCCTCCTCACCGACCTCAAGGCCCAGGGTCTCCTCGATTCCACCCTCGTCGTCTGGTCGAGCGAGTTCGGCCGCACGCCTCTCGCCGAAGGCAAGAACGGCCGTGACCATCACCCCTACGGCTTCTCCACCTGGATGGCCGGCGCCGGAATCCAGGGCGGCCGCGCTCTCGGAGCAACCGACGAATTCGGACTCCGCGCCGTCGAAAAGCGCAAAGACGTCCACGACATGCACGCCTCCATCCTTCGCCTCCTCGGCATGGACCACACCCGCCTCACCTACCGCTACCAGAGCCGTGACCAGCGCCTAACCGACGTCCACGGCGAAGGTGAATTTACCGATTGGCTGCTCAGCGCGAAAGCGTGAAGCCAGAGGTGATGTGTGAGAAACAAGAACAAAACCTGCAAAAGCGAAGCACTGGCGGCGATCCACGAAACGGTCTCCGATATGTACGATGCCGAAGTTATCGACAAGCAGACCATGCGCCGTTTTGACTCCTCCTGCTTAACGCCGGTTCACGAATTCACGGGCGAAGAAAGCCGGGCTTCGCGTGCAGTCAGTGGGAACGCGGGCAAAAACGTCCCGCCGGGGCATCGCTGAAGCTCCTGTCGTTGTTCAAACGAAAAGGCCTCGAAGCCATCGCCTGATTCGCCGCCACGCAGGTGCGTGGCCTCCGCGAAATTGAGCGCAGGTAAGGCCTAATTGCTATCCTGGTAGTTTCCCCCTCGTGCCCATGGTGGTCACCACGCAGATCAAGCAGTTCAAATCCCTGGAGCTCGAAAGTGGCGTCGTCCTCGCGCCCGTTGACGTTGCCTACGAAACCTACGGCACCCTGAACGAAGCCAAATCGAACGCCATCCTCATCGTCCATGCCTTCTCCGGCGACGCCCACGCCGCCGGCGTCGATGCCGAAGGCCGCACCGGCTGGTGGGACAACCAGATCGGCCCCGGCAAAGGCTTCGATACCGACAAATACTTCGTTATCTCTTCCAACGTCCTCGGCGGCTGTAAAGGCTCCACCGGACCATCCTCCATCAACCCCGCCACCGGCGAACGCTACGCCATGACCTTCCCCGTCATCACCATCGGGGACATGGTCCGTCTCCAGAAATTGCTCATCGATTCGCTCGGCATCACCCGCCTCCTCAGCGTCGCCGGCGGCTCCATGGGCGGAATGCAGGTCCTCGAATGGGCCGTCCGCTACCCCGAAGCCGTCGCCAGCGCCATCCCCATCGCTTCCACCGCCCGCCACAGCGCGCAGCAGATCGCCTTTAACGAAGTCGCCCGCCAGGCCATCATGGCCGATCCCGACTGGTCCGAAGGCAACTACTACGACAAAAGGAACCCCGGCCGCGGCCTCGCCGTCGCCCGAATGGTCGGCCACATCACCTACATGAGTGACGCCTCCATGCGGGAGAAGTTCGGCCGCCGCCAGCGCGAGGAGAACGGCATCTTCGAAGTCGAAAGCTACCTCCGCTACCGCGGCAGCCAGTTCGTCGACCGCTTCGACGCCAACTCCTACCTCTACATCACCAAGGCCATGGACATGTTTGACCTCGCCAACGGCGCCCAGTCCCTTGTCCCCGTCCTGGCCAAAAGCCGCACCCGCTACCTCATCATCAGCTTCACCTCGGACTGGCTCTACCCCTCTTACCAGTCCCTGGAAATCGTCAGCGCCCTCCGCCGCCGTAACCAGGACGTAGCCTACATCGAGCTCACCTCCAACTACGGCCACGACGCCTTCCTCGTCGAAGTCGACGAACAGACCGAACTCATCCGCGGTTTCCTCGCCCGCACCATGAAGGAGACCGACAAGAAATGAAGGGGCAAAACGGCCCTCTCGTCCACGAACTCTTCGGCCGCGGCGACTACGGTCTCATCTCCGAAATCGTCGAACCCGGCTCCTGTGTCCTCGACCTCGGCTGCGGCGAAGGCGAACTCCTCGCGTGGCTCGCCGAGCACAAAAACGTCGACGCCCGCGGCGTCGAAATCAGCCCCGCGAAACTCCAAAAGGCCATCGCCAAAGGAGTCTCCGCCTACCAGGGCGACATCGAAACCTGCCTCGCCGACTACCCCGATAACGCCTTCGACTACGTCCTTCTCAGCCAAACGCTCCAGGAAATTCGTTACCCCCTGCAAGTCATGACGGACATCCTCCGCGTCAGCCGCCGTGCCATTGTAGCGTTCCCGAACTTCGGCCACTTCACCGTCCGCCTGGCCCATCTCTTCAACGGCCGCGCACCCAAGACCAAGCTCTTCCCCTACGACTGGTACGACTCCCCCAACATCCACTTCCTCACCGTCGACGACTTCGAAATCCTCGCCGCCCGCCAGAACTGGCAGGTCGAGCGCCGCTATTTCCTCTCCGGCACCCGCGAAGTAAAGTCGTTCCCCAACTTGATGGCCGAAGTCGCCGTGTTTGTTGTCAGCAAGCGCTAATTCGCGATAGCGTAGGCGCTATGACTCGCCGCCAATTCCTGGCCGCCTCGGTATCGGCCTGCGCCGCCGCCCCATCCCAAAGGCCCAACGTCCTCTTCCTGTCCGTAGACGACCTCAACGACTGGATCGGCTGCCTTGGGGGCTACAACGGCGTTAAGACCCCGAACATCGACCGCCTGGCGAAACGCGGCGTCCTCTTCGCCAACGCCCACTGCGCCTCTCCGCTCTGCAATCCGTCCCGCACCGCGCTCCTCACCGGCATGCGGCCGTCCACCACCGGCATGTACAACAACGACCAGTTCTGGAAGCCGAACCTGCCCGATGCCGTGACGCTTCCCATGCACTTTAAGGCCAACGGCTACGCCGTAGCCGGGGCGGGGAAGGTGTTTCATCACACGGCCGGAAACAACCCGCCCGATCAGTGGGACGAATTCCAGCTTCAGGTCTTCGACGACCCCTGGTACCGCCGCGCCGACTGGTATCCCTGGAATAAACGCGTGCCGGCGCCCGCGGGCCATCCATTCAACGGGCTGAAGAACTTCCAGGGCGAATTCGACTGGGGAGTCATCCCAGCCGCCGAGAGCGAGTACGGAGACCAGAAAGCGATCGACTTCGGCCTGAAGTTCCTCGAGAAACCGCAAACAAAACCATTCTTCCTGGCCATCGGTCTCTGGCACCCCCACATCCCGATGTTCGCCCCCCAGAAATATTTCGACATGTACCCGCCGGACAAGATCAAGATCCCCTACACCCCGGAAGGCGACCTCGACGACGTACCGAAAATCGGACAACAATGGGCCGCCGCGCGCCGCGAGGAGCACAATCGAATCGTCAAGGAAGGGAAGTGGCGGGAGGCCATTCGCGCCTATTTGGCGGCGATATCATTTGCCGACGCCATGATCGGCCGCCTCCTCGACGGCATGGAGAAATCGGCGCACGCCCAGAACACGATAGTCGTATTCTGGTCCGACAACGGCTGGCATCTAGGCGAGAAGGAACACTGGCACAAGAGCACGTTATGGCAGAGGGCAACGCACGTTCCGCTAATCATAGCGGGCCCTGGAACCAGCCAGGTCGGCCAACCGCGTAAACAAGCCGTAAGCCTGCTGGACCTGTACCCTACCCTGATCGACCTCTGCAACCTTCCCAAGCGCAAAGAACTGGAAGGCATAAGCCTGAAACCGCTTTTGCAAAACCCGGCCGCCAATCGCCCTCCGGCAGTAATCGACTTCAACCCCGGAAACCACGCGGTAAGAACAGACCGCTGGCGCTACATCCGCTACCACGATGGAACGGAGGAGCTCTACGACGAAGCCGCCGACCAGCAGGACTGGAAAAACCTGGCCGCCGATCCAAAATACGCAACCCTGAAGCAAGACCTGGCCAAGTGGATCCCCAAGACTTCAGCGCCGCCAAAACCCGAACGTACCGCCTTCGACTTCGATTTCGCGACTAATACCTACAAGCGAAAGTAGTTCTAACCGGAACTATCTGTCGCCTGTGACTGGGGCTACCGGTTCGCGCTAACTCTCTGCGCTTAGTCTGTGAGACCTCGGTTATATTCTCTAACCGCGTCTCCTAACCCATCGCTGTTTCTTAATCCTTGACGGATTTTGTGAACTCCCCTCTGATACTTCGCGTATTATGTGTTACGAGGCTTGGATGGACACGGCGATCTTGTTGGGACTAGCGTTTACGACGTTCTTAATGGGTAATATGGGTTTGCACCTCACCCTGCATCCCCCTCTGCCGGAGGATATAACGCTCAAATCGCGCTACAAATTTGGTTTCGTTGCCCTTGGCGTGCTATCAGTTGCGTTGATTTTGGTTCAGGGTGTTCGCAGCAGCGCCGCCCAAGACCATCTAGTTGAGGTTGCGGAGTCCGCAGTTCAAGCAACAACAGGAGGCACTTCAATTCCGTTCTTATATCCAGTGGGAAAGCTGGTGGATGATGACGGCGCGTCGTTGGTTGCGATGGCTAAAGGGAAGTATCGCATCCAAAATGTAAGTTACCAAATCACCGCTGGTCGTCCACCGTACAATCTCAGCCCTCGTGAATTGAATGATACGATTGCCGGCAGAACCGATTGGTTCTCAATCGGTGACCTCAATCCGAAGTTCGGTATCATTATTCGACATCTAGTTTATCCTCGTCAAGACTCAGGCTACTACACTATCAATTTGGCGGCGAACAATGGCGAGGTTGTCGAGAAGCTTGAAATAAGGCCTACCCAGTCTGGACAGGGATGGGAATCCAAGGTAGTGGTCTTTCGGGATGATAAAGAAGTCTTCAAATTAGATTTTGGGGAGTTGCCGGACTTTGTGTGGACTAAATCCTTACCGGTTTCGCGAACAATGACGTTCAACAAATAACTATCAGCACCAAGCGCCTGCTTCGCTACACATTCGCCGCTAAAACACGAACCGAACAGGTTGAAGCGGTTTGGCCGGATGAATCCTGTCGGCGCGTCACCGGCGGCGCCAGTTATCAACGCTGCACACTCCCCCGAGTCATCTGACGGCACTGCCTCACCGCTCGTTATGCAACCTTCAGGGTCCACAGTAAAGCCCCTTCAACAGAATTGCTCTCGCCGATTCTTTGATATCGCCCCGCGAGATGTATCCAGGAAGGAAGGGAACACTCGCAACATACCCGGCATCGCCTTCGCGTTCCGACATCAACATGATTTGAGCTCGTCCAAGCGACTGCGGCCACAAAGCCCTACCCGCGGTGAATCGCTTCCACCGCTAGCCGCGGTTCGTTCGCGATGATCTTCAAGAGTGTGGCCGCGGGTCCGGTGGGACGCCGCCGGTCCTGTTCCCAGTTCTGCAACGTCTTCACCCTGACTCCGATAAGCCGTGCGAATTCGGACTGCGAGAGACTGGTCCGCTCGCGTATCGCTCGGATGCCGGAAGCGCCGATTACGGTCCGGCGCGCTGGCAACTCTCGTCCGCGTAGAATCGCTCCGGCCTCGCGGACGCTACCAAGCAATTCTTCAAACATCTTTTCTTTCATCGCCGAGCTCCTCTCTGACCACCTTAGCCAAGTGCGAGACTTGTTTGGGCGTCAGGTCCGCCGCCACGTTTTTAGAATATGCGTAAAGCAGCAGGATCAAGTCCCTACTCATCGCCCAGTAGTAGATCACCCGAGCGCCGCCGCTCTTTCCTCGTGATCCCGTAGCGACTCGAATCTTGCGAATACCGCCGCCCTCCTTGATGAGAGCTCCCAATTGTGGATTTCCCGCAAGCCGCGATTGAAATTCCGCATACTCCTCGTCGCTGAGCAGACCGGTGATCTGTCTCGTGAACACAGACGTTTCGATCAGCTCCACTCGATTTCATTATCCGCCAGCGGCGTACAACATGCAACACTTCCGGCCGAGTGAGCGCCGGTTCGCTAGTGTCATTGGTAATCGCCCTCTTCGAAAGCTGCGATGGGTTCTCTCACCAAACTCACTCATAATGCAAAGCCACCAGCGGATCAACCCGGCTCGCCCGCCGGGCCGGAATCCATCCTGCCAACGCCGCAACAAGCGACAGCAATACAACCGCGAACCCCGCCACCCATGGATCATTCGCCTCTACTCCATAAAGCTGTGCGGAAACAAAACGGCCCAATCCGAGCGCTGCCGGAATCCCCACAATCAGCCCCAGCCCCAACAGCACCAGCACTTCCCGCATCACCAGCCAAACCACGTTGCCGCGCTTCGCTCCCAGGGCCATGCGCACCCCAATCTCCTTCGTCCGCCGGGCAACCACGAACGCCATCACTCCATAAAGTCCAATCGACGCCAGAACCGTCGCGAGCGTACCGAAGCCCGCCGACATCATCGCAATCAGGCGCTCGGTGAGCAAAGTCTGATCGAGCTGAGACTCCACCGTCCGCATTCCATAGGCCGCCACTCCCGGATCCAGCGTCTTCACGACCCTCGTGATCGCGGCGAACATCTGCTCGGAGTCCAGGTGTGTGCGGACGTAGTAGGTCTCCCCGTTGAGACGATCCTCCTGGGGCTCGGCCACAAACACCTGCCGCCGTTCGCCTTCGCGCGGCCCGGAGTACACGACGTTTTCGATGACGCCGACGATCTCGATATCAACTTTCGGATGCATGATGCCGAAACCCAAGTGCCGCCCAATCGCACTCTGTCCCGGAAAATAGTGATCGGCGAACCGGCGGTTCACAATACAGACCCGCTTCGTTCTTCCCGCATCCTGCCCATCAAAGTCCCGGCCCTCTAAGAAGCGGACCCCCAGCGTCGAAAAAAATCCTGGAGATACAAAATTCACTTGTGCGTGCGTGTTCTCGCCATCTTTGGCGGCTCGCCCTTCCACAAGAATGCCGTCGCCCCAGGCGCCGTCTGCCAGCACCGCCGCGCGAGCGTATCCGGCCGCCTGTACCCCGGGTTGCGCACGCAGTTTCTCAAGCAGTTCCAGGTAGAACTGCTTCATCCGCGGTAACGTGTATCCCTTCAGCGTTGGATCCACTCGAAACGACACCAGGTTCTCGATATCCTTGTACCCGGAATCTTTGTCTTTCAGGTTTTGCAGGCTACGGACAAACAGCCCCGCGCCGAACAGCAACAGAAAGCTCAGCGCCACTTGCGCCGTCACCAGGCCCTTTCGGAACTGTACCGAACTGCCTGCGCCCGGAGTCGATCCGGTGGCGTTCTTCAACGTGCTCCAGAGATCCAGCCGCGTCGATTTGAGCGCCGGCGCCAGTCCGAAAATAACGCCCGTCAACAGCGAAAGGCCGAGGTTGAACAACAGAATCCGCCAATCCGGATCCGCGCTCAGCATCAGCAAGGCGTTACCCTCCGGTAGCAGGCTCAACAGGCCCTTCGTCGTCCAGACTGCGAACAGAATTCCCAGCGCCCCGCCCGTTGTCGCAAGCACTAGGCTCTCAATCAGCAGTTGCCGCACCAGTTGGCCCCGCGAGGCCCCGATCGACAGCCGCACCGCGATCTCTCTCTGCCGGGCCACGGCGCGCGCAATCAGCAGGCTAGCCACGTTCGCGCACGCGATCAGCAGCACCAGCCCCACCATGCACATCAACACTACCAGCGCCTTGGAAAAACTGTTGCGAAGCTGCGAATAACCGGTCGCCGCCCGTTCGACAACCACCGTCGCTTTCAGAAATCGCTCCCGGTTTTGAGCGGACCAGTCCTTTGCTTCCGGAAGCGTGGCTTCGTACTGGCGAATCTGGGAAAACAGTACCTGTAGGGATGCTTGGGCGGACTCCACCGTGTAACCCGGCTTCAAACGCGCAAACACTCTCACCCACTGCAGCCGCCGGAAGCTCAACGTCGTGTCCCAGCCGGGGTTCACGATCGGCAGCATCTGCATCGGCACGCGGATCTTCGGCGACCGGGCCGGATCCACGCCGGCGAATCCAGGCGCCGACACGCCCACCACCGTCATCGGGTAGTTATTGACCAGGACTTTCTTCCCGACGACATTCCGGTCGCCGGCAAAGCGTGTCATCCAGTAGTCATAGCTCAGCGTCACCACCGGATGGCCCTTGAAGACCTGGTCGTCTTCTTTGGAGTTGAAAACCCGGCCAACCGCCGGCTTCACTCCCAGGGCGCTGAAATAGTTGCCCGAAACCAGCTCCGTCGAAACCAGCTCCGTATGGCCGTCAAGCGTGATCGCTGATTCGTACACCTTCTGGCAGAAGACCTCCGATAAAGCCTCCGCGCGCTGCTGGTAATCCTGGTAGAGCGGATAGGAGTTTGTGCGTGCGCCGTCGTTGCCGCCGATGTTCGTGCCGTTCTGGGAGAGCAACACCAGGGAGTCCGGATCTTTCACCGGCAGCAGTCGCAGCAGGAGCTGATCCATCAGCGTGAATATCGCAGTATTCGCGCCGATCCCGAGCGCCAGCGAAAGGACTGCGATACAGGTGAACAACGGAGTGCGCCGCAAAGTCCGCACCGCAAATGTCACGTCCGCGAGGATTCCGGTCATGAATGGTAATACTCCGTCGCGTCGCCAAAGTTACGATGTAATTTGCAGTGTACGGGCAAGCAACAGCGGATTTCGCCACGTACACCCATCGGAAAAACTAACGCGGCAGCCCCGCCATCGGGACCGCCGCATTAGTTCCTCCAGCTAGAAGTCCTTTGCGTCTCTGGAACTCCCAGCCATCTCCTTTCGCAGTTTGAGATACTCCTCAAACTTAGTGACCTGCCCGGGCGACAACACTCGCCGGATCTCGCTGTCTTCCTTCACTTGGATCTGTTCCAGCTCGCTGTGTAGACGGTCCACAACCCGTTCCAACTCGGCGATTTGCTGGCTGTCGTTCGCAATCCGCGCCCGGCGCAACTTCCGCATTTCCGTGTTCTGTTCCTGCCGCTTGGCTGCGAATGGCTGCCGGTACTTGGCTTGGATTGCGTCCACGGTCCGCGCCTGTTCGATGTCCAGATGCAGCGTCCCTTTCAGCGTGGCGTCCGCCTGCACCGGAACCGAAAGGCCCATCAGGCAAATCGGCAATAGCAACAACAATTTGGTAATCATGTGGGTTTCCTTAATCGGTGCGCTTCAGTCGACGCCTGACGCATACTGATACATCGACGATCCCCATCCGCCCACGAACACCACGGCGCCGAGCGGGCTTACAGTCGGAGTAGCCAGGGCTCCGCCGGCTTCCACCGTAACCACGAAGGTCTTCGAATACGTTTGCGCTGCCGGCACGTCGCCCGCTTTCGCGGCAGCTTCCGTTTTGCCGATCAACTCCAGCAGCGGCTGCGCTGCCGCCGGGTTTGGGACGAATGTCCTTGTGAGTTCCCGCATGTTGGCGAAACTGAACACGTTCAATTCTCCCGGTGCCGACAGTTCGAGGTCCACTACCTTTACGCCCGGCAGCTTATCCATGCGTTCGCCGTAAACCCCAACTTGCATCGCCACCAGAATGCGGTTCCACATGGCTTGGCGGATAGACCGGACCGAGCCATCGCCGAAGGCGAAATTTGCCCCGCTGGCCGCCCTCTGAATCGACGCGAAGCTAACTGTCCCGTTCGGATCCTGGTAAGCGTCGAAGGCGTCCTGCTTGGCGGCCGGACTGCTCGCGGCCCGCACCATCTGGCTCTCCAAACTCGCTCGTTCGGCCGCGGTGCCGGGCAATGCAAGAATCTCCGCAATCGCGATCGCCCCTGCCGCGCGCACTTCGGCGAACATTCTGGCGCGTGCCTCCCCGGCGCCGGGCATCGGTTTCCACTGAATCGCAACGCCGCCATTCCGGAAAATGCGCGCATGTGCGCTCTCCATGCCGGTCACTCCCGGCATTGGACTCATTGCGATCTCAATGCTATCGGCCCCGGCCTTGTAGCTGGAAGCCTTGAAGCCATCCACTTCACCGCTCTCCGGAAATCGGGCAAGGCGCATTAAGTCGGCAAGCGTGGCGGGTAGCGGGCGGCCGGTTTCGCCCAAACTCTGTACGGCGAGGCCAATCTGTTTCAAGTTGTTCTGGCAGTTTGTACGGGCGGCGGCCTCCCGCACTTTCTGAACGGCCGGAAGTAGCATGCCAATCAAAATCGCGGTAGTCGAGATAACCACCAGCAGCTCAATCAAAGTGAATCCGGATTGGTATATTCTCCGGTTCGTCGTGCCTACAGGGGCAGGAAATGCAGCTTTCATAAGTTTGTCCTTTGAGTTCCCGGCCAGTTCTTCAAATGTCTGGCGGGCTCACAAAGGTATGGGCGAAACGAGGCAAAATCAGATCACGTAATTTTCTCCGCCCCCAAAATTGTTTTCGGACCAAACCAGGAAAACAGGCGGGGGGAGGAGAGTTGCCCGAAAACGATCACCCCGCCTTGTGGAACCCTCTACGAAGCTTGCCGTTTGCCAAGGACCCGTTGCCGCCACTGGCCGCTCGCGCCGCATGGTTTCGGAATCGAATCGCCAGCGCTGGCACAACTCAGGAGGTAGGCTTCCACAGCCTCGCGCGAATTCTTGATAGCTTCCTCCGGCGTCTTCCCGTCCGAAATGCAGCCCGGCAAATCCGAATACTCAAACAAGTACCCGCCGCGGTCTACTTCCGAAAGCGGGCGAATCGTAAACGCGTAGGAGTTGATGATCGCCTTGGTAATCTTCATCGCGGAGAGCCGTCCAGCTGTGAAATGGGAGAATTCTCAAACCTGCCGTAAGCCTTCCAGTAAGAGTTCCCAGGAACGCAACCAAAGCCCGCTTTTCGTCCTGAGAAAGATTCAATTTCCGGATATCCGGGTCGATCGCAGGATTCGCCCGTCCGCCGCCATCATAGAACTCGACAACATCCGAAAGCGTCGCAAAACTGCCGTCGTGCATGTAGGGTGCGGTGCGCGAAATCTCCCGAAGGCTTGGCGTCTTGAACCTTCCGCGTCCCGCCCCTTCATCGACGAACTTTCCCTCCCGCCACGCCACCCCGGTATTGTGCAGGCCCTCATCGGTAAAGTTCGGCCCGGCGTGGCAGGTGCTGCATTGCGCCTTTCCTCGAAACAACTGTAGTCCTAGCAGTTGCTCAGAAGTCAATGCATTTCGATCCCCGCTAACGAACCGGTCATACGGCGCATCCCCCGATAGAATGCTCCGCACATAGGTAGCGAGCGCCATAGCCATCGTCGAAGCGTCTAGCCCTGTTCGGACCGATGCCTCCGCAATCGTTAAATCCATCTCGTTCGGATCCTGAATCGGCTTCAATACTTGTTCTTCCAGTGTCTTCACGCGGCCGTCCCAAAAGAACGCCCGCCCGTAGCCCCGGTTAATTAGAGCCGGAGCGTTTCGCCGGCCTCTGCGGCCAGACACCCCTGGCGATACCGAATGGCCATCCGAAAACGCGCGCTTCTCGTCATGACAGGACGCACAGGAGATTGATCCATCGCGCGACAGGCGCCGGTCGTTGAACAACTTCCGGCCAAGTTCGATCTTCTCGTCGGTTATTGGATTCGTCTCCGGTGCCGGGAGATACAGATCCAGTCCCAAAGGAATAGTGATCGCCGCGACAAATAATGTCATTTGCTGGAGCTCGGTTCAGGGAGGAAGTTCTCGAGTGTCCAGATCTCAGAAGGCTTCCTAGGTGCAGGGACCGAAAATACCATTTGCTTCCCGTCGGGATGGAAGCGGAGATTGTTGCCGTTGATCGGTTTCATTTCCGCAATTTTTTGCGGTTGACCCCCATCAACAGGCATTCGCCACCGCTCCACTTTCCCGCCTATTCGCTTTCTCAGGACCACCGAGCGGCCATCCACGCCCCATGCAAAAAAACTTGCGAGTTCAGTACCGGTAGCCCTCATCAATTCTCTCGGGCCTCCGCCCGCCGTCGGAATCAGAACAACCGCCACCGGCATCCGCATCTCGTTCACTTCATGGATTAAGAGATGCCGGCCGTCGGGAGAGACAACCGCGCCTCTTTCCAAATTGGCGCGCTGGAAAAGCACGGACTCTTCTCCACTCCGAAGATCCCTTTTGACCACCGCGACCTCACGGCCGTCCGAAACTTGAGACGGGAAATACAACGACTTCCCATCGGGCGATTCCACCGCGTAGGCCGAGGCTCGAGCCCCTTCCATGATCAGCGACGACATACCAGTCTCCGCATCGATTCGGAAAATTCCGTTTCGGCCTTTGAAGTCCCTACCGCAGCCGACAAAAGACTTCCCATCGGCCGACCAGGTGAGCGACCAGAAGAGTTGAAAATTCGGCGACGGCATAACCTCTCGCACATCACCTGTCTCCATCGCGCGAACTCCGATCACAACGACGCGACTGCCTCCGTTCCCTCGCCGGGAAATCCAGGCTACGCGTTTTCCATCGGGCGACCAATCTGGCGAAGAGTTGCTTCCCACAAAATTTTGTACGAGCTGAACGGGCGGAGATACAAAATCACCTTTTTCCATGTCGAACGTGCCCAGATGGATATCCATGCCAGGCGGGCGATGCGACCAGTAGTAAAGCGTCCCGGATGACGTGATACCCATATTGGCCGCTATCGCCAACTCTGTTTTCACCAATTCGGCAGCGCCCGCCGGTTTCCCGCTTTCTATACGCTGAGACCAGAGTCCGGAAGATCCGGTACGGTCGCTAAGAAACAGCAGCCGGGTACCATCGGGTGTCCAACCCAGGAGTTGATCATTGCTGGCATGAATCACAGCTCCGGTCTCCCGGCTCCCGTCAACAGCAATCAGAAATATGTCGCGCTGCTGGCCGGATTCCGAAGCCGGGAGGTCATAGGCGACAAACCGGCCGTCGGCACTGAAGTTCATACGGGTCGGCCCTCTCCAATCCACCGACTTCAGAATTCGAAGAGTTCCGTCCTGCGCGGATACGACTCCGATCTGTGCGCTCTTGTCCTGACGATGCAGGGACACCGCAATCCACTTCCCATCGGGCGACCAATCATGCGGACCGATCCAGTCCACATCTTCGTTATCGAGAATTCTTCGAAACTGCGGTAGACCCTGCCCGTCCAGATTCACAATCCGAAGGTCGTAGCGATCGCCGCGGAACCACGAATAGACGAGTTGCTTTCCGTCTCTTGAGAACGCGTACTCCTCGGCGTACTGGCTTTCCGATTTTCCAACTCCTGGCTTCCCATCATTCCCTCCGGTCGTCAACTGGCGGTCGTTCCCGGTAACTAGATCGTGTAGGTACAGATCGCCGAATTTCCTCCAATTTACGTACGGCAGATAGCGTCCATCCGGTGATACCGATCCGAAGATATCGCCTCCCTCCGGCAACGTCCATACTCTCCGATTCACGATTCCGGCATTCGCTGTCCCTTTGGGTCGCAATGCCGCGAGCTGGATCTGCGCCTGTTTCGCCGGCTCTCTTTGATCGGCGTAGTCACGCAGCACCCATTCATAGATTTTTCTGGATTCAACATCACCCAGCTTTTGGTAACACTCCGCCATACGAACGAGCGCCTTCGCCGCCGTTGCCCGATCAGCCTTCGCTTCCGCCACGGCTTTTTCGTAAAGCGCGATCGCTCCCTTCGGATCGCCCTCCAGTTGCTCCTTTCGAATCGCGAGCTGAAGCGTAACGTCGGCCTGCGCGAACAGCGCAGTGAACGACGTGAGAATCAAGGGAAGTTGATGCAGTCTCATGCTGCCACTCTAAAATCCGTGTGCAAGCTGGGAACAAGAAGACTGTGAGAACTCGGTGAGAAGTCAGCCATCAAACCGGTATCCCATCCCGCGAATGCTGGCGATCGACTCCGTACCCACCTTGCGCCGCAGATTTACGATATGCGCGTCTACGGCGCGCTCGGTAACGTACGCCCCGCGTCCCCATGTCAGGTCGATCAACTGGTCCCGGCTCAATAAGCGGCCGCGGTGCCGAAGAAACGTCAACAGGAGCTTGAACTCCAACGGCGTGACATCTACCGGCGATCCACCCCGGCGGACCTCCACCCTATCTTCATCCACCTCGACATCTCCGAAACGCAGCGACTGTCCTTTCGCGGCGTCCTTATGCCGGAGACGCGCGCGAATCCTGGCCCGCAGTTCCCGCGGACTGAAGGGCTTGGTGATGTAATCGTCTGCTCCGAGGTCGAAGCCTAATACCTTCTCGGTCTCATGGGTCCTGGCAGTCAGGAAAAGAATGGGAGTACTCACGCCGGCCTTGCGGATCGCCCGGCACACTTCGAAGCCGTCCTTGCCCGGCAGCATGACGTCGAGCAGAATCAAATCGAAGGCCGCATCGACACCTCGGACCACGCCGCTGTTCCCATCGCTGGCGATTTCCACCCCATACCCCTCCAGGCGTAGATCATCCGCCAGCGTCAGCGCGATTTCAGGCTCGTCTTCGACAATCAGGATTTGATGCATGCCTCTCCCCCGCATGGTAAGGAAATCGTAAACACGCTACCCTCCCCTAATTCGCTATCCAACGTAACCCGCCCGCCGTGTGCGGACACAATCTGCTCCACCATGGAGAGCCCAATCCCAGTACCGCGAATACCTCCGCGGCGGGCGGCATACCCTCGATAGAACTTCTGAAACACCAGCGGCTGTTCTTCCGCGGGGATCCCATCGCCGAAATCTCTCACGGACCATTCCACGACCCGGTCGCGGCATAGCGTCCGCAGTTCTACTCGCCGTTCCTTCCCTGAATATTTCACGGCGTTGTCTAACAGGTTCCAGAGCGCACGGTTAAGGGCATTCGGATCCGCAACTACATCGATATCGGGACCGTCCGCGGCAAGGATTTCGAAACCGCGCTCGCCCACCTCTCGCTGAAAGTCCGAGACGAGTTGTCCCGTAAACTCTCGCACATTAATAGGTGCGCGATGGTACACCAGCGCGTCCGACTGCATACGGCGGAAATCAAGCAAGTCCTCCACCAGCCGGTGCAATCGCTGCGCCGCGCGGCCGAGGGAATGATAGTACGCCATACGCTTCTCTTCATTTGTCACGCGGCCATCTTCCAAGGATTCGATAATCTGCCGAAGCGTCGTAAGAGGTGTTCGAAATTCATGCGAAACGGCCGCCACGAAGTCTTCCTGCATTCTGGCCAACACGAGTTCCCGTCGCAGAGCGCGAAAAACGATGTAAGCGCCGGCTACTGTCAGGAATCCTACCGCCGAAAGCATCACGATAAGGAGTCTGCGGCGAGAGCCAAAATCCTGATCCTTCTTCGGTGCCACCGCCACGACGCTCCACGGCAGCCGTGAATCGCTGGAATGCCGGACGGAAACCTCACCGGAATACACACTCCCTATGATGGTTCCGTTGTTGTCGCGAAGCCAGACGCCCGTCCCCGCTCTGGGAAGCCACTCCCGTTCCACATACGCCCGCCGGGCCGCGAATACCGCAACCGATTCGCTGCCCCGTTCCCAAACCGCCGTCACGGGTTCCGTGGTGTTGCTCAATAGGGCCCGCCCGGACGGAGCGAGAGCTCCCTTTTGCACCCCTGCCGCGACCGAAATTACGGTGTCTGTCAGCAGCTCAAGCCCCGCCGGACGAGGCGTTCCGCTCCATCGGGCCGCGTCCTCCGCAAAAGCTAAATAGGAAGCGCGGGTAATAGGATAACGGCCGGAAAGTAGCATTTCACGGAGCTTCAGAGCTTCCTCTCGAAGCTTCTGCGACTGACCGGTGGTCGAAAAAATCCGGCACCGGCTCCAAATACCCGCAATAGGCGCAGGCCATCCTGCCGCGGCGGATGATTCCATCCGGGATAGCTCGGAAAAAGCCTGCAGCGCCTCTTGTACTCGGCCGGCTTTCGCCGCTGTTCGACCGAGTCGATACAGCGCGCCGGCACGAATCGCCGAATCGGGCGAACTCGCATGTCTTCGATATATTTCGGTTGGTGGGGCCGCGTTGCCGCCCTGAAATTCCAGCGCTTCGCCTTCGCGAAAAGCGTCGGGAGGCGCCTCCGGTAATGGGGGGACGCTCTCGTTGTAAATAAGGGTCGATCCTGGAAACCGCGCCAGAATAGCGCCTTCCGCGGGTCTTACCGAGAACAACTTAGGATCGGAAAGGATTGCCGACAAAGCCTGGACGGCATGGTCGGCCGCCATATCGCGACTCTCTATTAAGCGCTGCCGTTCAAAGGCGCTGTCTTGCGCCAGGAGCCGAAATCCGAGCCATGCTACCGCGAACGCGGGAAGGCATATCACAACCGCCAATACGCCGATTAGCCTGCTTCGCGACATCGATTATCCAGATAGTCTACGCCCGAAGTAGCTAGCGAGTGTCAGGGAACTGTGAGGATTCCGTGAGGATATTCAACCCGAGGCAGAACCACGCTCTCTGCGATCGATGGGTGATTGAGACAGTTCCAAATGGTCAAACGCGGGTTTCGCGGCAGCGGAATTGGATCGGCTATGTTTTGAGTTTCCTAAAAGTGTATCTTATACTTCTCATATGCGATTCGTCGACAGGGCTATCTCCGGCACCGTCCTCGCCGCCGCTAAACAGTTCCCCGCCCTTGTCCTCACTGGCCCTCGCCAATCGGGAAAAACCACCCTCTTGCGTCGGCTGTTCCCAACCGCCCAGTACATCCTGCTGGAGGCGCCCGACGTCCAGGCGCGCGCAGTCTCGGACCCCCGCGGGCTCCTCGATAGCATCCGCCCGCCGGTCCTGCTCGATGAGATTCAGAACGCGCCGGAACTTTTTGGTTTCATTCGCGAACGAATCGATGCGCGTCCGGGCGCCAGGGGACAATGGCTGTTCACCGGCTCACAGGAAGCGCCCCTAATGCGGGGCGTAAGCGAGTCCATGGCCGGCCGCTCCGCCATTCTCCAGCTTTCCCCATTGAGCCTCGCTGAGACGCCCCGCGCCGGCTTGCTCATCGGAGGATACCCGGGCGTCGTCGGCAATCCGAAGGCGCGCGAACTCTGGTTCGCCTCTTACGTGCAGACCTATCTGGAACGGGACGTTCGCGCGGTCACACAGGTACGGGATCTCGGCCAGTTCCGACGATTCCTGGCGCTCGTCGCCAGTCGCCACGGCCAACTCCTGAACAAAACCGATCTCGCCGCCCCCCTCGGCGTCTCCGTGCCGACAATCGGCGAGTGGCTCGACGTTCTCGAAATCACTGGACAGATTCTCGTCGTGCCGCCATACTTCGAAAATTTCGGCAAGCGGTTACTGAAGTCACCGAAGATCTACGTATCGGACTCCGGCCTCGCCTGTTACTTCCTGGGCATCCGCACGCAGGAGGAGTTAGAGCGGTCACCGTTTCTAGGTGCGTTATTTGAAGGTTACATCGGGACGGAGATCGTCAAAGCGCAATGGAACGCCGGCCGGCGTAAGGAGATATACCATTTCCGGGATCAGCAGGGGCTGGAGGTGGATTTCCTCTTTCCAACGCACAAAGGGCTGTGGATGGTCGAATGCAAAGCTTCCAAAACCCTCCATCCTGGAATGGCGGCGCCTCTTGCGGCGCTCGGCAGGTCAGCCAGGGCCCTAAGCCGGAGAAGCGTTGTCCACCGCCGCCCGCTGCGCGGCGCCGGCCTCAAAATCCTCGCCCCCTCCATCGACGGTTTGGACGAATTGGAGTTTGTCGAACTGCTGAAGAGTGGCTAAGGGCTACGGTCGGTAAAACAATCGCTGGGGCCACAAGGCCAAGGTTGATTCGCGGTTCTCGCATAGCCGCCTACTCGGACAATGAAGGCCAATCTCCGGATCGCGCGTGACACAGCACAACCGTTTCACTGATCGTTTATACTGAACCGAATCATCCCAATGCCGCTCTCCGCCGGAACTAAGTTGGGGCCGTACGAAGTCCTTGCCCCCATTGGAGCGGGCGGAATGGGCGAGGTTTATAAAGCGCGGGACACGCGACTGGATCGCATTGTCGCCATCAAAGTTTGCAGGGAACAGTTCTCCGAAAGATTCGAGCGCGAAGCTCGCGCCGTTGCGGCGTTGAATCATTCCAACATCTGCACCCTGTACGATGTCGGCTCGAATTACCTCGTAATGGAGTATCTTGACGGCTCGCCGCTAAAAGGTCCTCTCCCGCTCGACCGGGCACTCAAGTATGCATCGCAGATCTGCGATGCGCTCGACGCCGCCCACAAGAAGGGCATCACGCATCGCGACTTGAAACCTGGCAACATCTTGCTCACCAAGTCCGGTATCAAATTGCTCGATTTCGGCCTGGCCAAGATCGGTGGGGCGGCCACGCCAGCCAGTGACGCCACCGTCACCATGGCGCTCACGGGTAAGAACGAGATCGTGGGGACGCTGTGCTATATGTCGCCGGAGCAATTGCAGTCGCAAGGCGCCGGCAAGGAAATCGACAGCCGCAGCGATATCTTCTCGTTCGGCGCGGTACTTTACGAGATGCTTACCGGCAAACGCGCATTTGACGGCGCCTCCCCGGCCAGTGTGGTCGCCGCTATCATGGGACGTCCCGCTCCAAGCATCAGTGCCATTGCTCCGGCGTCGCTCGATCGGTTGTTACAGCGCTGCCTGTCGAAGGATCCCGATGACCGGTGGCAGACGGCGCGAGACCTGCGCGCCGAACTGGAGTGGATCGCCGCGACGCCGGTACCGGCCGTCGCGCCGGTTGCAGCACGCCGCTGGCTGGTACCGGCGCTCGTGTCGATGCTCGTGGCCGTCACCGTCTTCGCGGCAATACTCCTCAACCGTAAATCCTCGACGCCGGGTTCCTCTGGCTGGCGTGTCTCGTTGGCGCCGCCGCCGGACCGTGCTTTTGTCCCGGTTTCGGCCGGCCCGGCGACGCCGGAGATCTCACCAGATGGAACCATGGTGGTTGCCCAAACGGCTCGCGGTCTGTTGCTCCGCCACCTTAACTCAACGGACTGGATTCCGCTGGGACGAGGCCAGATGTTTGGTCAGCCCTTCTGGTCTCCGGACAGCAAATTCATTGGTTTCTATATAGGCTACCCGCTTCGGCTTATGAAATTGCGGGTGCCGGACGGGGTGCCGGAAGTCATCTGTGATATCCATTCTCCTCCGCGTGGCGGCGCCTGGAGCCTTGACGGTCAAATTCTCTTCGGATCAGATGGGATGAACATCGTGCCGGTCTCGGGCGGCGATGCAGTCAAATTGCTGGGAGATAACGATCGCCCCTGGAATGCGCAATGGCCTCATTTTCTGCCAGACGGGGAGCATTTCCTGTTTAACGGATACGATCCCAAGGCTCCCGAGGGAGCTGTCGGCGGCCACGGCATATACCTTGCTGGATGGAAAGCGGGAAAGTGGACACTGCGCCCGGTACGCCTGACCGCCAATCCGGGCGAAGCACGATTTTCGCCGCTGCTGGGCGGCAGCGTTTTGTTCGTACGCGAGGACAACCTCTACGCCCAACACCTGGATCTGGCCGGGGCTCGACTCGACGGAGAATCCCAACTTATCCTACGCGGCGTTGCCTCCGGGCCGATGTTGGGCACCCCTTATTTCTCGGTTTCCGGCCAGGGCGCACTCGCGTGGCGGCCAGGAAAGGCGGCACTGGCACAACTCACATGGTTCGACCGAACAGGCCAGGTTCTGAGTGTTACCGGAAAGCCGGACGCCTGGCAGCGGATTTCCGTGTCTTCCGATGAGCGGCACATTGTCGCGGTCGCGGTTCGCACGGACACCAACGAACTCTACGTAATGGAGTCAGGCAAGACCGGCTCCCAGCGCTTGGCGCCCTCCGAGGCGGAGCGGCTGATGGGCGACTCCGGGCTTTGGATTCCGGGCACGAACAACATTTTATACGTCGAACGTTCCGGGCCTAAGTCTTTCCTGATGAGGCAATCGGCTTCCGGGAGCGAATATCATCCGTTGGGACCATGGCGTTCGCCATTCCTGCGCGGCTTCGGCGCGGATGGCAAACAGTTTCTGATTTCAGATGGGTTCGGGGGCAAGTTATTTGTGGCTTCCTTCCCGCCCGATAGCTCCGCGCCGCTGGAGGTTTCGCGCGGAACGGCAAACCACAGTGCGCTGTCGCCCGACGGTAAGTGGGTCGCCTACGCTGCGGAAGGGAAGGTGTATGCCAAGCAGATCGGGGACTCAGTTCCTCCCCGCCAGATCGGGACGCCGGTTTCTCCGGCGACGTTCTGCGCCTGGCGCGGCCACGGCAAAGAGATCCTCTATTCTGCGCTGGATGGGCAGATCTGGTCCGTTGCCGCGGATCCAAATCACGGTCAATTTTCGGAAGCGGTTCCCCTGTTCAAGGTTCGCTGGCCTATCTTCATGTCGGAAAGTTCCTTGTTGGCGGCGAGCCGCGACGGTTCCCGCATCCTCGCCGCGCAAGCTCCGGAGCAGCCAGGGTCCGATGTGATTCACCTAATGCCCGATTGGACGGCTGCGCTGAAGCAACGTTGAAGTACTGCGATGCCCTGAGGCCGCGTTCCCGAACTGAATGCGGTCCTTCACACGCACAATCGCACGCCAGTCCGTCAGCGCATGTGAGCGGCGCCATCCGTCCGTCGCCGATCTCGCGGCAGACTTCTGGAGGCATCTGAACGACTGGCCCGAGCAGGCTGTATCAGTCGGCAATTGAGGATCGGAAGCTCGAGGTGGCGCGAAATCAGCGGCAGATTCGCGGGCGTCAGGCTGCGTAAAGAGCGAATATCCCCAATCCTGGAAACCCACGAATCCAGGAAGGTGCCTCGGCCGAGTCCTCGGTGTGCGTAAACGCTGCGCCGTTTTCGGAGAGCATGCAGCTCAAGACATCATTTCCGCCAGACCGTAGCATACTTTGTCCGGTATTTTGGGTCCTGCTCGGTGGCCATCAACCGTTCGGCTGTAGCCCGGATCTTCTGGTCGCTGATGAGATCGTAAACACGCCGGAGGACGACCAAAATATCGTAACGAATCAAGGTACAGTTCTTTTCAGAAGCACATTCCTCAAAGCGCAGCACGAGCCCCTTCACGAGCGCGTTACGCTGTGGCTCGCCCGCAACGCCGACCTTCCAAAGCGACTGCAAGCAATGGCGGGCGGTCACAAAATGCTCATCCTTGGTGACTCTCAGCAGGGCCGCAAGATCCTTTGTCATTCGCTGTTTGGGGTCGCTCTTCGCCAGGTTGGAAAGCACTTGGGCAGCGATTGAGCGTTGCCGGTTGTCACCATCCCGCAGCGTGAGTAGCAGATCGTCCCATACTTCGTATGCCCACGCGACAGGATTCTCAGTTGCGTTCAATAGCCCCTCGAAGGCCCGATTCTGATCGTCCTTGCTAGGCGAACGGAGGGCTTCAAGCAGTTCCCGGAATAGTATTGGTGACGTTGGTCCCATCGACAAGCCCCCTAAGCCTTTTGCGCCAACTGAATCAAGTTGCCGCAGGTATCCTCCAACACAGCCGTCGTCACCGGGCCCATTGCCACCGGCGGCTGCGTGAACGCCACACCAAGGGAGATTAGGCGTTCGTACTCGGCCTTCAGGTCGTCCACGCCAAACGACGTGAACGGGATTCCGTCCTGCAGCAGTGCGATTTTGAATGGGCCCACAGCGGGATGACTATCGGGCTCCAGCAGGAGCTCTATGCCATTGGGGTCACTGGGTGCAACCACAGTAAGCCACCTTGCAGCGCCCATTGGGATATCCGTCTTTTTGACGAAGCCCAACTTGCTAGTGTAGAACGCAAGCGCCTTGTCTTGATCATCCACAAAGATGCTAGTCACGACGATCTTCATTAGCTGCTCCCTTTCTTGGTCGGTTTTCGCCACCGTTCGGCGATGGCGCTGATCGGTTCCGTATGCACGTAGTGAAACTTGAACTTGCCTTGTCGGATCGTAGTAACGAGTCCAGCCGACTCCAGCACGTCGAGGTGCTGCGAGATTGCCTGGCGCGTTAGTCCGATCTGATGCTTCATCGCCAGCCGTGTGCATAACTCGAAGAGCGTCTGGCCGTCCCGGTCCACAAGCTCGTCCAGAATTGCTCGGCGTGCCGGGACAGCGATTGCCTCGAAAACATCGCTCACTCGTTCAATGATAGGCAAGCAGAGACTTGCCTGTCAACAACTTCCTTTTCGACTTCGCGGCGCTTAGCACCCCCAAAAGAATGACTTGCCCAGGGGTTCACCAAAACGATCCAGCCTGCGGAATCGTTTCACTTTGAACGAGTACAGATCCTCATAACCGCGGTTATATTAAGTTCTTGTCTTATCCTTGACGCGAACTTACCGTTCTTGTAGAGTCTGCTGCAAGCCAACCTTTGGCCAAGGGAGATAGTATGCGCCTAATTACGATCGCTTTGCTCACGTGCGTCTTCGCATTTGCGGCTGACAGTCCGTTCGTCGGTAACTGGAAGATGAACAACACTAAATCAAAACCCGATCCCAACGGACCGAAGATGGAGAACGTGTCGGGGCAATTCTCACAGGTTGGCCCGACGTTGAAGGTCGTCATCACAAACAGCGGCACGACGGCCGCCCCCGTGATCATCGATGGAAAAGAGCACCCCGTGCCTGAAGGTTCCACCCGAGTGGCCGGCGCTACGCACTACACGGCAACCTTGAAAGGGAAGACGATTACCTCGGTCTTCAAGAAGGACGGCAAAACCGTGGGAACGCGCAAAACCACGCTCGCCGCCGATGGTAAATCAATCACGTCCATCACAGACGCCGCTCTACCCGACGGCAAGAAAATGCACTCCGTCCTCGTCATGGACAAACAGTAAAGTTATTCAGGAGGGCAGCAATGCCCCCAGAGTACGCCCCTTACTCTAAATAGAGCAAAATAAACCACTTATTAGCTGAAGATTTAGCTTCTCCAGTTCTGGAAAATCCGTTCCCGAGAGCCACTTGCAAAACTCAACGTGGCCGAAAGTGATGATTTTGCGGGAGTTGTAGATTTCGAGAAAAACAAAACCCGCAAGAATGTTTTGATAATGG
>Ga0315912_10000347_pt1 | contig 93034 bp, 67 predicted proteins | sample VfabasoilMG_FD_204469 | JGI IMG/M metagenome (GOLD analysis project Ga0315912, IMG submission 204469) | Garden soil microbial communities collected in Santa Monica, California, United States - V. faba soil | ecosystem: Environmental > Terrestrial > Soil > Garden | place: USA: California... | reverse complement strand
TGCTCGAGCCTCTTATGCACGATCGTGAATCCCCCGCGTGTCCAAACCAGCAGCTTGACCTGGTTTCGCCGACGATTGAGAAAAACCAGAATGTGACCGCTGAGCGGGTCCTCGAGCAGGAGCTCGCGGGCAGCGTTGCTCAATCCATCAAATGACTTTCGCAGATCGACGGGCTGCGTCGCCACATAGACCTTCACTGAGCGCGGAAACAGGATCACCGACCATCCCTCCGCAGCGCGTTCACCAATCGACCGAGCTCTTCGACATCCACACGAGCGGCGTCGCGAAACTCGACTTCGATTCCATCGGGCAGCTTCACGACAACCGCAGCTTCGTGAACCCGCCCCATCATCATCGCCGGCACGAAAGCGATCGGTTCGTTCGCGTGGTCTCGCCTGTCAGCGGCTGCGGTCGGTGGTGTCGCGAGTTTCAATCGCTGTACCCACCATCGCAATCGATGAACTCCAATCCGATGTTCTCGAGCAAACCTTTGCAAGGGCTGCCCGCTTTGACGCCAGGCGGAAATGGCCACTTGAGCCTCCGCGGCTGTCCATCGTGGCCTGTTCGAGAGTTCCGCTAGATCCAACGTATCCGATCGTGACGTCCGCTGAGCGTGCCCGTGCCTGCCCGGCCCCCACCGAAATTTTTCGGGGTGCGGTCTGGCGATCGGTCACTTCGCGCCAGACCTCGTCCAGCGGGACTTCGAGCCGAGCGGACCGAATCAGCTCTGGGCGTCAGATATCATCACGTGCATCTCGACGGATGACGGATGGGCATATCTCGCGGTAGTTCTCGACCTATACAGCCGCAAGGTCGTCGGTTGGGCTGTCGCTCCGCACATGCAAAGCGAGCTTGTCTTAGACGCACTTAATCGCGCTCTTGCGACCCGAGAGATCGAGGCTGGCCTTATTCATCACTCTGGTCGTGGTTCCCAATATGCGAGTGGAAGATTTCGAGAACACCTCAAGGCAGTTGGGGTGGAATGGAGCATGGGTGCGAAAGGGTGCTGCTATGACAACGCCGTCGTCGAAAGCTTCTTCGCGACACTCAAGAAAGACCTCGTCTATCGCACGTCATGGCACTCCCTGGACGAGGCGAGAAAAGCCTTGAATGAATACATAAACCTGTTCTACAATGCACACAGGCGTCACTCATCGCTTGGGTTTGTCAGCCCATCGGAATTCGAGCGTCAGAGCCGAGTAAATGCTGCGTGAGTCACGCAGCGCAGGTGTCCATTTTTTCGGGGCAATTCCACTTCGAACCAAGTGGTTTCAAACTTGTTGACAACTTCCGTTGATGCATCAGAGGCCTGCGATCTGGCCCGCAAGCGAGAAGGTCGGCACGATCTCGGTTCTCTGTTCGTTTGGCACCTCGGTTGCGCTCTTGTAGATCGAAATTGGTAGACTCACGCGGAACTGCAGCGCGGGCTTGACCCGAAGATCTACGAATGGAGTAGCGGATGTTTGGTGCACCCTCCCTTTTTCACATTCGAGTTTCCCGTCACAATACCGATGCTGTGTGCTCACGCCTCCACCGAGTCCCGGAAGAAAGCCGTCGCGTACGTAGTCCTTGGACCTCGCCCGAAACTTCTTTCTAATCAGAGGATAAAGTCCGGCCACAGTCAGACCACCTCCGTAGTAGTTGGCAAAATGCGAATCGAACGCTCCTGTCGGCCGCGCCCGTTTCGCTGTCCCGTAGAAGTCAACATTCGCCACTTCCCTAATCCGCCAGCTCAACAGCAACTCGCCACCGATCCCTCCCCAACCTTTGAGGTTGCGGGTCTCCAAGGCATCGGCAGGGTCAGTCTCCGTTCCTCTGGGAAAGGTGTCAACGCTGACGGAAACGCCGACGAGCGGTACTCCACTGTTGTTGACGATCGGCCACTGCGACGCGAGGTATTCCGAGGTGCATTTCGTTTGGCGCGGCCCTTCAACGCTGATGGCTTTCGTCAGCCGAGCAATCTCCTCATCGAGACGTGAGGCGCGAGACTGCGCTTGCCGAAGTGCGTTCACGGCCTCCTTCGCGTTTGCCGCAGTCGTTCGTCTCACATCAACCGCAGCCCTCGCTCTGCGTGCCGCGGCCTCGGCTGCAGCGGCTGCTTCCTTTGCGGCTTGCACAGGTACCGCCTGAGGTTCCCCGGTGCTTTGCGCGATTGTTACTGCGACGGATGCTGTGGCGGCAGTTGCAGCGGCTTCGGCTGCAGCCGCTACCGCATCCGACTCTTCAGTTACCGTTTTGGCTGCAAGTGCTTCTTTCTCTGCCGACGACTTTATTTGCGTTTTTACTTCCCCCAGGGCTTCTACCTTGGAGATATGTGCGGCCTGTTCTGCCTCGACGAGATCCGCCTCGTTCGAACTGCAGTTCTTTGGTGGGAGTTCTTTTCCGCGAGATCCGCGAAGGGAGAACGGGTTGTACGTCATAGACAACGACACGCGAAAAAGCGACGTAGATGTATCTGTGTACAAGGTGATCTTCGTCTCAGATAGCATTTCCCTGTACTTGTAGTCCCCCAGTAGGGCCGGGACGACGGACGCTCGGAACTTGGTACCATCGGCTTTCGCTGTAATCCCAGCGGTAAACAACGACTGCGTTGCTGGGGCCAGTGCTTCGTTCACCCCTGACGCTACCTCGACTACAGCGGGGCCTGAGCCTACCTGGGCAGGCTCGTCGACCCTTGCCGTCGCCGAACGACCGACGGCTCTCCAGCTTTGCTTGCGTTTCGCACTTGCTGCGCTCGGTGTGATTATCCACCCGTATATAATCGATGCGATGAGGATGGTCCGCTGCGATGAGAATCTCACGGTGGGGTGACTTTCTTGTTTCCGGACCACTGCTCGCCACGGGCGAGGGGACCCGCGGTTTCTGCGACAACATGCTGTCCGTTCGCTGTATTAGTCAGTACGATCGCAAGTCCTTCAATTGAAACTTCGGCAGTGACCTTCCAGCCAAGATAGACCTTGCCGTCAGCCGTGGGCTGGATGCGCGAGCGGACGAAAGGTGAGTCGAAATCTTTTACGTCCTCTGCGCGCTTTTGGCCGTTCACCACCAGATAGTCGATGGACAAGGGATTTGACTTGCCCGGCGTCCAGGCGACCACAATTGATAGGCTGCCAACATCAGAAATCGCCTCGGCTATGAAGTTTCTGTCACGCGGGGGCTTCTTTGCGCCTGCCATTGGCCCGTCCTTGCTTGAAGTGGAGAATGCGATCGAGAGATTCGCGCGTTGCTGAGCTGCGACGCTGCGGAGGACTGAAACCTCACGAGCGGTTGAGTTGCGCGACGCTCGAGTAGAGCCTGCTAAGTATGTCGAACAAGCCGGATCGATCCTGACTTTATCGGTGTGTTTTCTTGCGTAATTTTGAGCCGCTGGCCAACATCCAGCGAGCATCGACATCATGCTCTCTCCCTCTGCCCTGAACGTGATTCCACCAGGGTCGCAACAGAGTGACACCAGGCGACCGATCGATTCCTTGGGGGAGCGAAACGTTCCCCGAACGAATTCGCCCACAGACACCCAATCTTTCGTTCACGTTCCGGCGCGCCTATGACGCTTCGACTACAAACGCGTCGCCGACAGCACTACGCCTGCGCGTCAAGCAAGCTTCAGGGTTCGAACCTACCTGAGAGTGCTCTCCCGATGAGTTCTATCGCCTCAAGCGAAGGTCTTCGAGGCTCTCGAGGGGGGCCCGGCGGGACCGATCGCCGCGGGCTTGCATGACGTCGGCGTCGAGCAGGCGCGGGTCGAACTCCACGCCCGTGGCAGCGGTGATTTCCGTCAATGAGACTTGATAGGAGCGGAACGGGGCGAAGGTCAGGCGCTCTTGTAGCCCGAGGCGCGCAATGACGCCCTCCTGATCGAACATGAAACCACACACCACGAGCTCGCGACCACGGTTATCATCACTGACCGCGGCAACCACTTTCCAGAACCGAAGTGGGTACTGAATCGCACCGAGTCCGAAATCGTGATTCGGGTCGTTGTCATTGTCGAGAACGGGTCCCGCCAGTATGCACGCGCGATTGTCCACAGCACCGATTTCGCTCGTCACACGTTCTTCGAACTGGCCCCAAATGCCATTCTGATTGGCCTGATTGAATGCCTCGTGTTGGGGTGTGCAATTCGTCCAGTGAAATGTGTCCGAGTTAGAATACTCGATCTCGAGATCGGTGTCGCCCCATGCGTTATCTTCGCGGCGAACGATATGACCGCGATCGATGCGTGTGGCCGGCCTGTAGAACTCGTCGTCTTGGATCTGCACTTCAGCATCGATCCGCGGATCCAGGGTCCAGGTGTCACGCCCGAACGATCGGCGACCCGCAGATGATTTTCGCTCCGGCGAGTAGTCGACGTTGACCGCAGTCCACATCGCAAGTCGGCGCGTCTCATTCATCGCGAGCGAGAAATGATGATAGCGGAGCACCAGAACCTCGTCGCTCTCGTCTTTCAGCATCTCGCTCATTCGCGCACCGACGTTTGGCAACGGGACCATGAAGGAATCAAGAAAGTCGCGGCGATACCCTTGGCGCTGGCGGTAGCGCCGATCGAAACGTATCGCCCTTTCGGGCGCCACCCCGGGGACCGGAACGGGAGGCTGGCTCGTCACCGGAGACAGCATGGAATCGGGGGTTGTCCTCGCCGATACACTACTATAGATCTGGACAGTATTGTTGCCGTAGACATGGATCACCGTGTTGGCTGGCTCTCCGCGGGCACCCACGGATTCAACTGCGGACATCGTGGACAACGATTGTATCGCTGGCGTGGTTTCAGCCGTGGCCAAGAGTTCTCTCAAGTACCCATTCGGATCCCGATCCCGTGCGCGCTCGGCCAAGCGTCGCATGATTGTGCTGATCCTGATGCCCTCGTTTGCGACCCATTGGATTCGATCGTCGGGCGTACCTTCGCGCCAAACGCTACCATCGACCAAAAGAATGTCGTTTCCTCGCATCGCGGGTACACCGCTGTGATGAAGTGCGACCAATTTCCAATCCACATTGAACGCAGGTGATCCCGATGAGCCCGGAAGTGTATCGGTTTCATAGTGGAGGAAACCGGCCCCGAGGACATCAAGGAGGCGGTTTTCTTTCGTAGCGTATGCTTTCGGCCCGCCGTCGGGATGCTGAATGATGTTGATCCCCTGACCCACCAAGATCTTCCCTTCCGTCCCGATGAGCGGAATGGCGCCTAAATCGCTATCCCCTCGACCGTCGCGAGGCGCGACCGCAACGAGGGCAAAGTCGAGCTCTGCGTCAGCCAAGAAAAAGGAGTCGGGATCGAGATCGACGAGAATGCCCGGATTGATGCCCCGCCGCATGCTATCGCGCTCGAACAGGAAGTTGGCAGCTGTCCCGCGAACCGAGGCTGCGTCTGGAAACACGTGATGATTGGTCAAGAGCAAACGCTTTGAAACGAGAAAACCAGTCCCGAAGCCTTCTGGATTGAGCTTCGGTCCAGGTCTCACTACGATGCGGGCCACTGGGCGTCCAGCCGATCGCGCGGATTCGGACGGGGCAAATGGCTCGAGCCCATTGATCGAGCCGATCAATCGCTCAAACGTCGAAGCCACCATCGAGCGATACACCTCGTGCGCGGCTACGCGAGCGGGAGTGTCCGCCGCCCGAGGCCCCCCAGCGTCGAGCGCTCGCTTGGATTCGAGACGTTGGGCGGCGCGCGTGTGCCACCGTCGAGCGGCTTCTCGCACAACATCCATCCGCCTTCCCATCACTTCATTTTGTATCGACATCATGCCTCCTACTTCTGTGAACGCGATCCCACCCGAGTCGCAACAGAGTGACACCAGGCGACCGATCGATTCCTTGGGGAGCGAAACAGTCCCCCGAGCGAATTCGCCCACATACACCCAATCTCTCGTTCACGTTCAGGCACGCCTATGGCGGCCAACAAGGGCCTCGCGACTGCTTCAACTCCCCGAGTCATGAATTCGGAACCGTCCCAGTAGTGCGAAAAGCGACTTGTACTGCACCGTCCCGACGACGGAGTTGACGAGGGCGCGAAACGCAATCGTCCGCGCCTTCCCCTTGAACTTGAACCTCCCCATCCTCCAATGCCGAAGCACGACCTCTCACCAGCCCGTGAGCCCTACGGTCGCAATCGAACGCGTCGCGACAAGCGGAATGATAGCCGGATGCCGACTCATCGCGACCCGGCCGCGCTCGAGCAACAGGACACCTGTTTGGTCCACGAGGATCGAACGCAAACCTTCGAGTCGATCTCACCGGACACGAACCCCACGACATCCTGTTCGAGCTGCCCGCGGCTTTCTACGTAGGCTGTAGCGCCACACTGTCCCCCGAGTTCCTTCGATGTCGCGGCGCGCTTCCACAATTTCCGGCTCGACGGCCGAACCCGCACCGTCTCACCAAGGCGAATCCGGCCATTGCGCACCCAACCGTCGGAAAGGGTCGTCTCCACGAACCACCGACAACCACGTGACCGCAAGCCCCCCGCCCCCCACAATACCCATTCCCCACCCGCCCCCATGAGCGCTCGTTTCCGTCTCACCGAGGTTCGACTCGTCTCCATGGAAGAGACCACCGGCGAGACCATCGTCGAAGACGCCGTGATCGCCATCGATCGAGGCTGGATCCGCTGGGCCGGCCCCGCCTCAGCGCTCCCCCCCGACCTCCTCGACTGGGAACCGCGCTCCGTCGAAGGCCGCCTCGTCACCCCCGGCCTCATCGACTGCCACACCCACCTGGTCCACGGTGGCAGTCGAGCCCACGAGTTCGCCGCTCGCTTGAAAGGGGCCACATATGCCTCGATCGCGCAAGCCGGCGGGGGGATCCGATCGACGGTGTTCGCTACGCGGGCCGCCTCCGAAGAGACCTTGCTCCGCGATGCCTTGCGGCGCCTCGACGCCCGCCTCGACGAAGGCGTCACCACGGTGGAAGTGAAGTCGGGCTATGGCCTCGACTGGGCGAGCGAAGCCAAGATGCTCCGCACCGCGCGAAGGTTGGCGGAGCATCGGAGCGTGCGGGTGGTGACATCGTTCCTCGGCGCCCACGCGTTGCCCCCGAACCACTCGGGCTCCCCCGAGGACTACCTGCTCAGCTTGCGGGAGCGCGTATTGCCGGCACTGAAACAAGCGGGGCTCGTGGACGCCGTCGATGCGTATTGCGAGAGCATCGCGTTCTCGGCAGTCCAGCTGCGTCCGCTGTTCGACACGGCGCGGGAGTTGGGTCTCCCTATCCGAATCCACGCCGACCAAATCTCGGACGCAGGCGGGGCTCGTCTCGCGGCCGAGTATGGAGCTCTCTCGGCGGATCACTTGGAGTTCACGACCGAGGACGACGTGCGCGAGCTCGCCCGTGCAGGCACGGTGGCCGTGCTGTTGCCGGGGGCGTACTACACGTTGCGACAGACTCAGTTGCCGCCGATCGATGCGTTGCGGCGCCATGGTGTCCCGATGGCGGTCGCGACGGACGACAACCCGGGGACTTCGCCGCTGTCTTCGCTGCTCATCGCGTTGAACATGGCGTGTACTCTCTTTGGCTTGACCACGGAGGAAGCGTTGGCCGGTGCGACGCGCCATGCTGCGCGGGCGCTCGGTCTGCACGCGGAGCTGGGGACGATCGCGGCCGGCAAGCGGGCCGATCTCGCGGTGTGGGACGTCGATGCGCCGATCGAGCTCATCTATCGGATGGGTTCGAGTCCACTGGCCTGGTCGCTCGTCGGTGGAGAACGCCGCCCTCGCACGGGTCGAGACCGTCCATGACGTTGACGCTCGAGCTCACGCCGGGGGCGACCTCGCTCGAGACGTTGCGCAAGGTGCTCGAGGATGGGGCGATCGCTCGGTTGCCTGGCGAGGCTCGTGCGGCGATCGAACGATCCGCGGTGGTCGTGGCTCGAGCGGCGGCAACCACCACTCCGGTGTACGGGGTCAATACGGGGTTCGGCAAACTGGCGCAGACGCGGATCTCGGCGGAGGATACGGAACGACTGCAGCGCAACCTCGTGTTGTCGCATTGCTGTGGGGTGGGGGACCCGATCGCGACACCGATCGTGCGGCTGATGATGGCGCTCAAGCTGCTTTCGCTCGGGCGTGGGGCTTCGGGGGTGCGCTTCGCATTGGTCGAGCGACTCGAAGGTCTGCTCGCGCGCGGGATCATCCCGGTGGTTCCTTCGCAAGGTTCGGTGGGCGCTTCGGGGGATCTCGCTCCGCTCGCGCACATGAGTGCGGTGCTCATCGGCGAAGGCGAGGCCGAAGTCGACGGGCATCGCATGCCCGCGCGCGAAGCCTTGCGGGCGGCGGATCTCGAACCGCTCGTGCTCGCCCCCAAGGAAGGCCTTGCCCTCATCAATGGCACGCAATGCTCGACGGCGCTGGCCCTCGCGGCGTTGTTCGAGACCCATCATTTGCTCCTCGGTGGGTTGGTGACGGGCGCGATGTCACTCGACGCTGCAATGGGCTCGTCGGGACCGTTCGACCCCGAGATCCACGCCTTGCGAGGCCATCGCGGTCAGATCGAGGCCGCGGGGGCGCTGCGCGAGCTCATCGGGGGGAGTGCGATCCGTGACTCGCATCGGCTCCAAGACGATCGGGTCCAAGACCCATATTGCCTCCGTTGCCAACCGCAGGTGATGGGGGCTTGTCTCGACCTCGTGCGTCACGCTGCATCCACGCTCGCGATCGAGGCCAATGCGGTGACCGACAATCCGCTCGTGTTTCCCGAGACCGGTTCGATCCTGTCCGGTGGAAACTTCCACGCCGAACCCGTGGCCTTTGCCGCGGACGTGCTCGCCTTGTGCATCGCCGAGCTCGGCTCGATCGCGCAACGGCGGATCGCGATGCTCGTCGATCCTGCGATGAACTTCGGCCTCCCTCCGTTCCTGACCCCACGTCCGGGCATCAACTCGGGTTTCATGATCGCCGAGGTCACCTCGGCTGCGCTCTATGCCGAAAACAAGCAACGAGCGGCGCCCTGTTCGATCGACTCGACCCCCACCTCGGCGAATCAGGAGGACCATGTTTCGATGGCGACGCATGCTGCACGTCGGCTGCTCGAGATGAACCGCAACCTGCGACAGATCCTCGGGATCGAACTGCTGCTCGCGGCCCAAGGCATCGAGCTGCGTGCGCCGTTGGTCACGAGCCCCGCATTGGCCCGCGTGCTCGCGGTCGTGCGATCCGAGGTGGAACCGCTCGGTGACGATCGATTGATGGCCCCCGATCTCGAGCGGGGGGCGGCCCTGATCGGCGGTCCACGCATTCTCGAGGCCGTGGGTCGCTCACTCCTTCCTCGGCTCGAATCCGTCTCATGAACCCCGTCGAAGTCATTCCCGGCACCACGGTGCTCGTGCTCGCTCAACCGCATGGCGGCACCTGGCTCCCACCCGAGTTGCTCCCGCGGCTCCATGAGCGCGGCCGAGCCGTGGCCGATACCGATTGGCACATCGCGGAGCTGTATGAAGGGCTCGCGCCCGACGCGACCATCGTGCGGGCGAAGTTTTCGCGTTACCTCATCGATGCCAACCGCGATCCTCAGGATGTTCCGCTCTATCCCGGCCGCAATGGCACCGGGCTGTGTCCCACCGTCGACTTCGAGGGCCAGGCCATCTATGCCGAGGGGCAAGAACCGTCTGCGGAAGAGATCGCCCAACGACGGGCGCGGTTTCACGCCCCGTATCATGCGGCCTTGCAGCACGCGATCGAACAGGTTCGTGCGCGCCACGGCGTGGCCTTGGTCTACGATTGTCACTCGATCCGCTCGGAACTTCCGTTCCTGTTCGAAGGGGTCTTGCCGATCCTGAATGCGGGCACCTACGACGGGCGTGCATGTGGTCGCGCGATCCGTGAGGTCCTGGCGGCGGCGTGTCGGGAAGCCGCAGCCCACGGCTACGATGCGGTCCTCGATGGGCGCTTTCGCGGTGGGTACACGACCCGGTTCTACGGGCAGCCCGAGCAAGGGGTCCACGCCGTGCAAATGGAACTCGCCCAACGTGCCTACATGATCGAGACGCCACCGTGGACCTTGCAAACGAGTCTCGCGAATCGATTGCGTGCGGAGCTTCAGCGAATATTATTCGCGCTGGTCGAAGCCGTCACGACAGCTTCCCCTACGCATCCTTTGCGGTGAAATCGGTCGTCGCAACCTCGGCGCAAAAGCACGACGAGGCAGTTAGGTCCGTTCGAGCGGGGGCGCACGCGGATTTTCAGCGACAATATTCGAACATGGCGGGCGCCGAGAAACGATGGGTCTGCGCGTGGCCGACCTCGACTCACCCTCGGCTCCTCGGATTCATGGCATGGCCCGAGCGGGCGGTGTTTTTCGCCGGATGATGAGAATTTCGGGGAATTCGAGCGCACCGGCGCGAACGCACCAATGTGCGGAGATCTACAAACGGCGGCGCAAAACGAAGGTCGAGAGTGGAATGACGAAAATGAATGTACTGGTACGATGATTGAATAGGAATGTTCGACATGAGACAACATCGAATCGGACTAGCGCTGATGGCCCTCGCCCTGGCCGCTTGCGGGTCATCGGGGCTCTCCCGCCAGCAGCTCATCGAAACCCATTCTGCAATCGATGCGACGAAGGAAATCGGGGGCCACGAGCATCCCGATGCTCGTCTCCATCTCAAATACGCCACCGACCAGCTCGAAGCCGCGCAACGGCTGATGGAGGATGGGGAGGAGGAGGACGCGAATCACATGCTCGATCGTGCGCAGGCCGATGCCGAGCTCGCCCTCCAGATCGCCCGAACGGAAGTGGGGCGCAAACAAGCCGAGGCTGCACAGGAGGAAATCAAAACCCTGCAAGGCGACGACCAGTTGCAGTCAGCCCAGCCCGAGCCGGCCCAGCCCGAGCAACCGGCGTCCGCCGGGCGGGAATCATCCGTCACGCCCGAGCAGGAACGACCTGAGTCTCAACCAGAAGCGCTAGGGGAGTCGCAATTCGGTGACGTGCCCATGGAGCCCGGACAATGAAACCCAACATCATGAAATCCATCCCTTTCGTCACGACCTTCGCCCTCTTGGCTGTCGCTTGCGCGCACGATCCGACCATGGAGCTGATCCAGGCGCGCGATCGCTATTCCTTGGCGTCCCAAGGACCGGCCAAGGACGTTGCGCCGGCGGAGCTCTACGAGGCCAAGAAGGCGCTCGATACGGCTGAAAAGATCCATCGGAAGGATCCCGGATCGCAAACGGAACGCGACTTTGCTTACGTCGCGGCCCGCAAAGCGGAGCAGGCCACGGCCTTCGCCCAAACGAAGATGGTCGAACGCGACGCCCAAGAAGCGGCACGGTCGAAAGTCGATCTGCTCGAAAGCGATCGTCAACGAGCTCAGCAAACCCTGGCCGAGCAACAGCGTCAGCTCGAAGACCAGCAGGAAGGGTTGGCCCGATCCCAAGCCGAGCAGCAGCAGCTCGAGAGTCGGCTGTCTGCCGCCGTGTCGAGCCTGCAAGAAGCCGGCAAGGTGACCCAGGAACAGAATCAAATGGTCATCACGCTCAATGGTTCGGTGCTGTTCGAGCAGGGCAGCTCGACGTTGATGCCGATCGCCAGGGAGCACCTCCGGGAGGTCGCGACGGCGTTGCAGGACGCGGACCCGCAGGGGCGGATCGTGATCGAAGGACACACGGACTCGGCCGGTAAGACCGCTCTCAACGAGCAACTGTCACAAGCGCGAGCCGAATCCGTTCGTCGATATTTGGTCGAGGAGGGCTTGGATCAGGCGCAGGTCTTGGCTGTGGGCAAAGGGGAGAGCGAACCCGTCGCCCCCAATGACACGGCCGAAGGACGGGCCAACAACCGCCGGGTCGAGATCATCATCGAGAAACCCAAACTCTCCCAGCTCGAGACGGCCAACTGATCGCGTCGCTCCAGAACGTCACTGGAGCCATGGTTGCGAGAATCCGCTTCGCGGAAACTGTGAATCCTCACGAGGAAACGATGGTGATCTCCGGCATGCCGCCTCAGGAAACAAAACGGCAAATCCGGTGACCACCGTCGCGTTCTTCGCTTGGGGCCAGGATGGCCCCAGAGGGAGTGGCGTCACACTGTCACTAGCGTGACAGCTACGGAGAGGTCGAAGACCGTCGAGTTTTGCAGTTCGTGGGGTCCTCCAGCCAAGGCGGGGAGTTCGCTTCTCTTCGCGAGGGATCGATTTCATCGATCGCCGCGCGGTGAAGGTCCGTGCTAACAAGCGCCAAGCAGCGGGCAACGGTGAGGCCACTTGCGTGTGGCTAGAGCTCGCGCGAGGAGAGGACGAGAGATGAGAACGATCATTCCAGTCTTATGTTTGGGATTCATCATGACCGGGTGCCCTGCCGATGACGAAGGGGGCGATCCACCGTCGCCCGCCGACGCGGTGGCCGACGAGTTGATCGAGGCCTTGGGCGGTCAGGAAACCTTCGATGGGCTCGCGGGCTTCCGCCTGCAGGCGACCGGATCGCGGTTCATTCCTCACGAGGGGGTCAACCCCGATGACCCGCCGATCCAGGCCAACACGTTCCAACGCACGATCGCCTTCGATTTGGTCAACGACGCGTTGCGGGTGGATACCGCACGTGAGGTGTTGTTTCTCTTTCTCGGGATGAGCTCGTACGTCGACATCATTCGCGGCGACTTGGGGACGACCACGCAGGGCTTCCCCGGCGGTCCGCCGCTCGTGAATCTCAGCTCCGACAAAGTCGCGTCGATTCGGATGCAGGAGATGCTGATGAATCCGCACGCGCTCGTCGCCCGTTTCGCCCCGGCCGGTTTCGAGTCGGGAGGCGATGCACCTCTCGAGGGTGTGTTGCACCACCGGCTCATTGCGATGGGAAGCCCGCGTCCGTTGACCCTCTTCGTGAATGCGGACACGGGTCAGCTGACGAAAGTCGCGACCACCGAACACGATTTCTACCTGCGCGATGTCACGTTGGAGGTGGAGTACACCAACTGGCAGACCACGGCGACCGGCGTCGCGTATCCGGGCACGGTCGAGCTCATTCGTGACGGAGACGTGCTCATCTCCCAACAGGTCTCGGGCTTCGAGACCAACCCCGCGTTCGCGGCCGGAACCTTTGATTTCCCGACCGACGCTACGCCCATGCTCGACGCCGAGCTCTTCGCCCGCGGGACGATGGTCAGCCAGTGGTACTACCTGCTCGACAGTATCGGGCTGCCCTTCTTCGGGGTCGATACCGGGATTACACCGGTGGAGGTGGTGGAGGGGGTTCAGCAGCTCCAAGGCGGCTCCCATCACAGCTTCGTCGTGGAGCAAGAGGAAGGCCTCGTGCTCGTCGATGCGCCACTGCATGAAGATCGCGGTGACGCGTTGATCGCGTATCTCGATGACGAGTTCGATGGCAAGCCGATCACCCATGTCGTGGCTTCGCATTTCCACGAAGACCACACGTCGGGGATCCGTCAGGTCTTGGGGGCCACCGACGCCGTTCTCGTGGTCCACGAAAGTGTCGTCGACCTGTGGGAGGAGCTCCTGACCCGGCCGTCGACGATCTCACCCGACGCGTTGGCCAGTGCCCCGCGCGAGGTCGAGATCGTCACCGTGCCCGACGACGGCGACCTCACGCTCGAAGACGCGACGCATCCGGTGACGTTCTATGACATGAACTCGGGGCATGCGAACGATCTGATCATGGCCTATGAACCGTCTTCGAATACGGTGTTCGTGGTCGATATCTATAGCCCTGGGTTCGAGGCGCAATTTGCTGCCCCCGACCTCGACACCACGATCGTGGACAATGACATCCCGACCGATGAGCTCAACATCCTCGGTGGGCACGGTGGCCTGATGCACACCTACGACGACTTGCAGGGCTTCTTGGACTAGCCCATGCGTCTCGAGGGGCCTTTCGCCAAGGCCCCTCGCTTCGGCCCGGCCCCTCGCTTCCGGGGGGAGGCTTCACGCCGTTGGAGTTTCCGTCACGCTGCGGGAGCGGCAGGGGGGCGTAGGTCGCGTTCCTTGGGCCTGCTGACGGGCACGCTCGATCGCACGGCGATCGCGGTGCTCGGAACGTGTTTGCGCAGGATGAGGAGCGAGGCCGAGGTCTCGACGACGATGCGTTCGTGCCGAGGTCCGAAGAACGCCGGAGTCAGGCCCCACGTCGGCGCGACGCCGATGACGACGAGATCGTAACTGCCGGTGCGGGCTTCGTGGACCACGGCTTCCACCGGGTCGCGGCTGCGAACCACTTGCACCTGGATGCGGTCCTGCTCGTCCGCGAGGACTGCAAGCGGAGGCACGGGGCCGTCGACGTTTTCGTCGAGCACGTGGAGCACCGTGACGTGAACGCCGATGTTGCTGGAGATTCGTCGAGCGGCATCGAGGGCTGCGTCGTCGTGGAACCCATGGCGATACGGAACGAGGATGCGCTGCCAGGTTCGGAAGTGGCGCTCGACGTAGACGGCGACATCGCTCTTGGCCAAGGTCAGGACGTCCCCGACGACGCCGCCGAGGATCCGCTGGGTGACGACGGGTTTGTGCCAGCCGAGGATCACCACGTCGGCGGCTTTCACCCGCGCCACGTCGACGATGTCCTCGCTCAAGCTCTGGCTGACGAAGGCGAGCGAGCGAACCGGGATGCCCTCGCCTTCGGCGGCGCGAAGGAGGGGTTGGAGCGCAACCTCGTCCTTGGGCAGTCCGGGACCTTCGAAGTCCGTGACGAGCTCGTTGGAGCTCGGTTGCAGGTGGAGGGCGTAGAGCCGGCTCGGCCGGTCGCTCGGGGCCAACGCGCGAGCGACACGCAGCAACCCAGGACCGGACCTCGGGAGCGCGACCGAGACGAGCGCGATGAACTCGCCGGGGGCACTCGTGTCGACGTCGACGGCCATCTCACTCGTGGGATAGAGCCGTTGCAAGAACGGTGTGGTCATGGCGGTCGTGGCGAGAGCCATCATCACCATCATCGCGAACAGGGCCGGTGAGATCACGCCGAGCTCGAGACCGATCGTGAGGATGACGAGCTCCATGAGCCCGCGGGTGTTCATCAAGATCCCGAGCGCGCCGGCCTCTCGCCACGTGAGCCCCGAGATGCGGGCCGACAAGGTGGATCCACCGAACTTGCCGACGACCGCGACGAGCATGATGAGGCCGAAAAACGCCCACATCTCGATCCCGCTGACGAGGCCGATCTGCGTCTTCAAGCCCGCCATGGCAAAGAACAACGGCAGCAAGAAGACGATGGTGATGTCCTCGAGCTTGTCGGTCAGTTCCCGGACCAACCCGCGATCCTTGGGCATGACGGCACCGACGAAGAAGGCACCAAAGAGCGCATGGATCCCGAGCCACTCGGTGGTCCAGGCCGACGCGAGCAGCAGCAGGAGGACGACGCCCATCATGTCTTGGGTGAGGTGGCCGACGTTGTGGTAACGCCGTTCGAACCATCGCAGTGCGCGACGGACCCCGAACACCATCAACGCCGAGTAGGCCGCGGTCCCCACGAGCGTGAGCCAAAGCGGGGTGTCGACGGCATGGGCTCGGACGATCGCGATCACGACCGCGAGGATCGACCACGCCGAGACGTCGTCGACCGCCGCGCAGGCGATCGCCACGGCACCGACCCGAGTCCGCATGAGATTGCGTTCGACGAGGATCCGCGCAAGCACCGGAAACGCAGTCACGCTCATCGCTGCACCCATGAACAAGGCGAAGCCGGTAAACGTGACGCTCGCGTCGGAGAGCTGCGGATAAAGGTAGAGCGCCAAGATCGAGCCGAGGAAGAACGGCGCGACGATGCTCACGTGGCTCGTGATCAACGCCGCGTGACCCCTGCCTTTGAGCAAGGCCGGATCGAATTCGACCCCGACCAAGAACATGAAAATGAGGAGGCCGATCTGGCTGACGGTTTGGACGTGAACGAGGCTCGCGGCCGGAAACAAGCTGAGGGAGAGTTCGGGGGCGACCCACCCGAGGAACGACGGGCCGAGCAGGATGCCGGCTGCCATTTCTCCGACGACCTGGGGTTGGCGGATCGCCCTGAACGCGTATCCAACGGTTCGTGCGGCGACGAGGATGACCGCGATCTGGAGGATCAGAAGGAGGAGCTGATGCACGGCGCCGACCTCAGGGAGTCACGCGATGGGCCGTGAACGACCCACCGGAGCAGGAGGAACAATCCAATCGGAGATGGCCGGAGAGCGTCGTCGCTTCCTTGGCGAAGGAACCGACGAACCGAATCCGAGCGCCTTCGCAAGGGCCCGAGGGCATGACGGAGAGCGCTTCGAACTCATGTGCACGAAGGCGTGCGGGGATGGTGATTCCGCCCACCCCGACTTGAAGAAACGCTCCCGATTGCTCGATGACGAGCTGTGCGTCGCTCGCCGGGACGACGCAACGGAGAGCCTCGTTCGCCTCGATGGCCCATCGACCCCCGACGGACGGCGGCGGCGTAATCGTTTGGCCTGCGCGCAACACACCCACGAGTCCTACCAATGGTAGCCCCACGAGGAGGATGTAGGTCGTGATCGATCGCAACATGAGTGGTGGTGACTACTAACACATCTTCGTCCAGCTTTTGATGACCGACCACGAGCAAAGGTTTCGATCCGAGCCGCTCGCGCGATGCTGAAACCGTCTCGACACTTGCAAGCCGTGGAGACGATGCCGAAGCTGCAGCTCGGTGTCCTCGAGGGCCACGCAAGATGCAAAAATGGCAGGGGCTTACGCGCGTGAGGGTTGCAGGAAGGTCGACCGGCCCGGGCAGTTGCTACGCTGTCGTCGGTCATGACGCGTAACGACGATCGCCACCAAGTTCGTGCGGTCCGAGCACCTCGGGGTTCCACGTTGCATTGCCGCAGCTGGTTGACCGAGGCCGCCTACCGCATGATCCAAAACAACCTCGACCCCGAGGTTGCCGAGCGCCCGAACGATCTGGTGGTCTACGGAGGACTCGGTCGTGCGGCAAGGACGTGGACGGATTTCGACGCGATCTGTCGAACCTTGCGCAGCTTGGGCGACGACGAAACCTTGCTCATCCAATCGGGCAAACCCGTGGGCGTATTTCGGACGCATCCGGATGCGCCGCGCGTGCTGCTCGCGAACAGCAACCTCGTACCGCGGTGGGCCACGTGGGAGCACTTCGGCGAGCTCGATCGCAAGGGCCTCATGATGTACGGCCAGATGACCGCCGGGTCGTGGATCTACATCGGCTCGCAAGGGATCGTGCAAGGCACCTACGAGACCTTCGTCCAAGCGGGTCGCGAACATTACGGGGGCAGTCTCGCAGGACGGTGGATCCTCACGGCCGGGCTCGGGGGCATGGGCGGTGCGCAGCCGCTGGCGGCCACGATGGCCGGCGCTTCGTGTTTGGCCATCGAGTGCGATCCCTCGCGGATCGAGGCGCGCTTGAATACCGGGTATCTCGACGAGTGGGCCCCGTCCATCGACCTTGCGCTCGCGGTCCTCGACCGCGCCCGAGCCGATGGCGTTCCCCGATCGGTCGCCGTGCTCGGCAATGCGGCGGAGCTCCTGCCACAACTCGTCGATCGCGGTGTGCGACCCGACCTCGTGACCGATCAGACCTCGGCTCACGATCCGCTTCACGGGTATTTGCCGATCGGTTGGACGTTGGAGCGCTGGGTCGAACGCCAGCGCAACGCTCCCGACGAGGTCGTTCACGAAGCTCGAGCGTCGATCCGCGTCCACATGCAAGCGATGCTCGAGTTCCACGATCGCGGGATCCCGACCTTCGACTACGGCAACAACATTCGCCAGATCGCGAGTGAAGCGGGCCTCACCCGTGCGTTCACGATCCCGGGCTTCGTGCCCGCTTATATCCGCCCGTTGTTCTGTCGGGGGATCGGTCCGTTTCGGTGGGTCGCGTTGTCGGGCGATCCCGAGGACATTTTCCGCACCGACGCCAAGGTCAAGGAGCTCCTACCCAACCGTCCCGAGCTCCACCGTTGGCTCGACTTGGCTCGGGCTCGGATCCGCTTCCAAGGGCTGCCAGCGAGGATCTGTTGGGTCGGCTTGGGCGATCGCCATCGCCTGGGTCTCGCCTTCAACGCGATGGTCGCGAGCGGAGAACTCTCGGCGCCGATCGTGATCGGCCGCGATCATCTCGACGCGGGATCGGTGGCGAGCCCGAATCGCGAGACCGAGGCCATGCTCGATGGATCGGACGCGGTGTCCGATTGGCCGTTGCTCAATGCCTTGCTCAACACCGCAAGCGGAGCCACGTGGGTGTCGATCCATCATGGCGGCGGGGTGGGGATGGGGTTCAGCCAGCATGCAGGGCTCGTGATCTGCTGCGATGGCAGTGCGCAGGCGGCCCAACGGATCGAACGGGTCCTCTGGAACGATCCGGCGATCGGAGTGCTCCGCCATGCCGATGCTGGATACGAACTCGCGCAATCCTGCGCGCGCGAGCACGGCCTCGAGCACCGACGGTGAACCTGGGGGCGGCAGCTTGGCTGCCGTCGCTCAGACCGGATCGCGAAGCGGAGGGAGGGGGATGAGGCGTTCCGTGTCGCGGCGTTCGAACGCGGTCGTTGCGGGTTCATCCCAGAGCGACTCATACGTGTGAGCCGTGCCCTTGAAGAAGCCGTTGCCATCGATGTAGCGGTGGTGTCGGTCGAGCCATCCGAGCGCGATGCGGTCGTCGTCGGTGAGGACGAGCGATTGCGCGGCGAAGTTTTCGCGGATCCGTTCGGAATGCGTCGACTTGGGAATGACGGCGATCTGGCGGGCGAGCGACCACGCGATGAGCACTTGGGCCGGCGTAGCGCCGTGCCGTTGGGCAATGTCGAGGACGGTGGGGTGCTCGAGCAAGATCACGTCGTCGCGGCGACCGAAGATCGGCGCCGAGTCGCGGCTCCCAAGGGGGGAATAGGCGGTGAGGGCGACCCCGAGCACGCGACATCCCTCGACGAGACGCGGTTGCTGGAGCAGCGGATGCATCTCGACCTGATTCACGGCCGGGGCCCGACCAAGGCTCGCATGGAGGCGGTGGATCTTGGCGAGGCTGAAGTTCGAAACGCCCACGGCACGAGACAGCCCCGTCGCGGGGAGTGCCGTCATCGCGTCCCAGGTCGATTCGATGGGGATCGCCTCCGGCGGCAGGATGTCGCTCGGACTCGTCGGTCGGCGGATCCCATGCTTCATGGCGATCGGCCAGTGCATGAGATAGAGGTCGAGATAGTCGAGCCCCAGATCGCCGAGCGAGCGTTCGAGCGCGGGCCGAACGTGCTCGGGATCGTGACTGTCGTTCCAGAGCTTGGTCGTGATCCAGACTTGGTCTCGGCTCACGTCACCCGCTCGGAACGCTGCTCCCAACGCTCGGCCGACCGCGGCTTCGTTGCCGTAGATCGACGCACAATCGATGTGTCGGTAGCCGACCTCGAGGGCTTCACGAACCGCCCGTTCGACGTCGTCGTCGGACGATTTCCAAGTTCCGAGACCGAGCGCGGGCATCGAAATCCCGTTGGAGAGTGGGATCGTGAGCATGGCTTGCGAATGGCGACGATATCATTCGACCGGTCGTTCGTCGCCCCTCCACGGACGCGCACGTTTTTCGCTTGCTCGCGCCGGCCACCCAAGTGGCGTCGATCGGAACACCCGAGGTTGCCCAACCTTTGGGTATGCTCCGCCCGCGCTCACGGAGGCGAATCATCGATGTGGCGTGTCGCCAAACCCGAAGACGATGACCGGATCCTCGCGATGTGCATGGAACTCAATCGTGAGGACCCGGGCGACGAGCCGGTGCCGGAATGGCACGTGCGGCGAACCTTGACTCGACTCCGCTCGGAACCCCATCGAGGTTCGTGCGTCGTCCTCGAGCTCGCACGGGAAGTCGCGGGCTATGCCTTGCTCATCCCGTTTTGGTCGAACGAAATGGGCGGAGACCTCTGCGAAGTCGACGAACTCTTCGTCATGCCGGAGCACCGGAGTCGGGGATACGGTCGAGCTTTGTTCGCGAACCTCGAGTGCCGCGCATTCGGGCCACCCGAAGCCGTTGGGATTGCCCTCATCGTGCGGTCCGGCAACCCTCGAGCGAGGAAGTTTTACGCATCGCTCGGCTTCGAGCGGGTCGGATCCACCATGGTCCGCCGGGCCCGTGGAGATCGAACGTCCCCGATGGTACCGTGACCAAATGCACCCGGAACGCATCGTGGTTGCTCTTTCCCGCGAAGCCACCCCGAGCCCCGCGGGCCGCGTGACGTTCCACCCCTTCCGCCCCGGCATCGAGATCGCGGAACTCTTTCGCGATGCGAACGGAGCCGTTTCCGCGCTCTTGCGCTATGCCCCTGGGGCCTCGGTGCCACGTCACCGACACGAAGCGTTCGAACAGGTGTTCGTCCTCGAAGGCGTGCAAGAAGACGAAGAGGGAAGTTATCCCGCCGGGACGCTCGTCGTGAACCCCCCCGGCTACGAGCACAGCGTGTCGAGCTCGACCGGTTGTCTCGTGTTGGTGCTTTGGCAGCGCCCCGTCGCCTTCACTTGAGGTCGCGCTATGAGATTTGGCGTGGGGAAACGCGGTGGTCTGCTGGGGGTGCTCTTGCTCGCCGGAGGCTGTGGCGATGACGATGGGGGCGAGTCCTCGGCCCCCTACGACTTGCCGCCCGGGCCTTGTGAGTTCCGTCCGTGCGACGTTGCGACGTCCGAGTGCCAGGATCGGCTCTATCGGCTCGCGGCTTGTGCCTCACGTTACGAAGCCTCCGACCCGCCACCGGTGCGCGCGATCTCTCGTGCGGAGTTTCGCAGCGAGCTCGAGGCGGCGTATGCCGAATCCGAGACCGATCCGGCCGAAGATGCGCGCCTGACCGCGATGCTCAAGGCCCTGCGCCTGCTTCCGCTCGACGCCCCCTCGATCGCGGAGGTCAGCTTCGACACCACCGCCACGGGCGTGCTGGCCTACTATCTGCCGGCCGACCGGGAGATCACGATCATCGAGGATGCGGAGTCCTCGGCTGAAATGCGCTCCTACACACTCGTCCACGAATACTGCCATGCACTCCAGGACGAGACGCTAGGCCTCGGTGCCCTCCTTGCCGCGTCCGACACCACCGATCTCGAGCTCGCCTTTCGCTCGCTCGTCGAAGGTGAAGCGGTCCTGACGGCGAATCGAGCGTTTGCCGAACGGCCGAACGCTTCGCTTGCCGAAGACGACTACCTCGAACAGTATCGTCGGGCGCGCGAGGACCTGCGAGCCGTCGCGGGCGACGAGACCGTTCCTTACGACGGGCCCTACGTGTCGTTCCCCTATATCCACGGGGCATACTTCGTCGCCGAGCAAGCGTTCGCTGGAGGAGACTCTGCCCTCGCCAATCTTTACGCCGAGCGTCCAACCACGTCCTGGGCCATCGCCCGGCCCGAAGTCCTGGGCGATCCCGTTCCGAGTGCAGCGTTCGAAGTGATCCCGCCGAGCGATTGGACGCTCGCCTTCTCCGACGTGATGGGGGCCTGGATGCTCACGATGTTCGAGCTTCGCGCGCGGGCCGGTTTCGAACTCGTCGATGCTCCGACGAGCGATTGGGCCGGTGATACGTTCCTCGCCTTCACGGGGCCTGCGCCCGAAGATGCCGCGTTCGTGTGGCGGGTCGTCCAAGCGAGCGAGGGCTCGAGCGTAGGCTTGCAGCTCGCGTCCGACGTCGGGACCTGGTCCGTCCGGCAAGAGGCGGATGGCTATACGCTCGTTTGGGCGACCGAACCCGAACATCTGGCCGTTTGGGAAGCTGCGGTATTCGGTGAGTCCGAAGATCGCGCTCGCCCGCTCGGTACGATCGCGTCGGGAACGGCCCGACGCCTGCCTCGTCGGTTCCGCGAAGCCCTGTCCGAGACCTGGTGAGACCTGGTGATCATGGTCGCGTGGCTATCTATCGGTAGGGCGAACCCGGCAACAGGGTTCGGCCGAGGAGTGCGATCGCGAGATCGAGATCGTGTTCCGGCGAGAGGGTCGAGCCGAGGATGTGGACTTGGGTCACTCGGGTTCGCAATCGATCGTCGTAGACCGCGTGCGGGCAGCGGGACCGAATCTCGCGGACGATGTGTCCAAACGATTCCGCTCGGGTGCGATGGAGCGCCAACCCTTGGGCGGCCGTGTGGACGTTGTCTCGCGTGATGAGCCAAGGCGGATCATGGTGCCCGCTGCCGTGCCCGCTGCCGTGCCCGCTGCCGTGCCCGCTGCCTTGAATGAGCACGAACGGGACCTGCTCGAACACGGATCGCCGATGGGTCGTGTCTTCGCGCGAATCGGGGACGGGGAGGCCCATGCCCAAAGGATCGACAGGTTCGGCCAACGGCGAGGGCGAAGGGTCGCGACCGGTGCGATCGTGTCGACGTTGCCCGTGCAAGATGAGGCGGACCTCGGAACATCGGAGCTCGAGCCGATGCCCCGAAGCGGTGACCGCCGTGGCTACATCGTCCCCCACCGACGCTTCACGCACCGTCACGCACACCGGCTTCGATCGTCGCGGAAGCGTCCACGTACGAAACCCTGCGAGGGTGAGAGCGTCGGCCAACGCCAACGCCGCCTGCTCACTGGCAAAGCTCGCGATCACCCCAGGAAGCTCGGACAACACGCGCAATCGACCGCGCGCTTCATAGATGCTCCGTCCGGTGAGCCGTGCCAGATCGATCGCCTGGACGTCGTTGGGCGGACCATTCGGACCGATGGCCACGAGCCAGACGCTTGGCGCGGGACCGAGGGAAGCGCCCATCGTTGGCCAGGATACGCGGATCGGTCTGTGCGGGGCTTCGTCGAATCGGAACCCTGGCCCGAACGAGCGCGTGTGCGAGTTGACCCTGGGAACCGAGCATGTTTGCCTTGTCGGGATGAAATCCCGTCCTGTCACCCGCCTGGTCGCTCTGCTCGGGTTCTCGGGGTGCTTCAATCCGGATGACTCGGCGACGGGGGCAACCCCATCGGAAGACGGCACCACGACGACCCCATCGCCAGGCGACGGCACGGGTGACGAACCGTCGATGACCGACCCCTCGGCGGATGCCTCGGACGATGCTCGGCCGGGTCCGACGACCTCGGCCACCGATCTGCCCGAGGAAGGCCCGGACGAGACCGATTCGACCACCGGTTCACCGTTGCCCGCGAGCGTCGTCGCCGCGGCGGACGAATACCTCGTTCCGCAGGATCAAACCCTCGTCGTCATCACCACCGAAGGGGTCTTGCAGAATGATTCGCAGATCGACGGTGCAGTGCTCGAGGCCTCGGTCTCGAGCCCCACGACGGCGAATGGTGGCGAGGTCACGATGACCGTCGACGGTGCTTTTCGATACGTCGCACCCGGGGGGTTTTGGGGCGAGGATGGCTTCGAATACACGGCGACCGATCCCGAGGGCAATACCTCCACCGGTCGTGCTCGCGTCATGGTGGCCCCGACATCGATCGATCTGAATCGGGTGACCTCGGGCGGCGGTGGATTCTGCATTCAGGGTGAAGCGCCGACTGCCACGAATGCGAATCAGCTTGCGCTCGGGGGCGATGTCGACGTGAATGACGATGGATTCGCGGACATCATCATCGGCGATCCCGATTTCGCCTCGAACGAAGGTCAAGCGTACGTGGTGTTCGGATCGGACGCACCCGATGCCGTCGAACTGGAAGCCTTGGGGGAGGAGCGAGGTCTTCGCGTCTTGCCCGATACGGGAGGGGATCTTCTCGGCGTATTCGCGAGCGGTTCGGGCGACATCAATGGTGACGGCTTCGACGACTTCGCGTTGGGGGCGGGGAGTAATTATGTCGGCTATTACGGTAGTCGAGACGCCAGGGCTTATGTCCTGTTCGGTGGTCCGCAGGGTGGAACGTTGCCGCTCACGGAAATCGCGTCGGACACGGATGGTCGCGGCTTCCGTGCGTCCGGCAGCGCCGGCCCAGCCATCCGAGCCTCGGGCAGGGGGGGTGACGTCAATGGTGACGGGCTTGCAGACGTCATCATCGGAACCCCCGCAGGTAACGCTCCCGCCTATGTCGTGTTCGGGGCTCGCAGCGGTGCCGCGGTGGACTTGAATCCAATGACGAATGGAACGAGCCAACGCGGATTTGCCATCGTGCCAGGAAACCAGTCGATCATTTTCGGTGCCTCGGTGTCGATCGCGGGAGATGTGAATGGCGATGGCCTCGCGGACATCGTGGTCGGAGCCTCCGGGGCTCAGGGCACGAACGGAACTTCCGGGCGCGCCTTCGTCGTCTTCGGGAAGGCCGGTCCCGAGCCTGCCCAGCTGTTGGCCCTCGGCAGCACGACGGCCGGGTTTGCGATCGACGGCGAGGCGGATGGCGACAGCGTGGGTGCCTCGGTCGCCGGAGCCGGTGACGTGAATGGGGATGGCCTCGCCGACATCGTGATCGGTGCGCCTGGCTTCGACGTGTACGGGCAAACCCAAGGCGGTCGCGGCTACGTGGTGTTCGGCCGTTCGGAGCAAACGACGGTGCAGCTCACGAGTGTGGCTCAAGGCGTGGGTGGATTCGCCGTGAACGGCCCTGCCAGTGGCCAACTCGGGTTCGTGAGTTCGGTCGGCGATCTCGATGGTGACGGGTTGGCCGATCTCGCCTTCGGCATGCCAGCGTTCGAGAGTGGACGAGGACGCGTCGTAGTCATCTACGGCCGCGCCACGGGCGGTTCGTTCACGACCGCGCCACGGCCTGACGAGGGCTTTACGATCCTGGGCCCCGTCGAAGGTGGACAGACCGGCGCCGCGTTGGCCGCGGCCGGTGACGTCAACGCAGACGGTTTCGGTGACTTGGTGGTGGGCTCGCCGCGGGCCGGATCGAACGGAACGGGCAGCGATCAAATCTGTGTCCTCTTCGGAGGTGACTTCACCCTCCGTGCACCGTGACCTCGAAGCGGCGAGCCATGAGATCGCCGTGGACGATCCTCGTGGGGACGTTGGTTCTCGTGGGGCTGGCCATCGCGGTGCATCGAGGCGTCCTCGGGTCGTTTTCTCCCGCCGCCTTGCGAGACCTGGTGCTCGAGGCGGGACCCTGGGGCGCGGTCGCGTTCCTCCTCGCCTTCGCCTTACTTCAGCCGATCGGTGTTGCGGCGCACGTCTTCGTGCTCACCGCGAGCCTCATCTGGCCACCCTGGCAGGCGCTCGCACTCTCGTGGTTTGGCGCCATGTTGGCCGGCTCCGCAGCCTTCTGGTTTGCACGCTGCGTCGGCCACGACTTCGTGCAGTCTCGTCTCACCCCGCGCCTCCGCGGCTACGATGAGCGGCTGGCCCAGCGTGGCTTCGTCACCGTGCTCGGGATGCGGCTCGTGTTTTTCACTTTCGGGCCCATGCAGCTGATGTTCGGCGTCTCGCGGGTGCGCTTTGGTTCATTCTTGGCTGGCAGCGCGATCGGTTTGCTTCCCCTCATCGCCTTCGAGACCTTTGCCGGTCGCGGTCTGCTGGACTGGCTCGGTTGAACGCGCTCGAACACGCCGGCGAGCGAGCCCAGAATGACGAGCCAGTACATCGAACTGCACGGCCTCACCCGCGAAGGGCCGCGAGGACCTCACCGAGCGTGACCGTGCCATGGACGGTACGCCCCTTGCCGTCGAACCCGAGGCCCGCCCCGAATGCCGCCGTCATCTCGCGGAACAAGCCTGCCATGTTCGCCGAAAGGCCGAGCTGGGTCAGGGCCGGGACGAGGGCATCGAGCGGAAGCGGTGTCGCGGTGACCTTGCGACCGAGCACCGCCGACGCCTCCGCGGCCGCGTCGACGAAGCTGTAGGGCTGCGGACCGGAGAGCTCGATCACCTCGGTGACGCTCGGCGGGGTTGCGAGCGCAGCCGCAGCGGTGCGGCCGATGTCCGCCGTCGCAATCATCGCGAACGGATACGCCTCACCGCCGCCAAAGACCGGCAGGACCCCATCGTGTTGGATCGGATGGGCGTACGCGAGGATGTTTTCCATGAAGTAGGCCGCGCGAATGAACGTGAACACGGTCCCTTGCACCTTGGCCAAGGTTTGCTCGGCTCGGTGGGCCGTCACGATGGGCCCCGTACCGGATGGGCGGTCGGCCCCGACCGAGGACAGGAGCACGGCATGCTTCACGGGATGCACGGACAGCGCCGCCGCGTAGCCATCGACGATGCCTCTGTTGCGGGCGATGAGATCCGACGTCGTGAGGTCCGGTGGCATGAGGAAGTAGGCCCCCTCCGCGCCCGCCAGGGCTTTCGTGACGCTCGCGGGATCGAGGACGTCTCCCTCGAAGATCTCGGCCCCAAGCGCTTGCAGGGTTGCTGCCTTGGCGTGGTTGCGTGTGACCAGTCGTACCCGCTGGCCGCGGGCGAGAAGCTCTCGAGCGACGACGGATCCGGTGTTTCCAGTGGCTCCAAAGATCGTGAACATGTTTCGAATCTCCTTGAACTGCCTGAAGCATGCGTCCGTAGGATTATCCGACCAATGCATGTCGTCGTATAATCACCATCCAAACAATGGATGATGGTCTAGAGCTCGCGCTACTGCACTTGTTCGAGGCGCTTTACCGAGAGCGTCATCTCTCCCGCGCGGCCACGCTGACCGGTCGGAGTCAGCCGGCCATGAGCCGGGCGTTGGCTCGGCTGCGGCAACTGTTCGACGATCCGTTGTTCGTCCGCACGGCGCAGGGCATGATTCCCACCCCTCGCGCTCACGCGCTCGCGGGAGAGGTCCACGAGTTGCTCGAGCGAGCGCGAGCCCTCGTCACGCCCGTCCGATTCACACCGCACACGCTGCAGCGCACGTTCTTCATCGCCACGAGCGAACTCGTCCAGCAGGAGCTCATGAGCGGGATCATCGAGCGCGTGGCGGCGCTCGCTCCCGCCATCGACATCGCGTTCGTGCCCATCGGTTCCGATCTCGAAGAGTGTCTCCGTAGTGGTCGGGTCGACCTCGTGATCGCACCGCTGCCCACCATCCCCGCGGGATTGCAGGCGCAGCACTTATTCGACGACGGGTTCTTGTGCGCCGTTCGCAAGGGACATCCACACGTGAAGGAGACCCTGACGCTCGCGGACTACACCGCTTTGGCGCACATCCAGATCGCTCCGCGGGGCCTGCCCGGCGGCCCCGTCGACGACGCTTTGGCGGCGCGAGGTCTTTCTCGTCGCGTGGCGGTGCGGACCCCATCCTTCCTCGCCGCGCCGCTCTTGCTCGCCGGGTCTGATCTCGTCCTCACCGCCCCCTCGCGCGTGCTCCTCTCTTTGGCCGAACCGCTCGGTCTTCGCACGTTTCCACCCCCTATCCCGGTGGAAGGTTTCCGGATCCATCAGGCATGGCACCCCCGCGTCCAGCACGACGAGGCTCATCGGTTTTTCCGCAAGCTCGTCGCGTCGACCTCACGGAAGCGGAGTGTGGATGCAGGGCGGACGTCATCGTCGAAGAAAGCACGCCCCTGACCGGATCCTTCGTTACGGCGAAGGGTCCATCGAGGACCGAGCGCTGGCAGGCCGACATGCTTGGGGCGAACGATCGCGGTGTTACGATTCGTCTTTGGCGAAACCGATGACCCCGCACGCGATCGGGCTCCCGGCGTCTCCAAGTGGCGGACTGTCCGGATCGTTGCCTTTTTCATGCACGATGATCGAACGACCCAGAATCGAATACGGACCTGTCAGGTAAGCGCCCTTGATCACGATGTCGACGTGCGCCAAGCCCGAGGCATCGGCCTCGACCTCACCGAGATTCCCCGTGATGTGATCGACGTGGCTGGGCGGATGGAGGGAGGATCCATCGAAGTTGAAGTGCGTTCCGGCGGATTTTCCGTCGTCGCTCGAGCAATCACCAAACACGTGAACGTGGAACGCGTGTTTGCCCGGCGGAAGATGATCGAAGTCAGCGACTACTTGTAATTCATCGCTGTTCTTCGAAGTCTTGAAGCGCACCGTCCCGCCGGTCGCGACTCCTTTGGCCTTGTGATCTTCGGTGGGCGAGAGTATGGCGATCGCGCGTTCGATCACGTGCGCGGATTTGGCACCTGGATCGAGGAGGTGAGTGGCCGCGTGCTCTTTCCCCGCGGCCGCGTGCTCCTGGCTGGGTGTGATGCGTGGGGTTTCGTCTGCGCAACGGTCGTCATGGCCGGCCGATGGACAGCCGCCGAGTGAGCCGAGAGCGGTCAAGACCAGGACCTGAGCCATGGGGAGTCGCATGGGGCGACGCGAATGCATGCCATGTGCCAGACGATTGCTTCGTGAACGCACGATTCGTCATCGTGAGTGTTTTATCGTGCGTGGGGTTTGGGGTCACATCGAGGTGTGACGATGGGCACGAGCGTACCCGCCCGATCGTGCGTCGTCGCCCCTGCGCGGCACTGCGGCACTGCGGCACTGCGGCACTGTATATATCGAACACCGCGCAAATCGCCCGACCCACAGTCGGACTCGGAGCTCGATCTATCGAAGGGCTCGCGTGGGCGGTCAGCTGGGGTCACCGTCGCGCAGGAGATCGAGCAGGCGCGGTCGTACGCGCAGGGTGGCGCAGCGCTCGAGCACCGCATCGAAGGCTTGCGTATCGAGACGTCGCGTATGCCGATGTGCGCGGATGAGCTGGTTCTTGGCGGAATGTTCGCTCGCGACGAATTCGACGAGGTCGACCTTGTAGCCATACGCTTCGAGGATCTCCACTCGGAGTGCGTCGGTGAGCACCGCCGCATAGTCTTGCTTGAACAACCCATGCCGAACGATCGCGGGACTCGGGGCGAGCTCGAGCTGGGCGGCGAGTTCGTGCTGGCAGCAAGGGGCGGCGAAGATCGACTCGGCACCGTGACGGATCGCGACCGCGAGAGCCTCGTCGGTCGCGGTGTCACAGGCGTGGAGCGAGACCAGGAGATCGAGCGGAGCCGACCACCGATCGGGTGGCAGGCCGGCGATCGTCGAAACCTCGAAGTCCATGCCGGCCCAGCCAAGGGTTTCGGCGCGTGAACGGCTGCGTTCGATCACGTCCGCGCGAACATCGACGCCCGTGATCCGGCTCGGAATCGCCTCGAGGCGCAAGGCTTCGGCGAGCACGAACGTCAGGTAGCTGTTGCCACAAGCGAGGTCGATCACGCGTAGCGGTGAATCCTCGTCGACCTTGCGTCGACTGCGAAGGACCTTCCAGGTCGGCCGGCAGAGCTCGACGAAATGATTCACCTGCTTGTATTTCTTCGCGTGCTGGGCCGAGATCGTGCCATCGGCATTCATGATCCCGATCTGGCGGAGGAGATCGCCGCTCGTATCGGGTTGCAACGCTCGCTCTTTGCCGCCGGTCACTTTGGCACGCATCGCTGCGTCGAGCTCGATGACCTTGGCGCGACCGAACCGAGCATCGATCCGCACTCGGGTCCGGTCGTCGATCACGAACGTTTGTTTGACGTATCCATCCATCGCGGCCGTGGCCGCCTGTGTGACGAGACTCTCGAGCTCCGTTTCACTCGGAGGGTTGACTATGCCCGGAACCACGATTTCGTCGGTCTCCGGCCCCCCGGAGGAGGGACGGGCGAACACGACCCGGCGCCAGCCTCCCGCGAGGTGGCGACGAATACCGTTCCTGAGGCGAGCGAGCACCTGCGATGAAAGTTTGGGAGCGGTGGAACGCACGGGGGCCTCGGGCTTCATGAGCGAACAGGCTTATCACTTGCGGGCGCACTCGCCGAGCCGCTGGAGCACGATCGACGCGATCGTGTCACCGATCCTCGGCCGCGTTTGCGGGGTCCTCGGGACTGCGTCATAGTCCCGCCCGTGCCAAGGGCTAGCGTACTCCTTCTCGAGAAGATCCATCCCACGGCGGACCAGGGGTTCGAGCCTGCAGACGTCTCGATTCACCGCGTCAATGCCGGGCTATCCGAAGACGAAATCATCGAAGAGATGGAGCGATTGCCCGATGGACCCATCATCGTCGGGATTCGTAGCAAGACGCGGATCACCGGTCGTGTGATCGAATCGGTGCCCCGGCTCATCGCCATCGGTGCGTTTTGCATCGGAACCGACCAGATCGATCTCAAGACGGCACGCGCTCGCGGGGTTGCGGTGTTCAATGCACCGTTTTCGAACACGCGCAGCGTGGCCGAGCTGGTGATGGCCGAAGTAGTGATATTGTCCCGTCAGATTTTTCCGCGCAGCGTCGCCGCGCACCGTGGGGAATGGCGGAAGACGGTGGACGGTGCGCACGAAGTCCGGGGCAAGACGCTCGGGATCGTGGGCTATGGTCACATCGGTACGCAGCTCAGCATTTTGGCCGAGGCGTTCGGCATGAAGGTGCTGTTCTTCGACATCCAGAAGAAGCTACCTCTCGGCAATGCCACACCAGCGGCGACGCTCGACGATTTGCTCGGGCAGAGCCACTTCGTCACCTTGCACGTGCCCGACACCGAGCTCACGCGCGGCATGATCGGCAAGGCCGAGGTTTCCGCCATGCGACCGGGCGCGTACCTCATCAACGCGAGCCGCGGCAAGGTGGTGGACATCGGGGCCTTGCGGGATGCGCTCACGAGCGGACACGTGAGCGGTGCCGCGATCGATGTATTTCCTAGGGAACCCAAGGGCAACGACGACGGCTTCGAGACGGAGCTGCAAGGTCTCGAGAACGTCATCCTCACGCCCCACATCGGCGGCAGCACGCTCGAAGCTCAAGCGGCGATCGGCCACGAGGTCTCGGCGGCACTCGTCGGATACCTCAACCTCGGGAGCACCACGAGCAGCGTGAACATGCCCAAACTCGAGGCACCGCCGCCCGTCTCGGTCGCCAACATTCCGGCGTGCCGGATCATCAACATTCACCAAAATCAGCCCGGTGTGCTCTCGAAGATCAACCAGGTGATCGCGGGCTCGAACGTGAACATCGTGGGCCAATCGCTCCGGACGCTCGAGGACGTTGGACTGCTGTTCATCGATATTCCGCTGTCGGTGAACGACGACAAGGCGGGCCAACTCAAGACGGCCATCGGGTCGCTAGGCACAAGCCTGCGAACCCGGATCGTCCCGCTGTAGCGTTAATCTCCAAGGGGCCTTTCGCAAAGGCCCCTCGCTCCGGCAGCGAAGCTGCCTCCGCACACCTGTTAGTCTTCAAGGGGCCTTTCGCAAAGGCCCCTCGCTACGGCAGCGAAGCTGCCTCCGCACACCCGTTAGTCTTCAAGGGGCCTTTCGCAAAGGCCCCTCGCTACGGCAGCGAAGCTGCCTCCGCACACCCCAAACGGGGCGCCTAGCGGCGCTGCCTCGCTCGAGGGCAATCGTCCCCTGGATCGGGACGCGGGTGGCGACCCATTTGGGCCTGCGGTTTTCGCCTCGTGGCGGGTCTAAGAGTTCGGTCGAGGCTCATGATAGGGTCGAGGCCCTTTCCCTTGAAGAACTCGCTTTGACGATGGCCTACGCCCTGCTCGGCTTTTACTTCGACGACGAGCCCAAATACCCCTCCTTCGAACCCGAAGTGGCGGTGCAGATCGGGTGGTGGGTATTTGCGCTGGTCGCGCTGTTGGCCTTGTATGGATGGTTTCGTGGGGAGTCGCTACGGCGCTCGTTGCTCGCCCTCGAAGACCCGAGAACGTTTGCGATCCTGCGGATCGGCTTCGCGTTGATGACGCTGGTTTGCTTCCTCAACATGCTGCCGTACTGGCGCATGCTGTGGAGCGACGAGGGGTTGTTCGACCTCGCTTACGCCCAGGATCGGATGGGTCGATCTGCGCTCCGGGGATGGAGCCCTGACGAAGGGTTCTTCGACGTGTGGGCGGTGATCTGTTTTCTCTGCAACAAGCCTTCGTTGTTTTACCTCGAAGGCTCGCCGAACTTCGTCGTCGGTTACATGATCGCGTTTTTCGTCGTCTTGCTGCTGTATGCGGCGGGCGTCGCCTCGCGCGTGACCGGCGTGGTGGCCTGGTTGCTGATGAATGGCATCTACGATCGCAACTCCCTCTATTGGGAAGGGACCGATACGGTCTATCGCTGCGCGTGGTTCATCTTGTTGTTTGCCCGGACGGGGCACGCATGGAGCGTCGACAACTGGTTGAGATGCCGCTATTTGCGACGCCGAGGGCGTTTGGGTCCACACCTGCAGCCGGTGTATCGCCTCGTACCGGCGTGGCCGCGCTACCTCCTCATGCTGCAGGTTTGCGCCATCTATGTTGCGACCGGAGCGGTCAAAACCGGGAGCATTTGGGCCCAGGGCGATGCGCTCTATTACGCCCTCAACATGGATCACTTCTATCGGTTCGAGGACATCACGCAATGGGTGAGCTCCGTTTTCGGACTGAACCTGTTTCGGATCAATACCTGGGTCGTACTCTGGTGGGAGCGCCTGTTCGGGTTGATCATGCTCGGTGAAGTCCTCCGCTTCGGGCTGCGTCACCGTCACGAGGATTGGTACCAGCGGCAAAACACGCGGTTGCGTCTCTGGCTTGGCCGCGTGGTGCTCGTGGCCGCGTACGGCGTGTTGTATGCCGTCGTGGTCTTCGCCGCCCCTTACTGTGTTCCCGTCGACAACAAACCCAATCCTCAGGGCGTGCTCGTTCGCGTGCACATCGTGTTCGGGATCGCGATCCCGCTGCTCGTCGCGTTTTGGTTCGTCGTCGAGCGGATCCGGCTGTTTCCAGGAGGCCGGGATCTGGGCCGCCTCACGAAGTTCAGGTCATGGCTCCGCATCCCGGAAGTGCGGCCGACGCAAACCACGATTCGTGCGTACGTGCTGGGACGCCGAACGTGGCTCACGATCGGGTTCATCTTTCACGGCTTTCTCATCGCGTTCATGAACATCGGGATGTTCCCGTTCATCATGCTGATGACGTACGCCGCGTTCTTCGAGGGTGAGGAACTTCGTCGGACGTTCGCGTGGGGCGTGCAGCAGCTCCGCAGGCATTCGCGAACGGCATGGCTGGCACCTGCAGCTTGGGACCGCGCGCTCGAGCCTGCGCAAGACCTCGACACGGTCCCCGATCGTGGGCGACCGATTCCCGACCTCGTCGTGCTCGCGTTCGGGGTGATGGGCGCGTGGCTCGTGGTCGGGAAAGTCGAAGCTTTCGCTTGGGTCACGTGGGCGACGTATGGATGGCTCGCCGCGATCACCATCGTTGCGATCGTGTTCCGCTGGCTACCCCCGCACGGGACGAGGAGCGACCGGGGTCGGCCGCTTCCGGCCTATGGTGCGATCGGTCGAGCGATCGCCTTTGGCGTGGTGGTTTGGCACACGAGCGCCGTGACGATCGAGCTGTTTCCTACCTACCCGGTCTTCAATCGCTGGCGCTCCCCCGCGCATGGAGTGTTTACGACCTGGCTCCGGACGACTGGAACGTCGCAGAGCTGGCGAATGTTTTCACCCAACCCTCCTCGGTCGAACACGTTCATGCAGACCGTGACCGTGCTCCCGAACGGCGAACGCTGGGACTTGCGCAACAACGGCTATCACTACGATCTCGCCGAAGGTCCGCCCTCGCGACCGGACCCATGGATCATCAACGATCGCATGCGGAAAATGCATCGGCGGATGGTGGGCAAGGGCAAATGGTACTTGCGCTATTGGGCAGGGTTTTACTGTCGCGAGTGGGCCCTCGCTCACGACGGTGAACTTCCGCGGGAGATCGAGGTGAACAAGATCGTCACGCGGATCCCTGCCCCCGCCTTCGTATCGTATTGGGTCTCGGATCGGCACCGGGGCCGCAAAGACAAGGGCACGGGCGCGCGTTCGGGCATGCCCTATGATCCGAGGCGTCTGCGCGCCACGACCCATGCCGTGGAAAGCCACGCATGCACGAAGGTCGGGGAGCTCCCGCCGTGGATGAAAGCGCGGTACGGACTGCCGTGGACCGAGGCCGATGACCGAGAGGCCGAACGTCTCGAGCGCGACCGCGAGCGAAAGTTCGTGAACCGTCGCGAGTCTTGGGAGAAGCGGCGAGACTACGGTCGTGCGTGGGCGTACGCGGCAGAGCAGCAGCGTCGCCAGGCCGCGGCTCCGCGCCGTGAAGCCGGGGAGCCAACCAATCAAGCGGCTCGCGAGGAGCCGGACAGAGCAGGAGTAGGCGATGATGACGGAGTCGAGTGAAAGCTCAAGCCGACAAAACGAGCTTGTCTTGGCGGATACCCTGCTGCACGCGGATCCCCAGTCCGATCCCAAGCGGTGGGCCTACCCGTGGTGGGGCCAGGTCCTCGTCACATTGTTCATCGCGTATCACGTGACGATCCTGCTCGTTTACAACACGCCGTCCGTGAACCTCGGCAAGGGGATGCACAACTGGTTCAACGCCACGCTCGAAATGCGTTCGTACATGCAAACGATCGGCAGCACTCAGAGCTGGGCGATGTTTGCTCCGAATCCTCATCGGAGCAACGTTTTCATGAAAGTGTTGCTCGAAGACAAAGACGGCGAGGTGTGGAACCTCCAGCACGACATCTACGGGCGACGACCGTATCCGTACATCTTCTACGACCGCATGGGGAAGATCAATCGACGGCTCATCGAGCAGAAGTCCTACCGTCGTCCCTATGCGGCCTGGGTTTGCCGTGAATGGGAACGCACCCACGAGGGCGAAGCGGCCAAAGAGATTCGCTACGTGAAGATGTGGACCACGATCCCGCCGGCCCACAAGGTGATCGAGGCGGCAGGCTGGAACCTCGGCGCCATGTGGTACGACCCGATGCAATTGCATTTGCATGAGCGGGAAGAGGACACGATCGCATGTCGGACGAATCAACAGGCGCAGCTCCCCGACTATTTGCGGGCACGTTACGGACTTCCGCCGGCTCCAGTGGGTCACTATCGCGGGATCCCGATCCAAACCTGGTGGAATGACCGGGAACGTCGCGCCCGGTCCGACGCGGCGAAAGCCGAGCAGGAAGCGAAAGCCGAACAAGAGGCGTCGAAGCTCGAGCAAGACGCGGTCAAGGCGGCAGAGAAGGAGGAAGAGGGCCTATGAATGCCTTGTTGCTCGGCATGTTCGCCGATAAGGAGATCGATGTCTCCGAATACATCGATGCGGTGACGAATGCCGAATTGGCCGGTATCGCTCTGCTCCTCGGCTTTTTCGTGGTGCGTCCGGAGCTGTGGCGGCGGATCTGGCTTCAGCGCGTGGATCCACGTCCCGCCGCCCTCATGCGGATCGCGTTCGGGTTGGTCGTCCTCGTCACGTTCCTCGTGTTGTTCCTCCCGCAAGGTCCGCTGCCCTACTCGGTCGCCCGCTATCTGTTCACGGATGACGGGATGTGGCTGAACGACAACGCGCGCAAACTCTATGGCGCGGGGCTGAAGAACAAATGGGATCCGGTGCACGGGTTCGAGCATTGGTACGACGTGTTCGTGCTGCTCTGGGGGAAGTTCACGCCGCTACATCTACGCAGCGATCCCCCGTTCGTCTTTGCGCTCTATACCCTGATGCTGCTCAGCCTCACGCTCATGATCTTGGGTGTCAGGACACGGATCACGACCATCACATCGTTCCTGTTGGTCGAAACCTTTTATCGCTATAGCCCGATTTTCTTCACCGGGGGCGACACGGTCATCCGTGTGTTCATGTTCCTGTCGATCTTCGTCCGGTGGGGCGAAGCCTATTCCATCGACGCTTGGCGTCGGCGACGACGGGAGATCCTGCAAGGAACGACCCGGCTCCTGCCGCCATTGCGTAAGATCCCCTCGTGGCCCATGGTCATCATGATGGTGCAGCTATGCTGCATCTATTGCGCCACTGGCTTGCTCAAGAAAGGGGGTACGTGGCGGGATGGGTCGGCACTCTATTACGCACTCAACCTCGACCATTTCTATCGCTACCCGATGACGCAGGTCGTCACGCTCGGCCACTTCTTCGGCATCACCCGGTTGTCGACGGTGCTGGCGCATTGGTGGGAAATGTTGTTCCCGATTGCGTTGCTCGGCGTTGCCATCAATGCATACGAGCGCGAACGGGAAGCCGGTGCATGGCCGTATCCGCGGGTCTGGCGACGTGTCCTCAGCTACCTCGTGTTTACCGCAGCGTGGGCGATGGGGGCCTACGTCGCGGGGGTGGGGGGATACTACTTCTTGCCGAGCCGGGTCTTGGCCGGAAACCGAGCTCTACTCATTCCCATCGTTGCGGGTCTCGTCGTTGGCGGTCCACTGCTCCTCGTCGGGCTCTACCTGGTGTTGCGCCGCTTCGCTCCGCGGATCTTCCAATTCATTCGAATCTGGGTCCTCGGCAAACGGTTTTGGCTCACCTTTGGGTTCGCCATGCACCTCGGCATCCTCGCGGGAATCAATGTCGGCACGTTTGCGCCGGTGATGCCGGCGGTCTATTTCGTCTGGCTTTCAGGAGCCGAGGTCGAGGGCTTTTGGCGTTACTTGTATTCGCGGGCCCAGCCTCCGGGTGAAGGGGGACGCCCCAAGCGGAGGACGCGGTTCGCGGTGTTGCTGCTCGGGCCTATCGACGCTTGCCTCCATCGACGGCCGGGGCTCAAACTCGTGGTTCACCATCATCCCGACGAGGCGAGCGTACGCCGGGCAGCGTTGCTGCGATTGTGGGACCTCGGCAATACGCTCAGCTTCGTCGAAAATGACGAGGTGGCTCCGCAGACGCTGCACGTTCGGCGCGAGGGGGCTGGGCACATGGTGTCGGGGAATGCTGCGGCCGCAGCGTTGACAGTCGTTTTGCCCGGGCTCTTCTGGCTTCGACCCTTCCGTCGATTCGACGTGACAGGCTTGCTCGCGCGCGTGATCTTGCGCCAGCGGATCTGAGGCGCTCGCCATGCCCAAGACGGTCGAGGTATCGCTCCACCCAGACCTCGCCCTCGATCCTGCCGCGGTCGAACGCGAGGCGCTTCGACGAGCGCGGCTGCGGATCAAAGACGTTGCGGGGCACCGCGTGCTCCGTAAATCGATCGACGCTCGCGGCGGGAAGGTGCGCCTGCAACTACAGGTCGAGCTACGTCTACGCGGCGAGGTCTTGCCCCAGGTCGTGCCTGTGGCGCCTGTGTTGCCGCCACTGCGGGGCGAGCCCGAAGTGGCGATCATCGGAGCCGGTCCAGCAGGGTTGTTTTGTGCGTGGTCGCTGGCGCTCGCGGGGATCCGTTCGATCATCCTCGAGCGTGGCAAGACCGTGCGTGGGCGCCGACGCGATCTCGCGGCGCTCATGCGTCGAGGCGAACTCGATCCCGACAGCAACTATGGTTTTGGCGAAGGGGGAGCGGGCACCTTCAGCGATGGCAAGCTCTATACGCGTTCGAGCAAGCGCGGCGAAGTGCGGCAGGTGCTCGAGGTCTTCGTTGCGCATGGAGCATCGCCAGAGATCCTCGTCGATGCGCGACCGCACATCGGGACCAATCGACTGCCCGCGGTCATCGAACGGTTGCGCTCGCATCTCGAGTCCGCAGGGGTGCGGGTCGTGTTCGAAGCCCGGGTCGAGGCGCTGCGCGTGGCCGAACGTGCGGTCACGGGCGTTCGTTTGGCCGATGGGAGCGAGGTTTCGGCGCGAGCCGTCGTGGTCGCATCGGGGCATTCAGCGTCCGACGTTCAACGGTTTTGCCACGCTGCCGGAGCGCTCGTGGAGTTCAAGCCGTTTGCGATGGGGGTCAGGATCGAACACGCGCAAGCCCTCATCGATGCTCAACAGTTCGGCGACTTGGCGGGCCATCCAGCGTTGGGGTCCGCGAGTTATCGGATCGTCGAGCAGATCGGTGGCGTGGGCGTGTTTTCGTTTTGCATGTGTCCAGGTGGGTTCATCGCGCCCGCCGCGACCGACGCGGGTGCGCAGGTCGTCAATGGTTGGAGTCCATCGAACCGGAATGGTCGTTATGCGAATAGTGGCTTCGTCGTCGAAATCGGCGTCGACCACCTCGCAAGTCTCGGATGCGATCCACTCGATCCGTTCGCGGGTATTTTGGCGCAGCGCACTCTCGAACAACTCGCGTACCAAGCCGGCGGCGGATCGTTCGTGGGACCTGCCCAGACGTTGTCCGATTTCGTCGCGGGTCGAATGAGCGCAGCGTTGCCTCCGTGCAGTTATCCACGTGGTCTGCAGGCAGCACCGCTGCACGAGCTGCTCGGCGTGCTGGCGCGTCCGCTCCAGGAGGCGCTCCGTCGGATCGACGAGCGCATGCCTGGCTTCGTGAGCGAGAACGCCGTGGCGGTCGGGGTCGAGTCGCGAACGAGCAGCCCTGTAAGGATCGTTCGCGATGATGACTTGCAATCGCCGTCGCTGCGGGGGCTCTATCCTTGCGGCGAAGGGGCCGGGCACGCCGGAGGGATCGTCAGCGCGGCGCTCGACGGGATCGCCACGGCCGAGCGCATCGCCCAGGGGTTGCGTTCCGCGTCGCGCCGATGAACCGAACGCGAGGGTCGCTCGCGCTGTCACATTGCCATCTCGGACCGTCGCGTCGATGGGGCTCCTCGGTGAGGTGCGCCTGCGCAGACAAGTTCGCGGACCGTGTGGAGTAGCAGGCGCCGAGGCTCCAACGGCTCGTCATCAGCCGCGAAAACGTTGTTCTCGAGCAGACGGAGCTCCGCGATTTTTTTTTGTCGGCCATCGGTCATGTGACCGATGGGGCCGTGGGTGAGGGCTGCTATCAACCGAACGGCGACAGATCCAGCACCTGCCGGCGAGCCGCTCTCGGACGCGCCGACTCGAACGTGCGGCATCGCGAGAGGCACGTATGTCACTTGACCCCTTCCTATCCTGTGATGTCGCCGACCTGGAACGTGGTGGGAGCTACTCGTTCGAAGCTAGGATCCAAGCGAACCACGAATCCCTCAGCGATTCGGAGTTGACTCTGCGCGCGTCGAACGATGGGGACGTGGATGCGTTCGGTGAGCTGGTCCGACGCCATCGCCCCAAGGTGTTCAAGTTGCTGATGCGGTTGACTCGCGCGGATCGGATCCTATCGGAAGACTTGACGCAAGATACCTTCCTTCGCGCGTACCGCGGTATGGAGGGCTTCGAGGGGCGGGCTCGCTTTTCGACGTGGATTCATCGGATCGCGTACTTCGCATATTTGAACCACCGAAATCGGTTTCCACGACACCAGAGTTTACCCGACGGGTTCGAGAACCTCGCCACGGTTCCGCCGGAGCATCAGCACAGCCACAGCGCGAGCGATCTGCGGCGCGACCTTGCGCTCGCGGTCGAAAGTCTCCCGCATCGATATCGAGAGATCATCGTGATGTATTTCCTGCACCAAGTCCCCTACCGTGACATCGCGGATGAGCTGGACCTTCCACTCGGAACCGTCAAAACCCAGCTCTACCGTGCGAAGGCGATGCTGCGGGATCGCATGAACGAATGGTCCGAAGGTCCTTCCTGCGCCGTCGTGTAGTCTTCAAGGGGCCTTTCGCAAAGGCCCCTCGCTACGGCAGCGAAGCTGCCTCCGCACACCTGTTAGTCTCTAAGGGGCCTTTCGCAAAGGCCCCTCGCTACGGCAGCGAAGCTGCCTCCGCACACCTGTTAGTCTCTAAGGGGCCTTTCGCAAAGGCCCCTCGCTGCGGGCAGCGAAGCTGCCTCCTCACGCCCGAAACGCTCGCCTATCGGCTCGTTGGTGGGTCCGCCTCAGGGATCAAGGTTCAGGTTGCCGGCCGATGTACGACGCCGATTCCGTTCGGTACGGGCCAGCCTCCAGGGACCTCGAGCGTTTTGCCGTCGAGGCGAGCGGACACTTGAGCCGACGGCCCGCCATCGAGCAGTAAGGCGTCTCGGCAACCGAGGCCCCCGGTCTCGGTGGTGCGAGCCATCCAATCGCCGAATTGCGTGGCGTCGATCGGGCCATGGGTGACGACGAGGACCACGCGATGGGGATCGCGAACGCACAAAGCCGTCCGTCGTGCGGCTTGGGGTTTGAGCGCGGGGACACGGCCGTCGATCACCACTCGGGGACCGCATTGCACCCCGAACTCGGCATGTTCGGACGTTGCGTATTCGCGGGTGTGGACCAGGCGCGCAGTACCGTCGGCGGAGATCTCGAACACACCCCAATCGGCGTTCCGCACCGGACTGACCCGTGTGTCGGTATCGAACAGTAGACCTAGCGACCGATGGTTCTCGTCGAAAAACGTGCCGTTGATCGCTACCTGCACGCCGTGTTGCTCACGTAGCTCGCTGACGGGGGCGACTTGTGTACCCGAAGGCGGCACCAAAGCGACGAGTCTGGTTCGAGCGAGGTCCAACGTGAACACTTCGGCGACGATTCCGGTGCTGGGAATCGTGGTCGTACGATGGTCGATCCCGTGCACGAGATCCGGAGCGCGGGAGGCCGTCTCGCTCGATGCCACCTGGGTCGGGACCGAGTCGTGTCGCGTGGTGGACTCGTCGCGTGGACAGCCCAACACGGATCCACCGAAGCACAACATCCCCGATGCGAGGACGCACATCCGTCGGAGGAGCACGATGAACGAGCGGGCAAGGTCGTTCACAGGTCGGGTCATAGGACGCCGACCAATGCGGTCGAGATGAGCGTCGCCGCCAGGCGCAACGCCACGTCGCGATTGGCCTTGATGTCGACGTCCACCCAAGGACCATCCGCCTTGGCCTCGATGGCGAGTTGGCCCGCGTCGGCCGCGAACCATGCGAGTGCGCTCGAGAGCTGCTGGAGACGCTGTGCGGCCTCCCGCGCGTCGTTGGCCAACTGCTCGGCCCTCGCAGGGTCGTCCGCGTGGAGTGATCCCGCCCAATGCAGAAGCGGCCCGTCGACGTCGAACGTTCCCGAGCCTTCGATCGAATGACCATCGACCTCGAGTTTGCCTGCACCCCAGAACGGCTCGGCGCGATCGATACGTGCGAGTGCGCCTCCAAGCGGTCCGTCCAGTACGTTCTCGCGGCCGTCCCGTGCCGCGACGGCGGCTGCATGCCATCCGGGGGTGACGAGGGCAAGCGTGTCGGTATCGACGACGATCACGTCGGTCGGAACCTCCTTCGGAGCACCGTTCGACTCGAACGTGAAGATGACCCGGCGCGAGCTGTCGTCTCCTTCCTCGATGCGCACTTTGGCGGGGAAATCGGGGTTCTGCCCGATGTGCTCGCCGAGGCACGCGAGCGTGGCGGGCGTGGCCAATCCTGGGGCCCGCATCGCGACGAGGAACTGCGGTTCGGGTTCCTCGAGTTTGGCGGCCAGCATTGCTCGAGCGGTGTGAAGGTCGAGTCCACATGGCTCGATGACGAGATCTTCGCTCGGGGATCCGAGCAAAGCCGCCGCACGCTCGAGCGACGCGACCGTGAGCCAATGGCTGTCCGCGGGTGCAAGCGCGTCGAGCCCTTGCGTTCGCGTGGGGAGGGCTCGCGCCACCCATGCTGCGACGTTTGGCGGGACGAACGAAACGGCCGTGCGGCGTGCGATCGACCACTGGGCCAGCGCTTGGGCGGGGGCGATCGCCCACGTCAGGCCGGCCGCGAGGCCGGCGATGACAAAGCTTCGTAAAATGAAGCGATCGCGTCCGCGGAGAAGACTGTCGGGGCCGAACCGTCGCTCGCGAACGAGCTGCCAGCAGAGCGGCAGCAGCGGGAACACGAGGCCTGCAACGCCATAGGGCACCCACGCGGGGAGATCCGAGCGGGCCGACAGGAGGGCCCATGGCAACAACACGCACAGCGCCCACGCAGCCACGAATGCTGCCCCGACGACGAGCCTCAAGAGCAAACCGAGCGCTTTGACCACTGACCGCATTCGCCGAATCCTTTGGAACTCGGCGTCTAGGGTAGCTTGCTCGCGTCCGAGTGTCTCGCGCCGCCGGGGTGGGAGCCACGGCTATACGAGGGTGATAAGGTCGACCTCCATGGATCGTCGGTCGGCGTTGTTTCGGTGGGGGCTGCCCTTCGCTCTGACGGCATGTCCCGCGGATCCTCCGGCGATCGAGGGGACCTCGACGACGGCGTCGGACGATCCTTCGAGCACCACGACCTTGGTGATGACGGAATCGAACGGTGCAGAAAGCACGGAGACCGGCACGCTCACCTCGTCGGGATCCTCCGAAGCGAGCTGCGGCATCTGTGAATCCGATGGCACGAGCACGACGACGGGGGATTCGGTCGCGTCTCTGCCGTGCGTCGATGCGACGGCGGTCGGGACCGGGCAAGCACTCGCCATGCTCGATACCCGCGACCTCGAGAATCGGTCGGACAATAACGACTGCGCGAGCGGGGCCGGCGATGCTTGGATCGAATGGACTGCGCCCGCGGACGGCTATTACGTATTCGACACATCGGGGTCCGCGTTCGATACCACCCTGTCCCTGCGCCCAGGAACCTGCAGTGACGAGCCGTTCATCGCCTGCAATTACAATGCGGTTCCGGCTGCGGGGATCGGGGTCGCTTCGGAGATCTCCATGTATGCGCGGGCCGGCGAGCGATTCGTTGCGATCATCGACGGTCAAGAGGGCGCACGCGGACTCGCCGTGTTGAACATCCATCCCACGAGTTGTCCCGCCATGGATATCCTCGATCTCGCGTCGACGATCGTCGTCGAGGGCACCCTCACGGAGTCTGCCGTCGAGCCGCTCACCACGTGTGGCGGACTCCGGACTGCGAGCGTCGCCTATCGCCTCGAATCGACCGTTCCCTCAGGCGCGCTGTACCAGTTTCGGGTGACGTCGAGCGACTTCGATCCGCTCATCGCGATCGATGAAGCTCCCGTCTGCGGACGCAATCCGGTGCAGTGCAGCACGGGGTTCGGGTCTGGCAGCGCCGAGGTCGTCAAACAGCTCTACGGCAGCAGTGACGGCAGTCTCGGCAACGTAGTGACGATCGCGATCGACGGTCAAGGAGGAGTGGGCGACTTCGTCCTCAGCATCGACAAACTCCCGGTCTCGTGCCCGCAAGCCGTCGCCGCGCCGGCGGAGCCGTTGTTTTGGTTCGTGACGGGGAACATCGATGATTTCGACCATCAACACGTTCCCTCCTGTGGTCCGTCCCGTGCCGCGAATGGTGCCGGCGAGTTCGAACCGGTTCCGAGTGCTTCGATTGCTCTGGATGTCACGCCGGACACCGAGGTGCCGTGTAGACTCAACTATTGGGGAGGCTTCCCGGCAGCGATTGCGGTCACCTTCGACTATTGCAACGCTGGCGCCGAGGTGATGTGCGGCGTTGCCAATGTCATTCAGAATGACGCCTTCGTTGGCCTGCCCGCCGAGCCCGTGTTGCTGCCCTACGGCCCCATGGTCACGATCACGCCACTCTCGATGGATCGATCCCAGTGGTTCTCGGGATCGTTCAATCTCGAGGTCGACTGCCGTGAGCCGCCTGCCCTCTGAAAGGGGATCGAACGTTGGGGGTCACGGCAACAAGATCCGTCCTGGTGCTCCATTTGCGCCCGCTTGGGTGTGACAGGTGTTGCAATCCCCCGTCGGTGCGGCGCCAGCCATTCGACGCTCGTTCTCGCCCGCGACCAAGCGGATTTGAAAGGGCGGAGCGAAACCATGGGGCAGGTCCCCGCCGTCGGCAAAGAAGTTCCCCACCCGATTGACGCCGACCATCGCGATCTGCCCTGCACCGTCCCTGACCTCGATACGGACCTCGAGGTCGACACCATCGACCCCGTTGCAATCATCAGGTTCGTGCGCTGTCGGGAACACGGTGCCCGCGACGATGAATCGCGGCCCCTCGTCATCATCGTCATCCGAACCAAACGCCTCGGGATCGGCATGACACGCAATGCATGCTCGCCCCGGATTCATCGCGGGGGAATCTTCGAACAAACCTTCCGTCCAAAACTCGTCGCTCGTACATGTCGGAGGAACATCGAACGGGTCGGGCGTGGGTTCGAGTTCGTCGTCGCAGCCACTCGCAGGCGTACCTGCAAGCACCCATGCCGCCCAATCCGCGATCACGCCCTCGTCGACGCGTGGCGAAGGGGTGGGCGGCATCGGTCGCTCTGCATCACGCATGCGATCGACAGCGACCTCGGCGACGATCCGGCCCGGTTGGGTCAACGAAGGTGCTCGCAGATCGCCGACCGAGAGCATTCGATTCGGAGCGCCACCTGCCAAAGTGGTGCCGTGGCAGGCTCGACACGTCTGGGCAAGAAGGTCTTCGATCTCACACGGAAGGCCTTCTCGGGATGGTGCGGCTTCCACATCGCCGCCGGAACTCTCTTCACCGACCGCTCCCGTAGAACCGGATGGAGGGTCGCCTATTTCATTCGATCCACTGCTGCCGCTTGCGGAAGCGAGCTCACCAAGACCTTCGCTCGAGAAGCGACAGGCGTTGAACGCCGCCAGGGCCGCCAGGGACCAAAACGCGTACAGGGCTTCTGATCGCTGTTTAAGCACGTGTTCTCGTTGCACGAGGCGGAACGAGATTACGGCCCAACGACGAGTTGGCGGAGAGCCCGTGGCACCTACGTCCTCGGGCTCTCGTCTCGAGGGCTACAGCATGAAGATGTGGCAGCCCGTGGTGCAGTTGGGTTGACCGTCACATTGCTCACCGAACACGGTTTGAGTGCGACCGTCACCGCAATAGGGGGCGGCACGGCAACCGATCGTGCAGGCGTCCCGTCCATAGGGATTGGCGTCGTTGTCGGTTCCGAGATCACACTCCTCGGGTCCACTGATCGTTCGATCGCCGCAGAACCCTGCGAACGAACAGTCGGTTTGACACGCGCCATAGCGACCATCGTTGACCCCGTCATCGCAGGTTTCACCGGGATCGATCGCTCCGTTGCCACACTTTTGGCGGCAGTTGGCGTCGCAGTCACTGCTGGCACTGCCATTGCCGTTGAGTCCGAGCCCATCATCGCAGTGCTCACCGTTGTCCGGAGTTCCGTTGCCGCACGTGGCGAGTGGGATGAAGTCGGAACAATCGCCCAGGCATGAGCCGGGGAGGCCGCTATTGACTCCATCGTCACAGGTTTCCCCGTCGCTGACGGCCCGATCGCCACAATACGGAGTGGGCAGACAGCGGATCGTGCAGCCCGTCTCGTCGCCGTAGCTCGAGACGACGTTGGCGTCCCCGTTGTCGCAGCGTTCGCCCGCCGCCGTTTGTAGGACTTCGTCTCCGCACCGTGGGCCGAGCGTGCAGGATGGAGCGCATGTCCCATAACTTCCATCGTTCAGGCCATCGTCGCAGGCCTCGAACTCGGACTGACGGATGCCATCTCCACAATACGGTGCCCGGGTGCAGTCGGTGCGACATTGCCCATAGTCGGGGCCATTGTCGACTCCCGCGTCGCATTCCTCACCCGCATCGAGATCACCGTCCCCGCACTGGAAGGTGCAATCGGTCCGGCATTCGCTCCCCGGCGTTCCATTGTCGATTCCGTCGTCACAGGCTTCGGCTGCCGTCGTGGCTCCGTCGCCACAATAGTCGGCCAGACTGCAATCGGGGTTGCAGGTTCCGTACGATCCATCGTTGACCCCATCGTCACAGGATTCGCCGAACGCCCCGTCGATACGCCCGTCCCCACAGTAGGGCGCATATTGACAATCCGGGCCGCAGGTCACGTCCGTCCCGCCATAGACGAGAAAGTCCGCGCCGGCATCGCAGATCTCACCGCCGTCGGCGTCGATCTGCCCGTCCCCGCAATAGGCCGTCAACGTGCAGTCGGGATTGCAAGTCCCGTAGGATCCGTCGTTCGTGCCATCGTCGCACTCTTCGATGCTCGCGACGATGCCGTCTCCGCAGTCACTCGTGCAGACGCTCGTCCGAGGGACGAAGCCATCGAGCGTCAACCAGTAGTTGGAGGCGCATACGTTTCGCTCGGCTTGGAAGACGGCGATCTCGTAAATGTTGCCGTTGCGCAGGCCCCAGCGTTCCGCATTGGTCGCGTCGATGTCGAACGAACCTTGCTGGCGGCCATGAATCCCGCCCATGTCGAGTGCGCGGAAACCATTGACGTAGACCCAGACATCGTCGTCACCGCTGAATGTCAACGTGGGCGAGACCGAGGCATCGTATTCGAACCAGTAATGGACTTCACTCGTCAGATGGAAGTTGTGCTCGCTGCCGCCGTTGCACGCAGTTCCGGTGAGGTCGAGAGCATCGATCGGGTAGAAGCCCTCCTCCGCGTCCTCGGGATCGGGATCCGCGATCGACATGGATCGGCTGTCGAACGAGAATGCGTCTCCGCCTGCCGTGAACGTGCCGTCGTCGGCGAAACGACCGTTGACCAAGGTCAAGCCATCGACCGTCGTCGGATGGCTATTCCACGCCGGCGCGTCGACGTCGGCGGGTCGATCGGTGAACCATTGGTGGAAGGAATCCGCATCGGTCACGGTTCGCGTGCACTTGCTCCAACCGTTCGCGAAGGATGGCGGGTCCGTTCGATTGCAATCCACGTCGAAGAAGACCGGCTTGCCCGCCATCGAAAGGGTCGCGAGCACGCTGTCGCCGTCATCCTTCATATCGTAGGTTTCGCCGGCACATCCGAGGTCGCCACCGCGGATCGCATCGTTGCTGGGATCGTCGTCATCGCGATCGTCGAAGTGACACGCGGTCCCACCGCGACGCACGATCGCGGTATCGCGTCCCATGACTTCGCCGGCGTCGCTGTCGGTTTCGAAGTCGACGTGTTCGTCCTCGGGATCGGCATTGTCGTCGCCATGAAAGTCGCGAACGACGATCGGGACCGTGATCGTACCGGGTAGGTCGGTGGGTTCGGAGCAGAGAAATCCCTGTTCGACCTCGCAAGCCGAGGAGCATCCGTCGCCGTCACGTCGATTGCCGTCGTCGCAGTCTTCGTCGGAAAAGCGGATCGCGTCGCCGCAGGGCGACGAACAAGGTCCGAGGTCGCAAAGCGGTTCGGCCTGACAAAACGGCGTGCATCCATCGCCCACGTCGTTGTTGCGATCGTCGCATTGTTCGCTGCCTTCGACGAGCCCATCGCCACAGTGGGTCGGTTCGCAGGCTTCACCCGGGGCATCGCAACGGAAACCAGGCTCGAGGGTACATCCCTCGTTGCATCCGTCGCCCGCACGGGCTCGACATTCGCCGAACCCGCAGTCGTCAGCTTGAGCGCACGCGCTGCCGTCCGTGCAATGCCGACCGTCATCACAAAACTCGAGTCCCGCGAGAATGCCATCGCCACAGGCAGTCGCTCGGCAGGAGCCCCCTCGTGAACAGCTCCAGCCGGGTGCGATCGCACATTCGGTGCACCCGGGGTGATCATGGTGCAGACAGGCTCCATCCCCGATCCCCGCGCAGAGGCTCGGATCCTCGGTGCAGATCGTGACCCCGTCTTCGCAGACGCCCCCGAGATCGCAGGTTTCGCTGCCTCCGACCAACCCATCACCGCAGGCAATGTTCGATACGCAGGCGCCACCATTCGGTGGACAAGTGAACCCAACCTCGAGAACACAGGTCAAACTGCAGCCATCGCCGCCCCTAGGCGCACACGCTCCGTCGCCCACTCCATCGCATGCACTTGCATCGGTGGTGCAATCCGTGGTGCCGTCCTCGCAAACACTCCCGTCGTCGCATTGCTCACGGGCGTTTCTCGTGCCGTCCCCGCAGTAGGCGATCCGTGAACACAACTCACCGACCTCCGGGCATGCATAGCCAGGAGTGACGGTACAGGAGTCCGTGCACCCGTCGCTCGGGTCGAGATTGCCGTCGTCGCAGTACTCACCGTAGTCGAGTCGACCATCCCCGCACGCGGGATCTGGAATTGCGACGCAAGCACCTCCCACGCCCGCGGCCGTCGGACAGCGATATCCGGCTTCGACCGTGCCGCACGTCGCGGAACATCCGTCGCCCGCTCGCGGTGCGCAGCTGTCATCGCCGATCCCTATACAAGCCGAAGCGTCGTTCGTGCAATTCGAGCCATCGGTGCAGCGGCGGCCGTCATCGCACGCCTCGTCGCCGATCACGACGAAGTCTCCGCAGACGATGCGGGAGACACAGGCTTCCCCGGGAATGGGGCACTCGTGGAAGGATTCGATGCGACAAAGGCCGTCACAACCATCTCCGGAGATCGTGTTGCCGTCGTCGCACGCTTCGCCCGAGGTCGCCAACAGACCATTGCCGCAGAATTCGTCCGCGACGCACGAGTCCCCGGGCGTTGGGCACGAGTATCCCGCGCTGCGTTCGCACACCTCCGAACAACCGTCGCCCGATTGGGCGTTGCCGTCGTCGCAGGTTTCGGGGAACTCGACCGCCGAATTGCCACATTGAGCGGTCGTCCCCCCGACCGTGCATGGCATGCCGGGTTGTGAGCACGCATAGCCTGGTTCGACCAGACAGGTCGATGAACAACCATCGCCTGCGACCGCGTTGCGATCGTCACAGGCTTCCGCTCCGCTCACTTGGCCGTCGCCGCAAATGACCGTCGATTGGCAAGCTTCGCCGGGGATCGGACAGCGAAAGTTCGGCTCGACCAGACACAGTCCCGAACAGCCATCTCCGGGCATGGCGTCGCCGTCGTCGCAGGCCTCGTTGGCCGAAACGATGCTATCGCCGCAAATGCTCTCGGACGGGCATTCATCCCCGTCGCACGGTGTTCCCGAGGTGTTCGACGAATTCCCGCTGGTGTTGGCGTCGCCGTCGAGCGGGCCATCGAACGACGAGTCATCGTTTCCCAACGTCGATCCATCGCCCCAAGATTCCCCTGGTAGATCGATGCCGGACTCCGGCGGAAGCGCGACATCCAGGTTGTCCAGACATCCACTCGTCAGCAACAGGGCGCCCACAACCCCACGCATCCGATGCAATCGCATGACCCCACCCCCGAAGGATAGTTATAGGATCGGAACCTACGTTGTCGCCGATGATTGTTTTGGCTCGAAGTGATCGAGGCGCGGAAGGGTCCGGAAACGGACGCCGCATCGCGTCGACGCGCCGAGCCCTCCACGAGCGGCCCGACCTCGGCCTCAGCGACAAATCGAATGAATGGATCCGGCGTCGCTCCCACGACGGTCGGACCAGTAGATTCGAAGCTCGTCGACCGCGATGGCGGTGAGGTCCGACCGACCGTCGAGGATGTCAGTGACGGCTCCGCCCTCCGTCGGTACGCTGCGGAGCGTGCTTCGAGCCGGGTCCGTAAAATAGATCGTGCCGCCATCGACCGCGAGATCCCCCGGAGCAACGCCATCGACCACGGGTCTCGTATCGTCCGGCACGCTTTTGCTCTGACGATAGATGCCATCGCTCGTCGCGATGTAGACATTGTCGTCGTCGAGCGCGAGCCGACGCCCCGTACCGGATATCCCTAGGGCGAGCACAAGCCCGTTGCCGCCAATTTTCGAGAGCCGCAATACGCTCGAGGTGGTGAAGAACGTATCGAGGACATAGACGAACTCGTCGTCGACGACCAGATCGACGAGTGTGTCGGCGGGGAGGTTGGCATTGGCCGGCGAAATGTCCTCTGCGACTTCATCGTCCTCTCGGAGGACCCGGAAGAGCCGACTCGGCTGCAACGGAGGTGAATCGAACCAGTACGCAAACAACGGATCCAGGGCGACTTGCGTCGGGAGCACTTGGTCTTCGAGTTCGAGCAGGGGTTCGAACGGATCGTTGTCGAGGTCGACGACGCTGACGAAGCCGTCGTCTTCGTCGCGGTCGGTCCACGCCAACCCCAAGTCGTCGGCGGCGAGGCCGGGGTCGAGCAAGCTCGAGTCGAGCTCCGTGAGGTTCGATCCCTCATCGAAGGCGAACACGCTTCCCTCGCGGTCGGTCCAATAGAGGGTGTTGCGCACGCGGACGAGGCGGACCACCTCGGCCTGGCTACTCGTGAGGTCTTCCACGACCATGCTGCAGTCCGCGTCCGTCATCCCGGTGTCGTTGGTCGTCGTATCCGATGTCGCCGTGGAACCGGACTCGGCAGAAGCAGCCGTTTCGGTATCGCCAACGGGTGGAGGGTCGCCTCCCTCGCCGCTCGTGGTCGAAGCGGCGTCGAGAGGGTCGGCGGACGGATCTTCGCTCGTGTTCGCACAGCCCCACGTGGCCACGGCAACGAGTTGTAACGCGATCAGGGGGCCGAAAACGCGGGCCTGAGGGCAAAGCATAGCGGCCGGCATCCTATCACACCGATCGCTCGCCCCCGCCTACCCAGGCCGGTACCATTCGGAGGCCATGCGCAGTCGTCGTGACCGGCCCGTGAACGTGTTGATGCTCGCGGCTGCGATCACTCCGCTTGGACTCGTCGCTTGCACGACCGCCTCATCCAAAACCGCGATTCAGGCGGTCGCGGAGCCGCCTCCGATGCGGGTGGAAATTGCCGAGGCTCGCATCGGGGTGTTGCACGACGAGTGGGTGTTCCTGGGCGAAGTTCACTCGGTGTTGCGAGCCCAACTCGGAGCGGGAGCCGACGGGGTGGTGCAATCGATCACCGTTCGTTTGGGCGATCGCGTGACGGAAGGACAGTGGCTCGTTCGGATCGACCCGAGCCTTGCGCGAGCCCGCGTGGCAGCGGCCGAGGCTTCGCGCACGGAGACGACGGAAGAGCTCGCCCAAGCCTCACGCGATCGGGGGAGGGCCGAACGCCTGGGCGCAGCCGTGCTGTCCGAAGCGGAGATCGAACAGAACGTCATGCGAACGCAAACCCTACAGGCACGAGCCGAACGGTTGGACGCGGCGCAACGCGAGGCGCGAGTGCAGCTCGATCGCCACCGGGTCGCCGCACCCTTCACCGGTGTCGTCGCGACGAGGCACGTCGATCCGGGAGACTGGGTGAGTCTCGGTCAACCGCTGCTCGAATTGGTCGACGACCAACAAGTCGAAGTCATCGTCCCCGTATCCGCCGACCTCGTCGGTCGTATCGAGGTTCACGATCCCGTGGAACTGCGCATCCATGATCACGAAGTCTCGGGCAAGGTCGTCGGCATCGTCCGAGCGCTCGATCCGGTGACCCGCACGGCACCGTTGCGCGTCGTGCCCGACGTCGTGGATCCCTGGCTATTTCCCGGCATTTCGGTCGACGTCGCATTCGCGGTGGATCGGACGGAACCAGGCGTCATCGTTCCGAGGGATGCGATCGTGCACGGGGCGGTGGGGACTCGCGTCGTCAAGATCGTCGATGCGAAAGCGATGCACGTCCTCGTTCGTGTGATCGCCTCGGCGGATCACGAGTCGCTCGTGCAGGGAGAGGGGCTTGCCGAAGGCGATCGCGTCGTCATCCGTGGCAACGAACGTCTGCAACCCGGTCAAGCCGTCGAGATCGCAGTCGCGGAACCCGTGACGAAAACCGCCGCCGCGGAACCCACGATCCGCCCGGGCGAAGGTTGAACTCGATGCCGCAAGAGGATCCAGCTCAGCTGCGCGGTGATTTCATCGCGATCGCGGTCGCGAGGCCAGTCACGGTGCTCGTCGGTGTCGTGCTGGTCTTGCTGTTCGGCGTGTTCGCGGTCCGGGCGTTGCCCATCCAACTCACGCCGGATGTCACGATCCCCACCATCACCGTGACCACCCGTTGGCCGGGTGGTGCTCCCCTGGAGGTCGAGTCGGAGATCCTCGAAGAGCAAGAGGACGCGCTCAAGAGCACGCCCGGACTCGTCCAGATGGAGTCCGAAGCGAAGCCCGACGAGGCCAGCATCACGCTCGAGCTCGAGGTCGGCACTTCGCTCGACGAGGCGCTCGTGCGGGTCACCAACCGACTCGCCCAGGTTCCCGACTATCCGGATGCTGCACGTGAACCCATCGTGTCGACGTCGAGCAACGCCGGCCCCCCACTTTCGGTCATCACGATCCGGTCACCGACCGGAGCCCCGGTTGCGGCCTACCGAACCTGGGTCGAAGAGACGATCATCCCGCGGATCGAACGGGTCAAAGGCGTGGCCGGCATCGCCCATCTCGGCGGCCAGGACTCGCAGGTCCAAGTCGATTTCGACGTCACGGCCTTGGCTGCGCGCGGCATCTCCGTGAACGAGCTGGCGCGAAGGGTCGCGGCCGAACTGCGCGATGTCTCGGGGGGCAACCTCGACCTCGGCAAGCGTCGGCTGCTCGTTCGTACGGCCGTGGCGCCCGAGGTCCCCGAAGATCTCGAGCAGATCGTCATCGGGGTGGGGTCCGACGGAACTCCGATCTTGCTCCGCGACGTCGCGCACGTTCATCGAGGCCTGCGTGCCCCGGTCGGGATTGCGATGTCGGACAACCGACCTTCGATGGTGTTGTTGCTCTGGCGCGAAGCCGGCACCAACGTGCTCGAGGTCTCGCAGAACGTCCGCCAGGTCATCGCGCAGCTCGATGCAGAATCGTTTGCGCCCGAGGGCCTCCAGATCCAAGTCGTCTCCGATCAGACTGGCTACATCACCGATGCTTTGGACCTGGTGCGCCAAAACATCATCATCGGCTCGGTACTCGCCATCCTCGTCCTCCTGTTGTTCCTGCGCAATTTGGCGGCATGTGCAGTGATCGGCGTCGCGATCCCGATTTCGGTGTTTGGTGCCGCACTCGGCATGTCGTTGCTCGGCCGCACGATCAACGTCGTTTCGCTCGCGGGAACCGCATTTGCGGTCGGCATGGTCGTCGACAATTCGATCGTTGCGCTCGAGAGCATCGATACCTGGCAACGGCGCGGCAAGTCAGCGGCCGAGGCCGCTTATCTCGGTGTGCAACAGATCTGGGGAGCCCTCATCGCGTCGACCGCCACGACCATCGTCGTGTTCGTTCCGATCATCGGTTGGCAAGACGAAGTGGGCGAACTCTTGCGCGACATCGCAATCGCCATTTCGCTCTCGATCGGGGTGTCGCTCATCGTTTCGGTCGTCGTGATCCCGAGTTTCGCGGCCCAGCTGCTGCGATGGCGCGGTCCGTCGGCGAGTGTCGGGGCCGTCGGTCGGATGGGCGCTCGGGTGAGCGATCGGATCGCGGAGCAGGTCGAGCTCCTGATTCGAACACCCCGGCGATGTGCGTTGGCGGTGCTCGTCTCGGTCGCGGGCTCGCTCGGGTTGGCCGTGTGGCTGCTGCCCTCGATGGAATATCTGCCGACCGGGAATCGAAACCTCGTATTCGGCATCCAATTGCCTCCACCTGGCTATTCTCCGGCTGAACTCGAAACGATCGCTCGCACCGTGCAATCGCGCATGGCGGTCCATACGGGTGTAGAACGGGATGGGGTTCCGGCGATCCATCGAACCTTTTTCGTCGGTGATCCGAGCCAAGCGTTCTTTGGGGCGGTGGCCGAAGATCCGACGAAGGTCGCGGGCCTCGTCCCATTCGTCCGAGAACTCGGCCGAAGTGCGCCAGGAGCGTTTTCGTTTGCAAGTCAGGCCTCCCTGTTCGCGACCGGCATCGGTGGCGATCGATCGGTCGAGATCGAGATCGCGGGGGCGGACCTCACCGAGTCGATCGGCTTTGCCGGCCGTCTCATGGGGCTCGTGGCCGCAGAGATCCCAGGGTCGCAGATCCGACCGATCCCATCGCTCGATCTCGGGGCGCCCGAGATTCACGCGGTCCCTCGGCGTGACGAGGCAGCCGCGCTCGGAGTTTCGGGGGCGCAGCTCGGCCTCGTCGTCGATGCGTATGTCGATGGTGCGTATGTCGGCGAGCTCAGTCTCGAAGGTCAACCGAAAGTCGATGTGGTGTTGCGTGCGATTCGCCACGATGGACGGCTCATCGATGATCCCGAGGCCTTGGCCATTGCTCCGGTCGCCGCTGCAGGCGGGAGGGTCGTTCCGCTCGGCAGCCTCGCGGATGTCAGCGAACGTCTCGGACCCACACGGATCCAACGGATCGAGCGACGGCGTGCGATCACGCTGCAAGTCTCGCCACCCGACGACGTGCCGCTCGAAGATGCCATGCGACGGATCCGCTACGGGGTGATAGCCAGCCTCGAGGCCACCGCCGAGATCCCGTCAGGCATCACCGTCTCGCTCACGGGGACCGCGGGCAAGCTCGAGCGCGCCAAGCAGTCGTTTGGCCGAGTGCTGCTGATGGCGGTCCTCATTTGCTACTTGCTGCTCGCTGCCCTCTACGAGGACTTTGTTGCACCGATCGCCGTGCTCGTGACGGTTCCTCTCGCAGGCGCTGGTGGGGTACTCGCCCTCTATTGGGTCGATCGCTATCTCGGTCCCCAGCCGTTCGATCTCGTGACCGCGCTCGGGTTCGTCATCCTCGTCGGCACCGTCGTCAACAACGCGATCTTGGTCGTCGACGGCGCCCTCGCCCTCCTGCGTCAGGGCGAGCCGCTCGTGGATGCGCTACGCGAGGGCGTCCGCGATCGGTTGCGCCCGATCGCGATGACGACCACGACGTCGCTCGCGGGATTGCTCCCGCTCGTCATCTCTCCTGGCTCTGGCGCGGAGCTCTACCGGGGCATCGGTGCGGTCGTCCTCGGTGGACTCACCCTCTCCACCGTTCTCACGGTGTATATCGTGCCGAGCCTATTTGCGTTGCTTTGGCGGGCGCGCGGAAACTGAGTTCACCGGTTGCATTCGGCCGCCATTTGTTCGCAGATCATGAAGGCGGGGGAATGCGGTTCCGCATGAGCAAAGCACTCTTCGACAGCGAGGTTGCAGTCGACTGGTAAATCGATGGGTTCGCATTCGAGGGCGATCCGATTGCAAACACTTTCGTCCACGAGCTCGAGGCTCACATCATAGTAGCACTGGCCCAAACTGTCGCAGTCGTAAGGCCGAGGATCCATCGGCATATTCGAGCAGACGAGCTCGAGCTGCTGACAGATCCACGCTTCCTCCTCGTTGTGGGCCCAGTCGTAGCATAGCGCCGCCGTGCTCATGCAGTCGCCTTCCTCGCATTGGCCTGCGATGGCTTCACAGGCAGCCTGATCTCCGGAGGAGTCGGCCCAGCCGTAGCACCGATCGACACTGCTTTGACACGCGTTGTGTGCACAGTCGGAGGCGATTTGCTCACAAGCGCGAAAATCTTCGTCGGACAACGCTCGCACGAGACAGTCGTCGACTTCGGCGAAGCAGTCCCCGATCGCGCATTGGGCTGCGATGTCTTCGCACGCCCGAGCGTCCCCCTCCCCAGCGTCGGCACGTTCGTCGCACGCATGCGCTGCGGCGTCGCAGTCGATGGGCTGGTGGGGATCCATGGTCTCGCCAAAACAATCGACTGCGAGTTGTTCGCACACCGCGAAATCCTCTCCGCCTGCGAAGGCGCTCTCGAAACATTCCGTCACGGTCGCGGCACAGCCCTGCGGCAGGGGATCGTCCATCCCGCTCGCACACATCCGTTCGAGCTCCTCACAAACCCAAGCATCGACTTCACCGAGCTCGGCGCGCTCGAAGCACGCTCGTATCTCGTATTCGCAAGGGGGTGGCGACGGTTCGTCGCCGCCTTCGGAGGTTCCACCCGACTCTGCGTCGCCCTCATCCATCGGTTCGTCGCGGCCCTCATCCATCGGTTCGTCGCGACCTTCGTCCGAAGGGCTCGAGTCCATTCCGCTCATGGGGTCGGAGTCCGTGTCGGCGCTCTGGTTGAGAAGGTCGCACCCGGTCGCGAGAGAAATGAGGAAACAAGACAGGCCAAGTCGATGGGCAACTCGAAGTCGAGTTCGTTGCATGTCCCATGTCATCGAACGGGAGCTGCAGAATCTTAATGCCCGTTACTGTTTCCTCGCTGTCTGAACTTGCGCGATCGAGGAAACCCGCATCGGCTTCGGACCGGTCATTGCACGCTTCGGGGTCAGACTGGGCCGGCGTAGCCGGGGTCGAGTCTCAGGACGAGCCCGTGGGGGTGTTCGTGCTTCTCCTTCGTCGAGTCGAGCGCTCAGCGCAGGTACGCGGGGCTCCATGATGCACCGCGCGTCGACGCGGGAGCCCGGATGTCGCTGCATGACGAAAGCGAACTCGGCCATTCGTTGGGGTCGTACCCCTTCGTGAATGTCACCATCAATGCAAATCATCCATGAATGTTGGGGAGCATCATTCAGATTCGGCACCATCACTCCCATCGGAAGGGCGCGGGGGCGTGGATGGCTTGCGGCGCGCTGCTCGAGCCGGTACCGACATCATCATGGACCAGAGTCGTCTGCGGTCACAATTGGACGCGTACTACCACGAGGTTCAGAGCATCATCGTGCGCAAGCAAAACCCGGTGAGCGGGCTCTTGCCAGCGAGCACGGCCGTGACCGTTCACGGCAACTACCGCGATGCGTGGGTTCGAGACAACGTATACAGCATCCTGTCGGTATGGGGGCTCGGGCTTGCCTATCGGCAGCTGGATGACGATCGCGGGCGTGGCTACGAGCTCGAGCAGCGGACCGTGCACCTGATGCGAGGTCTGCTGCGCTCGATGATGGCGCAAGCCGGCAAGGTCGAGGCGTTCAAGCACTCCCGTCAGCCACAGCACTCACTGCATGCCAAATACGATACCGAAACCGGTGGGGTGGTCGTGGGCGACACGGCTTGGGGACATCTCCAGCTCGATGCGACGTCGCTCTATTTGCTCATGCTGGCGCAAATGATCGCCTCGGGTCTGCACATCATTTGGTCGATCGACGAAGTGAACTTCGTGCAGAATCTCATCTACTATATCGAACGGGCGTATCGCACTCCTGACTATGGAATTTGGGAACGTGGCGCCAAATCGAACAGCGGAAGCGTCGAGCTCAATGCGAGCTCCGTCGGTATGGCAAAAGCCGCGCTCGAATCGCTGTCTGGCTTCAATCTGTTTGGTGCTCGTGGGGGGCAAGCGTCGGTCCTCCACGTCGCGCCCGACAACGTCGCTCAGGCGAACCTGACGTTGACGTCGATGCTGCCGCGCGAATCGCATACCAAAGAGGTCGATGCCGCACTGCTCAGCGTGGTCGGATATCCAGCCTACGCCGTGCAAGACACCGTGCTGAGCAACAAGGTGCGCTCGAAAATCGTCCAGAAACTGGAAGGCAAGTATGGGCTCAAACGATTCCTTCGTGATGGGCACCAGACGGTGCTGGAGGACGAGGGACGACTCTACTACGAACAAGCCGAACTTCGGCAGTTCGAAAATATCGAATCCGAATGGCCGCTCTTCTTCACGTATCTTTATTTGAATGCGATCATGGAACAGGACGCCGAAGCGGCAGCGTCCTATGAAAAGAAGCTCGAGTTCGTGTTGGTCGAACGGGATGGTCAGAAGCTATTGCCAGAGCTCTACTACGTGCCGCGGCAGGCGATCGACGCTGAGCGAGCCCGTCCTCATTCACAGCTGCGCGTGCCAAATCCCAATGTGCCGCTCGTGTGGGCCCAGAGTCTCTATTTGCTGGCCCGCATGATCCGCGACGGCCTGTTGCGGACCGGCGATATCGATCCCTTGGGTCGACGGCGACGCAAAGTGCCGCGCAAACCAGTGGTGCAGCTGGTGCTGCTCGCGGAGGACGAAGCGTTGCAAGCGGAGCTCGCGGCTCACGGGGTCCTCACGGAAACGACCGACGACATCGCACCCGTGGTCGTCTATTTGCCCGACGAGATCGCATCCGCGTATGGGCAGGTCGGACGCAACGAACGTTTGGGACTCACCGGCCGCGCTGCGCGAGCGCTCAAGACCTTGATGACGAGTCGGTTCTACATTTTGCGCGGAAAGACCGTCGTATGTTTGGCGAGCTTCATGCTTCAGCATGAATTCTTCCTTGCCTACGATCTCGAGTTCGTGATCGCGCGGTTTCGCAGCGAGATTGCGTACATCTACCGGAACTGGACTCAGCCAGGGCGCCCCACGGTCACCGTGCTCCTGACCCGACATCTCCTCGACACCGATCGCACATTGTTTTATGGGTTCATGCGGAAGGTTGCGAGTGGTTACGTCGATGGGATTCCCGTGCGGCGGGGGCGGATGGTCGAGCTCATTCCAACCGCTTGCTTCGAGCGGATCGACGAGCTCCATGATCTCGAATTGCGTGAAGGGGCCCTCGCCGACGAGCTCCATGCGCCGCTCGTGTTGGCGCGACCGGGCAAACAGGTTCCCCTCACACCGTCGACGGAGCGTGCGATCGACGCGGCTGCGGACCCCGGCCCATTGTTGGCTCGCCTCGCCGAAACCGACAACCCCTACGAACAGATCGAATTGCTCGGTGCGCTGGAACGGCTGACGTCCTTGTCGACCCCGGTCACCTTGCGTGGCCGCACGCGAACCCTCGGTGAACTGATCGACGAGGTCTATCACGAAGCCGGGCGATTGCGTCTTTGGGCGGTGGTCCGGCGTGCGGCCGGGATGCTCGGTAAAGTAGACGGAGATCTGGCGCTCGCATTGGGGGCCATCCTCGTCCGCCAGAAGAACGTTCAGGTCGGTCGGGCCTATAGCGATGAATCGCTCATTACCCAACCGATTCCCGAACACGAACTCCTGGCCAAACTCAATGCGTTCTGCCGCGAAGACGTGCGCGACCGAGTGTTGACGCAGGAGCTGCTATTGTACTTGAGCCTGCTCATCAAGGGGCGACCTGAGCTGTTTCGCGAGATCCTCACCCTTCGAATCGGCCATTTCATCACTCTGCTCACGAGTCAGCTCATGCGTCAGCATCAGCTGTCGGCGAACGAAGCCTATGAGCGCCTCGTGAGTCAGCCACCTTCGCAGATCCAGCAACAACTCGAGGGGATCCTCGCTCAGTATCGCACGATCGAGGCCTTACCCCAGGAACTCGAACATCTGAGTGCCGAGGCCGCATCGAACGTGGTGGATTGGGAACAAGATTCGGCACTCGATCGACTCGAGATGCCTTCGGAAGGTTGGATGGCTTGGCGTCAGCACCGTGGGGTCATCGACCGGCGCTCGAGCGATTTCTATGACGAGGTCTGGAACATCTTTCACCACGTTCGCTCGCTCGTGATCGGCGATCGACTCGAGCGTCGCAATCGCATGGACAGTCACATCGTCGTCAGCGACATGACGGCGGGAGAAACCGCATTCGCGCTTTGGCTCGAGCACCTGCTCAACAAAGTCTCGGCCTCGGAATATCGCCAGCTGAACATCGAGGCACTGCATGTGCTCGCCCGGTTCTTTCGCAACAATCCCTCGCTCCGCATCAACGACGATCTCGCCCTCGACGTGATGATTGGGCACGCGGTTCGCCTCGCCTATCTGTCGCGCCATGCCGATCGCGAATCCATCTACCACGAACGAAAGAGCGAGGCTTGGGAGTTGTTCTATGCGATCTCACCCGCCGAGACCTCGGCCCATTTGACCTCGGCCCTACGGCACTTGCTCATGCTTCGCGCTGCGTAACATGGAGGTGGCTCGCGAGGCGGTCCAACGCACGTTGCTCAGCGATTTGATCGACCGACGGGCTCTCGGCTCGAGGTTGAGCGCCGTGTGCGCTGGCTGGCCGGTTCGATACCGCCGGGTCCTCGTCTTGGACACCGCGAGGCGACCGAGGCGATGAGGTGAGGGCGGGCGGTAGCGCTCGGGTACTCTCTCAGTCATGACACTTGCGGCGTCAGCCCCAACGGAATCGTGAGTCGCGGGCATCGCCTCGTGGCGGCGGGGGTCGTGAGCGTGGTGCTCTCGGCCTGCTTGCCCGTGTTCGGCCCGGACCTCAGAGCCGTTCGTGAGCATCAAACGATGACTTCACGCAGCGATGGGGCGACTTGCCTCGGCTGTCACCCGACCGAGGCGCAATGGACCTCGAGCGAGCATGCGTCCGATCGGCCCGATCGAAGTGAACCCTCGATCGTGGCGCAATGGATGATCGAGGATCGGCGTGACTGCGTCGTGTGCCATCGGGTATGGGCACCGCGCTGACGTATTGACGTTGGAATCGGATCCGACAGGTCGATCAATCTTTGCGCGGTCCGATCGACGCATCGGTGCTTGGCGAAACCGCGGCAGGCACCAAACTTGCGTAAAGGATTCGCAATGGACGACACATCACCCCGACATCCAGTGGCGGTCGCGACCCCCGAAACCACCGATTGTAGCGAGATCTGGCCCGGAGACTCGGCCGCTCAGTGGGACGCGATCGACGAGGCCGGATGGGAATCGTTTCCGGCGAGCGATCCACCCGCCATCGGTGGATCACGAGCGGCGCGGGAAGATAGGCTTCGCCGGGCTCGACGCAAGCGCGATGCTCAGCGCGATCGCGAAGTGCATCGCGATCGTGCACCGAGCTGATTGCTGATCGTCGATCACTGATGACTGATCATGGGTTCGCTCGAGGCAGCCTCGAGCGAACTTTCCTTACGAGCTCACTCCGGTTCGACATTCCAGCTCGACCCAGCTCGACCCAGCTCGACCCAGCTCGACATGGGCGAGCGAGCGAACGCTGTCGTAGGCAGACGAGCGTCCTCGTTGGCCGTTGGGGCGATCGCTCGAACATACCCGAGCTCGCGAAGGGATTCGCGAGCGGTCGAGACCGTGACTCAGATCGGTGACGGCAACGCATCCTCGCAATCGGCTGGATCGGTGGGAGGCTCCAGCGCAAACCGGACGAAGTCGATCTCTGCCCGTGTCCGCGTCGAGTCGGGGCTCTGCCAGGAGTGCGCCATGACGCCGACCTGGACCTCGTCCGGTATCCCGCTATGCACGAAGTAGAGCTCCCCCTCGGTACTGGGATTCACCTCGGGGGCGATCCGAGCGCTGCCATTCACCTCGGTGGAGTTCGGGTCGTAGACCTCGGTGATCCAAGCACCGCTGGGCGAGTCCCATCGCATAAAGCGAAATCGATCGCCGACGCGACACACACCGATCGTCGTCTCCTCGAACGGATGGGCATTGAGAAATAACCGCGACTGCGAATGCACGGTCTTTTTCACCTCGCGCGAATATCCGCTCGAACCCTGTGTGCCGAAGTTGAACATGATCCAGTCTTCGTTGCGCGAATGTGTCCCCGCGGGATTGCGGATCACGAACCCACCGGCGTTGAACGATCCGGTTGGAGTCCGCGAGGGATTGGCATCGTCGACCACGCGGAGACGCGTGACGACTGCGAAGTCACCCGCGATCTCGCGGTAAACGAGCGGGCCGTAAGAATCAGCGTACCACGCCCAGGACCGACCGTTCGCGGCGACGACGGTCAGACGACCCGGTGCCGTCATGCCAATATCGACGCTCGCGGCTCGGTCGGGGTGAAGGATTTGCCAGCCGCTCGTATTCGAGGCCAACAGATCCATAGGACTCGTGAATTCATCGCTATCCTCCGATGGAGTGCCGACGCGGAACCCGATGTCATCCGCAAATGAGTCCTCGAATTGGTCATAGGTGGGGTCCTCGAGTGCACACGCAAACGTGAGCGAGGCCAAGCCGACCCAAGGTCGTGAACATCGAAACATCGTCGAGCCGCAGCTGCACACCGAGTGCCACGCAATACCCACCTAGGATCGCGCTACATTACATCGGTGGTGTGATTTTCCGCCGCTGTGCGTTCTAGCTCACTCCACCTGCATTTGAGGCATGACCGCGTCCGCTCGTCGCGAGTGGGAATCGTTGGACCGCCGCCCACTCGTGGCAAAGGTGACGTCCGGGACCTGCCGGAAGGGACGTGGTTGCGGCATCGTAACCTGGCGCGGACGCGCGTAGACCGCTGGAGCCACCAGCGCTTTTGCGGTTGATTCATCCCCCCTTTGTCCCTCACCTTTGGCCGGCTTTCGCGTTCTCCATGACCCAAGCACGAGCCACATCGGGCGAGCAACACAATGTCGAGATTCGCGAGAATCGCAAACATTGGGAGGCGAAGCCCCTCCTTCATGACATCTACCGCGGGTTCCATCGCGAGATCCGTTCCCGATTGGTCGCAGTGCCGGGCGTGACCGCCGAGCTTGGCTCGGGCATCGGTCAGATCAAGGAAGTGATCCCCGAATGCATCACCACGGACATGTTTCCGAATCCGTGGTTGGACCAGGTCGAAAATGCCTATGCGCTTTCGTTCGAGGCGGGCAGCGTCGCGAACCTCATCCTGTTCGACGTCTTTCACCATCTCGAATTTCCGGGTCGGGCATTCGCCGAATTTTCCCGGGTTGTTTCGCCCGGCGGCCGGGTCATCCTGTTCGAACCCGCGATGGGGTGGTTGGGTCGGTTCATCTACGGCAATTTTCATCACGAGCCGCTCGGGTTCGAGCAGGCCATCTCCTGGGATGCGCCGGTCGGGTTCGATGTTCAGGCCGCCCCGTACTTCGCGGCCCAGGCCCGAGCTCACCGCATTTTCGGCTGGCGGGAAACATTGGGTGAGCTCCGTGGCTTTCGCGTAGTGGAGGTCACTTACTTCCCGGCCCTGGCCTACATCGCTTCCGGAGGCCTGCGTGGACCTCAGTTGATACCGCGCAACGCACTGTCGCTGGTCAATCGATTGGAACGCCTCCTTTGCCCCTTCCCCGCGATCTTCGCTTCGCGGATGCTGGTCGCGTTGGATAGGACCATCGCTCCCTGAGGGGCGATGGATTCGTTCACCCAGAGCTATGGCCCGGTCACAATGCTCGGCGCGAGCATGAGCTCCGCAACGAGCGGAAAATGGTCGGACGCGGTCTCGTCATCGATGGTGGAGACTCGGCGGACCCGAATGTCGTCGCCAATCCACACATAGTCGAGTCGGTGTCGTGGATCACCCGCCGGGTGAGTATAACCCGGACCGACGCCACCCAACTCCCACGCGTCTTCGAGGAACGCTTGGAGTGGAACGAGCTCGCTCGCCTCGGGTGTAGCGTTCAGATCGCCGAGGAGCAACAGCGTTTCGCCAGTCGAAACGAGCCGCTCGGCGATCGCGTCGACTTGCAGCTTGCGTTCTTCGGCGTTGCCGTTCTCCAAATGAGTATTGAAGACTCGCAGCGTCCGCTCGCCGACCAGGAGCTTGGCCTCGAGGAGTCCTCGTGGCTCACCTCCGATGTTGGGCAGCATCGTGTTCGAGGATTCTTCGATCGTCCAGCTCGTGAGAATCGCCGTGCCGTATTGGCGACGGGGAGCCCCCGCTTCGAGGGGTTCGAGATCGAGGTTGGCACCGAACGCGTGGTTCATGTTCAGACTGGTTGCAAGGGCCGACGCTTGGTCTTCGAACTCACTCCGTGAACCGAAGATGACATCGACCTCTTGGAGACCCACGATCTCGGCACCGGTGGAAAGCAACACATCCGCAATGCGATCGAGATCGAGCCGGCCATCAGGACCTACTGCATGATGAATATTGTAGGTGGCGACGACAAAGGACTCTTCGACGGGAATGACCGTGCCGGACTCGCCGATGGAATCGTCGAACGAGTTCGCATCAACGGACTGATCAACGGACTCATACTTGGGGAGATCGGGTTGACACGCAGTTACCGCGAGGGCGGCAACGAGCCATGGGTTTCGGATGACGCCTTCGACGATCGGGTACGCACTATGCGACCTCGTGGGGATGCGCCGAGGATGACGTCGCATCGCGATGACGCGAGTGTAGTCAGTGAGGGGCCGTTGCGAAAGGCGCTTCAGGACTCGTCGTTCGTTGCCGCCGAGGGCAGGCCGGTCGGGTCGCAACGCAGCACTGTGCCCGCGGCCACCAACTCCGCAAGTGCGCGTGCGATCTCCAGGTCCGGGGCATCGAGGGCATCGAGGCAGGTCTGCACGGACGCGGGCCCATGGCCGACGAACGACGTGATCGCGTGGAGCAAGCTGCCGGGACGGAGCGCAGCATCGTCACCGCGCATCACGTGATGGTTCAAGCCCCCGAGTTGTTCCGCGGTGCGGAGGAGCTCGTCGAGCTGACGGGTCGCCTCCATCAAAAGACCTTGGGTGGAGATGAGCAGCGGGGCTTTGGGAATGGCGTCGGGTGAACACGGCTGCAGTTCGAACTCGCCTTGGCGCCACGCGAGCATGCGGACGATGGCCTTCATGGGAGACGCAGCCGGAAGTGTCGTCATCCGAGCATCGACGACGTCTCCGTCGACGGCATCGATGATGCCGTCGACCCCAGCGCTGCGAATCCGCAGGCGAGCGCTTTTGCGTGATCCCGCGACGAGTTGGAGGATGTCGACGAGGGGAAACTCGTCGAGCTTGCCGGCCATCGAGGCCGAGACCTTCGCTGGACCGAGGTTGGTGTCGCGTGCACTCGAGATCGCGATCTCGGCGACGGAGGTGCCGAGGGAGATGCGGTCGCCCGAGGCAAGCTCGGCCGATTTGATCCGGCGTCCGTTGACGTAGGTACCGTTGCGCGAGCCCAGATCTTGAATGCGCACGACCGTGCCGACATAGATTCGAGCGTGAGTGGAGGAGACCGATCCTTCAGGGATCTGGATCGCCGACTCGGGGGCGCGACCGATCGATACCTCACGATTCTCGGCTAGCGGAAACGCTCGGCCCTGGTGTGATCCCGAGATGAAGGTGAGAAGGGCGGGTGTTGCCAGGGGGGTTGCTAGGCCACTCCGAATTGGTCCGATCGCACATCGGTAGGGGCGACGACGATCGGGAGGCTGCGATGTCGTGAGAGCGCAATGGCGGCATCGAGGCCCGAGACCTGCATCTGGAGCAGCGCGGTTCGAAATCCAGCCGCAAGCTGACGCACGGAAGCCGCGCGCTGCAAGACACCCCCGATCGCGGTGACGACACTCGCGGCGGAGCACGGCGGATGAATGTGCCGATCGATGCCGATCTCATTCGCTGCGCGGTGGAGCAGCTCCTCGTCGGCGCTCGCGGAGATCATCATGCGCGAGACTTCTGGAACATCCGTGAGCAGGGCGAGGAGCGGGTCGCCCTCGATCAGATCGCGATCGCCGAACACCAGGAGCGACGGCGGATCCAAGGTTCCGTACTTGGCTTGCTCGAGCAGGTCACGGTGGGTTTCTTCGCGGATCCAGGTGACCGTTCCGAGGTGCCCAGCGCTCTCGAGGCCGCGAACGATCTCGGGATTCATGAACACAGGGTCGGTGGTGAACACCCAGATGTCATGTCGACTTTCGTCGCGAACGCGTCGCGGGGCGGTGATCGGTCGCGACAAGGACGTGTGACTCTTGCCCGCGCGCAGGCGATGGCCCGAGCCCGTGAGTGACAGCAAACGCGATCGATCGAGGCGTTCGAGATCCGCGAGAAAGGCCCGCAGATCGAGCCAGGGCTGCAGCGACGCGGAGCTACAGCGCTCGAGCAGGTTGCCGAGATCCGGATAGCACTCGAGGATGATGGGGTGGATCATTCCGTCGTGCGGGGGGGGCCCGGGATGATGGCCGGTGACCAATCGGAACAGTAGCGCCGCGAGGGCGCGGACGTCGTGTCGCGGCGTGATGCTCGAGGTCACCCAGTCGGTTCCACCGCGTCGCTCCGAGCGTTCCGGAAACAGTGGAAGGCCCGATAGTTTGAGGGAATAGGTGCCGGCGTAGCCCTGCAGCCACACGGTGCTGGCCGAGATCTCACCATGAAAGAACCCCTGGCGGTGGGCTGAGACGAGCGAACGGCCGAGTTCGATCACCACATCGACGGCATCGACCGCGGCGATACATCCGTGATCGTTCAGCAGGACCTCGAGCGGTCGACCGGCTGGGCGCTCGCGGACGAGGTAGGATCCCTGGGTCGCCGTGAGTGGGCCGGCATCGATCACACAGCACAACGTTGGGTGATGGGCAGCCACGAGATCCCGCACGCGCTGTTGGATGCTCTCGAACAAAACCCGTTCATGGATCTCCACGGTGACCGAAAGCTGCGTCCGCATGTCGACGGCTTCGTAGGAGGTCAGGGCTTCGGTTGCGATCCGTCGGCGGAGCACGAGATGTGAGAGGGTGGGATCGAGCAAGGATCGATCGAGGTCGTCGAGCACATCGCTGTCCCGCTGTTCGCTGCGGGACGGGATGAGCGGAATTTCTTGAGTGCCACGAGCTCGCAACTTCATCAGCTCTTCTTCGATGGCAAACCGGAGGCGTACGCGTTGCTCGGCAAACTGCTTCCCGAGCAAGTCCGCGAGCGCTCGAGGCTCGATCCCGACGCTGCGGGCCTTCAGATAGGATTCGAGTTCGTCGCGGAACTCCGCCGCGGTTTCGAAACGATCGCCGGGAGTGACGGCCAGCGCTCGGTCACAGATCCGTGCGAGTTCGGGCTCGCAGGCGCGGACCTTGAGCGGAACGGGCGGAACCTTCCCTTGCCCGAGGTCGCGCAGGATCTCGATCTCCGTACGTTCGCCCCAGAGGCGTTGCCCAACCAGGCCCTCCCATAAGATGGCGCCGACGGCAAATAGATCGGTCCGGCGATCGACGGCTCCTCGGGTGACCTGTTCGGGCGAAGCATATCGAGCACGCCCGTGGAACAGCCCCGTGATCGCACGTGTTCGTCGGTTCGTTGCCTTGGCGACCCCGAAGTCGGTGAGCTTGGGGATCCCCTCGTAGGTCACGAAGACGTGATCGGGATTGATGTCGCGGTGAACGATCCCGAGCTGGGTTCCCGAGAGGCCGCGCAAGTCATGCGCGTATTCGAGGGCGCGCAGAACGTCGCGACAGATCGTGACCTCGAGCGGGAGCGGGAGGCGAACGTGTTGGCGGATCGCCGAAAGCGTTTGTCCTTCGAGGTACTCGAGGACCAGGAAAAACTCGATGCCAGCACCGTCGACTTCGAGCGTCTGGATGATGTTGGGATGGCTCAATTCGGCGCTCAGCCGCGCTTCATCGAGAAACAACGATACGAACGTGGGATCGGCCGCGAGCTCGGGATGCAGTTGTTTGATGACGAGCAGTTTGCGAAAGCCGGCGGGGCCCTTGCGGACGGCGAGCCAGATGTCGGCTGCGCCCCCGCGTTCCAGCCGGAAAAACCGTTCGTATTCGTGTAGTGAGCTCCCCATTTATGTCAATCCATCCATGAGATCTTCGGTGTGTTGCGAAGCGTCGAGCAGGGCGAGGCGGAGGCCATCGTAGTAGCGACGACGTCGAGCGCAGCGGCCGAGCAGGCTCGACACCGCCTCGATGATGCGATGCTCGCGGACGGGCAGGCAGATGCGATGATCGAGCCCCGTCGCGTTGACGGCCGATTGGGCGAGGGCGAGATCGGAATGGCTCGAGATGAGCATGCGCATCGTTTCACCGTGGGCCGCCAGATCCTCGAGCAGGGTGTCGCCGAGCAAGACGTGGACATCGCCGAAGACGACGATCCATGGCAATCGCTCGCGTCCTTGCTGCACGTCGAGCCGCACTTGCTCGCGGGAATCGTCGTCGAGAAAGCGCACCTCGAAACGTTTGGCCACGAGATCGAACGCGGCTCGCAACGTCGGTGCCGTGGTCGAAGGCGTGTCGCAGAGCACCCAGATCGTCGGCTGTTCGAGCGATGCGAGCGGCGGTGGGTCGAAGTCGGCGGGACCCATCGGCCTCGGCACGGCATGCAGCCCAGGCAGGCCCAAAGACGGGGGAGCGCCCCGTTCGAACGTTTTGCTCGTGGGTAGGTTGATCGTGGGTTCATCGGTGCGTTCGCCGGGCGGGAACGGGCCGAGGTACCAATGAGCGAGCTCGCGTTCGTCGAGTAACGCGAGGGCTTCGCCGAGCTCGTCGGCGGACGGGTGACGATCGCTCGGGGAGGGGGCGGTCGCCCGCTCGACCACGAGCCGCAACGCACGCGGGAGCGGAACGTCCCAGGCCAACGGCCCAACGCGCTCCGGTTCGCTCATCGGGTGCAGCGAGATCACCGACGATGACGAGGGCTCCACGACATACCCGACCAGGCACTCCCGCAACAGGACGCCGAGCGAATAGATATCCGACTGCACGGTGGGGATCTGCCCGGCGATCACTTCCGGGGCGCAATACCGTGGCGTTCGTTCGGCGCGATTCGGTTCCCCGTCGATGACGGCGGAACCGAAGTCGACGAGCAGGAGCCGATCGCGATCGTCGGGATCGACGATGACGTTCTCTGGTTTGATGTCGCCGTGAACCACGCCTTGGTGGTGTGAGGCAGAGATCGCCGAGATGAGCTGCTGTGCCACCCCGAGGACGCGGGAGGGGTCGAGCCGCCGATGCGCCCGAAGCAGGGCGCTCAACGGGTATCCCGGGGCGAACTCGCGAACGAGATAATCGGTGAACCCCGACGGCCGCTCCATTCGACCGCGACCGAGCAAACGCGGCACGCACCCGTGGGTGATCCGCGATAGGGCAGCGCCTTCGATGGTGAGCTCGGACGGGGACGGCCGGTCATCGAGACGAACCACTGCGGGATACCCGAGGCGAACGTGTCGACCCTCGAATACCCTACTGCTGGCATAACGGCCGGGGAGAATACCCAAGATGACGAAGTCGGCGCCCACCGCACATCCGTCGATTCCGAGATCATCGGCCGCCACAGCGAAGCTCATGTACAAGCTTCGGAGCAGGTGTAAATGGACTGACCCCAACCAGGCCGTCGCGTGGCGCACGGGAGAGCGCGGGGTCATCCGAGGATGAAGCCATGTGGGCAAACCCGCGGACTCGCCGCAGGTCGGAGCGGTTTCAGCAGAGCGTGATAAGAGGGGGCAGGAGCACCCATTCGGACCATGACCTCGATCTTTTCGCGAATCACGAACGTGACCGTGCCCACCGACCTCGTCTGCGAATCGTCGACGAGTCGAAGTCCCGCGTTCGAAGTTCGTTTTGTCGCGGATGGGCACATCCCGTTTCCCCAGCTCGTGATCTGGGAAGGCTCGAACAGTACGCTCGTCGTCGGCGACGACATTTTGCGCGCGGACGCATCCACATATGTCGCGCGTATTCGCCCGGGGCTGCTGCCGACGGGTGAATTCACGATCCAGGTCGAGGGCTGTAAACGCGCTGACATTGCGAATGCGAGCGCGAACGATTGGGTCAAAGAATTTGCGATCGTGCGACTGAGCGCAGCACCGCATCGAACCACGATCGCGGTTGGACCGTCGCCCGATGTCCCGAAACTCTACTACGGGATCCACAAACACATGCACCAACCCTATTACAATGCGTCGAATACCGACGATTGGGATGGTGCCAAGGACGGGATCTTCGCGAGCCGCCAGGGGCCGTACAGTGCCTTCATTCCGGATGCGGTGAGGCAATACATCGAAGGGGGTCTACCCCATGCCGGTCTGTCGACCAGCTGGAGTGGAACGCTCATCGAACAGCTCGACCGCTGCGCAACGCTGGGTCGGGCAGGAGGGGTGTTTTCCGGCTGGAACCACGCCCTACGCGACATGGCCACGGCGCGGACCGAGCTCGGCAACCCACGCATCGAATGGAGCGGTTTCCACTTCTTTCATGCCCTGCTGCCGCTCATCCCCGAGCGCGACATCGTGCGGGGGATCGAGTGGCATCGTCGGGCGGTGGAAGGGGCCTTCGGGACCCGATCCTCGCCTGTGATGTTTCCGCCCGAGACGGCGTTTCACGCCCGGATCATTCCAGCACTGCGGCGTGCGGGGATCGAGGCGGTCATCTATGATTCGATCCATCGGTTTCGCGCGTGCAGCGAATATCCCTACGCCGGACCGTCCGAAGGATTGTTGCCACCCAATCGGTCCGAGCAATCCAACCCCCCGGTGCAGGACTGGTTGCAGCTCCACAATATTTGGGCCGGCAGCAAAATCAGTCCGAGTTTACTGCGCCCGGAGGTCGTTCGATACGAGCATCCCGATGGCCGCATCGAGACGATCGTTGGGGTGCCGGCCGAACGCTACATCGGCAACGAAGATGCCCGAGGTGGCTTTGGTGCTCTCCAATATCCGAGTGTGCTCGGTCAAGTCTACGACAAGCTTCGCGCGGACGGATCATTCGATCCGCGTCATCCACCGTTCTTCGTGCTCCATTCCGATGGTGACAACCACGGGGGCGGTGCCGATAGCTACTACCGTAACAATACCGGACAAATGGTGCACTGGTTGCAGCAGGACCCGCGGTTCGAGCTCACGACTGTCTCCGATTATTTGGCTCGGTTCCCGCCCGATCCGGAGCGCACCGTGCATCTCGAACCCGGCTCGTGGAGTGGGGCCGACAACGGTGATGCGCAGTTTCGAAAGTGGTTCAGTCGACACGAGGAAGCCTATTCGCCCGATCTCAATTCGTGGGCCGTTCTCACCGCGCTCCAGAATGTTATCCATAGCGTCGAAGACGTCCGGCCGTCGACGCTCCATCTCGACCGAGCGCTGCGATTGTTGCTCACCGCCGAGACCAGCTGCTATTGGTATTGGACCGGGCAGCACATTTGGGATCAGCAGGTCACGAATGCTGCCAACGCGGCGCTGGACCAGCTCGCGTCGGCGCTCGAGACCCTACCTCGGGCCGATTGCACCGCGCCCACGATTTTCCCACCATGGGTGACGCCCGAGAATCCAGGCGGAAAAACCTGGGGGAACGGTGGGCTCGTCGACGCGCCACGCCAAGGGACCGTCCACACGTTCGTGCACGACGTGTGCGGCCTCGCTGCGGTCGAACTCGTCGTGCGCCATGCCGGAGGCGAGGATACATGGGTGATGCTCGATCACGGACCGTACCCCTGCCAAACCGGAGCCAAGCTATCGGCTCGCTACTTCACCTTGCCTCTGCCAATGGGACTCGGCGACGTTCGCTACTTCGTCCGGGCTCGGGACCAGCGGGGCAACGAAGCGACCGGCTCGTTGGAACGGATCTACTTGCCGTAGTCGACGGTTCGGGCAGTCGTCTGGCATGCGCGACTTCACCCTGACGCGGGCCTCGCGCGGACGGGCGCGACGAAGGCGTTCCAAGTGCGCCCGATCGCCGTAGCGAACGCCGCGAGGGCGCTCCGGCTGGAATAGGCCATGCTGCAGGGGCGTGTGGGCAGCCGTCATGCAGCCGCGACTTCGGTCGACCGAGTCGGTCGTGAGCATCGAACTCTTGCTGCTCGTCACGGCTTGGGTGCTCGTGTTCCGCGGCCCGCTGCTCGAACTTCTCGAGTTCGTGCCCAAGGAGTCGTTTCGACTCCATCTCGTCCTCGCGGTGGGACTCGTGGTGTTGGCGTTGGTTCGCGTCCGCCGACCAGTCGCGTGGCGAGCGAGCCCGCGACCCGCTCCAATCGCACTGCTCGTCTGTGCTTGCACGGCTCACGTGGCGAACCAACACACCCGCGACATCATGATCGGCAGCAGTGTGCTCATGGTGATCGCGGCCCATGCGATCGCCGGACTCTATTTGCCTGCGGAACGATGGCGGCAGGGCATCCCATTGGTCGTGGCGAGCATTGGCCTCCTGCCGATCGGAGAAACGTTAGACATCTATCTCGGGTTTCCCTTGCGGGTCGCCACGGCTCGCGCGACGGGTGCGTTGCTGCCATCGTTCGGCTTGCATGCGGTCTCGGCCGAAACGATCCTCGTCATCGAGCAAGCGGGGGTCCAGGTCGACCTACCCTGTAGCGGTGTGCGGAGTCTCTGGGTGGGTGCCGTGTTCTGGGCGGCCGCGAGCTTCATCGAACGCACCCCGATCCGCGGGGCGTGGTTCATCGCAGGTCTCGCGTTTGCCATCTTGCTGCTCGCGCTCAATGGGGTGCGCGTGCTCGCCCTCGTGGTGCTCCATGCGTTGACCCCCGAAACGTTCGTTCATGTCCTGCACGCCCCGCTCGGACTCATCGCCTTCGTGACCGCGTGCGCCGCTGGTTGGGGAGCCTTGCGATTGCTGACCGGTGAGGCTTCCGGGTCGTCGTTGCCGGTCGATGCCGCGGTCGATGCCGCGATGACGAGCAGCCGCGCGCGGTGTTGCGTCGCCGTCATGGCGGTTGTGCTGCTCGGCCTCGCGGCCGTGCCAGGGCCGCACCGCGTGGCAAACCCACGCGCCGTGGATCTGCTTTCACTGCCCGAAACCTGGACGCGACCCGATCGATTTCGTCCTGGCGAACTCGCATTGTTTCAATCTCGCGGAGCGGATGCGATCGGCAAATGGAGGTTTCGGATCGGCGAGGTCGAGGGCGAACTGCTCTTGGTCGAAAGCCGCTCCTGGCGATCGCAACATCGCCCGGACGCCTGCCATGCCGCCGCCGGCCGGACCATTCTCGCCGATACTCCAAACCTCATTGCCCCGGCCCCCTCAGCCCCGAAGGGGCGTGTGGCCCCCTCAGCCCCGAAGGGGCGTGTGGCCCCCTCAGCCCCGAAGGGGCGTATGGCGTTCCCCGTTCGACGGCTCGAGGTCGGCCAAGGGGAGGCCGTGTGGACCGGATACTACTGGTTCCAATCCGCGCGAACGACCACCGATGACTACAGCGCGCGGATCTGGTCCGCCCTCGACGGCGAGGCCGAGCCTTGGGTCATGGTGTCGCTCATCGTCGATGGCAACCCTTCGAACGCTTCCCTGCGGGACGTTCTTTTGCAGATCCACGCGGAGGTCGACGAGCACCTCCGCGTTCACGCCCACTCTTGAACGGTACGACCATGAACACCACCTCTTCACCGTCCCCCGAACGCCGATCGTCCGCCGTCTGGCAGGCCTTGCGTTGGTGCTTGAGTCCGACAACCCTCATTCACGCTCTGTTTTGGTCGTGGCACGCGATCTGGATCCTTTTTGCGGTCGCGGGCGTGTTGCCGTATCTCGTCCCGATTTTGATCATCGCGACCTTCCAGGGTGAGGTCCCTTGGGGGATTACCGTGAGTGCGCTCGGGCTCATTGCCTTACCGTGGGGCACGCTACTGGTCGGATGGCATCTTCGCGACGACGCGTGGAAGCTGTTCCGGCTGTTCTACGGGGTCGGAGGGGTGGCGTTTACGCTGCTATTCGTCCGGTTGTTCTTGGTTCGTGAAGCCACCGCGGCGGTCAACTTGTTACTCGTCACTCTCGCCGCCGGCGGTGCGTTCTATACCGCGGAGCTGTTCGGCGGGTTGACGCGATTGCGACGAGGCCCTGCGATCATTCGAATGGTGGGCTACAGCGCATTGCTCATCATCGGTGTGTACGTCGGGATCACGATGGGACTCTATTGTTTCCCCGGGGCGATCCTCGCCGCAGCCAACATCGCAGACGAGCTCTGGCACATCGATTTCGATGTTTCCATGATGAATCCATTCGCCGTATCGTTGTTCCTGCTGTTCTTGGCGGTGGCGCTGTACGGCTTCGTGCTCGTGCTGGGCTTGCCGTTCGCGGTGTGTGGGCTCTACGTTGCGGGTTGGTGGCGCGGCCTTAGGGCTTGGTCGGTCGATCGCTCGTGGGTGCTGGGCGTCGGGATCACCGGGGTGACCGTTGCGGGGTGGCTCGTTGCGTTCCAGGCATTGACGCGACAGCCTCAGGACGAGGCGTTCGCTCGGCTGTCCGAGCTGCCCGCCACTTCGGCTGAACGCGTCGACGCTCTCGCCCATGCGGATGAGATTCGCGCAGGATTGCTCAATGCCTATCTCTCGCCCTATCGCTATTGGGGCTCCGTCGAGGGCAACATTCAGGTTGGGCAGCTCTATCGCGACGCGTTCGACCTGGACACCGTTCCCACGTGGCCGCAAACCATCTTCAATCGCTTGGCGGCACCGTTGTTGTTCGATGGCGGGCGTTGGGACAGCGTCCGATCCGAAGCGGCGACGGCTTACGAGCAGTTCTTCGATCGTCCGCTACAGGAAGGTGAACGCGAAGCGGTACTGGCCGCGGTGTCGGCCACCTACGACCGCGGTGAGGCCGAGGCCGGCCTTCTCGATGTCGGGCAACGGAGGGTTTGGCTCAAGCGGCAGGAGCTCGACATCGACCGCGATGGCGACGTGGGCAGCTTCACGCTGCACGAGGTCTACGAAAACCAAACCCTCGATCAGGAGGAAGTCTTCTACTATTTCAATCTACCCGAGCATGCCGCCGTGACGGGACTTTGGCTTGGCGATAGCGACGATCAGGGCACGAGGTTTCCTTATGTGGTGGCTCCTCGCGGTGCCGCGCAACAGGTCTATCGCGCCGAACGGAGTCGACGAGTCGATCCTGCATTGATCGAACAAGTAGGCCCGAGGCAGTATCGATTGCGGGCATTTCCAATCCCACCACGGGCTCCGGCCGACGGGGGCGGACTGCGTTACGAAGCCAAGGAGTTTCATCTCTGGCTCGCGTGGACCGTGCTCGCCGATGAGGCCGGGCAATGGCCGCTGCCCCGGCTCGCCGAAGCGCGTAACGTCTATTGGGACCGGTTTACCAAGCGGACGCTCGACGGCGAACGCACCCGTCACGACGGGTGGTTGCCGCCTTCGATCGCGGCCCAAGCTCCACCTACGGCGTACGAAGTGGAGTTCGGCGGTTATCTGATCCGTGGCACTCCGACGCCCAAGCCGAGCAACGCGGTCCCGAAAGGATCGCTCGCCATCGTGCTCGACACATCGCTCAGTATGGGAGAGCACGAGGCCGAGGTGGAAGCCGCGTTCCTCCACCTGACGGAGCACGACATCGATGCCGACCTCTATATCGCGCCGTCGCCTTGGAGCGGTGACGTGCCGCGGCGAACGACCTTGGCCGATGCAGATCCTTCTTACTATGGAGGCCATTCGTTGGCCGGTGTCTTGGGCCAGTTCGATGCGCTGAAAGCGGACCGAAACTACGCGGCCGTGATCGTGTTGAGCGATGCAGGATCGTTTGCGTTGCTCGACGATCCAAATCTACCCGCTCGCGAAGGTGTAACGGAACCAGATGTGATCGCGGGAGCGACCCCGGAACCCCCGCTCTGGATCGTTCACTTCGGCGGGCTGCCGCATGCGTATGCCGATGCCGTGGGCGACCGCATCGAGCGGAGCCATGGTGGGGTCGCTACCGGAATCGAAGAGGCGCTCGTTGGCCTGGTGGGCGGCCCGATGCACGGGTACGCGTGGTCATTCGAGCCGATGGGGGTTCCGACGCCCGACCGCGTTCCACCCTCGTTGGCTCCGCTGTTGGCACGGGCTCTCATTGGACATCTCGCAGCGGGTATGGATGGGGAGCTGTCCAGCTTGGATGCAATTCACGCCCTCGCCGTGGAACATAGCGTCGTCACGCCGTGGTCATCGATGATCGTGCTCGTGAACGAAGCGCAGCGGAGTGCGCTGCAGCAAGCGTCGGAAGCTCAAGACCGGTTCGAGCGCGAGGCCGAGAGTGGAACGGAGACGCTCTCGACTCCGGGTGCACCGCTGCAGTTGACCGCAACACCCGAGCCGCACGAATGGTTGCTCGCGCTCCTCGCCATCGTCAGTCTCGTCGCCGTCGCGCTTCGTCGCCGGCCGAAGGAGCGTTCACTGCTCACCGCAGCGTAGCGGTTGGGCTTACCCAAGTAGGCCCGCATCCCCAGCACGGTTCGGTCGCGCTCGTTCACGATGCCGTCGCACGACGGGTCGCACCGAGTTCCGCATCGAGCCAGCGCACGGTGGGTCCCAAACCCTCGAGCAGCGATGTGCTGGGGGCATAGCCGAGTAGCTCGCGCGCCCGCGAGACGTCCGCCCAGGTGCTGGGGACGTCGCCGAGCTGCGGTGGTAGGTACTCCAGTCGAGCCGACTGTCCCATCACGCGTTCGAGCGTACGAATGAGCTCGCGCAGCTCGACGGGAGACGACCCCCCAAGGTTGACGATCTCGTGCTTGGTGGGTCGCAGCTCCAGTGCGGAAAGGATGCCGGTGACGATATCGCCGACGAACGTATAGTCGCGGGAGCTCGTGCCGTCACCGTAGATGGGGAGCGTCTGTTCGCGGCGGATCAATTCGTGGAACTTGCGGATCGCGAGATCCGGCCGCTGGCGGGGCCCATAGACCGTGAAGAAACGCAGCGACACGATGGCCACGCCCAGTCCGCCGACATAGGCTTGACACAAGGCCTCGGCCGCGGCCTTGCTCGCCGCATAGGGCGAGATGAGGTGATCGAGACGTGCGTCCTCGCGAAACGGAACCGTGGGCATGGTGCCATACACCGAGCTCGAAGAGCCGTTGACGACGATCTCTGTGGCGGTTCGGCGAGCCGCCTCGAGGACGTTCAGGGTTCCGTCGACGTTCGTGGTCACGTACTCGAACGGGTCGCTCATCGATGGACGAACGCCGGCTCGTGCAGCCAAGTGAACGACGCGACGGGGTCGGAATCGTTCGAAGATCCCGAGCATCGCCGTGCGATCGCGGATATCGATCGCCACGAGTTCGTAGTTCGATGATCGTACGTGCTCCCGCACGTTCTCGCGCTTGATCTCGACCGGGTAGAACGGGTCGAAGTTGTCGATCGCCAAAACGCGTTCGCCCTGCTCCAGCAAGCGATCGACGAGGTGGCTGCCGATGAAACCGGCGGCACCGGTCACGAGGGTCGTACTGGGCATGAGCGCCGCACCATACCCCGATGCGCTGGAATCATGAAGCCGCATGGATCGTCGCACCCTGAGGTGCGAGCGCACGAAAACCGTTCGATGGCGAGCGACGCCAGCGCTCGCAGTCGACTCCCAACCCGACCGTGCGGTACCGATCAATCTGGGCCGACGGCCAACGCGGGCTTACGAATCAGTCGATCGCGGTCGATGACCGTATAGCCGAGGCGTCCAACCTCAACGCGCAACGCATTCAGATCGGGCGATACGTGCATGAACTCGTGTTCGTGATCCGAAATGTCGGTCAAGAAGTAACCGCCAGGCGTCAAGGCATCATGGAGCTTGCGGAAGTACGCCATCGGGTCGTGGACGTGCTCGAAGAACTCGAGCACGAAGCCCACGTCGTAGGCGGGAAGCTCGGGGATGGGCACAGACGGCGTGCAGGCGAGGAACCGCGTGGGAATATCGGTTTGCTTGCCGAGCCACAGCAGGAATTCGCTCCGCAAGGTGTCGATGTCGACGAGGATCAGTTCGACGTCGACATCGGCGTTACGCAGGCTTTTGGCCAATGCGCGCGAGCGCTGTGCGAGACCACACCCGAAATCGAGGATGCGCACCGACGAACGTTGTCGCAACTCGCCGAAGATCGGCTCGGATTCGTCCCAGTGCACGTCTTGATAGGACAACATCCGTAGGAAATGCATAGGCGCGTGAGCCTGGTATGCGCCAAAGACTTCGGTGGGCGAATCGTTGAAGAACACCCCGTAGATTCGATACGCCTGATCGTTGTACAGGCGAAACGCCGACCCGGAATGTCCGCCTCGAAACTCGGCGCGGGACTGGGCGTAACGTTGCCGACTTTGTGCGAGCGAGATGCCCAACCGTTCGGCGTTCCATTGCACGAAGTACGATTGCGTCGCGGTGAGGTTGTCGTCATCCGGCTGCCCGCGAAAGCGGGTGACCGAGCGCAAGATGCGGTCGAGCGTCGTCCTCATGCGAATCAAATTGCCTGGTTACCGTCGGAACGATGCAATGTACGGTGTCGCTATCCACACCGCTGACGATTGCGGCGCCTGTCTAACACGAGGCCTGACGGCGAGAAAGCACCTGCGAGCCGGGGGCCTCCCGAATTACGGGAGGTTTTGTGAGCCACCCAACGCCGACGGCGATGACAGAACCCTGACTTGCGGTGTCACGCCGCCCAAGGTTTCCGCGTTCATCCTTCGCTGCGCGTGCGATACAGCACGCCCGACCGATAGAGCCGATCGGTGCCGGCGGCGAACGCCAACAGGAACGCCCCGAACGACCAGAGCGATGCCGCCGGGCTCGGTTGGGCGAGCCACCAAACCGTCAGTGCGAACAACGAGACCAACGAGGTCACCATCAACACCTCGAGCACGCGATGATCATAGGGCCAAGCACCGCTCAGCCAGCGCGCTTCCACGGCCACGACCAGGTTTTGCAATGTATACGCGAGCCCAACCGCAATCGCGGCTCCGGTGATTCCGTAGGGTGGAATCAGCAGCCAGAGCGATACGGCCTCGATCGCGATCAAGAGCAGCATATTCAGAAACGAAAGATCGCTGCGGCCGAGGCCGGTCAGGATATGGCCGTTCAGGCCGATGACGCCATTGATGATCCAAAAACCCGACAGAACCACGACGCTGGCCACTCCGGCCTCGAAGCCCGGCCCATACAGGCTCATTAGCCAACCGGCAAAACAGAGAATGAACGCATAGATCGGCAGCTGCGTCACGACCACGAGCGAGGTCGCGTAAGAGAAGCCGGCACGCAATCGCTGGACGTCGCGACGCACTCCAACCTCGGACGTGATGGCGATGACGAGCGGATCGAAGGCCTGCCGGATCTGCCGCAGTGTATTGGCGATCGGGGTCACTCCGCCGTAGATGCCGACGGCTTCCGGGGAGGCCATGGCCCCGAGCGCGAGCACATCCATGCGCTGAGCGAACGAGCTGGCGATCTCGGTGAGCCAGAGCTGCAGCGAGTAGTGCGACAGCTCGGCCGGCACCGGTTCACGCACACCGCCCAACGCGAACGGTCCCAAGCGACGCACCCACGCGAACGCGGCGACGCAGGTCACGAGCTTCGACGCGACGAATGCGAGCGGCAATCCGATCACGCGCAAGCCCATGAAATACGCGATCACGCCGAACAGCGTGAGCAGGATGGCACCGAACCCATCGCGCACGAGCACTTGGGTTTCCATCTTTCGCTTGCCCGCAGCCGCGCTCGCGACCAACTCGGTCAAAGCCATCGGGACCAGACCCACGGCCATGAGTGTCAATCCGGCCGCGGCTCCGGGCGATGCTTGCCAGGATGCGAGCGATGGCGCGAACCAGGCCGAGAGCAGTGCCATGACGGTACTCGCCAAGCTCACGCGCACCATCACGCCGCCCATGCCGAACAGTGGGCTCGGATGAGGTTGACGCGCCGCCCACCACAACGCGCCCTTGTCGAATCCGAACAAGCAGGCGCGGAGCAGGATCATCAGAGTCGATTGGGCGATGATGAAGATTCCATATTCCCGGCTACCGAACAGCCGGATCACCGCGTACAGCAGGATCGGTTGACTGAGCTTGATGAGATACCCGAACAGGTTGACTGCTACCCCCCGGCGCAGATCGGCTGCATCGCGATCGATGTCATCGCGGGACGATCGTTCGGGTGATTCGGCTTCGGTCATCGTGCTGCGGCTGCGTCGATCGGTCGACCCGCGAGGGCCTCATCGTAGATTCCCTCGAAGCGTGCTGCTGCGGCGTCCCAGGTGAACCCGCTGCGAACGCGCTCTCGTCCGCGCGCAGCCATCGACGCTGCACGATCGAGGTCGGCATAACTGCTGGCGATGGCTTCAGCGAGGGCGACGGAGTCCGAGGCGGGCACGAGACGGCCATGCACGCCGTCGTCGATGACTTCAGGCGTTCCGCCGACGGGGGTTGTGACGATCGGGGTTCCGACCGCGAGCACCGAGAGCACGGCAAGGCTGAAATTCTCCGCGCGCGACGGAATGACGGCGAGCGACGCGTCTTGCAGGGCTCGACCGAGTTGATGGTGATCGGCCCACCCGAGGAACTGCACGCGCTCGCCGAGTCCGCGTTCCGCAGCCCGTCGTCGCATGGCCTCCTCCTGCGGTCCACGACCATATAAATGGATCGACTTCGGCGCTCGCTCACCGAGCTGCCCTAGGGCATCGAGCAGCGTATCGATGCCTTTGTCGTAGTCGAGGCGGCCGAAGAAGACGAGCGGGCGATCCGGCGATCCGGGCTGCCATGTGTAATCGAGGAACTCCGCCGGCACTCCGTTGTGGACCGGACGCACGGTTTCACCACGCAACCGATAGGCCTCGCGTACGAGATCGCCACCGTAGAAACTCGGTGGCGACACGAAGTCCGCCCCGCGCAACGCGATTCCGAGCGACATGTACTTCTCGTGGAACAGCCAGAGACGTGCGAGCCGAACGGTTCGCCAAGTACTGCGATCGGATAGCTCCGTGGGAAGATCGGGGAACCGCGGCGTGACGACCAGCCCGAACGGGGGCAAGCCGAACACCCGGCCGCGTTCGCGCAGCGTCGGCAACGAAGCCGCTTCTTCACCCTGGCTATGCACGATGAAAGGTTCTCGCTCCCGGCGTCCCAGTTGAACGATTCGACGCGCGATACTGAACGTGACGAGCGTACGTAACGGGATTGCACGCTTCGATCGCGGCCATACGAACCGTGCCCATTCGACCTCGTACGGCACATCGTTGGGGACGTCGACATGCTCGAACGGTGCCTTGGTGAACAGGACCGAGACCCGATGCCCGCGACGAACGAGTGCCGAGGCGAGGTTGTGCGTCGACCGTTGACCACCACCGCTATACGGCGACCACGGCGAGAAATTGCAAGTGAGAAGGACCCGCACGGGCCGGAGCGTAGCTCGTTCACGAGAACAGCAGTTCGGCGAACCTTCCGGCCCACGCAGCGTACGCGTACCGCTCCGCGACGAACTTGGCCCCAGCGTCGCCGCGCTCGTGCAGCGACGAACGATGCCCTACCACCACTCGCATGGCCTGCTCCCACTCCTGCGGGGTCGACGCCAACCAAGCGAAACTTTGGTCGTGCAGGATCTCTGCGTTGACACCGACCGGCGAACTGACGACGGGGCGCCCGTACGAAAGGTACTGCAGCGCTTTGCATGCACATTTGCCTCGGCTCCACGCATCGTCGACGAGCGGCATCAACCCCGCATGACACCGTGCGAACGCTTGGTTTTCCTCGTGGAGTGACCAAGGAGCAACCCGCACTCCTGGCAAGGTCGGCACATTTTCAGGGCGTTCCGTGACGACGTCGAGCACGACGTCCATGGTTTCGCGAAGACGGCCGAGCGCGGCAAAGACCGGCTCGAGGTAGCGAAGATTGTCGCTCGTACCGAGCCATGAAAACACGAACGGGCCTTCCGCGGGCGCCGGGGGGCGCTCGGACGGCATCGGTACGACGGTCGGAACGACCGTGACGCGGCGATTGTAGCGTCGCGCATGTTCGGCCAGAAGCGCATTGCCGGCAATGACGCCATACGAAGCCATCATGGCCAGCGCAAATCGGTAGGGATGTTGGAGATAGATCGCGTCGTCGAAGTCGAAGAACACGCGACGGTTCGCGCTCCGTAAGGTGAGGATCCGATGGGCCTCTGTGAGCTTCTGATAGACGATGGTGTGGTGACGGCTGGCCTGGCGACGAAGCTCCAACGAAAACTTCGCCTGAGTCAGGGCATCACGGCTTTTCTCGAGGACGAGGTACGAACTCCGAATGCCGACCCGCTGCAGCGGTGCTTCCCACTGATAGGCACGGAAGCGACAGCTTGGCACGTTGGCTCCGCCACGGACGACGAACAACACCGACCGATCCATGTTGGTGTGGACGATAGCCTCTCGCCGTCGAGGTTGTCTCGCCGCGGTTCCGGTTTCGCCGTCGCAGGATCCCGAGGCCGCCAAGCAGGAGTCCTCCATAGAACGGATCCGGCGTGCGCAGACCGGAGGTATCGCATGAGCATCCGGAAGTATCGCATGAGCATCCGGCGTTCTCGGAAGCGGCCGAAGGCGATCCGTCGTCGACGGATCCGGTGGGGCCGTCCTCGCTCGTGGCGGGGCTCGTGGCGGGGCTCGTGGCGGGGCTCGTGGTGTGGCTCGTCTCGCCATCCTCGGCGGCCGTCGTATCCGTGGACGTGCTCGCGTCGGTCGTTTCACCGCCGCCGCTTCCTGTCTCACCATCGACGACGCCATCGCCCAACGTTTGGCCTTCGGTCACCGTGATCAGTCGATCGACCGCGAGGTTGTCGAGCGTTTGCACGAGGCCGCTCGGCCACGTGATGGTGATGGTGACGACGGTGTCTTGGCCGAGCCCGAAGTGCACGGGGACGAGGCTTTGCGAGAGGAGATGGTGAGGACCGCTTTGGTGGCGGTATTGCGTGGGTCCGCCAGGTCGCGTGACGGCGAGTGTTGCACCCAAGCCATTGATCTCGCTGTCCATGCCGCGCAGATCGACCTCGAGCCAATGCCCGGTGCGGCCCTGATTGTGGAACAAGAAGAAGGGGGCCAGATCGACTTGGCCTTCTCCATTGAGTCCGGCCGCCCCACTGACGTCGGTGAACGTCCCATTGCCTTCGTTGTGCCAGAGCACGCACGCTCCCCCGGATGAGGCTTCGGTCCCCGTGGGGGATCCCGCCACGATGACATCGATCTCGCCGTCGTTGTCGTAGTCGGCCCAGGCCGCGCAGCGATTGTTGATGGCCGTGGAAAACATGTCGACCCATCCATCGGCATCGACATCGAAGGCAAAGGCGCCTCGCCCTCGGTGTCCGATCCCGACGACACCCATCTCCGCAGCGATGTTCGTGAACGTCCCGTCGCAGTTGTTTCGCCAAAGCTTGTTACGTCAATAGGTCGAGGTGACCATCCTCGTCGACATCGGCCCACACACCACCCCAACTGCCGTGGCCCGGCCAAATGCCATTGCCCGTGTTCAGACCGATACCAGATTCGGCCGTCGCGTCCTCGAAGGTCGGACGGATCTGAACCCGGAGGACGGTCTCGGCATCGTCGCCAAAGCCACCTTCCATGCCCCCTTCGGACCCGCAACCGAGGACCAGGAATACCGTCCAGCAACCCGTTGCCCAACGACCCATACAATCCATGAGGTCCCCGCTCGAGGGCCGAAGCGCACTCGACCCGAGCAAGCTAGGCGGGACCCCACACCGCGTCAATGGAGTGGAATGGAGCCATCATCGTGAGAGTTCACCCATTTCGCCCGATCGACGCGGGACACAACTCGGAGACTTACAGAGGCCTCGTCGGAACTAGAGTGTATACAATGCAGGGTAACGAGCTTCATTGGTTTGTTTCGCAGGAGTCCTGGACAAAGGTCGCCAAGGCTACATCGCGATGGCGACCGATCCCGGTTCGGTCCAGAGACCATGGACCGTTCGAGGACGCCTCGGCAAGTCGAGTGCCTCGCCGAGAAGGAACCCGAGTGCGTTTGCGACGTGGGGACAAAGGCATTGCGTTTTACGCCGCGACCGAGAAATCTCCGTCCATGGTTCACGCTCCTCGGCAGATCTGGTTCGTCGCGACTCCGGGCGCCGAGCTCCTCGATCTCAGTGGGCCCTGGGAGGTGCTCGGGCATGCGAACGACTTGCTCGGCTGGCAAGCCTATACGCTGCAGCTCGTCGCTCCGCTCGGTCGCGACGTCCAGACGCGGCACGGGCTCGTGATCAGTGGTGGGCGGTCGTTGCGATCGGCACAGCGGCTCGGCACGCCCGACGCTGTCTTCATCACGGGCAGTCGGCCGATCGTTCCGCTATCGCCCGCGGACGCTCGTCTGGTCGGTTGGCTGAAGCGTCACCACGCCGCGATCCCTAAGCTCGTCTCGATCTGTACTGGTGCATTCGTGCTCGGCGAGGCTGGTCTGCTTGCCGGGCGACGAGCGACGACACATTGGCGTTATTGCGCCGACCTGGCGCGACGGTTCCCCGAGACGGAGGTCATCGACGAGGGGATCTTCGTGCGGGACGGTCGAATCTGGACATCGGCCGGTATCACGGCAGGCATCGATCTGACCCTCGCATTCCTCGAAGAAGACCATGGTCGTGCGCTCGCGATGTCGGTCGCGAGACATCTGCTGCTGTTCTTGCGGCGGTCAGGTCGTCAAGCGCAGTTCAGTGAAGTTCTCAAGCGGCAAGCGAGAGAACCCGCGGAACTCCGTGGCCTCGTGAGCTTCGTCCTCGAGCACTTGGAAGAGTCCCTTCCGGTCGAGCGGCTTGCCCATGGTGTGGGGATGAGCCCGCGCTCGTTCACGAGATGGTGCCGCAGCGAGCTCGGTGAGTCGCCCGCAGCGTTCGTCCGGCGCATGCGAATCGAGGAAGTTCGCCGCTTGCTCGAGACGACCGCGCTGCCACTCAAGGACATCGCGGTACGCACCGGTATCGGCGATGTGAGCACGTTGTGGCGCGCCTTCACCCAGCTGCTCGGCGTGACGCCTGCAGAATACCGAAGTCGATTTTCCGCAGGCACCTCGAATCGCGAGACCGAGTACCTCGGTTCGAAGTAACTCGTAAGTCCGGCTTACCCGAAACGGCCTTGCACGTAGTCCGCGGTCCGCGACTGTTTGGGGGCTTCGAAGAGCTCCGCGGTGGGTCCGTGCTCGATGAGGTCGCCGAGGTATAAGAACGCCGTGGTGTCGCTCACCCGCCGCGCTTGCTGCATGGAGTGAGTCACGAGAATGATCGTGTACTTGGCCTTGAGCTCCAAGATGAGGTCTTCGACGGCTTCGGTCGCGATCGGATCGAGCGCAGACGCGGGTTCGTCCATCAGCAAGACCTCCGGTTCGACGGCCAGCGCTCGCGCAATACAAAGGCGTTGCTGCTGTCCGCCCGACAACCCGAGCGCAGACGCGGCCAAGCGATCCTTGACTTCGTCCCACAGCGCCGAGGCACGCAGACAGGATTCCACCCGCTCGTCGAGCACGCGTCGATTGTTTTCGCCGAACAGGCGTGGCCCGAAGGCCACGTTTTCGAAGATGGACTTCGGAAACGGATTCGACTTTTGAAACACCATGCCCACTCGACGACGCAGATCGACGGGGTCGAGGCTTCCACCGTAGATATCGACGTCGTCGAGGAAGATGCGCCCTTCCACGTTTGCGCCCTGAACGGCGTCGTGCATGCGATTGAGGGCGCGAAGCAGAGTGCTCTTACCGCAACCCGACGGACCGATCAGCGCAGAGACACTCCGGGATGGAAAGTCGATGTCGACCGACTTGATCGCGAGTTTCTTGCCGTACGAGATGTTGACGTTCTCGCACCGCATCTTCGGTGACTCGGCAGCCTTCATCGCCCAGCTCCCGATCGCAGGCGGATCCGCAGAAGGATCGCGGTGAGGTTGAGGCCGAACGTGAGCACGAGCAGCACGAGCACCGTTGCGAACAAGACGGGCCCGGCCGCGTCCACGTTCGGAGACTGCGTGGCCAAAGCGTAAACGTGATAGCCGAGATGCATGAACATGTCGCGTGGATCGGTGGGTAGACGAGGGAGAAAGTTCGCCGCTCCGGTGAACAGGAGCGGGGCGACTTCACCTGCTCCGCGGCTGATCGCGAGGATGAGTCCGGTCAGGATGCCGGCCCGCGCCCCAGGTATGACCACGAGCAAGATGGTTTGGAATCGCGTCGCTCCCAAGCCGAGGGCAGCTTCGCGCAAGGTATCGGGTACGGCTCGCATCGCCTCTTCAGAGGTCACGATGACGACGGGCATCGTCAGCACCGACAACGTGAGCGAAGCCCAAAGGATGCATGGCCGCCCCCACTCCGGTTGCTCGGCCCCTAGCAGGCCGTCGATCTGACCACCCACGAACAGGACGAAAAACCCGAGACCGAACAGGCCGAACACGACTGAGGGGACGGCGGCGAGGTTGTTGACCGCAGCGCGGATCCATCGCGCCAACGTCGATTGCTTGGGCGCATACTCGGAGAGGTAGAGCGCCGTGGCCACGCCCACTGGCGTGACCGCGATCGTCATCAGCAACGTGAGGACGACGGTGCCGACGATCGCCGGGAAGATCCCCCCTCCGGTCATGTCGCTGCTCGGCGACTGGGTGAGAAAGCCGATCCCGATGACGGCCAGACCGCCCCACAGGACGTAGCCCACGAGGATGGCCAAAAATGCGAGCACGAGGACCACCGCGGCCCCCGTGATCCACCGCAGCGCGCGGTCGCCCATCGAGGACGCCACCCGTTTCGGGTCCCTTCTCTGACTCACGAGCGACCTCCGAGGTGCGCAGACAGCCGACGGACCGACCAGGCCGCGAGCGCATTGAGCCCATAGGTGATGAGGAACAAAATCGCACCGAGCAGGAACAAGACCCTCCAATGCGGCTCGCCGCGTGGAACCTCACCCAACTCCGCGGCGATCGTAGCGGTGACGGTACGAACGCTCGTACTCCAGTCGAACAGATCGACCACGGCCGCATTGCCGGAAGCCATCAAGACGACCATCGTCTCTCCGATCGCTCGTCCGAGGCCAAGGACCATCGCCGCGGCGATGCCCGGAAGAGCGGCCGGGAGCGACACGCGAAAGACGACTTCGTGAGTGCGAGCACCCAGGGCGATCGCTCCTTCATGGAGCGCCCGTGGAACGCTCCGGAGTGCGTCCTCACAAATGGTGAACACGACCGGGATCACGGTGATGCTGAGCACGAGGGCCGCCACCAGGCCATTGAGACGATAGATGAAGCCAAACGTGTCGTGGACCACGCTCGCGACCAGGACGAGACCAAAAAAGCCGAGGACGACCGAGGGGATGCCCGCGAGGAGCTCGATCACCGGTTTGACGATCTCGCGCGTCCGCGAACCTGCGTAGTGGGCCAAGTAGATCGCGCACGCGAGCCCGAGCGGGGCGCTGATCAACATCGAGAGGATCGTGACCTTCAGCGTGCCGACGAAAAGGGGCACGAGGTTGTACTTGGGAATCTTGCCGATCGGCTGCCAGACGTAGACCGGCTCCTCGTAGCCGGGCCACTGTCGTGGCCAGACGAGATCGACGAAGCGAATCTCTTCTTGGGTCTCCCAAAGGAGTGGTATGGCCTCGCGTGCAACGAACCCAAAGATGAGCACGATCGCCGCGATCGCGGTGATCGCCAAGCCCCCGATGAGATATTCGGCGACGGCGTGCCACGCTGGCGCTTTGCGATGTTGGCCGAGACTCATCCTCGACCTCCAGCGATCGGCCCCTCGATCGGCAGGGGGAAGTAACCGAGATCCTCGACCAAGGTTTGACCCTCGGCCGATAGTGCGAAGTCCACGTAACGTTGGGCGGTCTCGTCGATCGGGCCCGCGGTATAGAGGAACAGCGGACGAGCGAGCGGGTAAGTTCCGTTTCGGGCAGTTTCCGCGTTGGGCGAGATCGCCGTACCGTCCTCGAGGGCGATGGGCACGATCCGGGCTCCGCTCGCGAACCCGATCCCGCCGTACCCGATCGCAGCGAGATCGCGGCTGACGGCATTGATCACTGCCGCCGTTCCGGGCAGCGTTTGCGCCTCGGCGGCGAAGTCTTCGTTTTCCAGCACGGTTTCCTTGAAGAAGGTGTAGGTACCCGAGTTGTTCTCGCGGCTATACAAAACGATGTGGCCGAGCGGGACCCCGAGCGCGGACCAGTCGAGGACCCGACCGCGGAACACTTCCTTCGTCTGTGGCAATCCTAGCGCGGGCACAGGGTTGTCCCGATGCACATAGAGGGCGACGGCATCGATCGCGACCGGGGTTTCGTGTGGCTCGCCGCCGTACGTCGCGACGATGCGCTCCGATTCTTTCGGGGCGATCGAACGGCTCGCAGTGGCGATGTCGGTCGTCCCATCGATGAGCGCGGTGAGGCCGGTTCCACTGCCACCGCCCGAAACCTGGACGGAGATCTCGGGGTTGCGGTCCATGAACTTCTCTGCCCACCGCTGGGCCAGGAGCACCATCGTGTCCGATCCGCGGATCGTGATCGTCGAGCGGCCGTTGCCGCCATTCGAAGAGCCCGTGCAGGCACAAAGGAGGACCGCGACGAGCACGGAGTGGCGCGTGGGCACTGCCCACGACTACCACGGGCCTTGTTGCGTTCACGTGACGAGTGTATTTACGCTGGGGACGACAGGGCGCTTGAGTTCCCCCACCTCGGCCGATCTCCACCCCAAGCATGGGGCTCGTTTCGTGTTGACCCGAATCGCGGAAACACCGCTCGCGTATCGGATCGAAGTTTACCTGCCCAACGCCTGCCGTCTCGAGTCCACCTTGTCGTGGGACGAAGGGGGGCAGGCCCATCTTTGCCCAACGCTCGCGGACAGCTGGGCCCATGACGAGACGCTCAAGCTCGCCCGGGTACTCAAGCGAAGCCCTCGCGAGCGCCTGTTGCGTTGGCGGGATCGAGGGCTCTAGAGCAGTGCTCTAGCCTCAGGCGTTCTCGGCCGATGGACCGGCCATGTTGGGCATCCTCGTCGTCTGGGCTGTGCTGTCCGACGGAGGACCCGACCCCGCGGCCGCGTTCGATGTGGGGTTCGGGACCCCCTGGTATGCGAACGAAGAGGACGCAGAGGTGAGCGACGAGGCGGCGCTGACGAGTTTTCTTCTGCCCGGGCTCGTGGACTACCACGAAGTGGCGTGGACGCTCGACGTGTTCGGCTTCGACGTCGAACAGGACAACAGTCCCATCGAAGCACGCCTGCACGGCGAAGGGCTCGTGACGCACCCCTTCGAAGGGGAGATCGAAGCACTCGACCTTGCGGTGGGGTTGTTTCCATCGGCCGACGCCGAAGCGGTTCATGCCCGGCTGCGCAAGCCTCCGCTGGCGTTGACCCAGGCCGATCTCGATACCCCGCTGCCGGAACCGCTTGCGGCCCTCGTCGGGGGAGATTTCCACATCGAGTCGTTCGACGACGAGGGTCATCACCAGGTCGCCTTCGATCACGACCTCGGCACCCTCCCGATGTCGCTGGTCCAACCCCCCAAGCTGCTCGTCTTGAGCAGCAACTACCGGTTGAAGAGTCCGTCCGTCCGCGACATCGAACGGATCCTCCACACCGGTGGAACCGCGGATGCGGCGGCGCTCGCCCGCTGGGCGGACGAGCAACGCGAACCAACGTCGGAGATGGATCCGGGTGACCGGAAACACATCATGGAGGTCGTCCGTGAGCGATTGCTATCCATGCGCGCCCCTCCGGCGCTCGGCGATTTTCATCGGTTGTCCGCCCTCGACGCCTTGATCAGCACGCTCGGCGGACCCGAAGATCTCGAGCCACTACTCAAGCTCGAGCGCCCGATCAAGATCCTCCACACGAGCGCGGTGTTGTCGTTCGATCTCGCCGTGCGCGAAGAAGCGTTCCTCGGCTTGCCAATCCATGGCATGCGAGACCTGCCGACGCGTTCGACCTTCCTCGATGCCCCGAACCTTGCCTTCAAGGCGTTGCGAGGACCGGCGATCGATCGTTTGCTCCGCCTCGCGTTCGACCCCCTCGATTTTCGCGATGCGCCGGTTGCGATGGTCAAGCGGCGCTCACCTCTGGCCCATCAGGCGGCGGCGCTGCTCAGTCCGTTGACCACCACCGACGTGAGTGGTGTGCTCGCGACTGCCACGGGACGAGCGGACGTCGAGCGCGAGATCATGCGCTTTTACCTGGAAGTCCATCACGCTCCAGCCGTGGAACACGTCGCGGACTGGCTCGTCGAGCATCCCGGGGACGTGGAGGATCTCGGCCGTCTGTCGGTCCAAGAGCTGCCCGCTGCGATGCTTCCGGCCCTCGTCCAACGCTACATCGAGCCGCGCGAGCCGGAGCACCGTGGGGTGATGCGGAAGCTGCTCGAATCGCTTCCGTCCGAACTCGCACCGGCGGTGCTCGATCTGTTTCGCTCGCTTGGGCTCGAGTTGCCCGAGCCTTCACGAAGCGGTGGTCGTGAACAAATCCGGGAAGCGCTCGACCTGTTCGAATCGGTCGAGCGTCGCCTCGCCGTGGCGCGGGCCCAGACGCTGCTTCGTCGGTTGCTCGAGGCGGGGACCGAGATTTCGACCCTGCGGTCGTCGCTACGTGACATCGCGAGGTTGGCCCAGCTCGATCCCGAGGCCCTGCAAGAGCACGCGCCTGCGATCTTGGCGATCTTGACCGCGGCGGCGTGGGAGTTCGACGCCGAGAGTTCAGCGGATCAGAGCCGCGCGATCGGCTACCTCGACTCACTGCCCTGGGGCGCGGCGACCCCGAGTGCGGAGCGAGCCCGCGTACTCGTCGAAGCGCAGCTCGATGCACGACATGGCCGGTCGGATGCAGCGCTCGGATCGTTGCAGCACTTCGATGAGACGCTCGCGGATCCAGAGGTCCGAGCGGGCTTCATCGAGATCCTCCGTCGCCAGTTCGACGAACAAATCGAGCGAGGGGCGTACGGTGATGCTGCGGCGACCCTCTCGCTGGCCGAACGGACCGTCGCCGACGACCTCGACTTGGATTCGCTTCGGGCACAGTTGATGTGGGCTCAGTACAAGCCGGCGTTCTTTCTCGGTGCTGCGTTCGCGTTGGCCTTGACGTCGACGTTGACGTGGTTGGTGCTCGGGCAGCTCATGGCCCTCATTGCGCGCCGTCGACAAACCCGCAAGCAGATGGATCGACTGCTCCGTCGTCGAGCGGATGCCGAAGCCAATTCGGCGGACGCCGCTGCATTCGTCGACGAAGCGTTTGGCGAAGCGGGTACGGCCCTCGATGGGTTGCACTTGCCGATCCCGGATGAAGAACGATACGAATTCGATGACGACCCGGTGATGGAGCCCATGCCCCTCGTCGAGAGCGAGGCGCAACGCGTGGGTGGGGTCTCCGGACCGAGTCGCCGCGTCGATCTGACCACGAAACCCGATGGGCCGAAGGGACGGCCAAGCGAGGGCACACCCGTCTCGGCCGGCGAAGACCTCGGAGACGGACCCGATGACTATGGCATCGGGACCGAGCCGGTCGACGACCCACGCGACCGTCCCTTGGACCCCACCCTTGCGGCAGAGCGGCTGATCTGAAACGATGAAGTCGGTGAAAACACCGCTTCGATCGTTCGAGTACATGGCTTGGGCGAAGACGGTTCCGGTTGGGGCACGCTACGATCTGACCCAAAGCGGGATGCGAGACACCATTCCTGCGACGGTTGCTGAATCCCCGGGGGACGCGGCCGGAGGTTGGTCGGGTGGACTCCCGATCGCGCAGATCGGTCGACGCGATCGAGCGGCCGAAACGTTGGATGGGTTCACCCGGGCCGTCGCGAGTCGATATGACGTCGAGGCAACGGATGTCATTCCGACTCTGGGAGCCTCGATGGCGATCCTACACACTCTCATCGCTCTCGTGCGATCGGGTGATCACGTGATCGTGGAACGGCCGACCTACGAAGCTTTGTATCGAACGCCCGAGATCCTCGGGGCACGCGTATCTCGGCTGCCGCGGACCTTCGAAGATGGCTGGACGGTCGTTCCCGAGCGCTTGGCCCAGCTGCTCACCCCGCGAACACGCGCCGTGATCCTGTCGAATTTGCACAATCCGACGGGTGTCGCTATTCCGCAAACGACGCTCCACGCCATCGCGGAACTTGCGGCGAGAGTTGGAGCGTACGTGCTCATCGACGAGGTCTATTTGGACTTCGATTTCTCGCTCGAGCCGACCGCGGCCGTGCTGCCGGCCTGCAAAGTTGCCCCCAACTGCATCAGCTGGAGTTCCTCGACCAAGATGTTCGGCGTGTCCGCAGCGCGTGCGGGGTGGATCGTATGTACCGATCCCGAAGCCACACGAGCGTTGACTTTGGCGATCGAATACTTGCACGTTCATCCGCCCGTCTGTTCGACCGAACTCGGACGGCGCGTGCTCGAACAGGCGCCCGACCTCGAACGCGCCGCCAGGATCAAAGCCACAGCGGGGCTGAAGACCGTTGCGCGATGGTTGGCCGCAGAGCGTCGGCTTGCGTGGGTGCGGCCGGGTGCCGGGCTGACGGTACTGCTGCGATTACCCGATCGCATGAATGACAACACGTTCTCCGACCATTTGCGGGAACGCTACGAAACCCAAGTCGTGCCGGGTAGCATGTTCGAGGCGAGTGGCCACATTCGCGTCAGCTTTGGCTTGCCCGCGGGCGAGCTCGAACAAGCCTTGGCGAATGTGTCGGCAGCCCTCGACGATCTCCACTCGTGAGGCTAGGCGATCCTTGATACGTCACGTCGAGCTCCGGCAAACAACTGACCATCATGATCTACGATTAGTCATTCATGACAACGCGAAACTCCCCGGCGATGTGGCTCCGAGCGAACTTCGGGGGATTCGTCGCATCACTCGTCGAACGACTTCGACAAAGCGTGATCGGTGTCAGCATGAGTACCAGGGTTTGTCATTCGTGGTGACACTTTTGGTCCTGGTGACGACAAAAACCGCGCTTCGTCATCACGGAGCATTACCCGGCTCCGATCGGGCGCAAGATCTGGGGGCGGATATCGTTCGGCTCACGCTTCAACTCGCGCACGAGGCCGACGCTCGGCGGGATCTTCATGCGGTACATCTGATCAAGATCCTCACCCTCATCGAGCGCCACCTCGAAGACGTCGCACGTTTCGGGGTCGACCGGGATATTCAAGTCTTCGTCGACGCTCAAACGGACCTGCGGAAACGGTGCTGCCAACGATCGAGCCGACAGTCAGGATGCCAACTGCTCAGAGCCCGAAAGGCGGCCGGACTACGATGAGTGTCTCGCGAATATCGACAACTTCCGCGAAGACGGAAAACGCGTGTCCACGGGGTTGCTCGTCGGTGGCGCGATCGTGGGCACCGTGGGTCTTGCCGTACTCGTGTCCGGCATCGTGTTGCTCGTGCGGCACAAACCACGCGGACCCATTGCGCGGGTGCCTTCGATCGGATCGAGCGTAGGATGGACCGCGGTAGGAAGGTTTTGATGCCGACCAGGAGGTGACTCGATCATGGACTCAATCTCGATGAGGCGGGCCGCGGCCGCGAGCAACGAGCGCTTCTGCCCGAGCGACGAGGCGTTCGCGATCAACTTCGACGTTTCAGCTCGGCCTCGAGCTCCGCGATCCGGCGCAAAGCCGCTTCCTTGGCCGCGCGTTCTTGTTCCTTGGCCGCTCGCTCTTGTTCCTTGGCGACTCGTTCTTGTTCCTTGGCCGCTCGCTCTTGTTCCTTGGCCGCTCGCTCGGCTTCCGCTTCGGTCGGGAACAGCTCATCGCCCGTCTCACCCCTCCCGAGGCGCACCCGCAGCGCAGCTCTTTCGCCCGTCCGTCGCACGAAGCATCCGAGCTGCGCCGAATGGACCCGATCCGCATTCGTCGTCTCGATCTGCCGCAGCCTGCCCGCTTTGCGGCGATACACCGCGAACGAATGCCGGTCCTTCCCCGGAAACGGATCGAACACCACGAGTTCCTCGACACCCAACTCCGCGTAGACGCGCGGGGATTCGTCGTAGTCCTTCTGCGGATTCGTTCCCACGATCTCGAGGACGAAATCCGGCACGATGCCCTGCTCCCAGATCTTCCACACCCCAATCGCGATGTCTTGCGTCACCCCGGGCAAGATGTAGAGATCCGGTGCCACACACGCTTGCGGATCGAACTGGCGCCAGTAAATGTATTGATCCGCGCCGACATGCGCGAAGATGCCGCGTTCGCGAAGATAACGCTCGACCAGCGGGCGCAACAGCTCGAGGATGTACCTCTGGATCTCGTGCTCGCCCACGTCGCCTTCCTCGCGGTAGACCGTCGGATCGAGTGGGTTCGCAGCGGCATTGCCCATCGTCGCTTCAGCCTAGCACCTCGCTCAGCACGACTCGAACCACCGTGTGACGTCATGAATTCCGAGGCGTTGCGTCGCGGCATTGGCCAGCTCGGGTCGCAGGCAGGCCCGTCAGCGGCCCGGGCACGGGCCAACGAGGGTCGCCCGTGGTCCGGCACGAGCCCCTGTGCACCAACCAAGAATGAACTCCCGGCCCTCGACGAGGGCCTCATATGCTGGGCGACGCCCTCGCCCGGGCCGTTCGCAATCAACTTCGACGTTTCAGCTCGGCCTCGAGCTCCGCGATCCGGCGCAAAGCCGCTTCCTTGGCCGCTCGTTCTTGTTCCTTGGCCGCGCGTTCTTGTTCCTTGGCCGCTCGCTCGGCTTCCGCTTCGGTGGGGAACAGCTCATCGCCCGTCTCACCCCTCCCGAGGCGCACCCGCAGCGAGGCTCTTTCGCCCGTCCGCCGCACGAAGCATCCGAGCTGCGCCGAATGGACCCGATCCGCATTCGTCGTCTCGATCTGCCGCAGCCTGCCCGCTTTGCGGCGATACACCGCGAACGAA